>Ga0209382_10000817_pt1 | contig 50486 bp, 33 predicted proteins | sample SoiMetdeltSBSDD5_FD_187599 | JGI IMG/M metagenome (GOLD analysis project Ga0209382, IMG submission 187599) | Bulk soil microbial communities from a Populus tree surrounding site in Tennessee, USA - Soil MetaG P. deltoides SBSDD5 (SPAdes) (version 2) | ecosystem: Environmental > Terrestrial >...
GCCGCCCTGGCCACGCAGTGCGCGGTCCACGAGACCTCGATCTTCGCGCGCAAGAACTACTTCTATCCCGACCTCCCGAAGGGCTACCAGATCTCGCAGTACGAGCGGCCCCTGGCCACGAACGGGCACATCGAGATCCCGGCCGGAAGGGGCGCCTTCCGGCGCGTGCCCATCCTCCGCATCCACATGGAAGAGGACGCGGGCAAGCTTCTGCACGAAGGCCATTCCTGGTCGGGGGAGAAGAGCGGCGTGGACTTCAACCGGAGCGGGGTGCCGCTGATCGAGATCGTGTCCGCCCCCGACCTCCACAGCGCGGAAGAAGCGCACGATTACCTCACCGCCCTCAAGGCCGTCCTCCTGTACGCGGGCGTGTCCGACTGCAACATGGAGGAGGGCTCGCTCCGCTGCGACGCCAACGTTTCCGTGCGTCCGCGGGGCACGGAGACGCTGGGCACGCGGGCCGAGATCAAGAACCTGAACTCCTTCCGCAACGTCGCGCGCGCGATCGACCACGAGATCGCCCGGCAGTCCGCGCTCGTCTCCGCGGGCGGCCGGGTCGTGCAGGAGACGCGCCTCTGGAACGCGGATCGCGGCGAGACCTTCTCCATGCGCTCCAAGGAAGACGCGCACGACTACCGGTACTTCCCGGAGCCGGACCTGCCCCCGCTCGTCGTCGACGACGAGTGGCTGCGGGAGGTGCGCGCCTCCCTGCCCGAGCTGCCCGCGGAGAAGCGCCGGCGCTTCGTGGCCGCCTACAAGCTGCCGGAGTACGACGCGGGCGTGCTCACGCTGGCCCCCGAGGTGGCGGACTACTTCGAGACCGTCGCCCGCGAGAGCGGGAACGCGAAGGCGGCGTCCAACTGGGTGATGACCGAGGTCCTGCGCAAGGTCAAGGACGACGACCGCCCGCTGGCCGCCTCCCTGGTGCCTCCGGCCCGCCTGGCCGAGCTGGTCAAGCTCGTGGACGGCGGCGCCATCACCGGAACGTCCGCAAAAGTGGTATTCGAGAAGATGTGGACGGGCGGGGAGGACGCGCGCACGATCGTCGAGCGCGAAGGCCTCGCCCAGGTCTCGGACGAAAGCGCGATCGAGTCCGCGGTCGCGGACGTCATCGCGGCCAGCCCGGACCAGGTGGCCACGTACCGGAAGGGCAAGACCAGCACTCTCGGCTGGTTCGTCGGGCAGGTGATGCGGAAGACCGGGGGCAAGGCCAACCCGCAACTGGTGAACGCCCTCCTCAAGAAGGCGCTGGAGGGCTAGAAGGCCGGTGGCGACAAAACAAGGAGCTCTGGACATGCGCGTACGACGTCTCATCCCCATTGCCGTCCTCGCCGTGGCCGCCTCGGCCCACGCCCAGTCCGACCGGGCGCCGCGCGAGACCGTGACGGCGCTCGTGAACGGAAAGAAGGTCGCGGTCGAGTACGGACGGCCGTCGCTGCGCGGCCGCACGGTCAAGGACCTGCTCTCGCAGCTCCCCGCCAACCGCGTGTGGCGCGCCGGGGTCGACCAGGCCACCACCCTGACCACGGAGACCGCCCTCCTCATCGGCGGCAAGCCCGTCCCCGCCGGCAAGTACACCCTGTATCTCCACGCGCCGGAGTCCGGCACCTACGAGCTGCTGGTGAACCGTGACCTCGGGGTGCCGCTGAAGTCGATCTACGCGGCGGCGCCCGCCGCCATCGCCGACGCCTTGTGGCCGCACATCGAGGACTACCCGAGCATCAAGGACAAGGAAGTGGCGCGCATCGCGCTGAAGTCGGGAGCGGCGCACGAGGGAGCGGCGGACCGGTTCCTCATCGGCCTCACCCCGGCCGTGGGCGGCGTATCCGGGATCACCCTCAGCTGGGGTGATCAGAGCTGGACGACGGACATCCGCGCGGCGGGCAAGTAGCCGCGACGCCTGACGCGGTCCGACGGGACGAAGAAGGGGGCGCAAGTGCCGCGCCCCCTTTCCTTTCCCTGCCTCCGGCCCGCCGCGCCGCGCCGCTCCTGGCCGTGGCCGCCCTCCTCGCCGTCGGCCTCGGTCTCCAGCTCTACTTCTTCCGCCACTATCCCCAGCCGCCCCTCTTCGGCGATCCCGCCGGCTACTACAACGTCGGGCTCCGTTTCCAGGAAGCGGTCCATCGCCTCCGCGCGGGTGAGCCTCTCGGTCCGGTCTTCGCGTCCGTGCGCGGGCTCTTCTATCTCGCCGGAGTGGGCACGGTGTTCGGTCTGCTCGATGCGCTGCGCCCGGGCGACACCGCCTGGCTTCGCGACGTCATGGCCGTGGCCAACACCGCGGCCATGCTCGGCGTGTTCGTCCTGGCCCGCCAGCTCTCGGGAAGGGTGGCGGCCGGCCTCGTCGCCCTGGCCCTGGCCGCCTCCTACGCCACCTACTCCGTCCAGACAGGCCGTCTCTATCCCGACCCGCTGACGGCCGCCCTCCTCGCCTGGGCGGGCGCCGCCTACGCGGGGGCGATTGCCCTCCGCTCGCGCCGCCGCATGGCCGTGGCCGGCGTCCTTCTCGGCCTGGCCCTGCTGCTGCGCGCCCAAGTGCTCGAGTACGTCGTGACCGTCCTCGCCCTCGCGCTGCTCGCGACCGCGCGCTGGTGGTGGCCCTCGCGCGAGGCGCGCGCCCTGGTGGCGGCCTTCCTGATCGGCCTCTCCCCCGCGCTCGTCGCCTGGGCCGGCATCCACTGGGCGGTGGGCGGGCGCGACGACGTCGTGCGCATGGGACAGGTCACCTTCCGGCCGACGTATCCCTTCGGCTTCTGGCAGCAGCTCGAAACCGACGGCTGGACGGGTCCCTATCGCTTCAAGCAGGACCCGTTCTACAAGGCGATGGAGGCGGACGCGCGCGCGCGCGACCCCGATCTCCTCCGCTCGCGCGGGAAGCAGCTCGCCTTCACGCTGCGCTACGTGGGCGCCCGTCCCCTCGCGTCCGTTCTCCTCGTCCTCGACAACGCCTACCGGCTCTACGACCGCCCGGCCAACGACTACAAGTGGGACTACCCGTACCCCTACCGGATGCAGGTCGCCCTGCAGCGCGTGATCGTCGTGCTGGGCGTGGCCGGCGCGGCGCTGGTCGTGGCCGAGCAGCCCGCCCTGGCCGGCGTGTTCCTCGTCCCCGTCGCGCTGGCCGTCCTGCACGGCCTCGTCTTTCCCTGGCCCCGCTACAACGTGCCCGCCATGCCCTTCCTGATCGCGGCGGCGGGCGTGCTGCTCGTGCGGGTGGCCGGCGACGCGCCCTGGCGGCGGCCACGCGCGCGGCGCGTGCTCCTCACCGTGGCCCTGCCCGCCGCGGCCACGATCGCCCTGGCCGCCCTGGTGCGTGGGACCTTGCCGGAATCGGCCCGCGTCGGCCGCGTCCTCGGGATCCTGCTCGTGGTGGCCCTGCCCTTCGTCGTGGTCGCGATGAACGGTCCGCGCTGGCGGCGGGTGGCGGGAGCGGCGGGAGCGGCGCTGGCCGTCCTCCTTCTGGCCCACGCCGTGCGCGACCGCCGCTGGCACGAGACCTCCACCACTCTCGGCGGTGACGTGGCCGGAGTCGATCAAGTCATCCGCCTCCCTCCCGAATCCCTGGGCCGCCTCAAGTCCGCTCCCGAGGCCTTCGTCCTCTTCGACCTCACCGTGCCCCGCGGAGACCTGCAGGACGCGGCGATCGAGATCGGCTCGCGCCGCTTCGCGGGCAGCGCCCTCGTCCCGACGATGCCGCGGCTGCGCGAGTCGACGGCCACGGGAGGACGCGACCGGCGCGGCTACCCGCAGTGGTGGGCCCTCCGTCTCGACCCCGCGGCGCTGCCCGCGAACGCGGGCGAGCCCCTGCGCATCCGCCTGACCGTCCCCGAGACGACGGACGCCGTCCTGCGCGGGGATCGGTTCACCGGCCAGGATCGCGAATACGAAGGGCCGTCCTTCGGGGATTGGCCGAACTACGTGGCCCTCAAGATCGAGTACGACGGGGACTACCGCATCCCGGTGAGCCTGCCCCTCGGCAGCCTCGATACGGAAAGCGCCGTCCGGCGCCGATCGGGAGACCGAAAGGCCATCGCGGCCGTGCACCGGATCCGCGTGGTGGTGCCGGCGACGAACGAGGGCTGGATCGACTGGGAGACCGCTCCCGCCGCGGCGGCGCCGCCATCGGCCTTCGTCTTCGCCGCCTATTCCGGGACGCGCGGCGAGGCGGAGCTGCGGGTGGCGGGCCGGCCCGAGGTGAGGTTTCCCCTCGGCGCGCGCGAGAGCTTCGACGTCTCCGGCGGTGGATGGCGCCTGTGCCATCGCGCGGAGCCGCCGCGCCAGGACCGGGGCTACGGCCAATACGTGCTCGTCGGTCCGGCCCCCGCCCGTGCGCCGGTCTCGTTGCGTGTGAGCTATCGGGCGGGCTTGAGCCAGGAGCCCATGTTCTTCGTCATCGACCGCCGGGCGATCTCGGCCGACCTCGTCCGCGCGGCGCGCGCCTGCGGCGTGGGCGGCGCGGTCACGGACGGCGCCGCCCGCATCGTCGACGGGACCCGCAACAATTACCCGGAAGACACCGGACGATGGACGGTGAGCGCCGTCTTCTAGTGCCTCTTGAAGTACTGCACGGCGCGCTCGTGCGCTTCGGCGGCCTGGCGTGTCTTGAAGGTGCCCAGGTTGCGCCGCTTGCCCGTCTTCGGGTTCTTCTTGCGCGAGTAGAGACGGTACTCGCCGGACGCGAGCTTCCGGATCATGGCTTCTCCCGATTGGGATTGCGGTTGTAGGCGTCGGACTGGCCCGGCGGGATGGTCAGCCACTCCCAGCGCTTCCCGCGCAGCGATCGGGCCAGGAAGACGATCTGCCCGACGTGATAGCTCGTGTGCGTCACGGAGCGCTGGAGGGCGTCCAGGACGGACAGGGCCTCCCCGCGGATGGTCACCGTCCGGGCGAGGTCCGCGTCGGAGAGGCTGGACAGCGTTTGGAAGAGCACGCCCCATCCCTCGTCCCACTTTGCGCGCACGTCGGCGACCGAGACCGCGCGAAGCGCGAACTCCGACTCACGGTCGCGCCACGGCTTCTCGCCGTCGGTGGTCAGGAAGTCCGTGAAGCGCGACCGGAGGTTCCCCGAGATGTGCCAGACGATGGCGGCCACGGAGTTGCCGTCACCGGGCGGCTGGCGGACGAGCGCTTCCGCGTCGAGCTGGCGGATGGACTCCTCGCCCAGCCGCTTGTAGCGGCGGTATTCGGATTCGATCGCGGAAAGGACGAGGCGCACGGAGTCCCTATGCAAATGTACCTCAGGCCCCGATCAAGGCCGCGCGATCGGCCACGGTGGCGCCGCGGGCCGGAGCGTATCCGAGGGCGGCCTGGCGGGCCGACCACCATCCGTCGAGCCGCGGAGCCACCCACACCGCCAGCGGCGCCAGCGCCCAGCCCGCGATCAGGTCCACCGCGAAGTGATGGCGGAGGTAGATCGTCGACACCCAGAGGCCGAGGCAGAAGGGCAGCAGGATCCAGAACCAGGTCCGCAGGAACCGCCAGGCGTAGATCATGGCGACCAGCGACACCGCCGCGTGGAGGGACGGGAAGGCGGCGCGGCTGTCCACGGGCAGCAGGGAGAACGCGCCGGCGGAGAGGTTCGACATCAGGGACGGATAGCCTTGCAGGTTGCGCTTGAACTCGAAGGGCAGGACCAGCCGGGGCGGCGCGGCCGGAAAGAGGATGTACAGGAGGTAGCCGAAGTAGAAGCAGACGAGCACGCCCATGACGGTGGCGCGGAACTCGGGAAGCCGGCGGCGTACCAGGAGGAGCAGGGCCGTCGAAGGCGCGATCCAGAAGAAGTTCAGGTAGAGGAAGTTCATCACCTCCGTGCGGGCGGGAGTGATGAACTTCTGCGCCCAGACGCAGGGGATCACTCCGAACAGCTCGCGGTCGAGCTCGGCCAGGACGCCGTGGATGTCGTGGGTGTTCACGAAGCCGATGGTGTCGTGCAGGTTCGTGTAGATGAGGATGCAGGTCAGGAAGGGCAGGACCTCCCGCAGGCCCTGGACCCAGGGCGAGCGCGGCCAGAGGCGGCGGGCGGCGAAGAGGGCGCCCAGGAAGAAGGCGGCCACGGCGATGCGCACGATCCCTAGCCGGTGCCGGTCACCCAGCGACCCGACCTCGCGCGCGTACACGCCGGCGACCACAGTCAGGTAGGTCGTGGGCAGGAGGAAGACGAGCGCGATGACCTCCTCGACCCGCAGGCGGAAGATGCGTGTCACGAGCCGAACAGGAGCGCGGCGCCCGCGTAGCGGGCGGCGCAGCGCTGGGGGGTTTCAGGGGGGGAGCTTACGCCCACCGAGATCATGCGTAACGTTCCCCCCCTGAGATAAAAGACGTTGCCAGGGGCCGTCACAGCACCAGCGTTTCCCGGTGCTCGCCGAACACGGCGCGCAGCCGATGCGCGATCTCCCCCACCGTGGCCCATGCCGTCACCGCATCGATCATGGCCGGCACGAGGTTGCCCCCGTCGCGCGCCCGCGCTTCCAGCGCGTCCAGGGCGGCGCGCCAGGGACCGTCCGCACGCCGGGCACGCAAGGCCCGCACGCGCTCCTGCTGCGTCTTCTCCAGCGCGGGATCGATGCGCAGGATGTCCGCCGGCGCTGTCTCCCCCTCCTCCGTGAACTTGTTCACGCCCACGATGACCCGCTCGCCCGTCTCCACCTCTTTCTGGAAGCGATAGGCGGACTCCTGGATCGCGCGCTGGATCTCCCCCTGCTCGATCGCGCGCAACGCCCCCCCGCGGGATTCGATGCGGTCGATGAGCGCGCGCGCTTCCGCCTCCAGGCGGTCGGTCGCCTCCTCCACCGCGTAGGCTCCACCGAAGGGGTCGACGGTGTTCACGACCCCCGACTCGAACGCGATCACCTGCTGCGTCCGGAGGGCGAGCCGGGCCGCGTCTTCGGTGGGAAGGGCGAGCGCCTCGTCCTTGCCGTTCGTGTGCAGGCTCTGGCATCCGCCGAGGACCGCGGCCAGCGCCTGCAGGGCGACGCGCACCACGTTGTTGTCGGGTTGCTGGGCGGTGAGGGTGACGCCGCCCGTCTGGACGTGGAAGCGCAGGTGCTGGGCCTTCGGGTTGTCCACGCCGAGGGTCTCCTTCATGAGGCGGGCCCAGAGACGCCGCGCGGCCCGGAACTTCGCCACCTCCTCCAGGAAATCGGAATGGCAGGCGAAGAAGAACGAGAGGCGCTCGCCGAACTGCCCGGGGTCGAGAGAGGCCGCGCGGGCGGCGCGCGTGTATTCCAGGGCGTGAGCGAGGGTGAACCCGATCTCCTGGGCCGCGGTCGCTCCCGCCTCGCGGATGTGGTAGCCCGAGATCGAGATCGGGTTCCAGCGCGGGACGTGTTGCGCGCAATAGGCGATGACGTCGGTGACGAGGCGCAGGGACGGGACGGGCGGGTAGATGTACGTGCCTCGCGCCACGTACTCCTTGAGGATGTCGTTCTGCACGGTGCCGGAGAGCGCGTCCTCCGCGATGCCGCGCCGCCGCGCCACCGCCACGTACAGGGCGAGCAGGATGGCCGCGGTCGCGTTGATCGTCATCGAGGTGGAGACCCGGTCGAGCGGGATCCCTTCCAGGAGGACCTCCATGTCCTCGAGGCTGTCGATGGCCACACCCACCCGGCCCACCTCGCCCATGGCCTGGGGATCGTCGGAGTCGTATCCGATCTGCGTGGGGAGGTCGAAGGCGACGGAGAGGCCGGTGGTGCCGCGCTCGAGCAGGTAGCGATAGCGCCGGTTGGACTCGGCGGCGGTGCCGAAGCCCGCGTACTGGCGCATCGTCCAGAGCTTGCCCCGGTAGCCGCCGGGGTGGAGGCCGCGGGTGAACGGGTACTGGCCCGCTTCCTCCCGCTCGTGCATGACGCTGCACGTTAGCACGAGGATGGGGCATCATCACCGCGTGGGCCCGGCAGACGCGCGCGCGGTGGTGGCGGTGGAGGAAGTCCGGGGCGACGTGCGCGACGCGGTGCGGCGCGCCCTCCTCGCCGCGAACTGGACGCGCTTCGTGGCCAGGGGCGCCGACGTCTCCCTGAAGGTGAACCTGGGCTGGGACCTCTTCATCCCCGGCTCCATCACCTCGCCCCTGGTGCTGGAGTCCCTCATCGAGGAGATCCGCGACCACGTCGGCCGCATCTACGTCGTGGAGGCGGACCAGGTGCTGGAGGACATCGAGTCCGCCTTCCACGCCAGCGGCATGGCCGCGGTGTGCACGCGCACGGGCGCGCAGTGGGTGAACATGACGGACGCGCCCACCGTGCCCGAGGACTTCCCCGGCAACGTGATCCTCAAGCGCATCGACGTGCCCCGCATCCTGCGCCAGACCACGCTCATCACGGTCCCGGTGATGAAGACGCACGCCAAGACAGGCCTCACCGGCGCGCTCAAGAACCAGTGGGGCTGCCTCAGCAAGATGCGCCACGAGTACCACCTCGTGCTCGACGACGCGCTGGCCGATCTCAACTCCGCGATCCGGCCCGCGCTGGCCCTGATGGACGGGACGGTCGGCCTCGAGGGCAACGGACCCAAGTCCGGCCGCTCGCGCATCGCGGACCGCATCCTCTGCTCCGGCGACCCCGTGGCCCTCGACACCGTGCAGGCCACCGTGATGGGACTGGATCCGGCGACCATCCGCCACCTCGCCACCTGTGCCGCGCGCGGCATCGGCACGAGCGACCTTGCCCACATCGACGTGCGGGGCATGGACCTGGCGGCGGCGCGCGTCCCCTTCCTTCCCGCGCGGCACAACGCGGTCTCGATCGTGGAGACGCTCCTGCGCAAGTCCGCGCTCAAGCGCCTCTTCTTCAACACGAAGATCTTCGACGTGTGCCTGGTCGGGGCCAAGCTCTATTACCGGGCCTGGACGCGCCTGCAGGCGGAGGCGCATTGGGCGCGGGTACGGGCCCATCCCGTCTACGGTCCCCAGTGGCAGGGCCTCCGGCCGGGCCGCCGGCGCAGCCGCCGCCAGCTCGCCACTCCCGAGCCCGCCTCCCGGGCCTGATCGCGCGAAGCGCGCGCCGCCGCCCCATCCGATGGCCGTTGGCGGTCAGAATGGAAGTGTTTGCCTGAAAACTTCCATCGACTGCTGAGACGGCTGGACCGGCGCCTCGGACCCCGCGCCGAGAAGCCCTTCCGCGACGAGCTGCTCAGCATCGAGCGCCTCGAGGAGCGGGCGAAAGCCCTGGCCGCCCGCTTCACCCTGGACCCGAACCCGCGGCGCTGGGCGCGCCACGGGTTCCCGCGGTTGGACGACAACGCGCGCGAGCTCCAGGAGGCGTACCGCATCATGGCCGACGACGTCCACCAGGGCGCCTTCGTCACCGCGGCCACGGACTGGATCCTCGACAACTTCCACGTGGTGGCGTCCGAGATCCGCGACATCCGCCAGAACCTGCCCCGCGGCTACTATCGCGAGCTGCCCAAGCTCGCCCTGCGCGAGCAGGCGGGCACGGCGCGCGTGTACGCGATGGCGGTCGAGATCATCCGGCACAGCGACAGCCGCCTGGACCGGCCCAAGCTCGTCCGCTTCATGAACAGCTTCCAGACGGTGGCGCCCCTGACCATCGGCGAGCTGTGGGCCTGGCCGAGCATGCTCAAGCTCGCCCTCATCGAGAACCTGCGCCGCCTGGCCGACAAGATCCTGGAGAGCCGCGCCGCCCGCCGGGCCGCCGACGCCTACGTGGCCCAGATCGACAGCGCGGGCCAGGGGGCGGTGCCGTCGCTGCCGCCCGTCCTCCACACCGCCTTCGTGGTCCAGGTGCTCCAGCGCATCCGCGAATACGGGCCGCGCCTGGGCGCGGTGCGCACGGCGGTGGACGAGCACCTGGCCGCCCAGCACATGACGTCGGAAGACGCCATCCGCACCGAGCACCAGGGGCAGGCGGCGGCGCAGGTCTCGGTGGCGAACGTGATCACCAGCCTGCGCCTGTGCGCGACCCTCGACTGGAGCCAGTACTTCGAGTCCGTCAGCCTCGTCGAGCGGGTGCTGCAGCAGGACCCCGCCGGCCGTTACGGGAGCATGGACTTCCTGAGCCGCGACCGTTACCGCCAGGCGGTGGAAGAGCTGGCCGACCGTACCGGCGAGGCCCAGGTGCGCGTGGGGCTGCGCGCGGTGGAGAGCGCGCGTCAAGCCGCGGAGGGCGGCGGGATCCGGGAGCGCGCCGCCCACGTCGGCCACCACCTCATCGGGAAGGGACGGCGCGACCTGGAGACGGACGTGGCCTACCGGCCGCGCCTCAAGCAGCGCGTGCGGCGTTTCGTGTTCGGGCACGCCACCGGCGCCTACCTCGGCTCCATCGCCATGGTCACGCTCGTCCTGGCCGGGCTCGGGGCCGAGTACGCGCGGCGGCACGGCGCCTCGCCCTGGGTGGAGCTGGCGGTGGCGCTGCTGCTCCTCCTGCCCGCCAGCGACCTGGCCGTCGCCTTCGTACAGCGCGTGGCCGCGCGGCTGGCCCCCCCGCGGCGGCTCCCGCGCCTCGACTTCCCGGACGGCATCCCTCCGGACGAGCGCACGATGGTGATCATCCCCACGCTGCTCTCGAGCGTGGCCGAGGTCCAGGAGCTCATCGAGCACATCGAAGTGCTCGCCCTGTCCAACCTCGACCCGTACATCCATTTCGCGATCCTCGGCGATTTCACGGACGCGCCCGCGCGCGACCAGCCCGAGGACGAGGCCATCCTGGCCGCGGCCCAGGAAGGCATCGAGGCCCTGAACCGCCGCCTGTCGGAGAGCCGTGGAGACCGATTCTTCCTGTTCCATCGGGCCCGCCAGTGGAACCCCCGCGAGGGCTCGTGGATGGGATGGGAGAGGAAGCGCGGGAAGATCGAGGAATTCAACCGCCTGCTGCGCGGGGCCACCGACACCAGCTACACCGTCCAGCTCGGCGTGCTCGAGATCCTCCCCACCGTCCGCTACTGCATCACGCTGGACTCGGACACGCGCCTGCCGCGCGACGTGGCCCGGAAGCTCATCGGCATCATCGCCCATCCGTTGAACCGTCCTCACTACGACGAGGCCGTGGGCCGGGTCACGGAGGGCTACGGCATCCTGCAGCCCCGCGTCAGCGTGACCATGGCCAGCGCCGCCGGATCGCTGTTCGCGCGCATCTATGCCGGGCACACCGGGGTCGATCCCTACACCACCGCCGTCTCCGACACGTACCAGGACCTCTTCTCGGAAGGGATCTTCACGGGCAAGGCCCTCTACGACGTGGACGCCTTCACGCGCGCGCTGGAGGGCCGCGTGCCCGAGAACGCGCTCCTGTCCCACGACCTGTTCGAGGGCGAATACGCGCGCACGGCGCTCGTGTCCGACCTTGAGGTCGTGGACGACTACCCATCCAGCCTCCTCGCCCACGCGCGGCGCCTGCGCCGCTGGGTGCGGGGCGACTGGCAGATCCTCCGGTGGCTCTTCCCGTTCGTGCCCACGCGCGGCGGCGGCTGGCAGCGCAACCGCCTGCCCCTCATCTCGCGCTGGAAGATCTTCGACAACCTGCGCCGAAGCCTCGTGCCCCCGGCCACGGTCACGCTGCTGTTCGCGGCCTGGAGCCTCCTGCCCGGGAACGCGAACACCTGGACGGCGGCCGTACTCCTCGGCATGTCCTTCCCCGTCTATCCGCTCCTGCTGCGCACGGTGCGCGGCCCCCGCCGCCATCAGCCGCCGGCCGTCTTCCTGCGCGCGATGTGGGAAGAGCTGAGGACGGCCCTGGCCCAGGTCGCGCTGCAGCTGACCTTCCTCGCCTACCAGGCCCACGAGATGGTGCACACGATCGGCCTCACCCTCGTGCGGCTGACCGTCACCCAGCGCGGCATGCTGGAATGGGAGACGGCAGCGGTGGCCTCGCGCGCCCAGGGCGCGGGCCTCCGGCGGTTCCTCGGCGAGATGAGAGCCAGCCCGATCCTGGCCGTCCTCGGCCTGGGCCTGGTCCTGGCCGCCCAGCCCTCCGCTCTCGCGACGTCGCTGCCCGTTCTCATGTTGTGGGCGGTGGCGCCCCTCATCGCGTTCGAGCTCAGCCGAAACGTCCCCGTGCGGAGGCAGGAGCTGGACGCGGAAGACCGCGAGCAACTGCGGGCGATCGCGCGAAAGACCTGGGGGTACTTCGAGAAGTTCGCGGGCGACGAGGATCACGGGCTGCCTCCGGACAACTTCCAGGAGGTACCGGACGGCCGCGTCGCGCACCGCACGTCGCCCACCAACATCGGCATGGGCCTGCTATCGACCCTCGCCGCCCACGACTTCGGCTTCGTCGCCACCGACGAGCTGGTGGCGCGCACGACGAAGGCCCTCGGCACCATCGAGAGCCTCGAGCGACACGAGGGCCACCTCCTGAACTGGTACGACACGTTGACCCTGTCCCCGCTCCTCCCTCGCTACGTCTCCACCGTCGACAGCGGAAACCTGGCCGGCGCCCTCATGGCGCTGGCGGAGGGATTGCGCGAGATCGCCCGGAAAGACGCGGCCGCGCGGGCGGCGCTCACCGACCTCGCCGATCGCGCGTGCGCGCTCGCGGACGCCATGGACTTCCGCTTCCTCTACGATCCCCAGCGGCGCATCTTCTCCATCGGGTACCGCCTCGCCGACGCGGAGGGACCCGGCCGCCTGGACGCGTCGTATTACGACCTGCTGGCCTCGGAGTCGCGCCTGGCCAGCTTCCTGGCCATTGCGAAGGGCGATGTGCCCCAGGCGCACTGGTTCCACCTCGGCCGCCTGCTGACCAGCGTCGAGGGATCGCCGACGCTCCTGTCCTGGAGCGCGACGATGTTCGAGTACCTGATGCCGCTTCTGGTCATGCGCAGCTATCCGGAGACGCTGCTCGACCTGAGCTGCCAGATGGCGGTCCGCCGTCAGGAGGACTACGGGGCGGAGCGCGGCGTGCCCTGGGGGATCTCGGAGTCCGGCTACAACGTCGTCGACCGCGCCGACAACTACCAGTACAAGGCCTTCGGCGTCCCCGGCCTCGGCCTCAAGCGCGGACTGGCCGACGACCTGGTGGTCGCGCCGTACGCCACGGCCCTGGCGACCATGGTCGACCCCGCGGGGGCGGCGCGGAACTTCCGGCGTCTGGCCCAGGAAGGCCTCGAAGGCGAGTACGGCTACTACGAAGCCGTGGACTACACGCGGATCGAGGCCCCGGCGGAAGGAACGCCGCCCGCGAAATCCCGCCGCCCCACCGTCATCCGGTCCTATCTCGCGCATCACCAGGGCATGACGCTGGTCGCTCTCGCCAACGCGCTGCTCGGCGATCCCATGGTGAAGCGCTTCCACGCCGACCCGCGGGTCCGGGCCACGGAGCTGCTGCTCCAGGAGCGCGTGCCCCGGCAGTCGCCGATCATGCAGCCGCGCCCGGTCGAGGAGACGCGCACGGCCGCCAGCGCGCCCCCCGCCGCCGCCCGCCGCTTCCGCTCGCCGCACACCTCGTTCCCGCACGCGCAGTTCCTCTCCAACGGCAACTACACGGCCGTGGTCACGAACGCGGGCGGCGGGGCCAGCTTCTGCCGGGGACGGGTGGTCACCCGCCACCGGCAGGACCTGACGCGCGACCCCGGCAGCCAGTTCGTGTACCTGCGGGACGTGCGCAGCCGCGCCGTCTGGTCCGCCACCCATCACCCCGTGGGCAAGGACGCGGAGGAGTATTTCGTCACCTTCCAGCCGGAGAAGGCCGCGTTCCGCCGGCTGGACGACGGCATCGGCACCCAGCTCGAGATCGCCGTCTCCACCGAAGACGACGTCGAGGTGCGGCGGCTCCGGGTGACCAACCACGGCGACCGGCCGCGCGAGATCGAGGTCACGAGCTACGCCGAGATCGTCCTCGCCCCCGCCGCCGACGACCTCGCCCATCCCGCCTTCGTGAAGCTGTTCGTCGAGACCGAGTACGTGCCCGAGATCGCGGCCCTCGTGTGCCGGCGGCGCTCGCGGGCGCGCGACGAGGTCGCCCCCTGGGCCGTGCACGTGCTCAGCCTGGAGGGCCGGCCGCAGGGACCCGTGGAATGGGAGACGGATCGCGCGCGGTTCCTCGGACGCGGCCGCGGCCCCGAGGACCCTCAGGCCCTCGACGGCCGCTCCCTGACCGGGACCACGGGAGCCGTGCTCGATCCCATCGTGAGCCTCCGCCAGCGCATCCGCCTCGCCCCCGGAGGCTTCGTGCGGCTGTCGTTCTCGACGGGGATGGCGCAGAGCCGCGAGACGGCCCTGGCCCTGGCCCAGAAGTACCACGATCCCAGCGCGGTCGCGCGCACGTTTGCGCTCGCCTTCGTGCACGCGCAGAGCGGACTCGCCCATCTGGGGATCACCAGCGACGAAGCGCTGCTCTTCGAGCGCCTGGCCTCGCGCGTCCTCTACGCCGACACCTCGCTGAGGGCGGACCCGGAGGTGCTGGCCCGCAACGTGCTCGGACAGGAAGGGCTCTGGCCGCACTCGATCTCGGGCGACCTCCCCATCCTCCTGGTGCGCGTGGTGGAGGAGGACGACCTGCCGCTGGTGCGCCAGGTCCTGCAGGCCCAGGAGTACTGGCGCCTCAAGGGCCTCAGCGCGGACGTGGTGATCCTGAACGAGCACCACATCAGCTACCTCGACGAGATGCACGCCGCCCTGGAGGCGCTGCTGGACGAAGGGCCGTGGCGATCGTGGAAGCACCGCCCCGGCGGCGCCTATCTCCTGCGCGGCGAGCGCATGACGGAGGCGGAGCGGACGCTGCTGGCCAGCGTGGCCCGGGCCGTCCTGAGCGGCGACCGGGGGGAGCTCGCGAACCAGCTCGACCGGCCGCATCCCGCACCCGAGGTGTACGAGCCGGAGGCCTACGTGCTGCTCACGCCCGCGGACGCGGCCGAACCCGCGGCCCGCCCCCCGGCGGCCGAAGTCCCCCCCCTCATCCTGGCCAACGGCCGCGGCGGATTCGCGGAGGGCGGGCGCGACTACGTGATCGTCCTGGAGGGAGAGGACGAGACCCCGCTGCCGTGGGCCAACGTCATCGCGAACCCGCACCTGGGCACGGTCGTGACCGCTTCCGGCGCCGCCTACACGTGGGCGGAGAACAGCCGTGAGAACCGTCTCTCCCCTCACGCGAACGATCCCGTCACCGACCTCACGTCGGAGGCCCTCTACGTGCGGGACGACGACACGGCAGAGGCCTGGTCCCCCACGCCGGGGCCCATGCGACGCACACCGGAGAGCGGACGCTGCGTGATCCGGCATGGCGCGGGCTTCACGCGGTTCACGCGCAACGTCCACGGTATCGGCCACGAGCTCGACGTGTTCGTGGATGCCCAGGACCCCGTCAAGTTCTCGCTCCTCACCCTGAAGAACGCGAGCGGACGGCCGCGGCGCCTCAGCGTCTTCGCCTACAACGAATGGGTGCTGGGCCCGCCCCGCCCCGGCCAGCATCTGCACGTCGCCACCGAGCACGACGCCGCCAGCGGCGCCGTCTTCGCCCGCACCACCTACAACCGCGATTTCGCCGGCCGCGTGGCCTTCGCCCACGCGAGCGAGCCGCTGCGCTCGGCCACCGGCGACCGCAAGGCGTTCCTCGGCCGGAACCGATCGCCGGCGGCACCGCTCGCGCTGGCCGCGACCGCCCTCGCGCCCCACTTCGGCGCGGGCCTCGACCCCTGCGCGGTCCTGCACGTGTCCCTGACCCTGGCCCCGGGAGAGGAGCGCCGCCTGGTGTTCCTGCTCGGCCAGGGGAGGGACCTGGCCCAGGCCCGCGCGCTCGTCGGGCGGCACGGCTCGGTGGCGGCGGCGGAGGCGGCGCGCGAGGCCTCGCGCCAGTCGTGGGACGACGTGCTCGACGTCGTGCAGGTGAAGACGCCGGACGACTCCTTCGACGTCCTCATGAACCGCTGGCTCCTGTACCAGGACCTCTCCTGCCGGGTCTGGGCGCGCTCCGCGTATTACCAGCCGGGGGGCGCCTTCGGCTTCCGCGATCAGCTCCAGGACGTGATGGCGCTGTGCCTGGCCCGCCCCGACCTCACGCGCGCCCACCTCCTGCGCGCGGGGGCGCGCCAGTTCGTGGAGGGCGACGTCCAGCACTGGTGGCACGAGCCGGGCGGCCAGGGCACGCGCACGCGCTGCTCGGACGACATGTTGTGGCTGCCCTACGCGGTCGCGCATTACGTCCGCACCACCGGCGACACGGGGGTGCTCGAGGAAACGCTTCCCTTCCTGGAGGCGCCGCCCCTCGCGCCCGACGTCCACGAGTCCTACGTCCAGCCCGCGATCAGCGCGGAGAAGGCCTCGCTCTTCGAGCACTGCCTGCGCGCGATCGATCGCGGCCTGACCGCGGGCACCCACGGCCTGCCCCTCATGGGGACCGGGGACTGGAACGACGGCATGAACCGCGTGGGCCACCTGGGCCGCGGGGAGAGCACCTGGCTCGGATTCTTCCTGCACGGGATCCTGGGCGACTTCGCGGCCCTGTGCGAGACGCGCGGCGACGGCGCGCGCGCCGAGCGCTATCGCACCCAGGCCCGGCGCCTGTCCAGCGCGCTGGAGCTGAGCTGGGACGGCGAATGGTACCGGCGCGGCTACTATGACGACGGCACGCCGCTGGGCTCCGGGCAGAACGACGAGTGCAAGATCGACTCGATCGCCCAGTCCTGGGCCGTGCTCTCCGGCGCGGTGCCCCTCCGCTTCGGCGATCGGGCCATGGACGCCGTGCGCGCCCACCTCGTGCGGCGCGGGATCCGCGTGGTGCTGCTCCTCTCGCCGCCGTTCGACACTTCCGCCCAGGATCCCGGCTACATCCGCGGCTATCCCCCGGGGGTGCGCGAGAACGGCGGGCAATACACCCACGCCGCGGTGTGGGCGGTGATGGCGGTGGCGCGCCTGGGCAGCGGCGACGAGGCGATGGAGCTCTTCCACATGCTGAACCCCATCAACCACTCGCGCACGGGCGCGGACATCGAGCGTTACCGGACGGAACCCTACGTCCTGGCCGGGGACGTCTATGCGCACCCCGCCCATCCCGGACGCGGAGGCTGGACCTGGTACACGGGCGCGGCTGGCTGGCTCTACCGCACGGGCCTGGAGAGCCTCCTCGGCCTCCGGCGCCAGGGCGCGACCTTCGCCGTCGATCCCTGCATTCCCGCGTCGTGGCCGGAGTATGCGATCGCCTGGCGCTTCGGCGGCGCGCGCTACGAGATCACGGTGACCAACCCCGAGCACCGGTGCCGCGGCGTCGCCGAAGCCGACCTCGACGGAGTGCCGGTGGACGCCGCGGCCATCCCGCTCACGGACGACGGCCGGACCCACGTGGTCCGAGTCATGCTGGGGGCGAGCGCGCGTGCGGCCTCGCCCATCGGCCGGGCCACCACCACCGCCTGACGCGGGCCGCCGTCAGGCGCCCACTCGAGCCAGATGGGGGCCGCAGTGCCGCCACTCAGCCCGATGGCGGTCGCGGTGGGGACGGCGACACAGGCGGCGACGGACGTCGTCCGAGGTCTTCGTTCGTGAAGGCGCCCCCCGCCGGTGCTGGTCTCGGACTTCCCGACCCCGCGGCCCCGCCGAGGTCCATGCTCGGAGCAGCGGTGCCCGCCACCGGTGCGCCGCCCGCGCTTTCCGCGAGGCCGGCCAGCATCTCCGCCGCGCCCTGGTTGGACGGATCGCGTGCGAGCACCTCCTGGAGCTCGCGCGCGGCCGGCCCGCGCCGCCCCGCCGCCAGCAGCGCGCGGATGAGGTCGAAACGGTAGGACTCGATCCCCGGCGCCAGCCGCGAGGCGCGCTCGAGCTGGAAGAGGCCGCGGTCCGCGTCTCCGGTGCGCACGAGGGCCGTTCCGTAGTCGTGCGCCACCGCGGCGTCGCCGGGCAATCCGCGCGCCGCTTCCGTGAGCGGCGACAGCGCGCGCCGGGCATCCCCCGCCGCCAGGAGACGCCGCCCCTTCTCGTAGCTCGCCCTGTCCTCCGGCCGCGCGACCCTGGGCAGATCCGAAGGCTGCGGCTGGGAGGCCGATGCGGGCGGAGCCGGGGCTACGTCATCCGCAGCCGCTCCGGGCAGGGGCCCCCACGCCGGGGCGCGCAGCGATCGCCAAACGACGACTCCGGCGGCAAACGCCACCAGCGCGATGGCCGCACCAGTGAGGGCGAGGCCGCGGCCCTGGATCCGGTCGGCGCCGCGCCGCCCGCTGTATGGCGCGGGCGGAGGCGGCGCCGTGGGAGATTGCGAACGAAGGCTCGCACCGCAAGCCGTGCAGGCCGTGCGGCCGAAGAAGTTCCGCTGGCCGCAGCCCGGGCAGACCCGGAAAGCGCCCGACCATCGGCGGTCAGCGGCGGGCGGCACGGGTCCCGCCACGTGGAGGCCGCGTCGAGGAAAGCGTTGTCTCTCCCCACGCGCTCCTCCGATCCGGCGTAGATTCGAAACAGCGACGTTCCAACAACTGCATGTTTCCAGTATGGGGGTGACGCGTGCTCGAGATCATCATCGCGATCCTGATCATCGGATGGCTACTGGGGTTCTTCGCCTTCCACGTGGGAAACCTCATCCACGTGCTCCTCGTCATCGCGATCATCGTGGTCCTCGTCCGGATCATCCAGGGTCGCCGGCCCCTCTGAGAAGCGGGATGGACGTGGCGTACTGAGCGCCCTGGCGCGCCCGGGGCGGGGTCTGGATCGGCCGAACGCCGGCCCCGCCTCCTCGTGTTTCGCAAATGGGCCTTGCCGCGAGCGAAACGTCGAAATCGCGACAAACCTTTTACGTTGACGACGTTGACACGTCATGGGCCGCGCCTTACTCTCGAAGAGTAAATGTCAGCACGCTTCCGCCCCCTCGCACTGCGGAGGCGCCGCCGTTGTCGCGAGCAGCGACGCTCGTCGCGCGAGCGTGACGGTCGATGTCCAAGGTCTCTTGCTTGAAAGACGGGAGATGAGATGGCCAACGTAACGCCTCCGACGAATGGTCAGGAGCGCCGCCCCGGTGCGCGCGGCAGCGGCGGTCCGGGCACGCCCCCTCCCGAGCCCTTCGATCCACGCGTGCTGCTTCGCGCCCTCTCCGCGTTCCGGCGCGGCGATTTCACCGTGCGTCTCCCCGACGACTGGACGGGCATCGGCGGCAAGATCGCGGACGCGTTCAATGGCGTCATCGACACCAACCATCGCATGGCGCGCGAGCTCGACCGGCTCAGCCGCGTGGTGGGCAAGCAGGGCAAGATCGCGGAGCGCGGAGCGCTCAGCGAGGCCCCCGGCTCCTGGAGCGTGGCCATCGGCTGCGTCAACGCGCTGATCGCGGACCTGACCTATCCCCTCAGCGAGACCTCGCGGGTCATCGGAGCGGTGGCCAAGGGCGACCTCTCCCAGACCATGGCCCTGGAGATGGACGGCCGCGCCCTCGAGGGCGAGTTCCTCAAGACCGCGCGCACCGTGAACACGATGGTCGAGCAGCTCGGCTCCTTCGCCTCCGAGGTCACGCGCGTGGCGCGCGAGGTCGGCACGGAAGGCAAGCTGGGCGGGCAGGCCAAGGTCAAGGGCGTGGCCGGCACCTGGAAGGACCTCACGGACTCCGTCAATTCCATGGCCTCGAACCTGACGGCCCAGGTCCGCAACATCGCGGCCGTGACCACCGCCGTCGCCGGCGGCGACCTCTCGAAGAAGATCACCGTCGACGTCAAGGGCGAGATCCTGGAGCTGAAGGACACCATCAACACCATGGTGGACCAGCTCCGCTCCTTCGCTTCCGAGGTCACCCGGGTCGCGCGCGAGGTGGGCACGGAAGGCAAGCTCGGCGGCCAGGCCGAGGTCCAGGGCGTGGCCGGCACCTGGAAGGACCTCACCGACTCCGTCAACTTCATGGCCGGATCGCTCACCGTCCAGGTCCGTAACATCGCCGACGTCACCAAGGCCGTGGCCAACGGCGACCTCACCAAGAAGATCACCGTCGACGTCAAGGGCGAGATCGCGGAGCTGAAGGAGACCATCAACACGATGGTCGACCAGCTCCGCTCGTTCGCTTCCGAGGTCACCCGCGTGGCCCGCGAGGTCGGCACGGACGGGCGGCTGGGCGGCCAGGCCGAGGTGCCGGGCGTGGCCGGCACCTGGAAGGACCTCACCGACTCCGTCAACTCCATGGCCAGCAACCTCACCGGCCAGGTCCGCAACATCGCGGAGGTCACGACGGCCGTGGCCAACGGGGACCTCTCCAAGAAGATCACCGTGGACGTGCGGGGCGAGATCCTGGAGCTGAAGGACACCATCAACACGATGGTGGATCAGCTCCGCTCGTTCGCCTCCGAGGTCACGCGCGTGGCCCGCGAGGTGGGCACGGAGGGCGCGCTGGGCGGACAGGCGGAAGTGCCGGGCGTGGCCGGCACCTGGAAGGACCTCACCGACTCCGTCAATTCCATGGCCAGCAATCTCACCGCCCAGGTCCGCAACATCGCCTACGTGACCAAGGCCGTGGCCCAGGGCGACCTCACCAAGAAGATCACCGTCGACGTCAAGGGCGAGATCCTGGAGCTGAAGAACACCATCAACACCATGGTGGACCAGCTCTCCTCCTTCGCCTCCGAGGTCACCCGGGTGGCCCGCGAGGTGGGCACGGAAGGCGAGCTCGGCGGCCAGGCCGAAGTCAAGGGCGTGGCCGGTACCTGGAAGGACCTCACCGACTCCGTCAACTTCATGGCCGGATCGCTGACCGTGCAGGTCCGCAACATCGCGGACGTCACCAAAGCGGTGGCCGCCGGCGATCTCACCAAGAAGATCACCGTCGACGTCAAGGGCGAGATCCTGGAGCTGAAGAACACCATCAACACGATGGTGGACCAGCTCTCGTCGTTCGCCTCCGAGGTCACGCGCGTGGCCCGGGAGGTCGGCACGGAGGGCAAGCTCGGGGGACAGGCCGAGGTCAAGGGCGTGGCCGGGACCTGGAAGGACCTCACCGACTCCGTGAACTTCATGGCCGGCAACCTCACCGGCCAGGTGCGCAACATCGCGGAGGTCACGACGGCCGTGGCCAACGGCGACCTCAGCAAGAAGATCACGGTGGACGTGCGCGGCGAGATCCTCCAGCTCAAGGACACCATCAACACGATGGTGGATCAGCTCCGCTCCTTCGCCTCCGAGGTCACGCGGGTGGCCCGTGAAGTCGGGACCGAAGGCAAGCTGGGCGGCCAGGCCGACGTGCGCGGCGTGGCCGGCACCTGGAAGGACCTCACCGACTCCGTGAACTTCATGGCCGGCTCCCTGACCGTCCAGGTGCGCAACATCGCGGACGTGACCAAGGCGGTGGCCGCGGGCGACCTCACCAAGAAGATCACCGTCGACGTCAAGGGCGAGATCGCGGAGCTGAAGAACACCGTGAACACCATGGTGGACCAGCTCAACTCATTCGCCTCCGAGGTCACGCGCGTGGCCCGTGAAGTCGGGACGGAAGGCAAGCTGGGCGGCCAGGCCGAGGTCAAGGGCGTGGCCGGGACCTGGAAGGACCTCACCGACTCCGTCAACTCCATGGCCAGCAACCTCACCGGCCAGGTGCGCAACATCGCGGCCGTGACCATCGCCGTGGCCAACGGCGACCTCTCCAAGAAGATCACCGTGGACGTGCGGGGCGAGATCCTGGAGCTCAAGGAGACCATCAACACGATGGTCGATCAGCTCCGCTCCTTCGCGGCCGAGGTCACGCGCCTCGGACGCGAGGTGGGCACCGAAGGCAAGCTCGGCGGCCAGGCCATCGTGCCCGGGGTGGGCGGGGTCTGGAAGGACCTCACGGACAGCGTCAACTTCATGGCCTCCAACCTGACCACGCAGGTCCGCAACATCGCCGACGTGACCAAGGCGGTGGCCGCGGGCGACCTGACCCGCAAGATCACCGTCGACGTCAAGGGCGAGATCCTGGACCTCAAGAACACCGTCAACACGATGGTGGACCAGCTCTCGTCGTTCGCCTCGGAAGTCACGCGCGTGGCCCGCGAGGTGGGCACGGAAGGCAAGCTGGGCGGACAGGCCGAGGTGAAGGGGGTCAGCGGCACCTGGAAGGACCTCACCGACAACGTCAACTTCATGGCCGCCAACCTCACCAGCCAGGTGCGCGGCATCGCCCGCGTGGTCACGGCCGTGGCCAACGGCGATCTCAAGAAGAAGCTGATGCTGGAGGCCAAGGGCGAGATCGCGGCCCTGGCCGACACCATCAACAGCATGATCGAGACCCTGGCCACCTTCGCCGACCAGGTCACCACGGTGGCCCGCGAGGTCGGCGTGGAAGGCAAGCTGGGCGGCCAGGCCAGCGTGCCCGGCGCCGCCGGCACCTGGCGCGCCCTGACCGACAACGTCAACCAGCTCGCGGCCAACCTGACCACCCAGGTGCGCGCGATCGCCGAGGTGGCCACCGCCGTCACCAAGGGCGACCTCACGCGCTCGATCCAGGTGGAGGCCCTGGGCGAGGTCGCGTCCCTGAAGGACAACATCAACGAGATGATCCGCAACCTCCGCGAGACGACCCAGAAGAACGCGGAGCAGGACTGGCTCAAGGGCAACCTGGCCAAGTTCACGCGCATGCTGCAGGGCCAGAAGGACCTGCTCACGGTGGCCAAGCTCATCCTGTCCGAGCTGGCGCCGGTCGTCTCCGCCCAGCACGCCGTGTTCTACACCATGGACGGCAGCACGCCCGGCGAGCCGCGCCTCAAGCTGCTGGCCAGCTACGCCTTCAACGAGCGCAAGCACGTCACCACCGGGTTCCGGCTCGGGGAGGGCCTCGTCGGCCAGTCCGCGCTGGAGAAGCAGCGCATCCTCCTCACCAACGTGCCTCCCGACTACGTCCAGATCTCGTCGGGCCTCGGCCAGGCCACGCCCCTGAACATCATCGTGCTGCCCATCGTGTTCGAGGGCGAGGTCAAGGCGGTCATGGAGCTGGCCTCCTTCGAGCGCTTCAACAAGACGCACCTCGCCTTCCTGGAGCAGCTCACGGAGTCGATCGGGATCGTGCTCAACACCATCGAGGCCAACAGCCGCACGGAGGAGCTGCTCAAGCAGAGCCAGGGCCTCGCCCGCGAGCTGCAGAGCCAGCAGGAGGAGCTGCAGCAGACCAACGAGGAGCTGGAGGAGAAGGCCAAGCTCCTGGCCAGCCAGAACACGGAGGTCGAGCGGAAGAACAAGGAGGTCGAGCAGGCGCGGCGGGCCCTGGAGGAGAAGGCCGAGCAGCTCGCCCTCACCTCCAAGTACAAGTCGGAGTTCCTGGCCAACATGTCGCACGAGCTGCGCACGCCCCTCAACAGCCTGCTCATCCTGGCCAACCAGCTCGGGGACAACCCGGACGGCAACCTCACCCCGCGGCAAATCGAGTTCGCACGCACCATCCACAGCTCGGGCCAGGACCTCCTCGTGCTGATCAACGACATCCTGGACCTCTCCAAGATCGAGTCGGGCACGGTCACCGTCGAAGTGGGCGACCTCGCCTTCTCGGACCTCACCGAGTTCGTCGAGCGCACGTTCAAGCACGTGGCCGAGTCGCGCCAGCTCGGCTTCAAGATCGAGATCGATCCCGCCCTGCCCAAGGCCGTCCAGACCGACACCAAGCGCCTGCAGCAGGTGCTGAAGAACCTCCTGGCCAACGCCTTCAAGTTCACGGAGAAGGGCGGGGTCACCCTGCGCATCCGGCCCGCGGTTTCGGGCTGGAGCCCCGAGCAGCCCACCCTCAGCCGCGCGCGCAGCGTCGTCGCCTTCGAGGTGACGGACACCGGCATCGGGATCCCCGCCGACAAGCAGCAGATCATCTTCGAGGCCTTCCAGCAGGCCATGGGCGGCACCAGCCGCAAGTACGGAGGCACCGGCCTCGGCCTGGCCATCAGCCGCGAGATCTCGCGCCTCCTGGGAGGCGAGCTGCGCCTGGAGCGGAGCGTCCCCGGCGAGGGAAGCACGTTCGTGCTGTACGTGCCCCAGAGCTACACGGCCAGCAGCAAGCCGCGCGCCTCGGTGAGCCCGGCCACGGGCCTGCCCCGCCTTCCCGCGCGCGGCCCCGAGCCGCAGGGCCGGTCCGCCAACCCCGCCCTCACGCGCAGCGAGGTCGTGCTCGCGCCGCCGGAGCCCCTGCCCAGCGAGGACTACGCGGACGACCGCGACGAGGTCAAGCCCGGCGACCGCGTGGTCCTGGTCGTCGAGGACGACCTCGCCTTCTCGCGCTTCCTCTACGACCTGGCCCACGAGAAGGGGTTCAAGGCCATCGTCACCAGCCGCGGGGTGAACGCGCTGGCCCTGGCCCGCGAGCTCAAGCCGAGCGCGATCACCCTCGACATCAGCCTGCCCGACATCGACGGCTGGCGCGTCCTGGAGCGCCTGAAGGAGGACGCGGCCACCCGCCACATCCCGATCCACTTCATCTCGGTGGCGGACGAGCCGGAGCGCGCGCTCAAGCAGGGCGCGCTGGGCTTCGTGCACAAGCCGGCGGACCGGGCGGCGCTGGTGGGCGCCTTCGAGACCCTGCGCGAGTTCGTGGACCGGCGGGTCAAGCGGCTGCTCGTCCTGGAGGACGACGAGATCCAGCGCAACAGCATCCTCGACCTCATCGGCAACGGCGACGTGAAGGCGGTGCCGGTGGCCTCGGGCGAGGAGGCCTTGAAGGCCCTGGAGACCGAGCACTTCGACTGCATGGTGCTCGACCTGCTCCTGCCCGACATGCCGGGGCTCGAGCTCCTGCAGCGCATCAAGAAGCAGCCGCAGCTGCGCTCGCTGCCCATCGTCGTCTACACGGGCAAGGACCTGAGCCGCGACGAGGAGCGCGAGCTGCAGCGCCTGGCCCAGACCATCATCCTCAAGGACGTCCGCTCCCCGGAGCGCCTGCTCGACGAGACGGCGCTCTTCCTGCACCGCAACGCCGCGCACATGCCGGACCAGAAGCGGCAGATGATCGAGAAGCTCCACCAGTCGGACACCCTGCTCGCGGGCAAGAAGGTCCTGCTCGTGGACGACGACGTGCGCAACATCTTCGCCATGACCTCGGTGCTGGAGCGCCACAAGATGGAGGTCCTGCCCGCGGAGACGGGCCAGGACGCCCTCGACCTCCTCGAGAAGCACCCCGAGGTGGACGTCGTCCTCATGGACATCATGCTGCCGGAGATGGACGGCTACGAGACCACGCGGCGGATCCGCCAGGTGCCGACGTTCAAGGACCTGCCCGTCATCGCCCTCACGGCCAAGGCCATGAAGGGCGACCGCGAGAAGTGCCTGGAGGCGGGCGCCTCCGACTACATCGCCAAGCCCGTGGACACGGAGCAGCTCCTCTCGCTGCTGCGCGTCTGGCTCTATCGCTAGGACGAGACGGCCGTGACCTCACGCTTCGCGCGCGCGCGCGCCGGACCGGCGGGGGCGGAGGCGCGCGTCCCCGGGCTCGAACCCCTGGAGGACCTCGAGATCCGCCTGCTGCTCGAAGGAGTCTGGTCGTGCTACGGCTACGACTTCCGCGACTACGCGCTGAGCTCGCTCCGGCGCCGCGTCCGGCTGTTCATGGAGGAGGAGGGACTCTCCACGATCAGCTCCGCCCAGGACCGCGTCCTCCACGACACCTTCGCCCTGCGGCGGTTCCTGCGCGCCCTCTCCGTGAACGTCACCGCCATGTTCCGGGACCCGAGCTTCTATCGGGCCCTGCGCGAGGTCGTGGTGCCGGTGCTGCGGACGTATCCGGCCGTGCGCATCTGGCACGCGGGCCGCGCGACGGGCGAGGAGGTCTACTCCGTGGCCATCCTCCTGCACGAGGAGGGGCTGTACGACCGCTGCCGCCTGTACGCCACCGACATCAACGAGGCGGTGCTGCGGCAGGCCAAGAAGGGAGAGCTGCCGCTCTCCACCATGCGCGAGAACACCCGCAACTACATCGAGGCCGGCGGTGGCCACGGCTTCGCCCGCTGGTACAAGACTCGCGACGGCCGCGCCGTGCTGGCGCCCGAGCTGCGCCGCAACGTCTCGTTCGCGCAGCACAACCTGGCCACGGACGGCTCCTTCAACGAGTTCCATCTCATCGTGTGCCGGAACGTCCTCATCTACTTCAACCGCAACCTGCAGGACCGCGTCCACCGCCTTCTCTACCAGAGCCTCATCCGCTTCGGCTTCCTGGGGCTGGGCCTGAAGGAGACGGCGCGCTTCACCCCGCACGAAGCGCACTACGAGGAGCTCCCCGAGCGCCTCTACCGCAAGGTGGCGTGAGATGGCGCGCTCCCCGGAGGTGCCGGTGACGGCGGACCCCGGTCCGGAGCCGGCGGTGGTCCCCTCGGACGAGCGCGTCAACATCCTCCTCGTCGACGACCGCCCGGACAAGCTGCTGGCCCTGGAGGCGATCCTGGGCGACCTGGGCCAGAACATGGTGCGCGCCTACTCCGGACGGGAGGCCCTGCGCGCGCTGCTGCAGCAGGACTTCGCGGTGATCCTCCTCGACGTGAACATGCCGATGATGGACGGCTTCGAGACGGCGGAGATGATCCGCTCGCGGCCGCGCTCCCAGCAGACCCCGATCATCTTCTTCACCGCGATGCACGAGATGGAGGCCCACGTCTTCCGCAGCTACTCCCTGGGGGCGGTGGACTTCATCCGCACCCCCGTGGTCCCGGAGATCCTCAAGGCCAAGGTCTCCGTCTTCGTGGACCTCTACAAGAAGACGGAGCAGGTCAAGCGCCAGGGCGAGCAGATGCGCCTGCTGCAGGAGCGCGAGCACCGGCAGCAGCTGGGGGAGGCCGTCCACCGGCTGGACGCGGAGACCAAGCGCAATCGCTTCTTCACCCTCGCCATCGACATGCTCGCCATCGCGGACTTCTCGGGCACGTTCAAGCAGCTCAACCCGAGCTGGGAGCGCACCCTCGGCTTCAGCGACGCCGAGCTCACGGCGAGGCCCTTCCTGGAGCTGGTCCATCCCGACGACCGCGAGGCCACGAGTGAACAGCTCGCTTCCCTGCGCGGGGGCGCGCCGATCAGCTACTTCGAGAACCGCTTCGCCTCCAAGTCCGGCGGCTACCGGTGGCTGGGGTGGACGGCCGCGCCCTTCGCGGCGGAAGGGCTCGTCTACATCTTCGCCCGCGATCTCACCGAGCGGCGCAAGGCGGAGGAGGAGAGGGTCAAGCTCATCCGCGAGCAGACCGCGCGCGCGGCGGCGGAGGCCTCGGAGCGCCGGTCCAACTTCCTGGCCGAAGCGGGCGTGGCCCTGACCTCGTCCCTCGACTTCGCGGAGACCCTGTCCAAGCTCGTGCACCTGGCCGTGCCCACCCTCGCCGACTGGTGCGTGATCGACGTGCTCGACGACCACGGACACGCGCGGCGGCTGGCCGTGGCCCACGCCCGGCCGGAGGACGAGGCGCTGGCCGAGGAGATCAAGGCCTTCGCGCCCAGGACGGACGGCCGCGCCCCCGAAGCACGCACGCTGCGGCCGGGAGAGGGCGCCGTCCTGGTGGGGGACGCCCGGGACCGGCTGGACGAGCTGGCCGAGGACGAAGGACATCGCGCCCTCCTCGAGCGCCTGGGCCTCCGCTCCCTCATGGTGGTGCCCATCGTGTCGCGCGAGCGCACGCTCGGGGTGATGAGCCTGCTGAGCACGACCTCCGGCCGCGCGTTCGGCCGCGACGACCTGGACCTGGCCGAGGAGCTGGGGCGGCGGGCCGCGCTGGCCGTGGACAACGCGCGCCTGTTTCACGCCTCGGAGGACGCGCGGGCGGCCGCGGAGAAGGCGAACCGGGCCAAGGACGAGTTCCTGGCCACGCTCTCCCACGAGCTGCGGACGCCCCTGACCCCGATCCTGGGCTGGACGGTGATGCTGCGCTCGGGGACCCTGGACCCGGCGGCGATACGCCGCGGCCTGGAAGTCATCGAGCGCAACGTGCGCGCCCAGACCCAGCTCATCGGCGACCTCCTCGACGTCTCCCGGATCATCACCGGCAAGCTGCGGCTGGAGGTGAGCCCCATCGCGATCGTCCCCGTGGTGGAGGCGGGCGTGGAGGCGGTGCGGCCGTCGGCGGAGGCGAAGGAGATCACCCTCGGCGTCGAGCTGGCCTCCGAGCTGCCGACGATCACCGGCGACCCCGACCGCCTGCAACAGGTGGTGTGGAACCTCGTCTCGAACGCCGTGAAGTTCACGCCCCAGGGCGGACGCATCGACGTCCGGCTGCGCAAGGAAGGCTCGTGCCTGAGCCTCTCCGTCAGCGACAACGGCAAGGGCATCGAGCCCGAGTTCCTGCCCCACGTCTTCGAGCGGTTCCGCCAGGCGGACAGCACGAGCACGCGCGCGCACGGCGGGCTCGGCCTGGGCCTGGCCATCGTGCGCCACCTGGTGGAGCTGCACGGCGGCTCCGTGCAGGCGGAGAGCACCGGCGTCGGACAGGGCTCGACCTTCACCGTCCGCCTTCCCCTCACCGCGCCCGGCCCCGGCGCGCCGCGGCCGAAGGCGGAGCCCACGGATCCCGACGTCCGCCTCGACGGGGTGCGGGTGATGGTGGTGGAGGACGAGGAGGACGTGCGCGACTTCCTGCGTGTCTCGCTCGTCCACTACGGGGCGGAGGTGTCGGCCTTCGCGACCACGGGCGACGCCCTGCTCGCGGTGGAGGCGCAGCGGCCGGACGTGCTGGTGAGCGACATCGGCATGCCCGGCGAGGACGGCTACGCCTTCATCCGGCGCGTGCGCGCGCTCGGCCCCGACCGCGGCGGCCAGGTCCCCGCGGCCGCGCTCACCGCGTACGCCAAGGGAGAGGACGGCCAGCGCGTCTTGTCGGCCGGGTTCCAGGTCCATCTGCCCAAACCTGTCCAGCCCGCGGAGCTCGCGAACGTGGTGGCGACGCTGGCGGGAAGGGCAAGGTAGCCAACCCGTTGGCTTGACACACGGAGAGGCTCCTCCGCATAATTCCTTCGGGTGGAACCGATGGAGAAAGCGGACCCGGCCAGCAGCGAAGACGTCAAACGGATGGTTCAGGACCTCGGCACGACCATCCAGCGCACGCTTGCGGAGTCCCCCCAGATCGCCCACTGCCTCAACCGCATCAAGGCCGAGGGCTACGAAGTCTCCCTCGTGCTGGAGGCGACCATCGGTTTCAGCAAGAGCGGCAGCCGGGAGGCGGCGGAGGTCTCCACCTTCGACTTCAAGGTGGAGAAGAGCGACCCCGCCCCCATCAAGATGACGCCGCTCGACAAGAAGTTCCTCCGGTCGCTCAAGATCTCGGTCGAAGAGGAAGAGTAGTCCTCACTTCCGGCCGATCGCTTCCGGCCCCCCCGCCGCCGCTTCCACCAGCGCCTTCAGGATCGCGTCGCCCTCCGCGGGCACTTCCAGCTTCCGGACCTCGAGGGTCGCGGCCATCCCCGCCAGGTCCAGCTCCAGACAATGGGCGATGACGGCGGCCCCGCTCGCGCTCTGGAAATGGGCGAGGAACTCGTAGATGCGCGGCATCTCCGTGAGCGCGGGCTCGACCGCCCGCACGTAGATGAGACTGCCGCCGCGGTGGACGGCCCGGCGCATGCCCGGCACCAGCGTTTGCGTGCCCATCAGCCGGAACGCCACCAGCGGATCCGCGCTGCGGACGCGGAAGGCCACCATCCCTCCGCGGCCGGACGCGGGCGTGGGCGGCGTGAACGGGCGCGCCTCCGGAGTGCGGCGCAGGGCGCGGTCGAGGGCCCCTTCGAAGTACGTCGTCTGCAGGCCCGACGCCCAGTAGGCGACGTCTCGGAGCGTGCTCTGCGTCGTCTCGCGGTCGGTCTGCACCACCTTGTCGCCCCGGGCGGATACGAACTCCAGCCAGGCCGCCCACGTCCCCTCGGGCTGCCGCTCGGCGTAGACGAGCACGCGGCGAAAAGGTGTTCCCCTGGCGTCACTCAATTCGAGCAGGCGTTCGTGCACCAGCTCTGGCATCTCGCCTCCCTTCAGGGAGGTTACATACGAGACTCGTGCCGTCTTGCTTGTCGGCTCAAGCATATGCTTGACCGCTCATGCATGTCCAGGTCCGCGTATCTCCCGCCCCCTCAAGGCCCAGGCGGGATCGTGCCCGGGCCCGTTGTAAAAGGTCGTGGCCCGCGGGCGCGCGCCCCGCGCGTACGCGGTTTGGCCGCGAAACGCCGTGGCATTCCTACACGCGGGCCCGGCGAAGTGTCAGGATGGCAGGAATGATTGCCGACGGCCGCCGTCAGCTGGTGACCCGCCGCTGCCGCGTCTGCGAGTGGCAGGGAGAGCGCATCGAGGCCGCCGGCGCCGACACGGACTGTCCGTGGTGCCATGCGCCGACGCGCTGCGTGCGCGCGGTGGCGCTGGCCGAGCGCAGGCGTCCCGTCGGAGTCAGCGTCCACGCCGCCGCCCTCGGACGACGGGGTGGCCTCAAGGGCGGCCGCGCCCGCGCGGCGGCCCTGCCCGCCCAGCGCCGCCGCCAGATCGCGCAGATGGCGGCCCGCGCGCGCTGGAGCCGCCGGGCCAAGCGCGACGGCGGGGCGACCTGAGCTAGGCGCGCGGGTTCAGCGCGGACCGTCCGGCGTAGCGGGCCATGGGATCGATCTCCTCCTCGATGCGGAGGAGCTGGTTGTACTTGGCCACGCGGTCGGTGCGTGACGCGGATCCCGTCTTGATCTGCCCGCAGCTCGTGGCCACCGCGAGGTCGGCGATGGTGACGTCTTCGGTCTCTCCGCTGCGGTGGCTCATCATGCAGGTGTAGCCCGCGCGTACGGCCATGGCCACGCAGTCCAGCGTCTCCGTGAGGGTCCCGATCTGGTTCACCTTCACCAGCACGGAGTTCGCAATGCCTTCTTCGATGCCGCGGGCCAGGATCTCCGGGTTGGTGACGAAGAGGTCGTCGCCCACGAGCTGGACCTTCTTCCCCAGCGCGTCGGTGAGCGCCTTCCAGCCCAGCCAGTCCTTCTCGCCCACCCCGTCCTCGATGGAGACGATGGGGTAGTCCTTCACCCATTTCTCGTACATCGCCACCATCTGCTCGGAGGTCTTGACCGCGCCCCCCGATTTCTTGAAGACGTACTTCTTGCCCTCGTGCAGCTCGCTGGCCGCCACGTCGAGGGCGAGCGAGATCTGCGCCCCCGCCTTGTAGCCCGCGCCCTTGATGGCCTCGAGGATCGTCTCCAGCGCCTCCTCGTTGGACTTGAGGTCGGGCGCGAAGCCGCCCTCGTCGCCCACGGACGTGGCCAGCCCTTTCTTCTTGAGGATGCCCTTCAGGGTGTGGAACACCTCCACGCCCATGCGCAGCGCCTCCGCGAAGGTGGGCGCGCCGTGGGGCACGATCATGAACTCCTGCGGATCGAGCGTGTTGTCCGCGTGCGCGCCCCCGTTGATGATGTTCATGAAGGGCACGGGCAGCGTGCGCGCGTTGGCCCCGCCCACGTAACGGTAGAGCGGCTGGCCGGTGGACTCCGCCGCCGCCTTGGCCACGGCCAGGGAGACGGCCAGGATCGCGTTCGCGCCCAGGCGCTCCTTGTTGGCGGTGCCGTCGAGCTCGATCATCAGCGAGTCGACGAGGGCCTGGTCGAGGGCGTCTTCGCCCAGCAGCTCCGCGGCCAGCTCGTTGTTGACCGCCTTCACCGCCTTGAGCACCCCTTTGCCGAGGTAGCGCTTCTTGTCGCCGTCCCGCAGCTCCACCGCCTCGCGCTCGCCGGTGGAGGCGCCGGAGGGGACGGCGGCGCGGCCGCGCGCGCCCCCGTCGAGCTCGACCTCTACCTCCACGCTGGGGTTGCCGCGGCTGTCCAGGATCTCCCGGCCGAAGACGGACTCGATGGTGGTGGTCATGCGCTCCTAACCTGCAAATTGAGGGTCGACGTAGCACTCTTCGCCCGCGGTCACGACCACCACCCCGCCGTCGGAGACGGTGTGGCGGCGGCGGTCTTCCGCGGCGTCGTAGCCGATGACCGCGCCCTCGGGCACCTCGACCTCGCGGTCCAGGATCGCCTTCTTGATGCGGGCGTGGCGGTGGATGGTGGCGTTGTACATGATGATGGAGTCCTCGATGTCGCAATACGAGTGCACGCGCACCCCGGGCGATAGGATGCTGTGCCGGATCTCGCTGCCGGAGACGATGCAGCCCATCGAGATCAGGGAGTCGATGGCGAATCCCTTGCGTCCGTCCTCGTTGAACACGAACTTGGCGGGCGGGAACTGCGGCTGGTAGGTGCGCAGCGGCCACTCCGGGTCGTAGAGGTTGAAGGTGGGGTCGATGGCGATGAGGTCCATCGAGGCCTCGTAGTACGCGTCCAGGGTGCCCACGTCCCGCCAGTACTTCGACGTCTTCTTGTTCTCGTCCCAGAAGAGGTAGGCGTACACGCGCTCTCCGGTGGAGACGAGATGGGGAATGATGTCGCGCCCGAAATCGTGGGTGGTGCTCGCCTCCGCGTCGCGCGCCAGCTCGCGGGCGAGCACGTCGAAGTCGAAGATGTAGATCCCCATCGAGCCCAGGCAGCTGTCCGCGTTCCAGGGAGCGGGCGACGCGGTGGCGGGCTTCTCCTGGAAGCCGGTGACCCGGCTGTCGTCGTCCACTTCCAGCACGCCGAAGCGCCGGGCATCGCCCAGGGGGACCTCGATGGCGCCCACCGTCAGCACCGCCCCCCGCGCGATGTGGACGTCCAGCATCTTGCCGTAGTCCATCTTGTAGATGTGGTCGCCGGACAGGATGATCACCCAGCGCGGGCGCTCCTGGGAGATGGAGTAGAGGTTCTGGTAGACGGCGTCCGCGGTCCCCAGGTACCAGTTCTCGCCGACCCGTTTCTGCGGGGGCAGCACGTCCACGAACTCGCCCAGCTCCGTGTTGACGATGCTCCAGCCCATGCGCACGTGGCGGTTCAGGCTCTGGGCCTTGTACTGGGTGGCGATGAAGATCTTGCGCAGACCGGAGTTCACGCAGTTCGACAGGGTGAAGTCGATGATGCGATAGGGCCCGCCGAAGCCGACGGCCGGCTTGGCCCGGTCCTTGGTGAGCGGGTAGAGACGCTCCCCCGCCCCCCCGGCCAGGAGGACGGCGGCCACGTCACGCAGAAGGAGAACGTTCACGAGGCGGAACCGGGCGTCATCTTGAGTGGCATCCGGGGATGTCGGAGCGGTGCCTTGTCGTTATAGCACAGCGGGCGCGCGCGAAACGCCGCCCGGCCGGAGGATGCCGGAAGCGCGCTACTCTTGACACGGTGCACCCCCGCTGATAGCGTGAATCCTGCCCACATGTATTCGATCGGCTCAGGGCAACGCACCCGACCGCTCGCGCGCGGCGTCGCGATCCTGGCCACCCTGCTGGCCGCCCCCGCCGTGCATGCGGAGGGACCGGCCGGCCGCATCCTGGGCTGGGTCGAGGACGCGGAGGGCTCTCCCCTCCCGGGCGCCGTCATCTCTCTGTTCGGGCGCGGCGTCGGCTCGACGGGGGTGGTCGCCCTGTCCGACAGCGCGGGCCGCTTCTCGGTGCCGTCGCTCCCGCCGGGGGCCTACACCCTGCGCGCGCTGCGCGCCGGGCACATCCCGGCCCCCGTGCGGCGGGTCCTGATCCTGCCCAACCAGGACGCCACCTTCACGATCAGCCTGTCCGCCGTCGGCGATCTCACCCCGCGCGACGGCCAGGACGCGAAGACGACGTCGAAGGACGACGACGGGAGCGCGATCCGCGACCTGCAGTGGCTGATCCGCCACAAGCGGCGCTCCGCCCTGGAGGATCGCGCCCAGAACGTGCCCGCCGCGGATGCGAGCGCGCCGCCCACCGGCTTCCTGGGCTCGCTGTTCCCCGACCTCGCCGGCACCTTGCAGGTCGTGACGAACCCGATGGGCCTGGACGTGGCGGACGAAGTGGAGCCGAGCAGCTGGAGCGTCGTGAAGCTCAACGGGCGCATCGCGGATTCCGGCCGCTGGAGCCTGGGCGGCCTCGTGGCCGAGCGCGAGAGCGCGACCTGGCGCATGGCCGGCGAGTTCGTGTTCGAGCCCGGCGGCGGCCACGAGATCGAGGTCGCCACCGGCTACGGGACGCGCGCGCTGCGACCGATGGCGCTGGGCAGCGACCCCACGCGCATGGACCGCGGCGTGGGCGCCGTCTCCTTCCAGGACCGCTGGCAGGCCACGGACCGGATCACGACCACGGTGGGCGGCCGCTATTCCTACGCGGGATTCCTGCAGCGGTCGAACCATCTGGATCGGATGTTCGCCGTCGAGTTCCGCAGCGACGAGAACGCGCGGCTGCGCGGCCTCGCCCGCAGCCGCACCCTCGTGCCCGGGGGCGACGTGCTGACCGTGTCCACGATCTCCTCCGCCCCCGCCGTCGCCTTCTCCATGCTGGACGAGGGCCTGCGTCCCGAGCGCGTCCTGCACTACGAAGTCGCCTTCGACCAGGAGATGGGCGACTTCACGGTGGAAGGCCACGCCTTCTACGAGACGATCCACGATCAGCTCGTGAACGGCTTCACCACCTCCTCCATCCTGCCTCATGCCCTCAGCGTCTCGAACGGGGGATGGATGGGCACGCGCGGGATGGGAGTGAAGATCTCGCGCCGGTTCGGGGACGTCGTGCACGGCTCCATGACCTACACCTACGGGCACAGCTGGCGGCCGGACGCGCCGGAGCCGACGACCCTGCTCGCGTTCCGCGAGGGCGACTTCCACGATCTGGCCGCGCGGGTCGAGACGATGATCGAGGGCACCGACACCCGCGTCATCGCGTTCTGCCGCGTGAACCGGCTGGCCTCGGCCGAGCTCCGGCCGGGATCGACGACGAACACGCGCTTCGACGTACAGCTGAGCCAGGGACTTCCCTTCCTCGGCGCGATCACACGCGCGGATTGGGACGTCCTCGTGGCGGTACGCAACCTCTTCTACGAGGCCTCGGAAGGGGGCGTCCTGGACGAGATGGCGGTGGCCCATCCACCCAAGCGCGTCCTCGGCGGGATCTCGGTCCGCTTCTGACGGCGGGCGTGTCCCGCCCTTTCCACTCCACCAAACCGGATCGGCAATCCGTGTTCATGGATCGCAGCCATGGATACGGTCGTCAAATCATTGAAGATGCGTGGCTTTAGGGAGCGATTCGCGGGCACGTCGTTTGCTATCCGACGGTCACGGTCTCGTGTCGAACGTGTGCCCATGAAGCGTCCCCCTCTCAAGAACGTCGCCGTCCTCGTCGTGGCCGTCGTCCTGGCCGCGCTGGGGACGTACAACATCTTCTTGAAGGCGACGTGGACGCTGATGGACGACGGCGTCCTCTGGGTGCAGGGCGCGCAGGGGGTGTACGCGGCCCGCGTCGCCCCCGGCGGTCCCGCGTCGCAGGCGGGCATCCACGTCAACGACATCGTGCTCGCGCTGGACGGACAAGAGATCCTGAGCGCGCAGCAGATCGAGGACTTCCTCTCGCGCCGGCCGCCCGGCGCCCATCTCGTCTACGACCTCCTCCGCGCGGACGAGCGCCGCCCGCTCGAGCTGACGGTCAAGCCGCTCTCGCAGGGCAACGTCAGCCTCTTCTATTACCTGTCGCTGGTGGGCTTCTTCAGCCTGCTCGTGGGGACCATCGTCATGCTGCGGCGGCCCCCCGACCGCGCCGCCCTGCACTTCTACGCGATCTGCCTGCTCTTCTTCCTCATGTACTCGACGTCGTACACGGGGAAGCTCAACCTCGCGGACTGGACGCTGCTGTGGACGGACACGCTCTCGATCCTCTTCCTGCCCGTGGTGTTCCTCCATTTCTGCCTGGCCTTCCCGGAGCGGCGGCTGTCGACGTCGCGGGCCTGGCTCATTCCCGCCGCCTACATGCCCGCGCTGGCCCTGGCCGGGGCGGCGGTGGCCAGCCAGGTCCTCTTCGTCACCAGCCCGCCCGCGCACCGCGAGGTGCTGTGGCAGGTCACGAGCTTCATCGACAACTGGAAGCCGATCTACTTCGCCACCCTGTTCGCGGTCTCCTTCGGCATCCTGCTCGGCTCCTACCGGAGGACGCGCAGCCTGACCGCGCGCAAGCAGATGAAGTGGCTGGTGTGGGGCACGGGCGCGGGCGTGATGCCGTTCTTCCTCTTCTACGCCATCCCGTTCGCGCTGGGCCGGGAGCCGCGCCAGGCCATGGAGCTGGCGGGCTACATCCCCCTCGCCCTCATCCCGCTCTCCCTGGCCTACGCGGTGGTCAAGCACCGGCTCATGGACGTCGAGCTCATCTTCCGCCGCACGCTCGTCTACATCCTGGCCCTGGCCGCGATCCTGGGCATGTGCCTGCTCGCGGTGAACCTGTTCCAGGTGCTGCTGGCCTCGGACCAGGAGCCGCACGTCACCGTCATCGCGATCCTGTCCACGCTGGTCGTGGCCCTCCTCTTCAGCCCGGTCAAGAACCGCATCCAGGAAGGCATCGACAAGCTCTTCTTCAAGGAGCGCTACAACTCGCGGCGCGCGCTGCTGCGCCTGTCCCAGGACCTCAACGCGGACCTGGACCTCGGCCGCATGGCGGAGCGGCTGCTCGAAGGCGTGCACGATGCGCTGGGCGTGAGCTCGCTGGCCCTCTTCCTTCCCCACGACGACGGCGGCTTCTGGATCTTCAAGGACCTCGGCTGCACGCCCGCGGCCTGCCTGGCCCACCTCCCCCCCGGGGGCTCGCTGGTGAAGGCCCTGGCCGCGGGCGAGCCCGTCCTGGCCGAAGCGCACGCCGAGCTCTACCCGGAGGCGGGGCCGCTGGACCTCTCGCACTACTTCCCCTGCCGGGTGAAGGGCGAGGTCATCGCCATCCTGGGCGTCGGCCGCAAGGAGATGTTCGATCCCCTCAACAGCGAAGAGGTCGACGTGCTGCAGGCCCTGGCCGGTCAGGCCGCGACCGCGGTCATGAACGGCCGGCTGTACCACTCGCTGCGCGAGAAGGCGAACGAGCTGCAGGAGCTGACCGAGTACAACGAGAACATCATCGAGAGCATGGACTCGGGGATCCTGGTCCTGAACCTGGACGGCAAGGTGGTGCGCTGGAACCGGGCCATGGAAGCCCTGTACCGGCGCCAGCGCGACGAGGTCCTCGGCCGCAGCCTGGACGAGATCTTCCCGGAGGCGTTCCTGGAGGCCCTGCGCGGCAGCCTCGTGCTCGGCCGCAACGAGGAGATCGCGAACATCTACAAGCTGCACCTGCCCTGCCACGACGGGCGGGCGCTGCGCGTGAACGTCTCGGTGGCGCCGTTCAAGGCGGGCTCCGGCGAGCGCCGCGGCACCATCCTCATCGTGGACGACGTCACCGTGCGCATGGGCCTGGAGGAGCAGCTCCAGCATTCCGAGAAGATGGCCTCCATCGGCATCCTGGCCGCAGGCGTGGCCCACGAGGTGAACACGCCCCTCACCGGCATCTCCTCCTACACCCAGATGCTGCGCCAGCAGATCAAGAACGACGACCCGCGCTCCGCCCTCCTGGAGAAGATCGAGAAGCAGACCTTCCGCGCGGCCAAGATCGTCAACAACCTCCTGAACTTCTCGCGCTCCTCCAAGGCCGAGTTCGAGAACCTGGACACCAACAAGGTCCTCCTCGACGTCCTCTCCCTGCTCGAGCACCAGCTCGAGCGCGGCCGCATCAAGGTGCGCAAGGAGCTCAGCGACCTGCCCCTCGTGCGCGGCAACGAGAACCGCCTGCAGCAGGTCTTCTTCAACCTCATCCTCAACGCCCGCGACGCCATGCCCAAGGGCGGCTGGTTGACGCTGGCCACGCGCGCGGAGGACGATGCGGTCGTGGTGGAGATCCGCGACACCGGTCACGGCATCAAGCCCGAGCACGTGCGCCGGATCTACGACCCCTTCTTCACGACCAAGGGCATCGGCCGCGGCACCGGCCTCGGCCTTTCCATCTCCTTCGGGATCGTGCAGGAGCACGGGGGAGCCATCTTCGTCGAGAGCGTGCCCGGCCAGGGCACGACGTTCCAGGTGGCGCTGCCTTCCCTCGCCGCGGCGGAAGCGGCGCGCCGGTGAGTCAAGAGAACGTCCTCGTCATCGACGACGAGGAGGTGATGCGGGACGTCCTGCAGAGCCTGCTCGAGGAAGCGGGCTATCGCGTCACCCTCGCCCACGACGGCATCGAGGGCCTCGCCCTCGCCCGCAAGCAGTCCTACGAAGCGGCCATCGTGGACGTCATGCTCCCCGAGATGGGCGGCCTGGACGTGCTCGAGGAGCTGAAGAAGGTGGACGCGGACCTCGTCGTCCTCATGATCACCGCGTTCGCCTCCGTGGAGACGGCCATCCAGGCCATGAAGCGGGGCGCCTTCGACTACGTGACCAAGCCCTTCAAGCACGAAGAGGTGCTCCACATCCTGCGCAACGGGCTGGAGCAACGGAGGCTCAAGGACGAGAACCGCGACCTGCGGCGCGCCCTCAAGGACCAGGCCCGCTTCACCGAGATCGTGGGCAAGAGCCCGCGCATGCAGCAGGTGTTCAACCTCATCTCCCAGGCCGCGCCCTCGCGCTCCACCATCCTCGTGGTCGGGGAGAGCGGAACGGGCAAGGAGCTGGTGGCCAAGGCCATCCACACGAACTCCTCGCGCGCGGACAAGCCCTTCATCGTCGTCAATTCCGGGTCGTTGCCGCACGACCTCCTGGAGAGCAACCTCTTCGGGCACGTGAAGGGCGCCTTCACCGGCGCCGTGTACTCGAAGAAGGGGCTCTTCGAGCTGGCGGACAAGGGCACTCTGTTCTTCGACGAGATCGGCAACATCCCGCTGGAGACCCAGGCCAAGCTCCTGCGCGTCATGCAGGAGCGCGAGTTCATGCGCCTGGGCGGCACGGACACGGTGAAGGTGGACGTGCGCATCGTGGCCGCCACCAACATCGACCTGCGCCGCGCGGTGGAGGAGAGCCGGTTCCGCGAGGACCTCTACTATCGCCTCAACGTCATCGCCATCCAGCTTCCGCCCCTGCGCCAGCGCAAGGAGGACGTCCCCGCCCTCGTCGCGCACTTCGTGGACAAGTACGCGCGCGAGAACACCAAGAACGTGACCGGCGTGAGCCCGGAGGCGCTGCAGGCCCTCATGGACTACGACTGGCCCGGCAACGTGCGCGAGCTGGAGAACGTGATCGAGCGCGGCGTGGTGCTGACCACGGGCACCCAGATCGGGCGCGAGCTGATCCCGGACCACGTGCGCACCGCGCCCAGCTTCCACGTCCCCCATCTCACCGTTCCTCCCGAGGGCATCTCGCTGCGCGACGTCATCGCGAACTTCGAGCGGCGCCTGATCGAGTCGACGCTCGAATCGACGGCGGGCGTGCAGAAGGAAGCGGCGCGGCTCCTGGGCCTCAAGCCGACCACGCTGAACGAGATGATCAAGCGGCACAACATCCTGCTGCCGCGCGAGCGCGACCGCGACCGGCGAGGCAAGGACCTCGACGAGCCGGCGGAGAAGATCACTCCGGCGTGACTTATCTCAGGGGGGGCACTCACGCCTCCGCCTGTTGGGCGTTCGCGGCCCCCCCTGAAACCCCCCACCGCTGCGCCGCTGCTACCCAGCGCCGCGCTCCTGATCGGCGCGCATCGCCCATCTTGGTTGACAGTACCAAAATCGCCTGATAGCCTCACTCCCTCGCGCCGTCGTATCTGCCACCACCGGCGAGGGTTAGCGGAAGGGCGGACGCGGCGGAGAGCCTGAACCCGATGGCCTTCCAAGGCTCACTCGCTGAGCTTCATCTCCCCGACATCATCCAGCTGATCAGCGTCTCCGGGAAGACCGGCGTGTTCCACCTCGTCGACGGCGCCCTCAAGGGACAGATCTACCTCCACGAAGGGCGCATCGTGCACGCCCAGCTCGACGACGTGTCCGGCGAGGAGGCGGTGTACGCGCTCGCCATCTGGAACCAGGGCGAGTTCAAGTTCGAGCCGGCCCCGCCCAGCGAGATCAAGACGATCTCGAAGAGCAACACCAACCTCCTGATGGAGGCGGCGCGGCGCCTGGACGAGTGGCGCGTCCTCTCCAAGAAGATCCCGTCCGTCGAGATGATTCCCGAGTTCGTCGTGCAGGAGAGCCGGGAGGGACAGATCAACCTGAACACGAGCGAGTGGCTGATCCTGTCCAAGATCGACGCCCACCGCAGCGTGAAGTCCATCGCCCAGGCCAGCGGTCTGAGCGTGTTCGACGCGTCCAAGATCCTCTACGGCCTGATCGCCACCGGCCTCATCCGCCTGCGCGACCGCGGGGCCCCGCCCACCGCCACCCCTCCACCCGCGACCCGGCCGCGCACCGGGAGCTTCCCGGCCATGCCCGCCGGCCAGGCCGCGCCTCCGGCGCCGGGAGCGGAGCTGGTGGCGCGGCTCAACAAAGTGCGCGACGTGTGCAACCACGTGCTGGGGGCGGTGGGCGAGAGTGTCGTCAACAAGCACTACGTGAAGGCGAAGTCGGAGCTGGAGCGCGGCGCGGGATCCGAGGCCATCGAAGAGGCCATCAACCAGATCGCGCGCGCCACCTCGATCCTGAAGGGCCCGTCCACCACGGATGCCCTCTTGGAGCAGCTCAAGACCGTCCGCTGAGTTGAGCTCCCTCGCAGCCGAGGACAGGCGGATCCCCGCCGAGCTCTCCGTCCTCGTCCTTCTCACACTCGCCGTCCTCGCCTGGTTCGGCGGATTCCCGTCGCTCGGCGTGTCAGGCGTCGTGGCGGCGGTGGCCGTCCTCGGCACGCTGGTGTGCGCGGGATGGGCCCTGCGACCGCTGCCCCGTCCGAGCGTGGCCCCGGAGACCCTCGTCGTTCTCGCCGTCGCTCTCGTCTACCGCCTGCCCGCGATCCTCTTTCCCTGGGGCTGGGTGAACACGGACGGCGCGTACGGCGCCTTCGTCGCCCTGCGCCTCCTTGCCGGCCTGCGGCCCGCGCCCGTCTTCACGATCGGCGCCAACTACCAGGGGACGCTGAAGGGCCACCTGGCCGCGCTGTTCTCGCTCCTGAGCGGCGCGGAGGACCTCTCGCGGATGCTGGTGCTGGCCAGCCTCCTCCTCGACCTCGTGTTCATCGCGGCCACCATGATGCTGGCCCGACGCATCGGCGGCCGCGCGGCCGCCGTGGCCGGCGGGCTGTACCTCGCGCTGGGCCCGAAGTTCCTGACCGTCTTCTCGCTCAACTCCGTCGGGCAGTACGTGGACGTGCTCGCGCTGGGCGGTCTCGCGCTGGCCCTCGTGCCCGCGCTCCTCCAGGACGAGCCGTCGCCGCGAGACCGGTGGCGCGCGCTGGCCGTGGGTCTGCTCCTGGGCGCCGCCTTCTGGCAGCAGCCGGTCGCGACGTGTTATGCGATCGCCGTCTTCGTGGCTCTCGCCTTCCGCCGCGGCCCGGGCGCGCGCGCGCGCTGGGGATGGACGATCGCGGGCGCGCTGGTCGGCGCGCTTCCCGTCGTCCTCTGGAATCTCCGCCACGGCTGGGCGAGCGGAGAGATCATGAGCGCCGACCCCGCGGGCCTGCGCGCGCAGGCGGAGGCGCTGCCCTACCTCATCCGTCGGACGGTGGACACGTCGCTGCCCGTCCTGGCCGGCGTCAGCCCGGGCCATCCCTGGCTCGGCCTGGCCGGCAGCGCCCTCCGCTTCGTCGCCGGATCGCTGGTGCCGGCCGCGCTGATCGCCTTCCTGGTCCTGCGCGGGCGCGAGATCGCCACCTCGGTGCGCGCAGGCCGTCCTTCACCCGCGCTGCTCCCGCCTCTTCTCCTCGCCGCCTGCCTCGCCCTCGTGTGGGCTACGGCGGCGGGGGCCGTCTACGCGCGCCCCCGCTACCTGCTTCCGGTCATGGCCGCCACCGCCGTCCAAATCGGTGTCGTCTGGAGCCACCTCTGGTCACGATCGCGCGCGGCCGCGGCCATCGTCCTGTCCGCACTGCTGGCCCTCAACGTGACCGGCATGTGGTCGCGGCTGCTCGACGGCGGCCCGACGTCGGACTATTACCGCAGCGTGCTGCGCTCGCTCGAGAACAAGGGAGTCCGCACCGGGTACGCCGATTTCTCGCTGGCCGCCCCGCTCACCATGTTCACGCGCGAGCGCATCCTCCTCTCGTCGCGCCTGGGGCCCACACCGGCCTACGAGCCGGAGGAGATGACGGCGCGCGTCGCGCGCGAGGGTCCTGACGCGTACGTGCTGCGCCCGGATGACGACCCCGATCGCTTCGCGGCCGTCCTGAAGGGCCTCGGCGTCGAGTACCGGGTCGACCTCGATCCGGTGCCCGTGTTCTACGACTTCTCGCGCCGGGTGCGCGTCGAAGAGGTGCACGGCTTCCGCGGCGAGACGCCGGCACTTCCGGCGCCCGAGGAGGAGTGACCTCTCAACAGAGGAGCGCCCATGTCTCGTGATCCAATGAACCGCCGCACCTTTGGTCAGACGGTCGCCGCGGCCGCCGTCGGCGCCACGCTGAAGTCCGTGTTGTCGGCCGCGGAGTCGGGGCGGCCCGGCCCCACGGGGGAACGCTCGACGCAGCCGGTCCGCCGCGACAGCGACGAGCTGGTGCATCTCAGCGCTCTGGAGCTGGTGGCTCGGATTCGCGCGAAGCAGGTCTCCGCTCGCGACGTGATGGCGGCCCACCTCGCCCAGATCGAGCGCGTGAATCCGAGAGTGAACGCCATCGTCACGCTGGTCGCGGAGCGCGCGATGGCCGACGCGACGCGAGCCGACGAGCTCCTCGCGCGCGGGAGTCCCCTCGGCCCGCTGCACGGCTTGCCAGTCGCGCACAAGGACCTCGTGGACACGGCGGGGATTCGCACGACGCGCGGCTCGCCGTTCTATCGCGACAACGTGCCGACCCTCGACGCCCTCATCGTGACGCGCATTCGGGGAGCGGGCGCGCTGACCCTCGGCAAGACGAACACCCCGGAGCTGGGGGCCGGATCGCAGACCTTCAACACCGTCTTCGGCGCCACACGCAACCCCTACGACCCGAGCCGGACGTGCGGTGGGAGCAGCGGCGGCGCCGCGGTGGCGCTCGCCTGTGGAATGGTGCCCATCGCCGACGGAAGCGATACGGGAGGATCGCTGCGGAACCCCGCCGCATTCTGCAACGTGGTCGGGTTCCGGCCATCGCCGGGACGCGTGCCGACGACGGGATCGGGGTCGTGGTCGCCCCTCTCGGTGTCGGGACCCATGGCGCGTTCGGTGGCGGACGTGGCACTGTTCCTGAGTGCGATTGCCGGGCCAGACCCGCGGAGCCCGCTCTCGATCCCCGATGATGGTGCGCGGTTCAGGGCACCGCTCGGTCGCGATTTCCGGGGCGCCCGCGTCGCCTGGTGGCGCGGACTTGGCGGAATCCCGTTCGAGCCGGAGATCCGTCGCGTCGTCAACGCGAGCCGCTCGGTGTTCGAGGGGCTCGGCTGCATCGTCGAGGAGGAGGAGCCCGACTTCACTGGCGTCGCCGAGGCCTTTCCGACCTTGCGCTATGCATCCAATCACCCCGCGTATGCCGCCCTGGTCCGCGCGCGGCCCGAGTGGGTGAAGGACACGATCAAGTTCGAAGTGGCGGAGGCCGAGCGGATGACCGGGGCCGATATCGGGCGCGCGCTGGCGCGCCAGGCGCGGATGTACGAGCAGAGCCGGCAGCTCTTCGAGCGTTACGACTACTTCGTCCTTCCCGTGACCCAAGTCGTGCCCTTCGACGTGTCGGTGCCCTATCCCACGCAAATCGAGGGCACGGCCATGACCACCTACATCGACTGGATGCGCTCGTGCTGGTACGTGACCTTCATGGCGAATCCGGCCATCTCGGTGCCGGGCGGCTTTACCGCAACTGGACTACCCGTGGGGGTTCAGATCGTCGGAAGGCATCACGATGATTGGAGCGTGCTCCAGCTCGCGCACGCGTTCGAGCAGGCGACCCGGCACGGCAAGCGGCGTCCGCCGGTGGTGGTGGTCGAAGGGGCGTGATGGGCGGCAGGGCGTGGGTTGGAGAGCCAGCATGTGGCGGTGGGCGAAGCGCACGCTAGTCGGGCTCGGCGGCCTGGTCGTCGTCGCCGCGCTGACTGGGAGCGTCTACCAATGGATCGCCACCCGCACCGACCTGGCGGCGAACCCGCCGCCGGGGCGTCTCGTGGACGTCGGCGGGCACAAGCTTCACATCTGGTGCACGGGATCGGGAGAGCCCACGGTTGTCCTGGAGAACGGGCTCGGGGGCTCGGGCCTCGGCTGGAGTTTCGTCCAGCCTGAGGTCGCCAAATTCACGCGGGTGTGCTCGTACGATCGCGCGGGCACGGGGTATAGCGACCCGGGCCCGTCGCCACGAACCGCCCGCCGCATCGGACAGGAACTCGCACAATTGCTCGACCGCACCGGCATCAGCGGACCTCTCGTCCTGGTGGGAGCCTCCATTGGCGGCTTGTTCGTGCGCGTTTTCGCGTCCGAACATGGTGAGCGCGTCGTGGGTCTCGTTCTCGTCGATGCGTCGCATGAGGACCAGGAGATGGACGTTCCGCGGATTGCTCCGTTCGTTCCCTTCCTGTCCTCGGTCGGAGTATTTCGACTTCTCGGCGTGTCGTTCGGCGGGACCGGAGAGTCCTTGCCGCCGTCTCTGCAGCGTTTCGCTCGCGCGACGGCGTTCCGTGCCTCCGCCTACCAGGCTACGGCGGACGAAGGGACCCATTTGCCGGAGAGTGCGGCCGAGGTGAGAGCGAGTCGCCGCAAGCTGGTCATCCCCGTGGTGGTCGTCACCGCCGGGCGGGACCCCGATCCGACGTGGCGAAGCCTGCAACGCGACCAGGTCGGCTTGTCCGAACGGGGTTGCCAGGTCATCGCCGAGCATTCGGGGCACGCCATCGCCCTTGGCCAGCCACAGGCGGTCGTGGACGCGATTCGCGCGGTAGTGGATACGGCGAAAGGCCGGAACGACGGCGCGCTGTGCGGATCGCAATCGGGGAAGGCTGAGCCGTCGAACGGTGGAAGGTGACAAGAGGGCCTGGTCCGAACACACCCGCCTGAGGCCAACGGAGGGCATTTCGTAGATCGCGGAGGTAACATTCGTTTGATCAGCGCCCGGAGCGCTACTCGGCGCCAGCGTCATGACTATTGAAAAAGCGAGAAGTCGCCGAGGGGTCGCGCGACTCATGAACAGATGGACGGTCCTGGCGCTGGCCGGGGCTTCCTTGGCTGCAGGCGGTTGTGCGACAGCCACCAGCCAGTCCGTCCCCGAGCCACCCAACACCGAGGGCCATGTCACGATCGGGCCCCTTGATCGGGGACCTGTGCTGATACAGCAGGCGCAGCCTCGATATCCGCGAGAGGCGTTCGAACGTGGGATCGAAGGTACGGTGGAGCTCGAGATCCTGATTGGCAAGACAGGGGACGTCATCAACACGAGGATCATCAAGTCCATTCCCGAGCTCGACGCGGCGGCCGTTCAAGCCGTGATTCAGTGGAAATTCAGGCCCGCCCAGGTGGGCGGGCATCCGGTTGCGACGGTAGCCTCGGCACCCGTTGTTTTCAGAATCACGGATAAGAAGTAGCTGAACTCAATGACACCGCCCGTCCAGTTGCGTTTGGGGTGTTGTCGCTGGTCCCGCACATCCTCCGACGGATCCGTTCGCGAAACGTGATGCTCGCTGTCTTGCTCGTCCTCGCATCTGTGCCGAACCCTGCTGCGGGCTCGGGAGCCCAGCCTCCACCGTGCCGGTATGAGGAGAACTGCGACTGTGCGGCTCCTGGAATCACGCTGCGTTGGAAGGCGGCCTACTGCATGGCGCTGGAGGAGACCGACGATCTCGAGCAACCGGGTGTGCAGCGGTGTCTCGAGCGGCCCGACCCGCATCGCGTGAAGAAACTGCGGAGCTGCGAGCAGAACGCATACTGGAAGACCAGGGTCTGTCGTGTGCTGCGCAAGACACGGCAGGCCGTCCAGGAGTGTGTTAGCGACAAGACTTTCGTTCCCAGGTTCGTGGAGTACGGCCCGGGTTCGTAGGATGCAATGACCACAGACGCGATCAAGAACTCGTTCCTCGCGCTTTCGGTCCTTCTCGCCCCGACGAGCTCTCCGGGTGCTCCGCCGTCGCCGAACGCACCCGTCCAGGAAGGTCACATCCCGGGCGCGGACGGCGTGAAGCTCTTCTACCGCAAGGTCGGCAGCGGGCCGCAAGCCGTGGTGTTCCTGCACGGAGGCCCCGGATCGAACTTCCGTGGGCAGGGCGACCACATGGAGCGACTGGCCTCGCCGGGGCGCACGGTCGTCCTGTACGACCAGCGCGGCAGTGGCCGGTCGGAGATCGTCACCGACCCGAAGCTCTTGACCGCCGAGCATCACGTGCGGGACCTCGAAGCAGTCCGGCAGCACTTCGGCCTCCGCCGCGTCTCCCTCATCGGCCTGTCCTGGGGATGCGGCCTGGCCGCGCTGTACGCGACCGCACATCCCGACCATGTCGAGCGCCTTCTCCTCATCAGCCCCATGCCGCCCACGGCCACGGACTTCGATGAGCGCATGGCGAAGCTCGCGAGTCTCGACGCCGCCGCGGCCGCGCGCCGGAAGGCAATCCAGGAGCGCTGGCCAGGGGCCGGAGACGAGGAGGTCGTCGGTCTCTGTCGCGAGCTGAGCGACAGCATCTTCCGGTTGTATCTCGCCGACGCGACGCCGGAGAAGCTCCGTCATGCCGCGCTCCGCTGCGACATCCCGCCCGCGGCGATCCGGAACCGCTCCGTCGTGCAGGCCGCGACTCTGGCCTCGATTGGTCGCTGGGATCTCCGGCCGATCCTCCGCAACATCCGCGTTCCCTCCCTGGTCATCGAGGGTGCGCAGACGAACGTGCCCCTGGAGGCGACTCGCGAATGGGTCGTGGCCCTACCTAGCGCGCGTCTGCTGCTCCTTCCCGACGCGGGCCACGAGGCGTTCCTCGATCGGCCCGAAGCATTCCAGAGCGCAGCCGAGGAGTTCCTGAGCGGCCATCTTCCCAAGGACGCAGCCATCAAAGGCAGGGGCGAAGCGCCTCGATGACGTCGGGAGACCGCGGCTTCGGCGTCATTCCCGACGTCCTGGCATCCGTCCAGGTCGACTCGTTGATCACGGCCCTGGCCGGATCCACGCGTAGCCGGGCCGGCGCGCGTCATCTGATGCAGGACGAGCGTGTCGTGCGCGTCGCCGCCGATCCCCGCCTCGTGGACATCGCGAGCGCCGCCCTGGGATCACCGGCCGTGCCCTATCGCGCCACGCTGTTCGACAAGTCGCCCGGCGCCAACTGGCTGGTGGTCTGGCACCAGGACACCGCCTGCCCTTGCAAGCAGAGACGAGAGGTCGAGGGCTGGGGTCCGTGGTCCACGAAGGCGGGCATCATCTATGCGCACGCCCCGGCGACGGCCCTGAAGCGGCTGGTCGCCCTTCGCGTTCACCTCGACGACTCGACCTCGGAGAACGGCCCGTTGCGCGTGATCCCCGGCTCCCACGAACTGGGCGTTCTCTCCGACGCCGCCATTCACGACCTCGTCGCTCAGGGACGTCCCCACGAGTGCACGGTCGCGCGCGGTGGGATCCTGGTGATGCGGCCCCTGCTCGTGCACGCGTCGTCCAAGTCCGTGAGCGCGGCGCCGCGACGCGTCCTCCATCTCGAGTACGCATCCACGATGACCTTCGAGCCCGACCTCAGGCTGCGCGTCGCATAGCATCATGTAGGCACGAGGACGCGCAGTGGCCAAGACCGACTTCAAGTCCGTGGACGACTACATCGCGACGCATCCTCCGGACGTGCAGGCGACCCTGCAGCGCGTCCGTAGCGCCATCCGCAAGGCCGTGCCCGGGGCCGAGGAAGCGATCAGCTACCAGATCCCCACCTACAAGCTGCACGGCACGCACGTGGTGTACTTCGCGGGCTGGAAGCGGCACTTCTCGCTCTATCCCGCCGGCGACCGCCTCGTCGCCGCCTTCCGGAAGGAACTCGCCCCCTACGAGGTGAACAAGGGCACCATCCGCTTCCCGCTGGCCCAGCCCGTCCCCGGGAAGCTGATCGAGCGCATCGCGAAGTTCCTCGCGAAGGAAGCGGCCGCCCGCGCAAGCGTGAAGGCGCGCGGGTCGAAGAAGAACGAGACGGGGACCGGATCGAAGGCGCTCAGTCGTGCGCGGCGGCCGACTCGATGAGCGCGCGATAGCGCTCGAGCACGACGGCCCAGCGGTAGTTCGCCTCCACGTAGCGCCGCCCCGCGGCGCCCAGCGCGCCGCGCAGACCCGGATCGTCGATCAGGCGCCGCAGAGCCTCCGCGAACTCGTCGCCGTCCGCATAGAAGAGGCCCGCGTTCGACCGCAGGCAGTGCTCCTTGAGCACGGCGGAGGCGGCGTTGACGAGGCCGGGCGTCCGGACGGCGAACCCCTCGAGCAGCGCGATGGACAGGCTCTCGTACGCGCTCGGGCAAGCGACCACCGCCGCGCCGGCCAGCGCGGCGTGCTTGTCCTCCTCGGACAGGTAGCCGAGGTGACGCAGGCCGGGCACGGGCGGCAGCACCATGGCCAGGGTGCCGATGAGGATCAGGTCCGCCATCCCCCCGCCCGCGCGATACCGCGCGTAGTGCGCGATCAGCTCCTCGCAGCCCTTGCCCGCGTCGATGCGTCCGGCGTAGAGCGCATACGGCCGGTCGATCTCGTACCTCCGACGGAAGGCCGTGGCATCCGGAGGCGCGGGGATGTCCACGCCCATGCCCGCCACCGCGCACGGCCGGCCGCGGAGATCGAAGCGGGCGCGCACGAGCGTCTCCTCGGCCGGGGTCAGGAAGCCGAAGGCGCGCGGGCGCGCGAAGACCTCGTCGTAGATCCCGAAGCGCAACGGCGGCTCGTCGTGGGTCGTGGGCACGAGGACGCTGCGCGCGGCCGCGGGTCCGGCCAGCCCCCAGTAGGTCGGGTAGTAAAGGTACGTGAAGAACACTACGGCTCGATACGCGGACGCCTCCGCGGATAGAGCCTCGACCAGCCGTGGCGCGTACGGTCCCTGTCGCCGCAGCCACTCGATCTCCTCCGCGTGCGTGTGCGCGCGCCCGTACAGGTCGTCCGAGTAGCGGTTGAAGGCCTCGAGGTCGCGCTCCTCCTCGACCGCGAAGCGTCGCACGCGGACGCCGGCCACCTCCGAATCCCCCGCCGGCAGCTCGTTGCGCCAGGTCACGTAGTCGCGGGCGCACGACGTGTAGACGGTGATGGCGTAGGTCCCGGCCAGCCGCTCGGCCACCGCGCGCGCCAGCGATTCCGAGCCGCCCGTGATCTCCGGCCCATAGCGCTGGACCACGAACGCGATGGCCGGCCGCGCGCTCACAGCGAGTCCACGTAGGCCTTGAGCGACGCCTCGACCGCGGCCGGGGCAAAGTGGTCGCGGCGGCGTGTCTGTGCCTGAAGGACGGCCGTGCGCAGCGGGCCGGCCGCGGCGAGGCGCCAGGCCATCTCCGCCACCTCGTCGAATCGCTTCTCGTCGAAGAGCACTCCCCCGCGGCCGAGGGTGCCCGGCACCGCGCCCGCGCGATAGGCGAGCACGGGCACGTCCATGATCATCGACTCCACCAGCGGGACCCCGAAGCCCTCGTGCTCGCTCATGGACACGAAGACGTGCGCGGTCCGGTAGCAGGCGAGCAGGTCGCGGTGCTCGAGGTGCCCGGTGAAGACCACCTCCCACGGCGTGAAGCCCTGCTCGCGCGCCAGCGCCTGCAGCGCGTCGAGGTAACCCGGCCGGCGGGGCGGCTTGCCGACCAGGACCAGCCGCAGGCCGGGCGCGATGTAGCGCTTCCAGTAGGCGGCCATGCGGATGAGGTCGTCGTGCCGCTTGTTCGGCACCAGGCGGCCGACGAAGAGCACGTTCGTGCGCCCGTCGGCCAGGTCGCGCGCGAGCACCTCGCCCGGCGCCTCCGCGTAGCGCGCGAAGTCCAGGTAGATGGGGAGCACGCCCGTGCGCGCGAAGCCCGCCTCTTCCAGCTCCTCGCGGTTGAACTCGCTGTCCCCCAACGCGAGGTCGACGTGGTCGCGCAGGGTCGCGAGCTCTTTCCGTCCGATCTCGCAAATGCGGACCATCTCCTCGTCGTATCCGGCGAAGAACTCGGGCGGGGTGATGTTGTGGTGGATGAGGGCGCGCCGCCCGCGATGCCCTTGCAGGGCCTGGGTCAGCGGCGAGGGCAGCGCGTAGTGCAGGATGACCGCGTCCGAGGGCGAGCCCGCCCGCCACTCGGACCAGGCACGCCCGTCACCGCGCAGGTCCTCGTCCAGCTCCAGCGCGTAGACGTCGGCTTGATGCCCCCAGAACCGGAAGGCGTCGCGCATCAGCCGCGCGGAGTCGCCGATGGCGTCGCCGCGGTGGAGGGCGGGTACCCACTGGTCGATCCTCACGAGGGGGCCCGGACCTCCGCCGCCGCCCCGGCGGGAGCAGGGGTCTGCAACACCGGACGCAGGCGCTCGAGCAGCAGGGCTCCGAAGTCCGTGGCCCGGACCTCCGCCATCGCGCGCGCCTGCGTTTCCAGCACGCGCGCCCGCAGGGCCTCGTCGGTGAGGAGGCGGCGAACGAGACCGGCCACCGTTGCCGGCTCCTTGTCGCGCAGGAGCACGCCTCCGCCGCGCAACGTCTCGCGCACCGCGCCCGCGTCGAAGGCCACCACCGGCACCTCGAAGGCCATCGCTTCCAGGAGGGGGACGCAGAACCCCTCGTGCTCGGACAGGCAGAGGAAGAGGTCGGCGGAGCGATAGGCGGCCCGCAGCTCGTCGTCGTCCACCGGTCCCGTGAACACGACCTCCTGTGCGCCACGCGCGCGCGCCAGC
>Ga0209382_10000818_pt1 | contig 50469 bp, 38 predicted proteins | sample SoiMetdeltSBSDD5_FD_187599 | JGI IMG/M metagenome (GOLD analysis project Ga0209382, IMG submission 187599) | Bulk soil microbial communities from a Populus tree surrounding site in Tennessee, USA - Soil MetaG P. deltoides SBSDD5 (SPAdes) (version 2) | ecosystem: Environmental > Terrestrial >...
CGCGTACACGCTCGACAGCATCGTGTTCGCCACGGGCTTCGACGCGATGACCGGCGCGCTCCTGGGAATCGACATCCGCGGGCGCGGTGGCCGCACCATGAACGACGCGTGGGCCGAAGGACCGCGGACGTACCTCGGGCTCGCCGTCGCGGGCTTTCCGAACCTGTTCGCGATCACCGGGCCCGGCAGCCCGTCCGTGCTCAGCAACATGATCGTGTCGATCGAGCAGCATGTCGACTGGATCGCCGACTGCGTGGACCGCATGCGCGCGGAGGGCCAGGAGACCATCGAGGCGACCGTCGCCGCTCAGGACGCCTGGGTCGCCCACGTCAATGAGATCGGCCACGCCACGCTCTACCCGCGCGCCAACTCCTGGTACATGGGCGCCAACGTCCCGGGCAAGCCACGCGTGTTCATGCCCTACATCGGCGGCGTCGGCGCCTACCGGCAGATCTGCGACGGCGTCGCCGCCCGCGGCTACGAGGGATTCACGCTGAGCCGCGGGTAGGGAGAGCCCCGCATGGAGTTTCACGTCACGCCGGCGCAGCAGGAGCTGCGGGAGCGCGCTCGGCTGCTGGCCGCCGACTTCGCCACCCGTGCGGCCCAGCACGATCGTGAGGCCAGCGATCCCGTCGAGAACTACGTGGCGCTACGCGAGGCCGGCTTCTACGGGCTGAACGTCCCGGTCGAGCTCGGCGGCGCCGGCGTGGGCCTGCTGGGCTGGTCGCTCGCCGCCGAGGAGCTGGCGCAGGGCTGCGGCTCGACCGCGCTCTCGTTCAACATGCACCTCTCCGTCGTGGGGCCCATGATGGAAAGCCCGCTCGTGCCGCGCGCCGTCAAGGAACGGCTCGCGAAGATGGTGGTGCACGAGGGCATGCTCATCGGCGGCAATTTCTCCGAGCCCACGACCTCTGGCCTCGTCGGCACGCCGGTGCCGCTCACGCGGGTCCGCCGCGTCGAAGGCGGCTACCGGATCACCGGGAAGAAAGCGTTCGCGTCGATGATCGGCGTCGCCGATCGCGTGATGGTGCTCGCCCGGCCCGACGACGCGAGCTCGAGCACAGCCGCGATGTTCCTGCTGATCCCGCCCGACGCGCCTGGCCGCAAGATCGATCTGGTGTGGGACACCCTGGGCATGCGCGCGACCCGCAGCGACTTCATGACGCTCGAGGACTGCTTCGTGCCGGACGAGGCGCTGCTACTCAGAACGGAAGACGTCCTGCCGTTCCGCCGCGACGGCGCCAACTGGTTCTGGGGATCCTACACGCCCGTGTACCTCGGCATCGGCGTCGCGGCGTATCGCGCGATCAGCGAGACCGTGAAAGGGCGCACACCGCCGGGCTTCACGCAGTCGCTCGCCTATCATCCGGACGTCCGACGCCAGGTGGGCGAGATGAGCGTCGATCTCGAGGCCGCGCGCCTCTTGACGCACTACGCCGCCTGGCTCAGCGACACGCAGGGACCGACGCCGGCGACCTTGTCCGCGCTCTACCGCGCCAAGTACTACGTGGGCGAGGCCGTCACCCGGGTCACGCGGACTGCCATGACCCTCGGTGGCGCTCACGCGCTGTTCAAGGCATCGCCGCTGGAACGCTACTTCCGCGACGCCGCGGTGGCCCCGGTGCAGTTTCCGCCCCGCGACTTCTGCGTGTCGACCCTCGGCATGTTCGAGCTCGGCCTCGATCCCGGCGACGTGCTCCCGCCGCTCAGGAGCGACCGCCCCGACACCGGCCCGGTCGTCCGCTAGTCGTCGGCGGGCGCACCCGCCGCGCGCGGATCTGACGGCGCCGATGTCTTCAGCCGAGGGCCACCGCGATCGCGATGAGGGCGAGGACGACTCCGAGAAATCCCGCCTGAACGACGCGCATCACGTGTCCTCCACTCGTGACGAAGTGCACCATCCCCGAATGGCGGGATCGATCGGGTAAGCCCCTAGTTCGGCCCTCGGAAATTCGCTGGCGGCTCGCGGTACGCTGAACGGGATGGCGATGTCGCAAATGCCGCTGTTCGAGAGCTCCAGCGAGACCGCGCTCGTGGACGACCAGTTGGGGCGGGTCGCATACACGCCCGGATTCCTGGCCGCCGACCAGGCCCAGGCATGGTTCGCCGAGCTTCGCGACGGAGTTCCGTGGCAGACGCAGCGGCGCCGGATGTATGACCGGGACGTCGACGTCCCCCGGCTGCAGGCTCACTTCCGCCTGGACGAGGACGACGTGCCCGAAGCCATCCGCATCGCGGCGGCCAAAGTGGCCGGGTTCACCGGCGTGCCCTTCACGAGCGCCGGACTCAACTTCTACCGGGACGGACGCGACAGTGTGGCCCCGCACAACGACCACCTGGACGAGATCGTCCACGGGTTCCCCATCGCGCTGTTGTCGCTGGGCGCGACCCGACGCATGACGATCCGCGCCAAGCAGCCGGCGCGGCGCGTGCTCCACGTCGACCTCGCGGCCGGGAGCCTGCTCGTGATGAGCTACGAGACCCAGCTCCACTACACGCACGGGATTCCCAAAACCAACGACCCCGTCGGTCCACGGATCAGCGTGGCGTTCCGCGTGCGGCCGGCCGACGACGCCGGCGCGCGGAGCCGCTTCTACCGCTGAGCGCCGTGAGCCGGCGCATCGACCTCTCGTAGCGGCCCGATCAGCAGGGGCACCACGGCGCAGAGCAGCGCCATCACCAGGAAGCCCTGCGCGCTGAATTTCGCGTAGATCCAGCCCGAAGCCAAGGTGAGCAGCGCGGTCGTCGCGCCGGCGCTGACCGCATAGAGCGCCTGCGCCGTCGCCGCGAGGCCGGACGGGACGATCGCCGGGATCAGCCGCATGCACGCCAGATGCAGTGCCGCGAACGTGAGGCCGTGCAGCGGCTGCACGAGCACGAGCACCATCGCGCTGGAGGACGACGCCATCGCCGCCCAGCGGACGATGCCCGCCGCCGCCGCGACGCTGACCATCGTCGCCGGGTGCAGGCGGGTCATGAGCAAGGGACCGACCAGGAAGAACACGACCACCTCAGCCGCAACCGCCTCAGACCATAGGACGCTCGCTAGCGCCGGCGTGATTCCGGCGGCGCCCCAGCGGATGACCGCGAAGGTGTCGTGCATCGCGTGGCTGCCGAGCACCAGCGCCGAGACCAGCATCACGCGCCGAAACTGCGGCACGCGCAAGAGCGTGGCGACGCCGGCCCGAGCCGCTCGCTTGGGCGGGGTCGCGGGCTCGAGCCGCCGCGGCGCCGGGATCAGCAGCGCCGCGGCGGCGGCTCCGGCCAGCAAAACCGCTTGCAGCACGATGATCGACGCGAGCCCCCGCGAGCCGACGATCTGCCCGCTCAGAAGCGTGCCGACGACGAACACGGCGGATCCGGTGCCGCGCACCCAGCCGTACTCGAATCGCGGCCGGCCATCGCGAGGCGACGTGCCGCTGCGAGGCTCCGCCGCGCCGAGTGCCAGCGCGTCGGCGAGCGCCGTGGTGGGCGCGAGCGCGGCCTGGTGCATGAGGCTCACCAGCAGTAGCGGCGCGAACGCCGGCGTCGAGATCAGCGCGAGCGCCACCGACGCGGCCAGAAGCTCACAGAACGCGAGGACGGCGCGAAGCGCCTGAGTGAGGTCGGCGAGGCGACCGACCAGCGGCGCCGACACGAGCCGGATCGCCGTGCCGGCCGCGAACAGGAGCCCGAGCTGTTCGGGCGCGAGGCCGCGTTCCGTGAAAAATGCGGGCATGAACGGCGAGGAGACACCGAACGCGGCATACATGCACGCGTAGAGCGCGACGAACCGGAGCAGCACCATCGAGAATGAAGCCGCGTCTAGGTCGTGCGCGGTTTCGTCAGAGGAAAAAGAAGGCGGATGAGACGGAGATCACGCTCGAGATCCCCCGACGGCCTCAGTCGTCTCACTCCTGACAGTAGCCATCGCTGCGCCACATGGCGCCGGACCAACCCAGCGTGGGCGTCTCATCCGCCTATTCCAGTGTAGCCCGTGTGTCACGAGCTCTTGTTCGGGTTAATCAGGTATTTCTGTCCCGTGGCTTGCCTGCTGTAAACAGTGATTTCCTCAAGCCTCAGCGCCTCGGCGAGCGAGACTTCCTTCGTGTAGCTGCTCGAAAACGTGGTCTTGATTTCCGCCGCCACCCGCTCGCGAAGCTTCTGAGCCGCCTCGAATCCGATCTTCTGCAAGAAGGCGGTGAGGAGCCAGCCACCGATACCCCACGCCATGCCGAAGCTCCGGTTGAACTCGGTGGGGCCGCGGTCGAGGCCGCCGTAGATGTAGACCTGCTTGTGGGTGGTAGATCCGTAGCGGCTGTATTCCTTCGCGGTCCGGTTGAGCGCGGCTTCCATCGCGGTGAGGATCTGTCCCCCGAGACGCCCGCCGCCGATCGCGTCGAACGCCACGGTGGCGCCGGAGGCGGCGAGCGCATCGATCAAGTCGTCCATGAAGCTCGGCGAGCTCGAATTGCACACGTAGGTCGCGCCCTGCTTCTTGAGGAGATCGACGTGCTCCGGTTTGCGCACGATGTTCACGAGCGGGACGCCGTCCTTGACGCAGATCCGGTTGAGCATCTGCCCGAGATTCGAGGCGGCCGCCGTGTGCACGAGTGCTGTGTGGCCCTCGCGCCGCATCGTCTCGACCATCCCGAGCGCGGTGAGCGGATTGACGAAGCAGTCGGCGCCCTCGGCCGGCGTGGTGCCCGGCGGCAGCACCAGGCATTGCACGGCCTTGATGCAGCGGTACTGCGCGTACATCGCGCCGCCGAGGATCGCGACGGTCTTTCCCATCAGCGCCTGCGCCGCCGGAGACGAGCCGGCTTGAACGACCACGCCGGCGCCTTCGTTGCCGACGGGGAGCGGCTGCTCCAGCCGGCCCCCGAGCGCCCTCATCACCGCCGGCGAGATGCTCGCGGTCACCACAGGGTTGTCGGCCGGGCCCGCGACCTTGGCCGTGGCGATGTCGGCGCCGCCGAACAGGAGTCCCTGATCCGACGGATTGATGGGAGAGGCATCGATGCGGACGATGACCTCTTCGGGTTTGGGCTCAGGCGTCGAAACCCTGGCGAGCGAGATCTCGACGATGCCGTCTTTCTTCACCGTCGAGCGGAGCTGAAGTCCCATACGCGTGCCGGTGTCTGCCATGTCTATCTCCGTGTTCGTGGTCAGCGAGAAAAGGAGCTCAACGCCGTCTGGCGCCCTTGCGGCCGGGCCGGTAGCCGATCGTCGGCTGCGTGCCCGCGTCCTCGGCGTGGACGTGGGTCGCCTCGGTCGCTTCGCGCCGCTTCGCGGCCAGCGCCTCGGGCGGGGGCGCGGCGGGTATCAGGCATTGCTTGCCGCTGCCGATGAGGTCGCGCCGACCGGCGTCTACCAGCGCCTTGTGCACGACGAACCAGTTGCGCGGCTCGAAGAACTGCATGAGCGCGCGCTGCGTCTGCCGGTCGCGAAGCTTCTTGACCGTGTCGACCCGCGTCATCGTCAGCGGATCGACGCCGGTGTGATAGATACACGTCGCGATGTCCATGGGTGCGGGGATGAAGTCCTGCACCTGCCGGGGGCGGTAGCCGTGCTGCTTCAGGAACACGGCCAGCTCGATCATGTCCTCAACGCTCGAGCCGGGATGGCTCGCGATGAAGTAGGGCACGAGGTACTGCTCCTTGCCCGCCTGCTCGCTCGCGCGCTGGAACTTGTCCGCGAACGTCTCGAACTCACGGTGGCTCGGCTTCTTCATGAGCGCGAGGACCCGGTCGGACTGGTGCTCGGGCGCCACCTTCAGATGTCCGCCGACGTGATGGGTGACCAGCTCGTCGACGTACGCGTCGTCGAGGTTGGCGAGGTCCATCCGGATGCCGGAGGCGATGTGGACGCGCTTGACGCCCGGGACCGCGCGCGCGCCGCGCATCAGCGCGATCGTCGGCGCATGGCTGGTACCGAGCAGCTTGCAGATCGTCGGGTGGATGCACGACAAGCGCTTGCAGACCGCCTCGACCTCGGGTCGCGTACAGCGCATCTGGTACATGTTCGCGGTCGGGCCGCCGAGGTCGCTGATCGTGCCCTTGAAGCCGGGCTCGGCGGCGATCGTCTTTACCTCAGCGAGCACCGAGCGCGGGCTCCGGCTCTGGATCACCCGCCCCTCGTGCATCGTGATGGAGCAGAACGTGCAGCCGCCGAAGCAGCCGCGCATGATCTGCACGGAGTCCTTGATCATCGTGTGGGCGGGAACCGGCTCCCGGTAGCGCGGGTGCGGCCGCCGCGTATAGGGCAGGTCGTAGATCGCGTCCATCTCCGCCTCGGAGATCGGCAGACACGGCGGATTGAGTACGAGCGTGCGCTCGCCGTGCGCCTGGGTCAGGCGCCGGGCGTTGAACGGGTTCGTTTCGTGATGGAACGCGCGGGTCATCCGCGCGAACGCGATCGGGTCGCGCGTGGCCTCGTCGAGCGATGGCAGCGCGAGCGTCTCGCCCGGCCAGGCGGGCGTCGCCTCCCGTGCGCCCAGCAGGTACGCGACGCCCCGCAGGTCGCGCAGCGCCGTCGCCGGCTCTCCCGCGGCCAGGCGTCGCGCCATGGCGACGATCGTCGCCTCGCCCTTGCCGAACGCGAGCACGTCCGCCTTGCTGGTCGCCAGCATCGACGGGCGAACCTGCTCCGACCAGTAGTCGAAGTGCGCGATGCGTCTGAGCGAGGCCTCGATGCCGCCGATCACCACCGGCACGCCCGGGAACGCCTCCCGGCACCGCTGGGCGTACACCGGCGTGGGGCGGTCCGGCCGCAGCCCGATGCGGCCGCCCGGCGAGTAGGCGTCGTCGTTGCGGCGCTTCTTGTTCGCCGTGTAGTGGTTGATCATCGAGTCCATGTTGCCGGCCGAGACGGCGTAGAAGAGCCGGGGCCTTCCGAGCGCGCGCCACGCCGCGGCGCTTCGCCAGTCCGGCTGCGGCAGGATCGCCACGCGGAACCCGTGCGACTCGAGCACGCGCGAGAGCACGGCCATCGCGAAGGACGGATGGTCCACGTACGCGTCGCCCGTTACGAACACGACGTCGGGCGCGTCCCAGCCGCGGGCGCGGATCTCGTCCGCCGTCGTGGGCAGCCAGCGTGCGGAATCAGAAGTCACGCGATCATCCTATCAGCCGAGCTCTGCCAGCAGCGTCTTGGCGGCCGTGAGGTCCGCCGTCTCGAATCCGTCGGTGAACCATTCGTAGACGGGCGCCAGCACGGCGCGCGCTTGAGGGGCGTTTCCACGCGCGGCGAGCAGTCGGGCGTGGCTCATCGCCGCGCGGAGCTCGAGCGATTTCTCGCTGCGCTCGTGGGCCAGCTCGAGGGCCTGTGTGAACTTCTGCTCCGCGGTATCCGTGTGGATTGGGGATTGCTGGAGCAAGAGCTCGCCTTCGAGTCGAAGCACTTCCGGCGCAAACACGGTCTGTCGATCCTTCTCCGAGATCGACGCCAGCCGCGCGAGCCCTTCGTCAGGCAGCTCCGCGAGCAGGCAGAGCTCGGCGAGGACGCAGAGGCAGAGGAGATAGCGCCAGGCGGCCGACCGCCTCGCCCGAATCTCGCTGTGGAGATCCGCCAGCGCCCGACGGTCCAGCCGGACGCCGCGGGCCGCCGGCAGCAAGACGACCGCACCGTCCGTCCAGGGCGCGAAGCCATGCTCGCCCGCGAGAGACAAGAGGCGTTGGGCGGTTTCGATCGACGTGCGGTGCTCTCCGCGCAGATAGTGAACGAAGCTCGCGAACCAGAGCGTGATCGTCTCCGTCAGCGGGTGCTTGAGCTCTGTCGCCAGATGCTGCGCCTCACGGATGACGGCGGCGGCACGATCGTGCCGGCCGGTGACCCAGAGGTCGAACGCGAGCTGATAGCGGCAGCAGGCTCCGGGGTCGTGACCGCCGTACGTGAACATCTGCGCGGCGTGCTGCTCGCGCACGTAGAGCGCGATGCCTCGCTCGGCGTGCGGAATCGCGGCCGTGGCCTCTCCCATCGCGGTGAAGGTGGCCCAGAGCGAGTGGTGCGCCTCGACGAGCCGTCCGCTGTCCTCGCTACCCCGGGCGTCTTCGAGCAAACGCTCGCCGATGTAGCACGCCGTCGTGTAGTCGCCGCGCGTGTACGCCGCGAACCAACGCCCCCAGAGCACCGGGAAGCGGCGGTCGGTATCGGCGAGCCGATTGGCGAGGACTTCGGCGTAGTCATAGGCGGCCACGACCTCAGGGGCCGCGGCACCCTTGAGCCCGATCAGCGCGGGACCCAACGCAATACTGATGTCGAGCGCCTGCGAGAGCCCTGCCGGCGTCTCCGGCGACTCGCGCAGGGTGGCCAGCGCCTGCTCGAAGAAGCTCACGGCCGCGTGAACGGCAGACCGTGCCACTGCCTTGGCGCCCGCCTGATGCAGATAGCGCACGGCTCGGTCGCGGTCCCCGCTGTACCTCGCGTGATGGGCTACGAGCTCGATCTGCTCTGCGAGGCGCTCAGGATGCAGGTGCTCTATGGCATCCACGATGGCGCCGTGGAGCTGGCGTCGCCGCTCACCGAGCAAGCTCGAGTACGCGACGTCGTGCGTCAGCGCGTGTTTGAACGTGTACTCGACGTCTGGGAACAGCACGGTCTCGTACAGAAGCTCTGCGGCCTGCAGCTGGGCGAGGCCGGCGCGCAGCGCATTGTCGTCGAGGCCGGCGATCGCTCGCAGCAACGCGAGCGGCACGTCCTTGCCGACGACCGATGCGGCCTGCAGCAATCGCTTGTGCCCCGCCGGCAGTCGATCGATCCGCGCCGCGAGGATTGCTTGCACGGTGGCTGGAACCTGAATGGTCTCGGCCGGTCTCGCCAGCCGGTACCGACCGCGCTCGCCGACGAGAGTTCGCGTCTCGACGAGGGCGCGAATGCTCTCCTCGAGAAAGAGGGGGTTGCCTTCGGTCCGCTCGATGAGCAGGCGCCGCAGCGGGACGACGCTCGAGTCCTCGCCGAGTAGCGTCGTGAGCAAGGCTTCGGCGCTCGCGGGCGGCAACGGATCCACGCGCAGCTGGCGGTAGTAGGTCTTGCGCGCCCAGTCGTGCTGATACTCCGGCCGGTAGTTGACCGCCAGGACGATCGCGGCCATCGGCAAGCTCTCGACGAGGCTGTCGAGGAACGCCTGGGTCTCGCCATCGATCCAGTGCAGGTCCTCGAACACGACGAGGAGCGGCTGAACGCGGCTCTCGCGCAGCAGCAGGCGCCGAATCGCCTCCAGGGTTTGACGGCGGCGCAGCGCCGGATCCAGCGCGCCAAAGGCGTCGTCGGGGGCGAGGGCCTCGAGCAGCCAGAGCACCGGCGGCACGAACTCCTTGAACGCCTCGTCCAGTGTCAGCATCGCGCCGGTCACTTTTGAGCGGACCGCGCGCGGGTCGTCGTCTTCGACGATCTTGAAATAGGCCTTGAGCAGGTCGATCAGCGGCAGATAGGACGTCGCCTTGCCGTAGGACACCGGTGAGCTCCGGAGCACGACCCAGTCGCGGACGCGATGCGACTCGATGAATTCGTAGAACAGCCGCGACTTCCCGACGCCGGGCTCGCCGACCACCGCCACCAGCTGTCCGTGGCCGCGCCCAGCCTGCTCGGCGGCCGCGTAGAGCTCCGCCATCTCGCTGTCGCGGCCGACGAAGCGGCTGAGGCCACGCGACGCCGCGGCTTGCAGGCGGGTACGCGCGGCCGCCACGCCGACGAGCTCGTGGGCTTCGACCCGCTGGGCGAGCCCCTTCACCGGGATCGAGCCGAGTGGCCTGACATGCACCCAGCCCTCGGCCAGTCGCAAGGTCTCGCCGGTGATGCGAACCGTGCCGGGAGCGGCGAGCTGCTCCATGCGCGCGGCCAGATGCGTCGTCTGGCCGACGGCGGTGTAGTTGATGCGCAGGTCGTCGTCGACCGAGCCCACCACGACCTCGCCCGAGTTCACGCCGACACGAATGTGGACCTCGAGCCCCTGGGTGCGCCGGAGCTCCGCGGTGTGCCGACGAATCTCGTCCAGCATGCGGAGCGCGGCGTAGCACGCGCGGACCGCGTGATCCTCGTGAGCGAGCGGCGCGCCGAACAGGGCCATGATCCCGTCGCCCATGACCTGGTTCACGGTGCCCTCGTAGTAGTGGACGGCGGCCATCATCCGCTTGAGCACCGGATCGAGGACGGCGCGCGCCTCCTCGGGATCGCGATCGGCCAGGAGCTCCATCGAGCCCTTCAGGTCGGCGAACAGCACGGTCACCTGCTTGCGCTCACCCACGAGCGCCGAGCGATCGTGCAGGATGCGCTGAGCCAGGTGGGCAGGCATGTAGCTGTGCGGCGCCGGCGATACGGACGCGGCAGGCGAGATCGCCGCGGCCGGCGCCCCTCCGCGCGCCAGCGCCTGCCCGCACTCCTTGCAGAACTTGCTGGCGGGCGCGTTGTCGACGCCGCACGCCGGGCACCTCAGGATCAGCGGCGCGCCGCACTCGCTGCAGAACTTCGCGTCAGACGAGGCCGAGCGCTGACACCGGGGGCACGTCATGGCGGTGTTGACTATACAGCCCCGGACCAGCCGTCGGCAGGCTTCGGGCGCCCGGCCGCGTTTCGTGAGACTTCACGGTTTCGGGGACTCTTCGCTATGCTCATGGGGGATGGCGCGCCGGCCGGTGCGGCTGCTTGCAGTCCTCCTCGTCGTCCTCACGGTTCTCTGGGGATGTGCGAGCCGATCCTCGGCGCCCCAGCGTGATCGGGTCGTGCTGAAGACCGCCAGCGTCACCCGCTACTACGCGATCCAGGGCCTGACGGCGCGGGCCATCTTCACGGAGATCGAGAAGAACGGGCTGATCGACAGCAAAGCTCACCGCGCGGTCGGCCTCACGTCCGCCGACTGGAACATGGACTGGAAGGGGCTCGAGAGGCAGCGCGGCATCTGCGACCCGAGAATGATGACGATCACGCTCGACCTGGTCGTCACTCTGCCTCAGCACAAGCGGTCGAACGATCTTCCACCCGACCTCGCCGCGAACTGGCGGCGGTTCGCGGCCGGGGTCGCCACGCACGAGCAGCGGCACGTCGACATCTATCTGAGCGGCGCCAAGCGCGTGAAGTCCCGCATGGAGGCGATCCTGGCGCGAACGGCGTCCTGCGCCGAGCACGAGAAAGCGATCCGCGGCCTGTGGACCGGCCAGCAAGCCGAGATCGAGAAGGCGCAGGAGCAGTTCCACGCCGAGGAGGAAGCGAAGAGTCAGGACGACCGCAAGCCGCTCCAAGCCCAGATCGATCTCAACCAGAACCGTCTCGCCGCGCTCAGCGCGGAGCTCAAAACCGTCGACCAGACCCTCGACACGCTCAGGCGCAAGAGCGAAGCGACGCAGTCGGAGGTGAAGACAATCCAGGCGGAGATGAGCAAGGCGGGCACCTCGCCGCCGAGCTGCGCGCAGACCGGGTTGACGCGCCGGATCCAGGGACTCTGCCAGCAGCACATCGCACTCGTCGCGACCTACAACTCCCTCGTCGAGCAGCACAACAGCGCGGTGACACGGCGGAACAGCGTCGTCGACGAGCACAACCGGGTGGTCACGACCACGAACACGCTGGTCGAAGCGCTGAACTGGACGCGCTGAGCGGCGGGGCTCCTCACTCCTTCGCGGTCAGCACGGCGTCGAGAACCTGGCGGACCTTGCGGGCGAGCGCATCAGGTGTGAACGGCTTCTGCAGGAACGTGGTGCCCGGATCGAGCACGCCGTGCTGCACGACTGCGGTGTCCGTGTAGCCCGACATGTAGATGACGGGCATCGCGGGGCGACGCTCGGCGAGTCTGGCCGCCAGCTCACGGCCGCCGATCCCGGGCATGACGACGTCGGTGAGGAGCAGGTCGATCCCGCCGAATCGCAGCTCGCAGATCTCGAGGGCGTGGCGGCCGTCCCGCGCTTCGATCACCGTGTAGCCCTGCGCCTGGAGGACGTCGCGGGCCAGGCTGCGCACGGCAAGCTCGTCCTCCACCAGAAGGATCGTCTCGTGACCGCGAGCCGGCTCGGGTAAGGTCGGGCGCGCGACCGACGGCGCGATCGTGCCCTCGGCGCGCGGCAGGTAGATCTTGAGCGTCGTGCCACGCCCTGGCTCGCTGTAGACCCAGATGTGACCGCCGCTCTGCTTGACGATCCCGTAGACGGTCGCGAGCCCCAGGCCCGTCCCGCACCCCGGATCCTTGGTCGTGAAGAACGGCTCGAAGATCCGCGCCTGAGTGTCCGGCGTCATGCCGATCCCGGTGTCGCTGACGGCCAGCATCACGTACGAGCCCGGCTCGACGTCGACGTGGTGCCGTACGTAGGCGCGGTCGAGCTCGGCGTTGGCGGTCTCGAGCGTGACTCGGCCTCCCGCCTCCATCGCGTCGCGGGCGTTCGCGATCAGGTTCACGACGATCTGCTCGATCTGGCTCGGGTCGGCCTTGACCAGGCCGAGCACGGGGTCGAACGCGGTCACCAGCGCGATGTCCTCACCGATCACGCGTCCGAGCATCTCGGCCATGTTCGCGACGACCGCGTTCAGATCGAGCAGGGTCGGCTGGAGCACTTGCTTGCGGCTGAACGCCAGGAGCTGGCGCGTGAGCTCGGCCGCCCGGTCGGCGGTCTTCTCCATCAGCTCGATGTCGCTGCGCACGGGGTCCTCGTTGCCGAGGCGACGGAGCAGCAGCTGGCTGCGTCCGATCATCACGGTCAGCAGATTGTTGAAGTCGTGCGCGATGCCGCCGGCCAGGCGCCCGACGGCTTCCATCTTGCGGGCCTGCGTGAGCTGCTCCTGCGTCGCCGAGAGCTCGTCGTACGCGCGCTGGGTCTCTTGATAGAGCCGGCTGTTCTCGAGGGCGATCGCGGCCTGGGCGGCGAACGCCATCGCGAGCGAGAGATCTTCTAGCGAAAACCCTTCCGCGCGGCGCGTGCGGCAGCTCAGCACGCCGAGCACCTGGGGGCCGAGCATCAGCGGCACCGCGAGGAAGGCCTTGTAGCCGCCGCGCCGGAAGGCCTCGCGGTGCGCCAGGGTCATGCGCGCGTCTTGCGAGGCGTCCGAGATCATCAGCGGCTCACCGGTCGCCGCGACGGTTCCCGACAAGCTCTCGCCCATCTTGAGCCGTGCCGTCGGCATCGCTTCGAGCGCGTCGCCGTAGGCGCCGGCGAGCACCAGATCGTCCTCTTCGCGAATCCGGATGCCGACGGAGTCCGAATCGAGCAGGTGGGCGCAGGCCTCGGCGATCTTCGTCAGCAGCGACTCCAGGGGCTGGATCTTGGAGAGCTCGCGGCTCGTCTCGAGCAAACGCTCGAGCCTCTCCCGATGCGACAGGGAGAGTCGCGGAGGCTCCGGAGTCGATCGCTTCGCTTCGCCGACGGTCAACACTTTCACCTCACGAATCGCACTGATACGCCCTCGGAGGTTGCAAGTGGCCGGCCACGGGCGAGCGTCCCGGAAATACCTCGAATCACTAGCCCGGAGTTTCCGGAAGGTGCCGCATCCTGACTATTTCCCGACCAGCCGTGACCCGAGTCGCACCGGCCGCCGCGAGCCGGCGGCCTCGGGTAGACTGCGCCCATGGCAGCCGCCGAGCGCGGCTGCGTCGCCGCGGTGCTCTACACGATCAGCTTTCAGGCGCCCGGTTTCTACGAGAAGAACGGCTGCCGCGTGCTGGGCACCGTCGCGTGCCTGCCGCCGGGAACCAGTCGCATCTTCATGACGAAGCCGCTCGTGTAGCGGTCTACTTGTCGGCCAGCGCGCGCCTCAGCTCCGTCGTGACGCGCGTGGCTTCGGCCAGAATGAACGCGATCTCGCTGTTGGTCGTCAAGAAGCGCGCTCCCTTCTTGATGTACTCGATCTGCCGCGGAATGTGGCGATCGCCGCCCATCCCCGGGATCTTGCCGTTCGCGGCCACGACGGAGATGACGCGATCGATGACCTTCGCGGCTTCTGGATCGCCGAACTCGCCGGGCTTGCCCATCGCCGTCAAGAGGTCGTTGGCGCCGATGTGGATGACGTCGACGCCGTCGACCTTCGCGATCTCCTCGATGTTCCGGACGCCCTCGGGTGTCTCGATCATGCACACCACCAGGGTGGCGGCGTTGAGCGCGGGAACCGTCTGTCTCACGGGGACGGGCGCGAAGTCGAACATCGGATAGCCGCCCGCCACGGAGCGCTTTCCGATCGGCGGAAACTTGGCGCGCCCGACAGCCCGGCGCGCCTCGGCGGCGGTGTTGACGTCGGGATATACGATGCCCATCACGCCGTTGTCCAGCAGCACCTGCACGTCCTGGTCGTCGACGCTCCGCACGCGCACCAGCGGCGTGATGCCGCAGCCGAGCGCCGCCTGCGCGATGTGGGCGATGGTCTCCACGGTGAAGATCGCGTGCTGGCCGTCGATGAAGATGAAGTCGTGGCCGGTCGTCTTCGCGATCCGCGCGATGTCGCCCGAGCGCGCGAGCCGGACGTTCATCCCGAGCGCCACCTTGCCGGCCTGCATCATTGCTTTCAGCGGATTCGAAACGGTCGCGTCTGCCATGGAGTCCTCCAGTTTGTCGGCGCCGGGTGCGGCCGGCCGTCGGCGAAGTGTACCAGCACGCGCCCCCGCGGTATGATCCCGCAGGGAGGAAGGTCATGAGCACAGCGCTGAACGGCATCCGCATCCTGGATCTCACCCAGTTCGAGGCCGGCACGTCCTGCACGCAGATGCTGGCGTGGCTCGGCGCCGAAGTGATCAAGGTCGAAGAGCCGGGCAGGGGGGAACCCGGGCGGTACGGTCGCGCCGAGAAGCCCGGCGTCGACTCGAGCTACTTCCTCCTGCTCAACGCCAACAAGAAGAGCGTCACGCTCAACCTCAAGCATCCGCAGGGCAAGGCCATGTTCCTCGACATGGTCAAGAAGGCCGACGTCGTGGCGGAGAACCAGGCGCCAGGCGGGATGGAGAAGATGGGGCTCGGGTACGACACGCTCGCCGCGATCAACCCGCGTCTGGTCTATCTGTCGGTGAAAGGCTTCGGCAACTACGGGCCGTACAGCGAGTACAAGAGCTTCGACATGATCGCGCAGGCCACCGGCGGCGCGATGGCGCTGACGGGCTTCCCGGGCTCGCCGCCCCTCAAGCCCGGACCGACGATCGGCGACTCGGGCACCGGCATGCACGCGGCCCTCGGTGTGATGGCCGCCCTCTGGCAGCGGCAGGCGACCGGGCAGGGACAGCGCGTCGAGTGCTCCATGCAAGACGCGGTCGTCAACCTCTCCCGGATCGCGATGCGGCTCGCGTACGCCGGCGGCGACTTCGAGCCCCGGCGCGGCAACGAGATCGCGAACACGTCGCCGTCCGGCATCTATCGCTGCAAGCCCGGCGGCCGCGACGACTACGCCTACATCTATTGCCAGCCCGTACGCCCGCACATGTGGGAGGCGCTGCTCAAGACGATCGGGCGCTCGGATCTGATCGGCCACCCGGAGTGGTCTGATCCCAAGTGGCGGGCCGCGCACAAGGATCAGGTCAACGCGCTGGTCGAGGCGTGGACGATGACGCGCACGAAGCACGAGGTCATGGCCGATCTCGGCAAGGCCGGTGTGCCGACGGGCGCCGTGCTCGTGCCGCAGGAGATCCTGAGCGATCCGCACCTGATCGCGCGCGGGATGGTCACGACGATCGACCATCCGGGCTGGGGCTCCTTCACCATGCCGGCAAACCCGGTGCAGCTCTCGAAGTCGCCGACCCAGGTGCGACCCGCGCCGCTATTGGGACAGCACAACGGCGACGTCTACAAGGAGTGGTTGTCGCTCGGCCCCGCCGATCTCGATCGCCTCAAGACCGACAAGGTCATCTGATCCGACGCCCGCCCACGCGCCGGCGTCTCCGGCGCGTGGGCGGGCCGACTACCACGGTCTCTCCGCGCGTTCGTCGCCGCGCACGGGCGCGTCGTCCTCCGATTTCAGCTCGCTCACGGCCGGCAGCTCCACGATGGAGCCAGGGCCGTTGCCGGCGAGCTGGATCACCAGGCGGCGCGCGTGGAACGAATGCAACGTCGCGCGATGGCCGACGCTGAACACGGCGGTGTCGGGGAGACGCTCGCGCAGCAGCCGGTAGAGGCGCGCCTCCGATGCTTCGTCGACCGCCGAGGTCGCCTCGTCGAGAAAGAGCCACTCGGGCTTCTGGATCAGCGCGCGGGCGAAGGCGATGCGCTGCTGCTCGCCGGGTGAGAGTCGGAGGGCCCAGTGTGCCGACTCGTCGAGCCTCGCGGCGAGCTCGTTGAGCCCCACGATCTCGAGCGCCTCGCGCAGCGCCGCGTCGTCCACGCCGCTGCCGGCCATCGGATACGCGACCACGTCACGGAGCACGCCGATCGGTAGATACGGGCGCTGAGGCAGGAACAGGATCCGCGCATCGCGCGCCGCACGAATCTCCCCGCGCCCGAACGGCCAGATGCCGGCGATGGCGCGCACCAGCGTGCTCTTGCCCGAGCCCGAGGCGCCCGTCAGCAAGACGCTGTCGCCGCGCCGCACGGTGAGGTTGACGTTGGCCAGGAGGATCTGGCCGTCGGGGCGATAGAGATCGAGCCCCGCGACGCTCAGCTGGCCGGGCTGTCCATCGACGCGGCGGAAGCCGCTCACCTCTTGCTTGAGCACCCGGTCGAGCGTCCGGTCGAAGCCGGCGAGCCGCTCGACCACCGCGCACCACGCCGCGATCTCCTTGTACGACTGCACGAAGAAGCTCAGCGCGTCCTGCACTTGTTGAAACGCCTGGCTCGTTTGCATGAGCCCGCCGAGCCCGAGCTCGCCGCGGAAGTAGCGCGGCGCCGCGACGATCGACGGCACGATCCAGGCGCCGAGCCCGTAGCCCGAGGTGAAGTACGTCATGCGCTTCTGCCGCAGCATGATGCCCCACCAGTTGCGCACCACGTCCTCGAACCGCGCGCGGAACCCGCGCAGCTCGTCGGCTTCACCGCGATAGAGGGCCACGCCCTCCGTGTTCTCGCGGAAGCGCACGAGGCTGAATCGGAAGTCGGCCTCGAAGCGCTGGCGGTCGAAGTTGAGACGGACCAGCGGACGGCCGAGCCAGTCGGTCACCCACGTGCCGAGGATCGCGTACAGCACGGCGACCCACACCATGTAGCCCGGCAGGCGCACGTCAACATCCCACACCGTGACGGTCAAGGACCCTGACAGCCCCCAGAGGATCGCGACGAAGGTCACCAGGGTGACGCTCGCTCGCAATCCGCCGGTGAAGAGGCCGAGCGTGTGGGTCGCGAGCAGCTGCACGTCTTCCGCGATGCGCTGGTCGGGGTTGTCGGTCTCGCTCGCCTGTAGCTGCATGCGGTAGTAGGCGTTGTCGGTCAGCCACGCCCGCAGGTAGCGATCGGTCAACCAGCGCCGCCAGCGGATCTCGAGCATCTGGTTGAGGTACACCTGATAGACGGCGAGGAAGATGAAGATCGTGATCAGGTAAGTCACGCGGAAGAGCTGGCCGCGGAAGGCGGCCATGTTCTTGTCCTGCAGCGCGCTGTAGAACGCGTTGTTCCATTGATTCAGGAGTACGGTGAGATAGACCATGGCGAGCGTCAGGAGCACGACGCCCAGCAGGAGCGCCCGTGCAGCCCATCGATCATCCGACGACCAGTACGGGCGGATCATGGCCCACGCGAGCGGGAGCGTCCGCCACAGGCGCGGCCTGGTCGCAACCTCGAACTGGTTCTTATCCACGAGCAGCCATGGGACACTCTCTCCGTGATGTCACCGATTTGCGGCGATGGTGAGCGTTGCGACAGCGCCGCGCCAGAAGGACGCTACTACGGATCTGCGGCAACAGCGAGCCGTCGAAGGCACTCGCTTGAAACACGCTGTAATAATAATCTTCCATAGTAAGGGTCTACGAGTTCATTATGCGGGACCTGGATGCGGGCCCGCCCGGACCGGTGACGGAGGACTGACGATGCGGCAGCTAGTCGGCTCAGGTATTGCCCTGATAGGCCTCACGCTTGCGGTCGTCGGGTGCGCGAGCCACTCGCTGGTGCCCGCCTCGCAGTCGGCCGCGATCAGGAGCCGTGAGCGCGCTCTGGCGTCGCACTCCGACTCGATTCAAGCCTCGGTCAGAGAGTCCGGGAAGGTCGGAGCGCTGGCGTTCCTCGATGCCGCGGACGGCCGTCTGGTGGTTCTGCCGGGGGACAGCGCGGGCGACGCCTGGGGGCGGTATGCAGCGTCGCCGGATAGCCAGAACGTCGTGTTGCCGCCGGTGCTCACGTTCGTGTACCGGAAGGACATCCCGAAGGCGCCCGAGACCGTGACCCAGAGCGAGCTGCAACAGCAGCAGACGTCCGCGGCGGCCCTCACGACCGAGCTCAAGCGCATCGAGGAGCGATTGGCGCTCGTGCAAAAGGAGCTCTCCGGGACCAAGCAGGATACGGACAAGGCGGTCGCCGACATGCGCGCGCTCGCCGACGACCTGGCCTCGGTCCGCAAGTTCATGCTCCAGACCGCTCAGCTCGGATGGCTCAATCACGAGCTGGTCGTCGAGAGCTCTAACAGCGTTCGAAAGATGGCCGCGACCAGCCAGGAGCTGAGCGCGAGCTCAGCGAGGCTCGAAGAGACAATACGGCAGCTTTCCGAGACCTTGAACGGCCAGCTCAAGGAGCTCGCCGCGCGCCTCGACTCGATCCAGGGTAAGATCCAGAACATCAAGTGAAGCGCGCCATGTCTCCCAGTAGCGCCCGCCGCTCGTTCCCGACCGTCACGGCCGGCATTCTGTTCGCGCTGGGCGCGGTCGCCGACGCTCCCGCGGGCGAGCTGGAACAGCTCCGTGACAGCTACGAGGGCGCGCTCAAGACCTACGAGAAGCGCATCAGTGATATCGAGGCGAAGGAGCGGGGCATCGCGGACCCGCTGCAGCGCGCGGACAAGATCACGCGCGACAAGATCACGTCGGTCCGTACGGCACTGAGAAGCTCCGGCAAGGGCAAGAGCCTGGCCGACGCCGCCGAGAAGGCCTCAAGCGATCCCAAGGCGCTGCCCGATCTCACCCGGGATCAGGGTGAGTATCTCGACGTCGCGAAGGGTGACTGGGGACCCGACGGCCCGGAGCGCAAGAAACATCGAGACGCGACGGCCGCCGTGCAGAAGAATCTCGAGCGCGCCAACGCCAATCTCACCAAGGCGGCCAAGGCGCCCGCGCCCGTGAGCACGCCGGAGGCCCTCGAGAAGGCCGCGCAGGTCGAGGCGACCCTGGTCGAGGCCGGGGAGCGGGTCAAGGCGCGGTGGCAGCTCGAGCAGGCCGCGCGCGAGCGTGAGACCAAGCAGCGAGAGCGCGAGGCGGCGGAGCGATCACGGGGCGGGAAGTGATCCGAGCGACTACAGCGCGAGCTGACCGCTGACGACCCGCGCGTAGTACCCCTGCTCGGCGAGCAGATCGTCGGGCTGGCCCATCTCGGCGAGCCGTCCGTTCTCCACGACCAGGATCTTGTCGACTCTCCGAATCGTGGTCAGCCGATGGGCGACCATCAAGGTCGTGCGGCCCTTCATCAGCGCGAACAGGCTGGCGACGACCTGAGCCTCGCTCTCCACGTCGAGCGCGCTCGTCGGCTCGTCCATTAACAAGATTGGCGCGTTTTTCAGGAACGCGCGCGCCAGGTTGATCCGCTGCTTCTCGCCGACGCTCAGGTGCGCGCCGCCGTCGCCGACCACGGTCTGGTAGTGCTCGGGGAGGCGCTCGATGAACGCGCTCGCGTTGGCCGCCTGCGCCGCCGCCTCGATCTCTTCCATGCTCGCGTCGGGCTTGCCGTACGCGATATTCTCCGCGATGGTCGCGGGCAGGATGATCGGCTGCTGCAGGACAAGGCCGATCTGGGCCCGGAGGTCTTCGAGTCGAAGCTCGCGCAGGTCCACGCCCTCGAGCAGCACGGCCCCGTTCGTCGGATCGAAGAAGCGCGGCAGCAGGTTCAACAAGGTGGTCTTGCCGGCGCCGCTCGGCCCGATGATAGCGGCCGACGTCCCGGCCAAGAGCTTGAAGCTCACGTGATGGAGCGTGGGCCGTGCCGGGTCGTAGGCGAACGAGACGTCGTCGTAGGTGACGTTGCCGTAGATCTGTAGCGGCCGGCCCGGCGGCGGCGGCGCCGCCGGCGTCTCCGCCGCGGCGAACATGTCGTCGGCCGAGCTCGGCAGCCCGGCCTGTCCATCGACGTCGATCCCACGGAGGACCGGCCGGGCCTCAACCCTATTCTTCACGTCTTCCGGCGTGTCGAGGATCTCGAACACGCGTCGCGTGCTGGCGCTGGCGCTCGAGAGAGTCGCTCCGACCTTCGAGAGCTGATGCAGCGGCTCGAACAGCTGGGTGACGTACGCGAGGAAGACCAGCAACTCTCCGAGGGTCAGGTTCCCCGAGAGCACCTGCTGCGCGCCGAACCAGGTGACGCCGAGCGTGCACGCGCCGAGGATCACGGAGATCGAGCCCCAGTAGAAGACCTCGAGCCCCTGCTGCGCCATCTTCTGCCGTCGCGCTGCCTCGGTCTGCGCGGTGAAGCGCCGGTGCTCGTGGTCCTCGCGCGCGTGGCTCTGGATCAGCGGCAGGGCCGTGATGCCCTGGTGAATGAGCGAGTACACCCTGCTCTCCGCCTGCTGAGCCGCCATGCCGCGCGATCGCATCGTGCCGCCAAACATCTTGATCGACACGAGCAGAACCGGCACCGCGACCAGCGCGACCGCGGTGAGATACAGATTCAACCGGGCCATCATCACGGTCATGAACAGCAAGGTTCCGGTGGCGCTGATGACGGTTAGCAGGCCCTCCTGGAACAGGACCTGGAAGGCAGTGGTATCGGTCCCAGCGCGGAAGATGATGTCGCCCGCGACGGTGCCGTGGTGATAGCGCAGGGACAGACGCTGGATCCAGCCGAACACGTCGTCGCGGACGCGCCGCAGGCCACGGAGCCCGATGCCGATCGTGAGGTAGACGTGGCCCGCGCAGACCGCGGAGTGAACGAGATACAGCACCAGCGAAGCCGCGATGATCGCCGTGATCTGCGCCGGCTGCGCCCACGCCATGATCTCGCCCGGCAGCCAGGCGGGGTACGGCTTGCTGCCCAAGACGCTATCAACGAGGATCGCGAGTGGCCACGGCTTGAGCAGGTTGACCCCGATACCGGCGAGGAGCAGGCCGACCGCCAGACCGATACGTCCGATGTCAGGCTTGAAGTAGCCAAAGGCGCGGGCGAGTAGACGTAAACGTGCGATCGAAGGAAAGGTCGGTCTGGTCGCCCACGCTACGGGTCTCATAGATCGTCTCTGCCGCGGTTCACGGTATCACGCAAATCACGTGCCGTACCGCCATCTCCATCGGGCCGCGGAAAAAGCGGCGCCTCTTCTAGCGGGCCGATCCAGGGTGTCAATAGGCCGACGGCACCCGAGTAATCCGTACATGGATAGCCCCGCTGCAGTCAGTACCATGAACGGCGGCCGGGCGCCAGGGTTCCGATGCGACGCACGGCCTGGGGCGACATGCCCCGGCGTATACGACGGTCGCGCCCCCGTATCTATGCGTGCCCTCCGCCCCCTGGCATCAGGGCTTTGCCCATGGTCTGGCGCGGGCGGCGGGCGCGTGTCATCATCGCCGCCATTCAAGGGGAGGGGAACATGGCGGACCGGATTCGGGTCGGGATCGTCGGCGCCACCGTGACGCCGGGCGGAAGCGGGTGGGGCGCCAACGCGCACGTGCCGGCGCTGAACGCGCTGTCCGAGTACGAGCTGCGTGCCGTCTGCACGGCGCACGAGGCGACCGCGAAGGCTTCGGCGCAGAAGTTCGGCGCGTCGCTCGCGTTTCACAGCATGGACGAGATGGTCAAGCACCCGGACGTCGACCTGGTCGTGGTCTGCGTGCGCGTGCCCTGGCACTACGACCTGGTGATGAAATCGCTGCGGGCCGGCAAGCCGACGTTTTGCGAGTGGCCGCTCGGTGCCAGCCTCAAAGAGGCGGAAGAGATGGCCGGCCTCGCGCGCGAGCGCTCGCTCCGCACGATCGTCGGGCTCCAGGCGCGCAGCGACCCGGCGGTGCTCTACGCGCGTGAGCTGATCCAGGGCGGGCACATCGGCGAGGTGCTGGCCGTTCAGCTCACCGTGCTGGCGGGCGCGCAGCTCGAGCGCGGCGCCGGCCGCATCTGGCAGGGTCAGCGAACGGCCGGCGCCAACACGCTGACGATCGCCGGCGGCCACGGGATCGAAGCGATGTGCACGGTGGTGGGCGAGGTCGCGGAGGTCTCGGCGCGTCTCGCGACCAGGATCAAGACGTGGCGGCACACGGAGACCGGACAGGACGTCGCGGTCGATTCGCCGGACGTCATCAACGTCGCCGGACGGCTGCAAAGCGGCGCCGAGCTCTCGGTGCAAATCGCCAGCGTGCCCTTCGGCGGCGGCCAGAGCCGTCTCGACATCTTCGGGCGCGCCGGCGCGATGAGCCTCACGGCAGGCGGGGCCCTGAGCGTCGGACCGAATCGCCTGCTGGTCACGCGGGGCCGCGAGGCCGCGACCGAGGTCGAGGTGCCGAGCCGTTTCAAGCAGGCTCCTGCGAGCACGCCGGCGGGCTCGGCGAAGAACGTGGCCGAGGCCTACAAGCGATTCGTGGACACGGCAGACAATCCCAAGGGCTTCGAGCCGGATTTCGATCTCGCGATCAAGCGACACCGCCTGATCGACGCGATCGAGCGGTCGGCCGCCGAGTCGCGTGCGGTCAAGCTCTGACAACAGCAGCGTTCTAGAACAGCAAACGGGCCCGACGCGGTGAGCGTCGGGCCCGTCGTGCGCGTCGGCGGCGCGAAGCTATGAGAGCTTTGGCCAGACCGCCTTCGACACCGCGATACTCTCCGGATGCACGGCGACCGGGCGGCCCTTCTGCCACTGTACGATGCAGAGCTCGGCGCCGACCCGGCGGCCGTTCTCGTCGTACTTGACGCGGTGATCGGGGAAGAACTTGGCCGGGCCGTCCTTGAGATCGATCTTGTGCATCATTTCGCCGAGCTTCTTGCGATCGGCGGCGCCGGTGCGCTCCAATGCTTCTTTGAAGATCATCACGTGCGCGTAGGGGAAGATCGAGTCGTGGCCGAACCAGGGCTCGCCCGTCTTGGCCACGAAGCGCTTCTCGAGATCGGCCAGCTCCTTGCCCGGCCAGTTGGCCAGCCCCACGATCATTCCTTCCAGATGCTCCTTGCCCGCCACCTTCAAGAGCTCGGGGACGGTCCAGTGGCCGCCGCCGCCGATCAGCGGCACCGTGCTGGCGGTGATGCCACGCTCCGCGAACTTGTCGAGGAGGAGCTTGTCGTCGCCGACGTTCGTCGACTGGAACACGATGAAGTCGGGACGGCCAGAGCGGATCTTCTGCACTAGCGTGGTCGCATCGGCCAGCGGCGGCGTATAGGTCTCGTCCGCCACGATCGTCAGCCCGAGGTCCTTCGCGACGTGCCCGCGGATCGGCTTCATGAAGCTCACCGACGACGCCGAGTTGTCGCCGACGAACGCCACCTTGGTCGGCCGCCCGCTTCCGGCTTTTGCGGCGAGGTCGACGACGCGCGGCAGCATTGCGGTGGCCTGGGCGTCGGCGGTCGGGGATGACTGGAAGACGTACTTGAACCCGCGTCCGGTGATCAAGTCCGAATACGACAAGGTGAGCCACGGCAGCTCGGCACGCTCGGTCACCTCGGTCACCGCCAGGGTGAAGCTCGACAGCCAGCTGCCCATGCCGCCGACCACGTCGGGCTCCTGCGCGACCAGGCGCTGCGCGGCGTTCTTCGCTTTCTCCGCGCTGTCCCCGGTATCGTAGACGATCAGCTTGATCTTGGCGCCGCCGAGCGCCTTGATGCCGCCGCTGCTGTTCACGTCCTCGACCGCCAGTTCCGCGCCCATCTGCTTCAAGATGCCCTGGCGAGCCCACGGACCGGATAGCGGCGCCACCAGCGCGATCTTCACCTCTTTCGGCTGCTGCGCCCGCGCGTGGCGCGGTCCGAGCACGGTGGCCGCGCCGGCGATTCCCAGCTTGATCGCGGTCCGGCGTCCAAACGTCGAAGGCTTGCTCATTGCCGTTTCTCTCCCGTGTGGTTGTGATTCCGTTGTCGTCTCACGCTTCCGTCAGGCCGAGGTACGAGCGGCGGACCCGATCGTCCGCGAGCAGCGTCCGGTACGGCCCTTCGAGAACGATGTGGCCCGTCTCCAGCACATAGCCATGATCGGAGCGCTCGAGCGCCTCGGCCACGCGCTGCTCGACCAGCAGGATGGTGAGGCCCTCCCGGTGGATCTGCGAGATGCGCTCGAAGATCATGTCGGCCACGCTCGGCGCTAGCCCCATCGAGGGCTCGTCCAGCATCAAGAGCCGCGGTGCGCAGGCCAGGCCGCGGCCGATCGCGAGCATCTGCTGCTCGCCGCCCGACAAGGTGCCCGCCATCTGGCCGGCGCGCTCGGCGAGGATCGGGAACAGCGTGTGGATGCGATCTAGCGTCTGCGTCCACTGCGCGCGCCCGGTCTTCGGATACGCGCCCATCTCGAGGTTCTCGCGCACGGTCAACGTCTTGAACACCTGCCGTCCTTCCGGCACGTGGGCGATGCCGAGATGCGCGCGGTCCGACGGCCGGCGCGCCAGCAAGTTCTCACCGGCGAACGTGATCGTGCCCGAGACCGGCGGCACGACGCCGCAGATCGTCTTGAACAGGGTGGACTTGCCGGCGCCGTTGGGCCCGACCAGCGTGACGAAGCGGCCCTCGGCGACGGAGAGCGTCACGTTGGTGAGCGCGCGCAGGCCGCCGTACGCGACGGAGAGGTCCTTCACCTCGAGCACGGCGCGCCTCCGACCCTACGCATGCTGGCGCGCCAGCCATTTCTTGCCGAGGTAGGCCTCGATCACCGCGGGGTCCTCGACGACGACTCGCGGCAGCCCCGCGGCGAGCACGCGGCCGTGGTCGAGCACCACGAACCGGTCCGCGAGGCGCATCATCGCGTGCATTGTATGCTCGATGATGCAAATCGTCGTGCCGCGCTCGCGCAGCTGGGCCAGCACGTCGAGCACGCTGTCGCACTCCTCACGTCCCAGGCCGGCCAGCGTTTCGTCGAGCAGCAGCAGCCGAGGATTGCCGGCGAGCGCGCGTGCCAGCTCCATCAGGCGCAGCTGTTTGTTCGTGAGCTGCCCGGCGGCCACGCCGGACTGGTCTTGCAATCCGACCTGGTGCAGCGCTCGCGCCGCCGAGACGAGCGCGTCGTGATCGGTGAGACCGGCGCCGTACGCGCCGACGATCACGTTGTCGAGCACGGGCAGGCGAGGGAAGCTGCGCACGACCTGAAACGTCCGGCCGACGCCCATGCGGCAGACCTCGAAGGTCTTCTTGCCGAGCATCTGCTGGCCGGCGAGCTGCGCTGAGCCTTCGTCGGCCGACAGCACGCCGTTCAACACGTTGAACAACGTCGTCTTGCCGGCGCCGTTGGGGCCGATGATGCCCAGGATCTCGCCCTCGGTGACCGAGAAGCTGACCTCGCTGACGGCCTTCAGGCCGCCGAACGCGCGCGAGAGGTTCTCGACCACGAGCAGCGGTACGCCGGCGCGAACGGCGCGCGGCGCGGTCGCCGTCGGCGCCACGTCCGGGATCGGCGCGGCGGCCTTCGGTTTGAACCAGCGGTCGCGGATCGTCCAGAAGAGCCCGTCGGGCGAGAGCAGCATGATCGCGATGATCGCGATGCCGTACACGACGCCCTGGATGCCCGGTAGATAGCCGCCGAGCTCGGCCTGCAAGGTCTCCGCGAGCGGCACCAGGATCGCGGCGCCGATCAGCGGTCCCCAGACCGAGGCGACGCCGCCGAACAGCGTGACCACCACGGCCTGCGCTGAGACCAGCATGCCGAACACGGAGTCTGGCGTGACGACCACGAGCACGCGGGCGTAGAAGCCGCCGGCGACGGCGGCCATCATGCCCGACACCACGAGCGAGCGCATCTTCCAGAGCCGCGCGTTGATGCCGGCAGCCTCGGCCGCGAGCTCGTTCTGCCGGATCGCCAGCAGGGCCAGGCCGAAGCGCGAGTTCTCGATGATCAGCGAGACGACCACGCCGGCGACCAGCAGACACACCGCGATCGCCGTGTAGATGCGCGGCTCGCTGAACTCCATGAACACCAGCGGTCGATCGCGGTGCATCGGCAGCGAGACTTCCTGGAAGCCGAGATACTGAAGGACGTAGAGGATCGCGAGCGGGTAGGCCAGCATCGAGAGCGCGAAGTAGTGCCCGCGCAACCGGAACGTCGGCAGCCCGATCAGGATCGCCGCCACACCGCCGAGGATCATGGCGAGCACGATGCCGAGCCAGGGCGAAAGGCTCCAGTAGACGACGGCGAGTGTGACCGTATAGGCGCCGATGCCGAAGAACGAGGCGTGGCCGAACGACAGCTGGCCGCCGTAGCCGGACAAGATGTTCCAGGAGACGCCGAACAGCGCCCACACCGGCACGAGGGTCAGGATCAGCTGGTAGTAGCTGTTCGTCACCAGGAGCGAGATGCCGAGATAGACGACGGAGACGATCGCGAACGCCGCCAGATTTCGGCGGAGCTCCGGCCCGGTGCCCTGTCTCATGCCCGCTCCGCCGAGCGTCCGAAGAGACCTTGCGGCCGCAGCAACACGATCATCAGGAACACGACGAAGATCGCCGCGTTCTGAAGCTGCGGCGGCAAGATCAGCGCGGAGAACTGCTGCACGAAGCCGACGGTCAGGCCACCCCAGAACGCACCGAGGATGCTTCCCATGCCGCCCAGGACGACGCCGGAGTACATGATGATGACGTAGTCGAATCCGACGAAGGGCCCGAACGAGATGTACGTGGCCATGAGCCCGCCCGCGATCGCCGTGATCGCGGCACCCAGACCGAAGGCGATGCGGTACGCGGTGTCGACCTCGATCCCCATGTAGGTGGCGGCCGTTGGATTGTCAGCCGATGCCCGCAGCGCCTTGCCGAGGCGCGTGTACTCCAAGGTCAGGTAGAGGACGATGGCGACGAGGATCGCGACGAAGAACGCGATCAGCTTCGCCTTGTTCAGGAACACCGTCGCAGCGCCGTACACCGGGCCGATCAGGAATGCCTCGGCGGAGAGCGGCGTTCGCACCGCGACCGGTGTCGAGCCGAAGACGATCTGTCCGCCGTTCTGCAAGATCAGCGAGATGCCGAGGGTGACGATCAGCTGACCGAAGTGGCCCTCGTCGAGCGAGCCCGCGGTGCGCAGGCCCGACACGCGCGAGATCAGGAACTTGTGCAGGAGCGCGCCGCCCGCGAAGACCAGCGGCGCCGCGCAGATCGCGCCGATGAACGGTCCCCAGTACGGGCCGAGGAAGGACAGCACCTTGCCGCCCGAGACCAGGTAGAAGCTCGCGAACATGCCGAGCATCAAGAGCTCGCCCTGGGCGAAGTTGACGATGCGCATGATGCCGAAGATGAGCCCGAGGCCGATGCACATCAGACCGTAGATGCAGCCGATCGTGACGCCCGCGGTGACCGCGTTCAGCACGTTCTCGATCAGGATTTCGAGATCCACCGAGCTTGCGCTTTCCTCCCGTTGGCCGGCCCGGGAGAGGTGACATCGTCGGCAGGGGTGCTTGGTGATTTCCCTGAGCTGAGCTCGCTCCCGAACGCAGCGTCGCGACTGTAGCACGTCGCGGCGAGACTTTGAAGAAATGCCCCGTCAGCTCGGAGTCAGAATTCTCCGCAGCACTCGATGATTCAGGTACGCGAGGATCTGGACGGTGAGCGCTAACGGCACGAGCACGGTGACGCCCCACCACATGCCGAGGATCGACTGCAGACCCACGGCCCAGCGTTTCGGGCCCACGGCGAAGTCGCCGATGAGGTACCGCAGCGCGAAGACGACGAGCCCGTAGATCGCGATCGCGGCGTAGACGCTGAGCGGCGAGTACCAGTAAAGGCCTCGAGGCGACGCCCGTCGATACATCGGCGTCGAGACCGCGGTGATCGCGATGCCGGTGACGATGCCGGCGATGAGGCCGGTCGCGGCGTAGCTGCCCCAGATCCCATACGCTCTGGCGCCGAACGCCCACGAGACCGCCCACCAGAAGATCCCGCAGAGGACGCCGACGAGCAGCCCCAGCGCTCGCGTCCGGCGCTGCGGACGGCTCATGAGTGCGGCCAGAACGCTCTCACGAGCGCGCCGGGAACGCCCCGCAGGGTCCACACGACGAACGCCGACACGATGAGGATCGCGACGGAGAGCCGGCGATGCGCTTCGCCTCGCCAGAGCGACACGACCAGGCAGACGACGCCCGCGACGCAGGAGAAGAACGCCGCGACGGCGACGGCGAAGATGCCCATGAGGTAGCCCCAGCCACGACGGCGCCGAACACGAGCAGCAGCGTGAACAGGCCGATCGCGATACGGAAATACACCGGCGGGCGAGTCGTCGCCGGCGCCGCTCGCCGCGCGATCTGATCCATTGTTCCCAGTGTAGGCGGCCCGCGGGCGCGACCAAAGATTCGGCTGATCGCGGGGATCAGCCGCTCGGCATTACCGTCGCGTCGAACTCGAAGAGCCAGCGCAGCGCCTCGGGCGAGCGATCGCCCGCCCGCGCCCACTCGGCGTCGCGCGCTTCCTGGGCCGGGCCGTCGGGCAGATGGAAGCGCGTCTTGTTCGCGCGCGACATCTCTTGCAGGCGCGTGACGCGCGGGCGGCGCAGCGCCTCGTAGCGCGCGAGGGTCTTGGCTGGATCGGCGGCGCCGTCGGCCGCGAGGCACGCCGCGAGGGTGGCGCCGTCCTCGATCGCCTGCGCGGCGCCCTGACCCATGAACGGGTACATCGGATGGCACGCGTCGCCGAGCAGGGTGACGCGGCCGACCGACCAGCGCGGCAGCGGCTCGCGGTCGAACAAGGCCCAGATGAAGCAGGTGTCGGCGGCGGCGATGATGCGCCGGATCTGCGGATGCCAGCCCTCGAAGGCGGCGAGCGCGCGCGCAATCGTCGCGCGGTCGGTCCAGTCCTCGCGATTCCACGTGTCGTGCTCGGTCCACCCGACGAAATTCAAGAGACGCGCGCGCGAGACGAAGTAGTGCACGAGGTGACCGCCGGGCCCGACCCACGACTGCGAGCCGATCTCGAGATCGAGGTCCGCGATGCGCTCGGACGGGACCAGGCCGCGATAGGCGACGCACCCGGCGAAGCGCGGCGCCTCCTCGCCGAGCAGTGCTGTGCGCACGGTCGAGTTGATCCCGTCGGCGCCGACCAGGACATCGGCCGTGATGCGCGCGCCGCTCTCGAACCAGGCCGCGACGCGATCGCCCGTGTCCTCGAGGCCGACCAGCCGGTGGCCGAGATGAACGCGGTCGGCGGGGAAACCCGAGGCGATGATCGCGAGCAAATCGGCGCGGTGCACGGTGAGATGCGGCGCGCCGTAGAGCTCTTCGCAGCGCGGGTTGAGGGGCGCGCGCTGCAAGGTGCGCCCGTCCTGCCACCGGCGCTGGTGCGTGCTGAGCGGTCGTACCGCCTCGCGGTCGAGCGCGTCGCCGAGCCCCAGGCGATAGAGGACGCGTGCGGCGTTCGGCCCCATATTGATCCCGCCGCCGACCTCGGTGAGCGCGGGCGCCTGCTCGTACACGTGGACGTCGAAGCCGGCGCGATGCAGCGCCACCGCGGCGGTGAGCCCGCCGAGTCCGGCGCCGATGACGGCGATCGTGAGCGGCGCGACGGGCGGCATGACGACGCGACCGTATAACAACACGGCCTGGATGAACAGGCGAGATATGATCGATTTCGTGGCCCGCCGCAGCAGGAGCGTTCTGCTGGGCCCGGCGATCGCGCTCGCGTCGCTCGCCGTCCTTCCCGCATGTGGTCTGGTAGCGGCGATCGGCGTATCCGGCCGCGTCGTCGACCGTGAGACCGGTCAGCCCATCGAGGGCGCGGTCGTCTCGCTGCAGAGAACCGCGCACTGCGTGTCGTACCACGCCTACAGCCGCCAGATCTCTCCGGTCGAGACGCGCACGGATAACACAGGGCTGTTCTCGGTCGGAAGCGGTAGCGCCGCGGCGACCGCCGGGTGCCTGAGCTGGGCGTGGAGCCGCAGCTTGCGGATCCTGGCGCCCGGCTACCTCGAGGAGGTGCTGCACCACGACGATTCGTGGCTCGGCGCGGATCCTCGCCGGCAATTCGATCTGCTGAAGAGCCAGCCCGTGTCGCTGGAACACGCGCGATACGCGCTCGAGCTCCGGCCGTATCTGCTGAACGCCGAGCGTCCGGAAGCCCCCGGCGATCCGCGGCCCGGCCCGGCGTGGGAGGAAACGATCGCCGCGATCGGCTCGGCCAGGAGCCGCCCACTGGAGAGCGTCGGCGTGTTCGCTCGACGACCGGGCATGCGGTTCGATCAGGTGTTCGTGGTGGATCTGCTCCGGGATCAGCTCTCCCGGCCGCGCGCCGCGGTGCTGGCGCGAGACCGCACGACCGGCACGGTGCACGGCTTCGCGTTGGACGGCGAGCCCGTGTCACTGCCGCTGCCCGAGCCCGGCGGCTGGGTGATCGTGGGCGTTTCGAGCCGGCTCGGCGTGCCGCTGCTCGAGAAGAATTCGTATCTCTATTTCCCGGCGCTGCTCGATTGGGCGGAGCCAATGCAAGGACTGAGCGCGCAGAACTGGGCTCGCGTCGCGACTCAGCAAGGCGCGCTTCGCGCGCTCGCCGCCCACCGGCAAGGGTGGGTGGGCCTGGAGGCCGGCAACACGGCCATCACGTCGTACAAGGTCGTCGAGCAGAGCGAGGGCAAGTCTCGGCTGAGACCCGTCGTGTCGGCCGGTCCGCGGCTCCTTTTCACGGAGGTGCTCCCGGAAGCTCGAGCGCCGATCGAGTGTCTCGTGAGCAAGCGTGACGACGACTCCGTCGTCATACTCGCTCGGACCGGAGATGGGCACGCCCTCTACGTTCTTCCGTGGTGGAAGATGCTGCGGGCCGAATGGCGGGCCGACCGGACGCCGATTCCCGCGGGCATCGTCGAGGGCGATGTCGTCGCGTGCGCCGCGAGCGCGTCCTCTCTGTACGTTTCCCTGCGCGATCGGGGAATCGTTCGTCTGTCGCTGGCTCGGCCGGAAGTGAATCCGCTTGCCCAGGCGCGCTTCGGCGCGATGAGCCGAGGCGTACTCGAGGCCTCGTCCACCGCCACCTCGAGGACGTTTCTCGGGCTGGCCACCGGCAGCCTGGCGGGCGCTGACGTCCTCTACGCCGTCGCGGGCGATGACGCGATCTACCGGTTCTCGGCGAGCGGCGAGCCCGACCAGCGTCTCGAGCTCGACGTCGGCGCCGCGGTCGGACCGCGCCCGGTGCGGTAAACTCTCGCGTCATGGGTCGCCGGAACGTGCGCGCCGTCGTGTTCGACGCGGGGCACACCTTGCTCGAGATGGACTACGCCAGGCTCACCGCGTTTCTGGCATCACGCGGGCACGATCTCAAGGAGGCGGCGGTGACCGACGCCGAGCGTCGCGCGCGCATGCGCCTGGACACCGAGCGAGCGGCGCAGGCGTCGCGTGAGCGCACGGGCGAGGGACGCTACGTCCGGTACCTGGCGGAGTATCTCGGGATCGCGGACGACGCGGAGCGCAGCGCGATCGCCGAGTGGCGGCGCAGCTTCAACGTGCCGATCGGCCTCTGTCACCAAGCCGACGGCGAAGCCTCGAAGGCCCTGCAGCGGGCGCGTGAGGCGAGGCTGGTCGTCGGCGTCATCTCGAACTCGAACGGATCGGTGAAGCGCGCGCTCGAGATCGCCGGGCTGGCGCCGCACCTCGACTTCGTCATCGACTCGAGCGTGGTCGGTATCTCGAAGCCCGACCCGCGTATCTTCGCGCTGGGCCTGCAGGCCGCCGGCACGGCGCCGGACGAAACGGTCTACGTCGGCGACTCCTACTTCGTCGACGTGGTCGGCTCGCGTCAGGCTGGCCTCCGCGCCGTCCTGTTCGACCCGGGACGCACGTGGGGCAAGCGTGACTGCGCGGTCGCCACCGGTCTGTGCGCGGCAGTCGAGCACGCGCTCGGCTAGCGCGGGATCACGTGGAGGGCAGCATCGGGACGTCGGGTCGCACATTCCTACTCGGACTCGCTCTGGTCGCCATCCTGTCGGCGAGTGTGCCGGCCGCTCTTGCGCAAGCCCCTGCGGCCGAGGCCGACGACGAGCGCGAGCGCGGGTTCGTCGAGGGGCTCCGGCGCGAGGACCCCGCGAGCGCCGAGCGCTACGTCGCGCTTCGCGACGCGCGACGCCAGGCGATGGCGGCGCTCCAGAAAGCGCAGAGCCAGTACGCCGCGGCCGGACCGGAGCTGCGGCCGCTCGTGATCCGCCAGCTGCAGGACGCGCAGCGCCAGTACGCGAAGACCTCGATCGCCTTTCTGGATTTTCTGGACGCGCGCGATCGCCGCTTCCTGGCGCGCTATCAGGAAGAGATCGGGCGGATCAACAAGGTCCTCGAAGAGCACGCGCGGGCGCGCGCGGAGCTGGAGAAGCAGCTCCGCGAGCCATGACGTAGACTACCGTCGATGAGCGACACTCGAGAGCACGCGGCCCGGCTGCTCCGCGCGTACCAGGCGCAAGAGAAGCGCTTCGTCGAGCGCCGGTTTCCGCTCGAGTTCGCGCCGGAAGTGCCCGTGCTCCGCGAGCTCTACAGCCAGGGCAAGGGCCTGCACTGGAACCCGGAGACCGACATCGCGTGGGACCGGCTCGATCCTTCCCGCTACGACAAGACCACGCGCGAGGCGGCGAGCCGCACGTGGAGCCGCCGGGCGTGGAGCGTCTATCCCGGGCTCACGGAGAGCACGGCGCTGCTGATCCGCTTCTGCCTGGAGTCCGGCTCGCTCGGCATGGACGCGAAGCTGTTCCTCTCGTTCCGTCCGGCCGAGGAAGCCAAGCACCTCGAGGTCTGCCACATGCTGGCTGAGCGCTTCGGCGGCTACACGGCTGATCCCGGCGAGCCGGGGCTGGCGCGGGTCAGCAATCACGCGTTCGGGCAGGCGGCGCTCGACGGCGACGTACCGGTCGAGGCGTACGTCGCAGCGCTCGGCGCGCTCGACGATCAGCTCGACCTCAACCTGTACCTGAGCCATCTGCAGCAGGCGAAAGACGAGATCGTGCGCGCGGCGCTGCGGCTGATCGCGGGCGACCGCGCGCGCCACGTCGCGTTCGCGTGGGCGTTTCTCGGAAGCCGGCTGCCGTCGTTCGACGCGCGCGGCCGCGCGGCGGTCGCCGCCGCCGTCAGCGACATGCTCGCCAACGTGATTCTCGCGGGCTACCGGAACACGTGGCTTCTGCCCGAGAAGAGCCGCGAACCGTGGCTCAGCGCCGAAGCCGAGACGGCGCGCGCGGGGCTCGGCGCCTCGAGCGTCACGCAGGAGCGCTCCGTCCTGCGCGCCACGATCGCCCAGGTGCGCGAGCGGCTCGCGGCCTGGAAGCTGGATCTGCCGCGCGTGCAGCACGCCGAGCTCGGTGCGGTCTAGCGTCATCACGAGAGAGAGGGATCCGTCATGCTGATCGAGAAGGAGCGCACCGGAGCGTACGTGCTCGAGGGCCGCTATCCGTTGCCGCTCGCCTCCGCGATGCCCGACGTGTGGGATCTGTGGCGCCGGGCCAAGACGCTCGAGTGGGATCCGCAGACGGACATCCCGTGGGAGGAGCTGCACCCCGAGCGCTACAGCGCCGAGCATCTCCTGGCGGCGCAGATGTACTGGAGCCGGCGCACGTGGGGCGAGTACGGCGCGATCTCCGAGAGCCCGGCGCTGCTGCTGCGCTTCTGCCTCGAGCGCCAGCTGCCCGATCTGCAGTTCTTCTTCACGATGCGCACGATGGAGGAGGGACGCCACGCCGAAGCCTCGTGGCTCATGGCCGAGCGCCTGGGCCGCTACTTTCCCCAGCCGCAGAACCCGCCGACGGCCGGCGCCGTCGGCACGCACGGCGTGCGCCGGATGGCGTTCGATCCCGAGACCGCGCTCGAGGGCATCTTCGCGAGCCTCGTCTGCGCGGCCGAAGAGATCCTCATCGACGTGTTCAAGGCCACCGTGCACAAGGCGACGAACCCGGCCGTGCGCCGGCTGATGGAGCTTATTTTAAGAGACGAGGTGCGTCACATCGCGTTCGGCTGGCAGTGCCTGGACGCGTGGGCGCCGTCGTTCACACAAGAGACCGTCCGCAACATCGAGGCCGCCGTCACCACGATGATCGAGAACGTCGAGTTCCGCGGCTACCGCAACCTCTGGCTCGCGATCGAGGGCGGCAGCGCCACGCCGGCCGAGATCGACGCCGATCGCATCTCGTGCGAAGCGGGCCTCGGCGGCAACACGCCCGAGGACGAGATACGCGTCTTCCCCGAGTTCTTGAGAAAGATCCGCAAGCGGATGGCGCCGTGGGGCGTCAACATCCCGATGTTCGACCACCCGCGCCTGGGCAAGGTCTAGCGATCAGGTGAAGTTCATCGGCGACCGGCTCCTCCGCAAGGAGGATCCGCGTCTGGTGCAAGGCCGCGGTCGCTACGTCGGCGACATCGCGCTGCCCGGCATGCTGCATGCCGCCATCGTCCGCAGCCCGCACGCGCAGGCCCGTATCGGCGCGATCGACGCCTCCCGGGCGCTGAGGGCTCCCGGCGTGGTCGGCGTCTTGACCTTCCGAGACCTGGGCGACGCAGCGCGGTCGCTGCCGATCGTGCCACCGCACGCGGCCCTCACCGGGAAGAATTTCACGCTGCTAGCGGGCGACCGCGCGCGCTTCGTCGGTGAGGCGGTCGCGGTCGTGGTGGCCGAGAGCCGCTACGCCGCCGAGGATGCGCGCGCGCTGGTCGACGTCGCGTGGGAGCCGCTGCCGTCGGTCCAGGAGCCGACGGCGCCGGGGCCTGCGCGCGTGCACGAGGACGTCCCCGACAACCTGGCCGGCCGCGTGAGCCTTTCGCGCGGAGACGTCGCCGCCGCGCTCGCCGCGGCGCCCCGCCGGGCCAGCTTGAGCCTCAGCATCGGACGCGCGGGCGGCCAGCCGATGGAGACGCGAGGGCTCGTGGCCGAGTACAACGCGATGGCCGGGCTTCTCACGGTGTGGGCGTCGTCGCAGGTTCCGCATCAGGTGCGCCAGTTCATCTGCGATCTGCTCGGGCTTCCGCCACATCGCGTGCGCGTGCTGGCGCCCGACGTCGGCGGCGGCTTCGGCGCCAAGCTGATCGTCTATCCCGAGGACGTGCTGATTCCGCTGCTGGCGCTGCGATTCGGCCGGCCGGTGCGCTGGCTCGAGGATCGGCTCGAGCACATGCTGACGGCGACCCAGGAGCGCACCCAGGTCCACACGGTCGAGGTCGGCTTCGACGACGAGGGCCGTCTGCTCGCGCTGCGTGACCACTTCGTGCACGACACGGGCGCCTACACACCGCGCGGCCTCGTGGTGCCGCTCCTCACGGCCTCGATGCTCGCCGGCCCGTACCGCATCCCGAACGTCCACGTCGCGTTCGACAGCGTCTACACCAATCGCGTGCCGGTGACGCCGTACCGCGGCGCCGGGCAGCCACAGGCCGTGTTCGTCGTCGAGCGGGTGATGGACCTGATCGCCCGCGAGACCGGCCGCGACCGCGCCGCCGTGCGCTTCACCAACCTGGTCCAGCCCGGCGACATGCCCTACGACGTCGGGCTGCCGAACTACCGCGGCTCGGGCAACGTCGTCTACGACAGCGGCGACTACCCGGCGGTGCTCCGTCACGCGCTCGAGATGGCGGACTACGAGCGACTCGAGAAGGAGTGTCTGCGCGCTCGCGAGCAAGGCCGGGCGCTCGGCGTCGGCGTCGCGTGTTACGTGGAGCTGACCGGCGTCGGGCCGTTCGAGGGCGCGACCGTGCGCGCCGACGCGGCCGGGCGCATCACGGTCTTCACGGGCGTGCCGTCTCAGGGGCAGGGGCTCGAGACCACACTCGCTCAGGTTGCCGCGGGCGAGCTCGGCGTCACGCCCGACGACGTGTCGATAGTCGGCGGCGACACGCTCGGCATCGGCCAGGGTATCGGCACGTTCGCCAGCCGGGCCGCCGTCGTGGGCGGCAGCGCCGTCGCGCTCGCCGCGCGCGAGCTTCACGCCAAGGCGGTGCGCCTCGCGGCCCACACGCTCGGCGTCGCGGAAAGCGAAGTCGAGCAGCATGGCAAGGTCTTCGCCGAGCGGGCCAGGCCGGAGCGGCGCATCGAGCTCGGACGCCTGGCGTCCGTTGCGGCGATGGCGTCAGCGGCGCAGGGCGTCGCGCCCGGGCTCGAGGCGACGCACTTCTTTCAGCCCCCGGACATCGCGTACTCGAGCGGCGCCCACGTGGCGCTGGTCGAGGTGGACGCAGAGGCGGCGCGCGTGCGCGTGCTCGGCTACTGGGTGAGCCACGACAGCGGCCGGCTCATCAACCCGACGATCGTCGAAGGCCAGATCCATGGCGCGGTGGCGCTCGGCATCGGCAGCGCGCTCTACGAGGCGATCCGGTACGACGCGGCTGGCCAGCCGCTCGCCGCGAGCTTCATGGACTATGCGCTGCCGCGAAGCGACGACGTGCCGGCACTCGAGATCGACCACCTGGAGACACCGTCGCCGCTGAACCCGCTCGGCGCCAAAGGCGTCGGCGAATCGGGCACGCTTCCGGTCGCCGCGCTTATCGCCTCCGCAGTCGAGGACGCGCTGGGCCGCTCGCGTGTGCGCGTCGATCGCATGCCGCTGACGCCCGGCACGTTGCGACAGCTCCTGTGGCCGTGACTTCCCGGAGCGGGTACGCTCGCTCTGGTGGAGCGGTCGAGACCGTGGAGGTGCATCATGGCGTCGGTCGGCGTGAAGCTCGGGAGCATCGGCTCGCAGTGGACCACGGCCTGCAAACAGGCGGTGCACGATCTCAACCTGCTCTTCAGGCGCAAGCGCATCGAGGTGACTCTGGCGATCAACGGCGCGGGCCCGACGATCAACGTGGAGACCGATGCCTCGATTCTCGGGACCCTCGTGCACGGCAAGACCAGCGCCGAGACGAACGACGCGGGCAAGCTGATGCGCGCCGAGGTGCGCCTGCCGGTGAAGCTCTCGATCAACACGCCGAAGGGCGTGCGCGACGCCGGCACCGGCTACGCCGAGGTGATCGCGGCGCACGAGTTCGTGCACGCGCTCGGGCACGCGCCGCACAACTCGCACCTGATGGCGCAGACCTTCAGCAAGTCGCCCGGCGATCGCCCCGCGGGCGACAAGCTCACGGCGGGCGGCGTCTCCTTGCCTCCGCTCGATCTCTCCGACGATTCCGTCGCCCAGCTCAAGTCGATCTGGGGCTGAGCGGCCGCGGAGGCGCTTGACGTCGCGGCGACCGGCCTGCTAGAGAAGCGCCAGATGCCACGACGCTCGTTCCGCGATCTGCCCGCTCGTTGTTCGTCGCCGCACTCTTCCGGCGTACCGCCGCGCTTGTCCGGCGTGCCCCGGTGACTAGCGCGGGGCGCTTCCAGCGCCGAGACGTCAGTCTTTCGTTCGCTGGCGATGCTGGCCCGGTGACCGTCACGATCTGCAGCCCACGGATCGTGCGCGTGTCGTTCGGCGCGAGCGCCATCGCCCCTGGCGCCGACGAGGTGTCGTTCGTCGGCGCGCGCGCGTGGGCCCCGACGCCGTTCGACGTCACCGACGGCGAGCCGGTCCGCGTGTCGACGCGCGATGTGCGGCTGGAGATCGACGCGAGCCCGCTGCGTCTTACCTTCGCCGACGCCGCCGGCGGGTGGCTGCTGCGCGAGCCCGCCGACGGCGGCATGGCCGTCGAGCGCGGCGCCGACGGCGGCGTCCGCGTGCGTGCGCGCTTCACGTTCTCGGGCGAGCAGCACTTCTACGGTCTGGGCCACGGCGGCGGCCGACTCGACCGCCTCGGGCAGGGGCGCCAGCTCTGGAACTCGCACCTCGGCCACGGCCCGGGCTCGGACATCGCGGTCCCGCTCCTGGTGTCGAGCCGCGGCTACGCGCTGTTCTTCGACAATCCGAGCGACGCAGTCGTCGCGGTCGGCCGCTCGGACAACGGTGTTCGCGTCGACTACACCGCGGAAGCCTCCGCGCTCGCGTGGTACTTCCTGATCGGGCCGGATCTGCGCGGCCTCATGGGCGAGGTGGCCGAGCTGCTCGGCCGCGCGCCGCTTCCGCCCCGGTGGGCGCTCGGCTTCCTGCAGTCGACGCGCCATTTCGAGGACACCGCGGAGCTCCAGCGGCTGCCGCGCACGATCCGCGAGAAGCGGATTCCGTGCGACGCGCTGATCTATTTATCGACCTACGGCGAGGCGATGGGCTGGAACCGCGGTGTGGGGCACCTCGAGTTCCAGCCGACGTTGTGGGCCAAGCCGGCGGCGCTGCTCGACGACGTTCGCCGGCAGCACTTCGAGGTGATCACGCACGAGTATCCCGTGCTCCACGAGCAGTCGCCCCTCTTCGCCGAAGCGGAAGCGCGCGGATATCTGCTGGTGACCGGATACGAGCGCGGCGCCGGCGGCGTCGCCAACTACCGCGACGGCCAGCGCCATCTCGACTTCTCGAATCCCGAGGCGCGGGCGTGGTGGTGGGCGGCGCATCGCGAGCTTGTGGGCCTCGGTGTCGGCGGCTGGTGGCTCGACGGCGGGGAAGGACCACCGGCCGCGGCGAAGCTGGCCGCCGGAGACGGGACGCTGCTGCACAACATCTACGATCGCTTCCGTCACCAGGGGTTCGCCGAGGGCGAGGCTGCAGCGCGACCCGATCGGCGGGTGTTCCTCTTGTGCCGCTCCGGCGCCGCCGGCATGCAGCGCTTCGGCGCCTCGTGCTGGTCGGGCGACATCAACAACGATTTTCCGACGCTCGAGGCGCAGGTGCCGCTCGGGCTGAACACGGGGCTGTCGGGTGTCCCGTACTGGGGCACCGACGTCGGCGGATTCTTTCATCCCGTGCCCGAGACCGGCGAGCTCTACGCGCGCTGGTTCCAGTTCGGCGCGTTCACGCCGATCTTCCGCTCTCACGGCTGGGTGTGGCGCGAGCACGTGCCGTGGGCTCACGGCCCCGAGATCGAAGCGATCTGCCGGCGCTACGCCGAGCTTCGCTACCGGCTCTTGCCCTACACCTACACGCTGGCCTGGCAGGCGCATACGCTCGGCCTGCCGCTCATGCGCCCGCTCGTGCTGAATTACCCCGACGATCCCCGAACGTGGTCGCTCGACCATGAATACCTGTGGGGCGACGATCTGCTGGTGGCGCCGGTCACCCGCGAGGGCGCGACGGCGTGGCCGGTCTACCTTCCGGAGGGCGAGTGGTTCGACTTCTGGACGGGCGAACGCCATGCCGGTCCTGGCGGCGTCACGCTCGCGGCGCCGCTCGAGCGTCTGCCGCTGCTCGTGAGAGCCGGTGCGATCCTGCCGCTCGGAACCGTCGTGCAGCACACCGGCGAGCGGCCGCTCGACGAGCTGACCGTGCAGATCTACCCACACGGCGTCTCACGCTACGAGCTCTACGAGGACGACGGCCGCACGAACGCGTATCGGCGGGGCGCCTACGCGCTGACCGCGATCGTCTGTTCCGCCGAGCGCTCGCGAGTCGCGGTCGAGATCGCAGCGCCGACGGGCGATCGATCGGTAGTGCCCGCGAATCGCCGATATCTTCTCAGGCTGCGCCTGGATCGCCCGGCGCGGGTTGTTGTCGACGCCGCCGGCGAGCTCGCCGACACGAGGCGTGATACCGGCGGCCCGGGCTGGTGGATGGACACGGAAGGCTTCGTCTGCATCCGGCCCGGCGGCTCCGGACCGGCCACGGTTGTGATCACACGCGGCGGCGTGCGGTGAAGTCCGAAATCTTCCCGAGGAGAGCACCATGAAGCGAAGCACGGACCGAATCTTGACGACTCACGTCGGTAGCCTGTCCCGGCCGGAGCCGTTGATCCCGATCCTTCGCTCGATGGAGCGGGGCCAGCCCTACGACCGGGAGACCTACGCCAAGCTCGTGCGCGACGCGGTCGCGACCGTCGTCCGCAAGCAGGTCGACGCCGGCGTCGACATCGTCACGGACGGCGAGCAGGGCAAGGCGAGCTTCTTCGGCTACATCGTGGAGCGCTTCGACGGCTTTGCGCGCAAGCCTGTGGCTGCCGGGCAGGAGGGTAATCCCCGGCTCGGGAGCCGCGACTATCGGGCGTTTCCGGACTACTACGCCTGGTCCGAGCGCATCGCGGAGTGGGCCGGCGGCCGCGGCGGCGGCCGACAATTCGGCGTCGACGTCTGCGTCGGCCCCGTGCGCTACAAGGGCCAGGCGGCCGTGCAGGCGGACATCCAGCGCATCAAGGACGCGCTGAAGGGCCTGCCGCACGAGGAAGTGTTCATGCCGGCCATCGCGCCCTCGTACCTGTTCTCCACCCTGAAGAACGAGCACTACCGGACGGACGAAGAATACGAGCAGGCCCTGGTCGACGCGCTCCGCGAAGAATATCGAGCCATCGTCGACGCGGGCTTCATTTTGCAGATCGACGACCCGCGCCTGGTCACGCAGTACATGATGAACGCCGACTGGAGCATCGCGGACTGCCGCAAGTGGGCGTCGCGGCGCGTGGAGGCGATCAACTACTCGTTGCGCGGCATCCCGCCCGAGAAGGTCCGCTTCCACACCTGCTACAGCATCGACGTCGGGCCGCGCGTCTACGACATGGAGCTGAAGGACATCGTCGACATCATCTACAAGATCAACACGCTCGCCTATTCCTTCGAGGCCGCCAATCCGCGCCACGAGCACGAGTACCACGTGTTCGAGGAGTTCCGGCCGGCCGACGGCAAGATCCTGATTCCCGGCGTGATCAGCCACACCACCAACCTGATCGAGCACCCCGCGCTGATCGCGGAGCGCATCGTGCGGTTCGCTCGGATCGTCGGGCGCGAGAACGTGATCGCCGGTGCCGACTGCGGCTTCGCCGCCTCGGCGGCGCGCTTCAACGACACCCACGAGAGCGTGGCGTGGCTCAAGTTTGCTGCGATGGCGGAAGGCGCGCGGCTCGCCACGCACCAGCTCTGGGGCCGCGCCTGACGGCCGACTGACTTGCGCGCCGCGGGGCCGTGTGGTTTACGCCCGGGCGTTCTTCGATCTGCAGTTCGAGTTCGCGGAGCGGGTCGCGACGCTCTCGGGGCTGCTTCTGCCGGACGCGCTGCTCCAGTACACCAACCTTTACATTCGATTCGGCCTGGGCGAGCCCGACCGCGCCCACGCGGACTGGCAAAAGTACCTGGCGGGGTTGCGCGAGGCCCACGACGGCCGCGAATGGACGTACCGCTTCTACCTCGAGCGCGCACAGGCGGCGGGTGGACCGCCGGTCATCGCGAGGTTCGGCTGCTTCGCGTACGCGCGACTGCGCGGGGATCGGCTACGCCTTCACTTCCAGAACACGGAAGTCGAGGGCGCGTCGTCGCTCGGTAGCGCGCGTCGCAGTCAGCGCGTGGCGGATCTCGCGGCGCTCTTCGGGCATGTCAAAGCCACGGAGCGCGAGCCCCTCAGCGTAGTCGGCGCGTCGTGGCTCTACAATCTCGAGGCGTATCGGCGCTTGTTTCCGAAGTCCTATCTCGCGACCGCGCGCGTGCTGCGCGACCGATTCCAGCGCATGCCCCTCTGGGGCCAGTTCCTGGACCGCCACGGAGGCATCAAGCAGAACAGGGCCGATCAGTTCCTGGAGCGGCTCGACCGACAGTCGAGCCTAAAGAACCTCGATCGGTGTTTCCCGTTGCCAGTGCTGACCGTCGAAGCGCCGATCCAGGAGTTCTACGCCTTCTACGGCGTCTGATGGACGCACCTTACCGTCGGCCGCTCCGCGGCGCGCTTCAACGACACCCACGAGAGCGTGGCGTGGCTCAAGTTTGCTGCGATGGCCGAGGGCGCGCGCCTGGCGACCCGTCAGCTGTGGGGCCGCGCCTGAGCCGCTGAGGAATCGCCCCGACACATTACGCGGTGGCGTCGCCGCGCGAAGCCACGACGTGAAGTGCCGCGTCGTGCTCGCGATTTCCGACGTCGAGAACGCCGCCGCTTTCGACGCCCCATGCTAGCGTGATCCTAGGAGCTCTCTGGAGGCCAATTGATGAACATTATTGGGCGTGTGCTGGTCATTGCTCTGATGCTGGGTCTCGTCCCGAGCCTCGCGCTCGCGCAGGATGCGTCCCGCGATCCCGCACAGACGATGCGGGATCTCCGGGTCTCCTTCCTCTCGTCCTCGGCGGTCTCTCTCGGTTTCAGTCCAACCCGCGAGTTTCCGCGCGTGTACGGAGTGGCGATGGATTGGCCTGTCAGCGACACCACCGCGACGATCGTGTCAGCGATGGACGGAACGGCGAGTCTTTACACTACCGCGACCTTCGGCATCATCGGCGGCGGCGAGCATGAAGCGATCCGTGCCGCCGCGCGGCGGTTCGTCGCCGCGGCCGACGCCTATCACGATCAGGCCAGGCCGACGTCGAGCTACCCGTACCCGGCGAAGGACAAGGTGCGCTTCTATTTGCGTACGTTCCACGACGTGCGCGTCATCGAGACCGACGCCGCGTCCGCGTACTCGCCTTCCGGTCCTTATTCGCTCTTCTTCCGCGCCGGCCAGGCGGTCTTGACCGAGCTCAGAAAGGTCGTCGAGGCCAAGCGCTGAGCGAACGGGGGCCCGAGCGGCCCCCCTCTCGCGCTCAGCTCTTGAAGTACCAGGTCTCCGTGTGGGCGATGTGCGGGTTGTCGCTCACCGCGCTGTTCCAGAGACGCTCGGGCACGTTGCCGATGGTGTTCTTGATCACGCGCACGCCTTGCGAGGCGGGCGAATTCGAGATGACGGGGATCAGCCACAGCTCGTCGAGCGCGATCTTCCAGACTTCCTTGGCCAGGCGCGTACGCTCCTGGTCGGGGACGCCGAACGATCGCCGATAGGTCGCCATCAGCTCGCGCATCCGCGCCGGCGGCTCTTTGCCCTGCCGCCCGACGCTCGCGTACCAGGTGCCGTAGAGCGGTCCCAGCGGATTGGTGAGCTCCGTGGGGAACAGCAGCGGCTGGTGGCCGTACATGTTGTCCGCCCCCCACTGCGTCTCGAAATAGATCTGATGCTCGTTGGCGCGCATGCGCGTGGTGGCCAGCCCGCGCTCCAGCTCCTGCACCTCGCCGCGAATGCCGATCTTCTTCCACTGCTCGACGATCATCTCCGCGATCTGCGTGAACGGCAGGAAGCCGAGGTACGTCGTGAGCGCCAGCCGGAGCCGGCCGCCACCGTCGGCCCGCAGGCGGTAGCCCTCGCTGTCCTTCTTGGTGAGGCCGAGGGCGTCGAGCATGTCGTTGGCCTTCTTCACGTCGTAGCCGACGTGCAAGGTCTTGTACTCGGGCCCGGGGAAGTACGGCGTGCGGTCGCCCGGTGCCGCCGAGGCGGCCTGACCGAGGCCGAGCACGAACGTCTCGTTGATCTGGGTGCGGTCGATCCCGTGCGACAGCGCGATTCGGAATTCGCGCGTGCTGAGCCACTTCGCGATCTCCGGGTCCTTGTCGAAGCTCTGATTGCAGAAGAGCCCGACGTCGGCGCCCTGGTCGGACGGATCGAGATGGACTCGATAGTTGCCCTTCTGCTGATTCTCGAGCAGCACCGGGAGCTTGCTGATATCGATGTGGCGCGCCTGCGAATCGTACTCGCCGGCGATCGCCCGCAGGTTGATGACCTCGAGGTTCTCGCCGAGGGTCATGCGGATGCGATCGATGTACGGCAGCTGATTGCCGTCGGTGTCGACCCAGACGCTGTAGGGATTGCGCTCCAGCGTCCAGGTCGGCGTGTTGATCGGCGACACCGTCTTCCACGGCGTCACCACCGGCAGGTCGGGGTTACGGCACGCGTCGTTGCGATTCTTGAACATGAGCACCCACGTCTCGAACTTCATATCGCCCTGCTTCTTGGCGATGTCGTCTTTCGACGCGAACTTCGGGTGGAACTGCTTCAAGTAGTGCGCGGGCGCAAAGCCACCGAAGCCGTCGCGCCCGAAGCGGGCATGGTGGCCGATGCCCCAGACCGAGGCGAGAACCGTCGGCAGCGCGTAGTACGGATCGGGCGCGAGGTATTGCACGGTGGACGCGTCGACCTTTTTCACCGTGATCGGCTTGCCGTTGATCGACATCACCGCGAGCGGCGTCGGCACCAGCTCCTTGTTCGAGTAAACCTCCTCGAACCAGAATACGAAGTCGTCGGCGGTGAAGGGCTGGCCGTCGCTCCACTTCATGCCGCGGCGCAGCGAGATGGTGATTGTGCGGCCGTCGGGGCTCACCTCCCAGGCGCGCGCGATGTTGGGCATGATCTTCGTGCCGGTGTAGTCCCAGTAGAGCAGCTTGTCGTTCTGCGCGGCGCGATGCCCGTTCGACGTGTCGAACGGCCCGGTGAAGCCGCGCCGCCACGTGCCGCCGTACTTGCCGATCTCGCGCAGCGGCTTGACGACGAGCGGATCCTGCCCGATGCGCTCGCGCACGGGTGGAAGCTTGCCGGCCTTCACGAGCTCGGCGAGCTGCGGCGCCTCCTTGAACGTCTTTGGATATCGCGCGAGATCGGTGACGACCTCGGCGCCCTCGAGCTTGCCGATCAAGTTCGTGCTGGGCTTGACGCCCTGCGCCTGGGCGCGCGCCACCAGGCCGTCCGGCATTTGCGTGGCCGCGAGCGCGAAGAGCCCGGTTTGTAGGATTTGGCGTCGCGAGGGCTGCTCGTCGTGGTCACTCATGATCATGTCCTTTCAGCGCTGCGCCCGATGCGGCGGCAGCTCTGGCGACGGATGAGTTGCAGCGGCAACGGACCCGGCTCATGGGCGGCCCGCCCGGCGATGAGGTCCAGCAATGTGGCCGCCGCGGCGCGGCCCAGCTCGTGGCGCGGTACGCGAACCGTGGTCAGCGCCGGCGTGACCAGGCTGGCATATGGCACGTCGTCCCAGCCGACGACCGAGAGATCGCGCGGGACGCGGACGCGGCGCTCGGCGCAGGCCTGCAGGACGCCGATGGCCATCGTGTCGTTGTGACAGATCACTGCGGTCGGCGGCGCGTCCAGCGAGAGCAAGCGGAGACCAGCCCGATGACCGCCTTCGATCGAGATGCGCTCGCGGACGATCAGCGACGGCGGAGGTGTCAGATCGCGGCGACCGAGCGCTCGCTCGTACCAGTCTTCGCGGCTGGCAAAGGGCGCCTCGTCACGCGAGGGCACGACGAGCGCGATGCGGCGGTGCCCGAGGCCGGCGAGGTACTCGACGACCTCTGACGTCGCGCTCGGCCAGTCGACCCACACCGACGCCACGTGCCGGCCGCGGACCTCGCGATTGAGAAACACCATCGGCACGCCCGCCCGCCGGCCCAGCGCGGCCAGCTCGTCGGGACGACTCCGCGGCGCGCCGAGGATCAACCCGTCGGCGCTGCGGTCGAGCAGGTGCTCGACGTTGCGACGCTCGACCTCGGGATCGCGGCGGCTGCTCGCGAGGAAGAGGCTATAGCCCAGGGGCGACAGGACGTCTTCGGCGCCGCGCACGACGTCCGGGAAGAACGGGCTCGCCACGTCGCCCATCACGACGCCGACCGTGAACGTCTTGCGGCTCGCGAGGCTCCGCGCGACGTGGTTGGGATGGAAGCCGAGCTCGGCGATGGCGCGCTCGACGCGCGCCCGCGTGGCCGGCGCGATCGACAGCTCGCCATTGATCACACGCGAGACGGTCTGGTGGGACACGAGGGCGCGCCGGCCGACATCTCGGATCGTGGCGCGTTTGTTCTTCAGCGAGACCGTCATTCGTGGCACCTGCCGGCGCGTCTGAGGGCCTTGTGACCGGTCACAAGCTAGCAGTAGGATCTCCCCGGTGTCAACGACCCCGCGCGTCATGCGCCCCGCTGGCGAAAGGACATCTCGATGAGTGAGGCCGGCCACATCGCAGAAGCGACGGTGCGCGTGGATGCGGGGGCAACGCGCGGACCCACTCGACGAATTTGGACGAGCTTCGGTTACGACGAGATCAACTGGACGTCGATGCCCGCCGGCAAGCGACACCTCAAGACCATTCGCGGCTTCGCCGAGCAGCCCTACTTCGTCCGCTCGCACTACATCTTCAACAGCGGCATCGGCTGGTCGCTCCCGCACTGGGGCGCGGGCAACGTCTATCACGAGGACGCGGCAGGCCGGCCGTTCTATGACTTCACGATCGCCGATCAGGTCTACGACGCAGTCGTGCAGGCGGGCCACCGGCCGCTGGTCGAGCTGGCGTTCACGCCGCGCGCGCTCGTGCCCGACGACGCCGAGAAGAGCTTCGCGTACGAGCCGAGCCCGACGCAGTGGAGCCCGTACGAGGCGGGCCTCTGGGCCACGCCGCCGAAGGACTACGGCAAGTGGGCCGGCCTCGTGCGGTCGCTGGTCGAGCACTGCGTGGCGCGCTACGGCGCAGCCCACGTGCGTGGCTGGCTCTGGGAGCTGTGGAACGAGCCGGACATCTTCTACTGGCGCGGCACGCCGGAGCAGTTCTACTCGCTCTACGATGTCACCGCGGCGGCGGTGAGGGCGGCGCTGCCCGACGCCGCCGTCGGCGGCCCGACCACCACCGGCGATCTCGGGCCGGGGCGGCGCGGCAACGAGTTCCTCCGCGGCTTTCTCGCCCACTGTGCGCGCACCCGCGCGCCGCTCGACTTCGTCTCGTTCCACACCAAGGGCGCGCGCTTCACGCCATGGCGGGTGTACGGTCCGCTCGGCGGGCCGGCGCCGACCCAGCAGTCGCCCTCGAGCCTCAAGATGCTGCGCGAGGTGCGCGCCGCGCTCGACGCGGTGTCGGCGTACTCGCAGTTTCGCGACCTGCCGTGCATCGTCGACGAGTGCGACGCCTCGGTGCCGGCGCACTGGGGCGTCTACGACAACGCCAACTTCGCCTACCGCAATACCGAGTACTTCGCGGTGTTCCAGTGCAAGCTCATGAAGAAGCTCCTCGACCTGGACGCGCGCGGCGGCGCCCGCGTTCATCAGGCGACGACGTGGAGCTTCTACTTCGAGGGCGAACGGTTCTTCGAAGGCACGCGAAGTCTCTTCACGGCGCAGGGCATCCAGAAGCCGGTGCTCAACGCCTACCGGATGCTAGGCCGGCTCGGTGACACGCGCCTGGCCGTCGAATCGACCCGCGCGTGGTCGATGGACCAGATCGACGACGACGCCGCGGGCATGGCCGAAGAGGTCGACGCGCTCGCCACCGCCGGCGGCGACGGCGTCAGCGTGCTCGTGTGGCGGCACGCCGACGACCAGTACGCGACCGATGCGCGCGACACCGCTGTGACCGTGAGGCTCGAGCGCCTGCCGTTCGCCGGCAACGTCCGGGTGAGCCACTGGCGCATCGATTCGGCGCACAGCAACAGCCACACGGCATGGCGCGAGCTCGGCGGACCTCAAGATCCGTCGCCGGATGAGCTCGCCTCCATCGAGGCGCGTCAGGGGCTCGAGCGGCTCGAGCCGGACTCGACCGCCGCCGTGCGCGACGGCGCGCTGACCTTGCGGATCGCCCTGCCGCTGCCGAGCGTGTCGCTGATCGAGATTCGCCGCGACACGCGCTGATCCCGCCGCTCGTCATTGACTCGCCTACGCGGTGAGGCTATGGTCCGCCCAACCGACCTGACCCGAGTCGCCCGCTGGGTATGGAGACGACGATGACCCCGACACGGAGACTCTCGAGATGGTCCGTGGCAGCGGCCGCTTCCGTCCTGTGCGCTCTGCTCGCGCTCGTTCCGTCCGGAGATGCCGGCGCTCAACCTCGCCCGGGCGCGCAGACCAAGCCGGACGGCGAGATGCGCTGGGCGCTGTACGTGACCTTGTCTCCCGTGTGGTTCGATCCCGGCGAGTTCCAGGGCCTCACGGCGTTCTGGGTTTTGTACGCCATCCACGATGCCCTGGTGAAGCCGATGCCGGGCAACCTCATGACGCCGAGCCTCGCCGAAGGCTGGACGGTGAGCGCGGATCAGAAGGTCTACGAATTCAAGCTGCGTGAGGGACTCAAGTTTCACAACGGCGACCCGTTCACCGCGGAGGACGTGAAGTTCAGCTTCCAGCGGGCGAAGGGCTCGAAGGTCCTGCACGACAAGGTGCGCGAGGTCGTGATCGTCGATCCGTACCGGGTTCGCTTCGTCCTCAACGACGCCTGGCCCGATTTCATGACGTTCTACGGCACGCTCGTCAGCGGTGCCTCCTGGGTCGTTCCGAAGAAATACGTCGAGCGCGTCGGCGACGACGGCTTCAAGAAGCAGCCGATCGGCCTGGGACCATACAAGTTCGTGAGCCACGCGCCGGGTATCGAGCTCGTCATGGAAGCGTTCGAGGGCTACTGGCGCAAGGTGCCCTCGGTGAAGCGCCTCGTGTTCAAGAGCGTCCCAGATTCCATCACGCGGGCTGCGATGTTGAAGCGCGGTGAGGTCGATGTCGCCTACCTGCTCGACGTGCCGCAGGCCCAGGAGATCAAGCGAGATCCCGCGCTGCGTCTGGTGTTCTCCGGCGGCATCGCGGCCTTCTTCCTCGACTTCCTCGACCAGTGGGACCAGAAATCTCCGTGGGCCGACCGGCGCGTGCGGCTCGCCGCGAACTACGCGATCGACCGTAAAGCGCTCAGTGAGGCCGAGACGCTCGGGGCCTCAAAGCCGGCGGGGAGCATCGTCCCGCGCAACTTCGAGTTCGCACTGCCGATCGAGCCGTACCCCTACGATCCCGTGAAGGCGCGGCAGCTGCTGACGGAAGCGGGCTACCCCAAGGGGTTCGATGGCGGAGAGCTCCATCAGCTGCCGCCGTATTTCTCGATGGGCGAATCGATCGTGAGCTATCTGGGCGCCGTCGGCATCAAGCTCAAAATGCGGCCGATGGAGCGCGCCGCGTACACGTCGGCGCTGCAGGCGCGAAAGCTCCGCGGGCTCTGCGTGTGCGCCACCGCGGCCTATGGCAACGCCGCCTCACGGATGTCCGAGCACGTGCCGAGCTCCGGGACGTACGCCTACGGCGGCTATCCCGACATCGACGCGCTCTACAAGGAGCAGGCCCTCATCACCGATCGCCGCAAGCGCGAGGCGCTCCTGCACCAGATCCAGCAGCTCCTGCACGAGCGCGTGAGGTTCGGGCCGATCTGGGACTACGTCTGGCCCAGCGGCGTGGGCCCGCGAGTGGAGGAGCCCGCGCTGATGCTGATCAACCCGTATCCGTGGTCGGCGCCGCTCGAGGAGGTGCAGCTCCGCCGGAACTGAGCGGGTCTGTCAGCTCTCGTCGAGCTTCACGCCGAGCGCGCGCGCGGTCGTCGCGCCGACCTCGCCGTCGATCAGCAGTCCGCGCGAGGCCTGAAACGACACGACCGCGGCGTGAGTCATCGAGCCGAAATCGCCGTCCAGCGGCCCGGGGTTGAACCCTTTCTCTTTGAGCTTGCGCTGAATCTCCTTCACGATCGGCCCGGTCATGTGCGGCTCGATCAGCCGGTAGATCGGGCCCGGCGCCTCGGCCTTGTCGTCGTCCGCGTCGCCCGCGGTGTAGTCGATCTCCGGCACGAGGATGCCGACGTCCCACCGCCGGCCCGCGACCGTCGACGCGATCACGCCGGTCTTGGTCGAATGCGCTTCGACCGTGCCGCCGCGGCCGTCGGAGATGGCCACGTGCCCGATCGCGCCCGGCTGAGGCAGCCGCAAGACGGCCGCGCCTGGCGTGCGCGCCGCTTGCTCCACCGAGATGGTCTTGCCGATCTGCTGTGCATCCCGCCCCCAGAAGCCGGTGTAGGCGTCGGCGCTGGCGGGGTCGCCCGTGTTCACGGCGCACCCGTACAGCCGACCCGCGGCCTGGAAGACGAGCCACGACGCGAACTCGGCGCAGTCCCACGGCCCCTTCCAGCGGGGATTGTTCTTGGGGGCGAGTGAGCCGAGCACGTACGATTCGCCGATATGCTGGCGGCCGAGCTGGACCAGGCGACTACCTTTGACGGCCATCGTTTTCCCTCCGCGACGAGATTCGACGCGCGATAGCGTCAGCCTGTCGGCAAGGTCGCGCGGCGGTGCAGGCTGGTCAATAGACAGGACTGCTGCAGGATGGGACCGGGCTGTCGCAGCGTGCCGGCCTGAGGTGCATCACAGCACCCAGGCCGGTCGCTGGACTGCGTCAACAACCGAACGCTGCTAGCGAGTTTCTTTGGTCAGGAACATCGCGCGGCGATTCTGGGCCCAGCACGCGTCGTTCTTGGCGTTGCAGAGCGGCCGCTCTTCGCCGTAGGACACGATCGTGATGCGATCGGGCGCCACACCGCGCGACACGAGGAAATCCTTCGTGCTCGTCGCGCGCCGCTCGCCGAGGGCCAGGTTGTACTCGGGAGTTCCGCGGTCGTCGCAGTGCCCCTCGATGAGTAGCGACTGGTTCCGGTTGTCTTTCAGCCAGTTCGCGTTCGTCTCGAGGATCTTCTCGTCTTCGCCTGCCCGGACGTTCGACTTGTCGAAGTCGAAGTGGATCGGACGCAGCGCCTGGTTCGGCTCGAATTCCTTGGGCACGGCCGGCGGCGGTGCCGGAGCCGCGGCCACCACAGGAGGAGGCGCCGGAGC
>Ga0209382_10000819_pt1 | contig 50461 bp, 39 predicted proteins | sample SoiMetdeltSBSDD5_FD_187599 | JGI IMG/M metagenome (GOLD analysis project Ga0209382, IMG submission 187599) | Bulk soil microbial communities from a Populus tree surrounding site in Tennessee, USA - Soil MetaG P. deltoides SBSDD5 (SPAdes) (version 2) | ecosystem: Environmental > Terrestrial >...
CGGCCCTTCGCGGCGAGGGCTCCTCACGCGAACAGATTCGCTGCCGGGGTCTCGGCAGCGGGGCCGCTGCGCGGCCCCGCTGCGGTCCCCGGGCTGCATCGTGTTCGCGTGAGGAGCCCTCGCCGCGAAGGGCCTCCACCCAGTCGGACACGACGTTCCAGCAGGCAGACGGGCATGCCGCGGCGTCGCAGCGATCGGCCGCTGGTTCGGGGGCCGAGTACCCCGCTCACCTCGCGGCCGATCACTGCTCTCGCGAACGAGCGTGTCACTGTCCTTGGACTCGCGGCTGCAAGTGACGATCCCGGGCGCCGGCGTCGGGCCCGTGGCGGGCCCTCGCCGGCGAGCGACGATTGTCGTGGAGGGCGGCGTTGGCGGGCGGCGCGCCCAAGGTGGTTTGCTGCATCGGCCGCTGCCGGCGGCGACTGTCAGGGGCGGTGCTGGCGGTCGGCGCCTGCCGCGACACGCTCCGGGGCGCTGGCGAGGGCCCGCCTCGGGCCCGACTCCGGCGCTGCGCACGATTGCCTGCGTGCCGGCGCGCCGCGTGCGGGCTCGTGCGCTCGGTCGCGAGAGCACCGCCCGGCCGCGAGGTGAGTGGGGTACTCGGCCCCCGAACCAGCGGCCCGGCGCTGCGACGCCGCGGCACGGGCGTGGCCACGTGGAAGCCCAGCATGCCTGAAGTGGAGGCCCGTCGCGGCGAGGACTCCTCCCGCGAACACGATGCAGCCCGGGGACCGCGGCGGGCCGCGTAGCGGCCCTGCTGCGGAGACCCCGGCAGCGAATCTGTTCGCGGGACGCGTCCCCGCCGCGTGGGGCCGGTACGCTACCTCGCGTGCAGCCGCCCGGCGCCCAGCACGTCCTCGAGGGCCGCGACGAGCGGCACCGAGAGCGCCACGCCGTGCTGTGCGCCCAGCCGGAACGTGGCGCGCCGGCCGGCCTCGCGCTCGACCACGAGGTAGGTCTCGGTGGGGCCGGGATGGCGGGCCAACAGCTCGCGCAGGGCATCGAGCCGCAGGTGCACCTCGTCGACCGTCTCGCCGCGCACCTCGAGCAGCAGGCGGCGCCCGGCGCCGATGGCCGGGTCGGCCACGTCGAGCACCTCGTTGACCAGCAGGGCCGGCTCGTCGCGCGTGCGGTCGACGGACGCGCGCACGAAGACCACGGCCTCGTCGTGCAGCAGGCCGCGCACCTTCTGGTAGGTGCGCGGGAAGACCACGGTGTTCACGCTGCCGCCGGCGCCGAGCACGCGGAACATGGCCATGGGCTGGCCGGCGTAGCGTCCCTTGCTGCTCACCGTCGTGCGCAGGGCCGTGACGAGGCCGCCCACGAGGACCTCGGAGCGGTCGGGCAGCTCGCGCAGCGCGGCCATGTCGTGGCTGCACAGCAGGCGCAGCAGGGGCCGCACCTCGGCCAGCGGGTCCACGGAGATCCACAGGCCCAGCGCCTCCTTCTCCATGTCGAGCACCTCGCGCGCGGTCGGCGGCGCGGCGCGCTCGAGGCGCACCTCGAGGGCCGCCGCGGCGGCGCCGCCGAAGAGCTGCGACTGGCCGGCCACGCGGTCCTCCTGGGCCCGCGCGGCGTCGCGCAGGAGGCGCTCGGAGCTGGCCAGCAGCGCGGCGCGGTTGGCCTCGAGGGCGTCGAAGGTGCCGGCCTTGACCAGCGCGTCGAAGGCGGCGCGGTTGAGGGCGCGCACGTCGAGCCGGTCGAGCAGGTCGGCCAGCGAGCAGAAGCCGCCGCCGGCGTCGGCGCGCGCGGCCAGCAGGGCCGAGACGACGCGCGGGCCCACGCCCTTCACCGCGCCGAGGCCGTAGCGCACGGCCTCGCCTTCCAGCCGGAAGTCGGCGTCCGAATGGTTGGCATCCGGAGCCAGGATGGGCCGCTGCGCGCGCCGGCACTCCTCCACGTACTCGGCCACCTTGTCGGTGTTGTCGGCGTCGCAGGACATCAGCGCGCACATGAACTCGCCAGGCCAGTGGGCCTTCATGTAGGCGGTGCGGAAGGTGATCAGGCCATAGGCCGCGGAGTGGCTCTTGTTGAAGCCGTACTCGGCGAAGCGGCTCATGTCGGACCAGATCTTGGCCGCCACGGGCGTGGCGATGGCCTGCGCGGCGCAGCCGGTGAGGAACTTCTCCTCGTAGCTGGCCATGCGCTTCTTGTCCTTCTTGCCCATGGCCTTGCGCAGGCCGTCCGCGTCGTTGAGCGACATGCCGCCCAGCACCTGGGCCAGGCGCATGACCTGCTCCTGGTAGACCATGGTGCCGTAGGTGTCGCGCAGCACGGGCTCCATGAGCGGGTGGTCGTGGCGGATGGGCTCCTGGCCGTGCTTCCTGCGCACGAAGCTGTCCACCATGCCCGACTGCAGGGGCCCCGGCCGGTAGAGCGCGATGAGGGCCACGATGTCCTCGAAGCAGTCGGGCTGCAGGCGCCCGACCAGCTCGCGCATGCCGGACGACTCGAGCTGGAACACGCCGCCCACGTCGCCGCGCTTGAGCAGGGCGTAGGTGGGCGGGTCGTCCAGCGGCAGGGTGTCCACGTCCACGTCCACGCCGCGGTCGCGGCGCACGATCTGCCGCACCTTCTCCAGGATGGTCAGGTTCTTCAGGCCCAGGAAGTCCATCTTGAGCAGGCCGATGGACTCGAGGTCGTTCATCTGCAGCTGGGTGTTGACCTGGTCCTGCACCACGCACAGCGGCACCAGCTCCACCAGCGGCCGGTCGGTGATGACCACGCCCGCCGCGTGCGTGCTCGTGTTGCGCGCCATGCCCTCGATGCGCAGCGAGACGTCGAGCAGCTCCTGCAGCTGCTCGCTGCCCTCGAACATCTGGGCCAGCTCCTTGTCGCCCGCGAGGGCGTCCTTGAGCGACTTGCCGGGGCCGTCCGGGATGCGCTTGGCCAGCTTGTCCACCTCGGGCAGCGGCACCTCGAGCACGCGGCCCGCGTCGCGGATGGCGGCCTTGGCCGCCAGCGTGCCGAAGGTCACGATCTGGCACACCTGCTCGCTGCCGTACCGCCGCCGCGCGTACTCGATGACCTCCTCGCGCCGGTCGCGGCAGAAGTCGATGTCGATGTCCGGCATCGAGATGCGGTCGGCGTTGAGGAAGCGCTCGAAGAGCAGGTCGTAGCGCAGCGGGTCGAGCTGCGTGATCGCCAGCGCGTAGGCCACGATGGAGCCGGCGGCCGAGCCGCGCCCCGGCCCGACCGGGATGCCCGACTCGCGCGCGAAGCGGATCAGGTCCCACACGATGAGGAAGTAGCTGACGAAGCCCATCTTGGCGATGACGGCGAACTCGGTCTCGAAACGCTCGCGAACGGGCGGCGTGATCTCGCCGTAGCGGCGGCGCAGGCCGTCCTCGCACAGCCGGCGGAACCAGGCCTCGGCCGGCTCGCCGGTGGGGATCTCGAAACGTGGCAGGTGCATGCGCCCGAGGTCCAGCCGGATGTCGCAGCGCGAGGCGATCTCGGCCGTGCTGCGGTAGGCCTGGCTGTCCGCGCCGAACAGGCCGGCCATCTCCGCGCTGCTGCGGAAGTACAGCTGGTCGGTCTCGATGCGGAAGCGGCGCTGCTCGTCGTGCATGCGCTGGCCGGTGGCGATGCAGATGAGCGCGTCCTGCGCCTTCGCATCGCCCGGGCAGCGGTAGTGGATGTCGTTGGTGGCCACCAGCGGCAGGCCCGTGCGCCGGGACACGGCGTCGAGCCCCTCGCGGATCACGGCCTGCGCCGGCACGCCCGTGCTCATGACCTCGAGATAGAAGTTCTCGCGCCCGAAGAGGTCGGCGTACTCGAGCGCCGTGCGGCAGGCCTCGTCGAGGCGTCCGCCGACGAGGTGCGTGGCCACCTCGCCCGACATGCAGCCCGAGAGCGCGAGGAGGCCCTCGTGGTGCGCGGCCAGCATGGACTTGTCCATGCGCGGCTTGCGCGAGAAGCCCTTGAGCCAGGAGAGCGACGAGAGGCGCGAGAGGTTCTCCCAGCCGGTGCGGTTCCGGGCGAGCAGCGTCACGTGGTGGCGCGGCACCTTCTCGCCGTCCGGCCGCGGCGCGGTCGCGTCGCCGTTCACCAGGTAGGCCTCGCAGCCAAGGATCGGGTTGATGCCCGCCTTCTTCGCCTTGCCGTAGAACTCGATCGCGCCGTACAGGTTGCCGTGGTCGGTGAGCGCCAGCGCGCCCATCTCCTGGCGCACGGCCTCGCCCACCAGGCCGTCGATGTCGATCGCACCGTCGAGCAGCGAGTAGTGGCTGTGGACGTGCAGGTGCGTGAAGGGCGTGGGCATGGTGCGACCGCCCACCCTAGGACGCCTCGCGCGGCGCTTCAATGCGGCCCGCCGCGCTGGCCGCTTCCGCATCGGTGTGCTAGCGTCGCCGTGTCGCCTCCAACCGGGATGCCTCTCGCTTGAGCCTGACCGACGCCTGGAAGATCCCGACCGCCAGCCGCGCCTGCGCGGCGTGCCAGGCGGCGCTGCGGACCGGTGACCTGGTGACCACGTCCTTCCGCTGGCTGCCCGAGGGACCCGAGCGGCGCGACCTGTGCGAAGCCTGTGGGCGCGCTGCGGAGAACCTGGACGACGCCTTCTTCTGGCGACGCCGCCTGCCCGCCTCCGAGGAGCGCCGTCCGGTCGTCGACTACGCGCTCCTGCGCGAGCTGTTCCTGCGCATGCTGCAGCGCGGCGACGAGATCTACCGGCGCCTGTCCTACCTGGTGGCCCTGGTGCTGGTGCGCAAGCGCTACCTGCGGCTGCATGGCTTCGACGTGCGCGCCGGCCGCGAGGTCATGGTCGTGAGCCGTGGCGCGGGCCAGCCCGCCTTCGACGTCCCGGCGCCGTTCCTGTCGGCCGAGGACATGCTGGCCGTGCGCGAGCACCTGTCGCGCCTCCTGCAGGCCGATTTCGCGGAGGGCGATCTGCCCGACCTGCAGGCACCGGCCGGTTCGCCGGTCGAGGGCTCGGCGCCGCCGACGGCCTGACCACGCCGCGGTTTCGGGCCGCGGCTCGGAGCGCCCGGCCCCTCTCGGCGGTCTTTCCACCGACGGCGCCGGCCGGACTCCCCGAAATGGCTCAAATGAGCCATCCCGCCTTCGGGCAGCCTGATTTCGAGGCTTGACTGGCAGCTGACGCCTATGAAATCCCGTGAGGTGGGATAAAGTGGGAGGCAGATCATGGGGCCAGTGGTGACCGGGCCAGGGAAGCGATGAACCTCTTCACGGGCTGCTACGAGCACGCCGTCGACGGCAAGAACCGCGTGTCGGTCCCGCGCAAGATCGTCGAGACGCTGCGCGAGCTCGGGTCGCCCGACGAGGTGGTCATCACCGTCGGGCTGGACCGCTGCCTGTTCCTCTACACGCCCGGCGGCTTCTCGGGCGCCGGCCAGTCCATCGAAGGCAGCCCGCTGGGCGAGGAAGGCACGCGCGAGGTCCAGCGCAATTTCTACAGCAGCGCCGAGAGCTGCTCGATCGACCGCAGCGGCCGCCTGCTGCTGCCGCAGTCCCTGAAGGACCGCGCCGGCATCTCGGACAAGGTCGTCTTCGCCGGCGTCGGCCGGCGCGTGGAGCTGTGGAGCCCGGCGTCCTGGAGTGAGCGCCAGGCACGCACGCAGGCGGACTACGAAAAACATGCAAGGGACGTGTTCCGGTGAGCGGAGGTCTGGCCATGACTTCGGATCGACCGCGCCACGTCTCGGTGATGGCGGGAGACGTGCTCGCGCTCCTCCAGCCCTCGCCGGGGCACGTCCTGCTAGACCTGACCGTGGGCGCCGGTGGCCATGCAGAAGCCTTCCTGCAGGCCTCGGCGCCCACGGGCAGCGTCGTGGGGGTGGATCGCGACCCGGCCGCGCTGGAGCTCTCACGCGAGCGGCTTGCTCCGTTCGGCCGCCGCGTGCGGCTGGAGCCGGGCGACTTCGTCTCGGTGCTCCAGCGCCTGCACGGCGAGGGCCTGCGGCCGGATGCGGTGCTGGCCGACCTGGGTGCGTCCTCGATGCAGCTCGACGATCCGGCGCGCGGCTTCTCGCTGCGCGAGGACGCGCTGCTGGACATGCGCATGGATCCGCGCCAGGCGCTCACGGCCGCGGACCTGCTCAACGGCGCCAGCGAGGCCGAGCTGGCGCGGCTCTTGCGCGAGCTGGCCGACGAGCCCGCGGCCGAGCGCCTCGCGCGCGCCTTCGTGGCGCGCCGGCGCGAGCGTCCCTTCCGCACCACCGGCGACCTGCGCGGCGTGGTCGAGGCCGCGCTGGGCAGCCGTGGCGGCAGGATCCACCCGGCCACGCGCACGTTCCAGGCGCTGCGCATCGCCGTGAACGACGAGCTCGGCCAGCTGCTCGCGGCGCTGCCGCTGGCGCTGGAGTTGCTGCGGCCCGGCGGCCGCCTGGTCGTCCTCTCCTTCCATTCCGGCGAGGATCGCCTCGTGAAGGACTGCTTCGCACGGGCCGCGCGCGCGGGGCACACGCTCCTCACGCGCCGCCCCCTGCTGCCCGGACGCGAGGAGCAGCGGACCAATCGTCGCAGCCGGAGCGTGCGGCTACGCGCCCTGGCCAAGGGAGGAGCTTCCGAACCATGATCGACCGTGGGCCTTTCCCGTGGCGGCCCGCGCTGGCCGCCTGTGCGCTGATGGCGCTGGCTCTGCTGACCGTCACCGTCCGGGCCGGCGTGGTGCGCGAGGGCCAGGAGCTGATGCGCCGCGAGCACGTGCGGCAGTCGCTCGAGCGCCACGCCCGGGAGCTGACGCTGCACCTGCAGGCGGCGGCGCAGGGCTTGGGAGCCGACGAGCATGCCGCGGCCGAGGCCGCAGCCCGCAAGGGAAGGAAGGTGCGGTCATGATGCTGCGCGCCCGTCGCCTCGTGTACATCTTCTCGGCCATCCTGCTGGTGGCGCTGGGTGGGCTGGCCCTGCGGCTCGTGTGGCTGCAAGTTGGCGGCAGCTCCGAGGCGCTGCAGCGTCGTGCGCGGCTGGCCGTGGGCGCCAACGTCGAGCTGGCGCGTCGCGGTGCCCTGCGCGACCGGCACGGCCAGGTCGTGGCCGACTCGCTGGAGCAGGTGCGGGTCACGTCCTACGCGCAGGACATCACGCACGACGGCAAGGAGCCGCGCAGCCAGCAAGACGTCCGGCGCAGCCTGGACGTGATCAGCCAGCGACTGCAGCCGCTCCTGGGCGAGCCGGCCGCGGCGCTCTGGCCGCAGCTCCTGCGCACCACGGACGACGGCCGGCCCCAGCTCGCCTACGTGGGGCAGCCGGTCACGGACCCGGCCGCCATCGACGCCCTGCTCGCGATGCGCGATGGCGACCTGCGGCGCATCGGCATCGAGCCGCGCTGGGAGCGCCGCTACCCGGCGGCCGCCGCGGCCGGCAACCTGCTGGGCGTGGTCAACTTCGAGGGCCGGGGCGCCTTCGGGCTCGAGCTCGGGCTCGAGAAGGTCCTGTCCTGCGGCGCGGACGGCAGCTACCCGCACCTGAAGCTCGGGTCCTTCCGCGTGGCGTCGGCCGACCGGGAGCCGGTCTCCTCCCTGTCGGGCTACGACGTCGAGCTGACCATCGACGCGGTCGTGCAGCGCGTGCTGCACGAGGAGCTGGCGGCCGGCTGCTCGAAGCTGCGCGCGGTGGGCGGCAGCGCGGTGCTGCTGGACGTGCGGACGGGCGACATCCTGGGCATGGACTCCGCGCCCGGCCTCGACCCGGCCGACAGCCGCACCTGGACGGACGCGGCGCAGGTGTTCCGCCCGGCCCAGACGGTCTACTCGCCCGGCTCGACCTGGAAGCCGATCATGCTGGCCACGGCGCTCGACCTCGGGCTCGTCGACCCGGACGACCGCATCGACTGCAGCCCTGAGCGCGGCACCTTCGGCAAGCGGCACATCTCGGACACGCACCCGCTGCACGGCCCGGCGACGCTGGAGGAGATCATCGTCGAGTCCAGCAACGTGGGGATGGCCAACATCCTCACCAGGCTGGTCCCGCCCGGGCGCGAGAAGGACACCGAGCTCATGCGGCCGGTGTTCGAGACGCTCTGCCGGCTCGGCATCCGCGAGCCCACGGGCGTGCCCATCCCGCAGGAGTCGGCGGGCCTGCTGACGCCGCTCGACCAGTGGACCCGCAACTACACCCTGGTCTCGGTGGCCTTCGGGCACGAGGTCGCCGTGACGCCGCTGCAGATGGCCGGGATCGCCGCCAGCCTCGGGGACGGCCACTGGCGCCGGCCGCGGCTGGTGCGGGCCTTCGTGGACGAGGACGGCCAGCGCATCGAGCTGCCGGTCGATCCGCCGGTCCCGGTCTTCCGGCCGGAGACGGCCGGGATCGTGCGCGGCTACATGCGCGCCGTGGTCGAGCGCGGCCAGGCCAAGGTGGCCGGCGTCCCGGGCGTGCCGGTGGCCGGCAAGACCGGCACGACCGTCCACGAGTCGGGACAGAGCAACGGCAAGGCCAAGGAGACCCACTCCTTCATCGCCCTCGTGCCGGCCGACGATCCGCAGGTGGCGCTGGTGGTCGCGATCGAGCAACCGCAGGGCTTCCGCTACGCCGCGCAGACGGTGGCGCCCGTCACCGGCGCGATCCTGGGCCGGGTGCTGCCGTACCTCGGCCTCGCCGCGCCGCGCTGAAGGGAGCCGTCCGGTGAGCAGCACGCTTGAATCCGCGATTTTTCGGCGCCTAATGAGGACCAGCGTGAACACCATGGTCCTCACCGAGCTGCTCGATGCGCTGCACGAGGCACAGGTCCCGGTCGAGCACGACGGTCCGGACGTGCGCCTCTCCGGGCTGTGCATCGACAGCCGGCAGGCGCGGCCGGGCGACCTGTTCTTCGCCGCCAACGGCAGCCGCACCGACGGCCTGCGCTTCGCGCAGCAGGCCGTCGAGCGCGGCGCGGTGGCGGTGCTGTCCGACCGCCGGCCCGAGCTGCCGCCGCACGCGGCCTTCGTGGGCGTGCGCGACGTGGCCGCGGCCAAGGCGCTGGTCGCCGACCGCTTCTTCGGCCGCCCGAGCCAGCGGCTCGACGTGGTGGGCATCACCGGCACCAACGGCAAGACGACCACGTCCTTCATGCTGCGCTCGATCCTCACCATGGACGGCCGCGACGCCGGCCTGCTGGGCACGCTGGGCGCGTGGATCGGCCAGCGGCACGAGACGCTGCCCAACACCACGCCCGACGCGGTCGAGCTGCAGCGCCTGCTGGCGCGCATGGTCGACGACAACCTGACGGCCGCCATCATGGAGGTGAGCAGCCACGCGCTCGTGCAGCAGCGCGTGGCGGAGATCGACTTCGACGTGGGGGTGTTCACCAACCTCACGTCCGACCACCTGGACTACCACGGCACGCTGGCCGCCTACGCCGCAGCCAAGGGCCGGCTGTTCCAGGGCCTGTCGGAGCGCGCCACGGCCGTGCTCAACGCCGCCGACCCGCAGTCGCGCAACTACCGCCTCGCCACGCACGCGCGGGTCGTGCAGTTCGCGCTCAACGCGCCGGCCGACGTGCGCGCCGACATCCTGCGGCTCGATGCGGACGGTACGCAGATCCGCCTGTACGCGCCCGAGTTCGGCCTCGACCAGCGCGTGACGCTGCGCCTCGTGGGCCGGCACAACGTCGAGAATGCGCTGGCCGCCGCGGCCGCCGCGCTGGCGCTGGGCCTGCCGGCGCCGGCCATCGCCACCGGGCTGCAGGGCCTGACGGCCGTGCCCGGCCGGCTCGAGCCCGTCGACTGCGGGCAGGATTTCCGCGTGCTCGTCGACTACGCGCACACGCCGGACGCGCTGGAGAAGGTGCTCGACCTGCTGCGCCCGCTGACGCGCGGCCGCCTGGCGGTCGTGTTCGGCTGCGGCGGGGACCGCGACCGCGGCAAGCGCCCGCTCATGGGCCGGGCCGTGGCGGAGGCGGCCGACCGGCTGTTCGTCACCTCGGACAACCCGCGCAGCGAGGATCCCGACGCCATCCTCGACGAGATCGTGGCCGGCATCCCCGCCGAGGGCCGTGCACGCGCGGTGCGCCAGGCCGACCGGCGCGCGGCCATCCGCCAGGCCTGCGCCGAGGCGCGCGGCGGCGACATCGTGCTCATCGCGGGCAAGGGCCACGAGACGGTGCAGGTGGTGGGCGACGAGGCGCTGCCCTTCGACGACCGGCAGGTCGCGCGGGAGGTGCTGTGGAGCCTGTGACGCTGGGCGAGGCGGCCGCCGCCGTCGGCGGGCTGCTGCTGGGGGAGCCGGGCGCATCGATCCTGCGCGTCACCACCGACAGCCGCGACGTCCGCAGAGGCGACCTCTTCGTGTGCCTGCGCGGCGCGCACCATGACGGCCACGACTACGCGCCTGCGGCGCTGGCGGCGGGCGCGACGGCCGTGCTGACCGACCGCGAGCTCTCCGGCGCGCGGCCGCAGATCGTGGCCGGCTCGACGCTCGCGGCGCTGGGCGCGCTGGCGGGGCACCTGCGCCGCCGCCTTTCGGGCCCGGGCGGCCCGCTCGTGGCGGGCATCACCGGCAGCAACGGCAAGACCACGACCAAGGACCTGGTGGCCGCGGCGCTCGCGCCGCTCGGCCCGGTGGTCGCCAGCGAGCGCTCGTTCAACAACTCGCTGGGCGTGCCGCTCACGCTGCTGCGGATGCAGCGCGACACGCGCGCGGCGGTGGTCGAGATGGGCACCAACGGGCCGGGCGAGATCGCCGCGCTCGCGGCGCTCGCGCGCCCGCACGTGGCCGTCATCACCAACATCCAGCCGGCGCACCTGCTGGGCCTGCACAGCGTGGGGGGCGTGGCGCGCGAGAAGGCCGCGCTGCTCGCGGCGCTCGACGGCCCGCGCGTCGCCGTGCTGAACCGCGACGACGGCTGCTTCGAGCGGCTCGCGGCGGCCGCGCCCGGGCCGGTCCTGTCCTTCGGCCTGGCGGCGGGCGCCGACGTACGTGCCACGCGCGTGGAGTGCCGGCCCGAGGGCACGCGGTTCCGGCTGGACGGACGGCGCGACGTGTCGCTGCGACTGCTCGGCCGGCACGCGGTGTCCAATGCGCTGGCCGCGCTCGCCGTCGCGCGCGCCGCGGACGTGGACGAGGATGCCGCCGTGGAGGCGCTGGCGGTCGTGCCCAGCCCGCCCGGACGGCTCGCGCCGCGCCGCGTGGGCGCGCTGACGCTGGTGGATGACACCTACAATGCCAACCCCGGCTCGTTCGCCGCGGCGCTCGCGGCCGTGGCCGAGTCGCGGCTGCCGGGCCGGCTGGTCGTCGTGGCGGGCGAGATGCTCGAGCTGGGCGAGGCCTCCGTCCCGCTGCACGAGGCCGCGGGCCGCCAGGTGGCCGAGGCGCGTGCCGCGCTGCTCGTGGCCGTCGGCTCGCGCGCACGCGACGTGGTGGCCGGCGCGCGGGCCGCGGGCCTGCCCGCCGCGGCCGCGCACGCCTGCACCACGCGCGAGGAGGCCGAGGAGCTCCTGCGCGCGCAGCTGCGCCCGGGCGACGTGGTGCTCCTGAAGGGCAGCCGCGGTGCGCGGCTCGAGGCGCTCGTGGATCGCCTGCGCGACGGATTCGGGCACGCCGCATGATCCCGTGGCTGCTGCCGCCGCTGGCCGGCTCCGTTCCGGCGGCGACGGTGCTGGGCGGCCTCGCCGTGCGCTCGGCGCTGGCCGCCGTGATCGCCTTCTGCGCCGCGCTGCTCATCGGCCCGCTGCTGCTGGCCTGGCTGCGCAGGCGCCAGGTCATCGAGGTCGAGACGAACACCGACAGCGCCGAGCTCAACCGCATCAACGCCCGGAAACGCCCGACGCCCACGATGGGCGGGCTCATGATCCTCGGCGCCATCCTGGCGGCCGTGCTGGTCTGCGGCGACCTCGGCAATCCCTTCGTGCTGCTGGGCGTGTTGTCCACCATCGGCTACGGCCTCATCGGGCTCACGGACGACTGGGTCAAGCTCACGCGGCGCGACCGGCGCGGGCTCACGGCGCGCGCCAAGTACGCGCTGCAGTTCCTGGTGGCGCTCAGCCTCGCGGTGGTGGTCACGCTGGTGTTCAAGGCGCGGCCGGCCGAGGAGGCACAGCGGCTGCTGGCGCTGCACGTGCCGTTCACGGACTGGTCGCTCGACCTCTCGTGGTGGCGCGGCCTGCCGCACGTGCTCATGGTGCTGCTGGTGGTCACCGGCGCGAGCAACGCGGTGAACCTCACCGACGGCATGGACGGCCTCGCGTCGGGCACGATGGTCATCGCGGCGCTGGCCATGGCGGCCATCTGCGTGGTCGTGGGCCGCGCGCCGGCGCTCGAGCTCTCGGACCAGCTCGTGTACGTGCGGCTGTCGCAGGAGATGACCGTGTTCTGCACGGCCATCGCGGGCGCCACGCTGGGCTTCCTGTGGTTCAACGCCCCGCCCGCGCTGGTCTACATGGGAGACACGGGCAGCCTGCCGCTCGGGAGCCTCCTCGGGTACGTGGCCGTGGTGGCCAAGCAGGAGCTGCTGCTGCTCATCATCGGCGGCGTGTTCGCGCTCGAGGCGCTCTCGGTCATCGCGCAGGTGGGCTGGTTCAAGGCGTCGGGCGGACGGCGGCTCCTGCGCTGCGCGCCGCTGCACCATCACTTCCAGTTCGGCGGCGTGCCGGACCAGCGCATCGTGGTGCGCTTCTGGATCCTGGGCGCGCTCCTGGCCGGGCTGGGCATGGCCAGCCTGGCGGTGGGATAGGAGGTCCGGCCGGTGCGCGCCCTGCCCTACACGACGCCCGAGCAGATGACGGCGAGCCGGCGCGCGCTCGTGGGCGCCATGCTGGCGCTGCTGGGCCTCGGCACGGTCATGGTCTACTCGGCCAGCTTCGTGAAACAGCTGCGGCGCTTCGGGCCGGACGCGCTCTCCGAGCCCTTCCAGGGCCACCTGCTCAAGGTGCTGGTGGCGCTGGTCATCTTCCTGCTGTGCCTGCGGGTCACGCCGCGGCAGCTCTTCGCTGCTGCGCGCGGCGCCTGGGTGCTGTCGGTGGCCCTGCTGCTGCTCGTGCTGGCCGTGGGCACGGAGCTCAACAACAGCCGCCGCTGGTTCGACGTGTTCGGCACGTCCTTCCAGCCCAGCGAGGTGGCCCGCGTGGCCACGGTGCTCATGACGGGCGCCTGGATGGCCGCCGCGCGCGACCGCGTCAACGAGTTCCGCTACGGTGTCCTGCTGCCCTTCGCCTGCGTGGCCCTGCCGGCGGCGCTGGTGTGCGTCGAGCCGGACTACGGCTCGTCGGTCTACCTGCTGTTCATGGGCATGCTGGTCATGTGGGTGGGCGGCGCGCGCACGCGGCACCTGTGCGCGGTGTTCGTCGTGGCGCTGTCTGTGGCCTCGCTCTACGGCTGGCAGCGCTTCGGCCACATGCAGGGCCGCGTGAACAACTTCATCACGCCCGACCCCACGAGCCAGGTGGGCTTCGGCCTGACCGCGCTGTCCTCGGGCGGCGTGCTGGGCCTGGGGCTGGGCTCGGGCTTCGGCAAGTGGGGCCTCGTGGCCGAGTCGGACAGCGACTGGATCCTGTCCGTGGTGGGCGAGGAGCTGGGGCTGCTCGGCACCCTGGGGCTGCTCCTGCTGTACGGCGTGTTCCTGTGGCACGGCACGCGGCTCCTCCTGGGGCTGCGCACGCGGTTCTCGCTCATCGTCGGCGCCGGGCTGCTCCTGCAGGTCGTCGTGCAGGCGGTGCTGAACGTCGCCGTGGTCACCGCCCTGGCGCCGCCCAAGGGGCTGCCCCTGCCGTTCGTGTCGGCGGGAGGCACGTCCCTCATGGTGCTGTGCGCCTCCACCGGTTTGCTGCTTGGATTGGCGCGTCGGCCGGAGGAAGATCCGGTGCTCGAGGCGCAGTGGGCCACGTCCCTCACGCACAGGGGCGCGCCCGGGAGCTGAGTTGCGGTTGGGAGTTCCGTCATGAGCGACATCGAGAAATACGGCCTGTTCGCGGTCCTGTTCGTGGGTGGCATCCTGCTGCTCATCGCCGTCGGGGGCGGCTTCTCCGACGAGCCGCCCGCGGCCGGCGCGCTGGCGACCGGCGCGCCCGTGGTGCTGGACCAGCCCGCCACGCTGCGCACGCCCGAGGGCGACGCGCGCAGCCTCACCGCGGTGCGCGTGAGTCCGCTCCTGCCCACGGACAAGCCGTTCACCTGGGACGAGCCTCCCGTCGCCTATCCGGGCGAGCGCAGCGCGGCCGCGCCGGCGTCGCCGGTGGTGCTCGAGGCGCCGGGCAAGGCCGAGGTCGTGCCCGCCACGTACATCATCCGCTCCGGCGACACGCTGGCCGACATCGCGCAGCGCCAGCTGGGCAGCGCCACGCGCTGGAACGAGCTGGTGCGCCTGAACCCGGGCCTCGATCCCAAGCGGCTCAAGATCGGGCAGGCCATCCGGATCTCCGGATCGGCGCCCTCGCCGCCGGCAGAGCCGCTGGCCGCGCCCGCGCCCGCCGCGAGCAAGGCCGTGGCCAAGGCCGAGCCCTCATCGGCCCGCACGCACACCGTCGCGTCGGGCGACACGCTGGGCGGCATCTCGAAGAAGTACCTCGGCACCGTCACCAAGGCGGACGCCATCTTCGAGGCCAACCGCGACGTGCTCAAGAACCCCGACGACCTGAAGATCGGCCAGGTCCTGCGCATTCCCTGACTGGCGGCGCCATGGTGAAGGTCGCGTTCCTCGGAGGCGGCACCGGCGGCCATTTGGCGCCGGGCGTGGCGGTGGCGCACGAACTGCGCCGCCGCGGCCACGAGGCGGTGTTCCTCATCGCCGGCCGGGAGGTGGAGCACGCGCTGCTCGATCCCTCCGGCCTGCCGGCGCGCGAGCTGTTCGGCGACCGCCCGCGGCCGTCGGCGCTGGACCTGCCGAGCTGGGCGCTGGCCACAGCGCGCTGGCGGCGCGCGGTGCAGCGAGACGACCCGGCGGCCATCGTGGTGCTCGGCGGCTGGGTCGCGCTGCCGGCCGTGCTCACGGGCTTCTTCGGGCGGCCGTCGGTGCTCATCGAGCAGAACCTGCGCGCGGGGCGCGTGCAGCGGCTGCTCGGCGGGCGCGTGGAGCACGCCTGCCTGGCGGGCGAGGGCGCGGACATGCCGCGCGGCCGGAAGAGCACGCGCGTCACCGGCAATCCGGCTCCCGATCTGGCCGCCGTGCCGCGCGAGCTGGCCGCCGCGCGTCTGGGGCTGGCTGCCGGGCGGCGCACGCTGCTGCTCATGGGTGGCAGCCAGGGCGCGGGCGACCTCAACGCGCTGCTCCCCGTGCTGAGCGCGGTGCTGGCTTCCACCGGCGAGACGTGGCAGGTGCTCAACATCACGGGCCATCAGCCCGCGCCCATCGCCGCGCACGGCGCGGTGCCCGTGGTGCGCCGGCGCTTCGTGGAGGACATGGCCGCCGCCTACAGCATCACGGACGTGGCCGTATGCCGCGCGGGCGGCAGCACCGTCTCGGAGCTGGCCGTCACCGGCACGCCGTCCATCCTCGTGCCCTACCCGCACCACGCGGACCACCACCAGGAGGCCAACGGCCAGGCGCTGGTCTCTGCCGGCGGAGCGCTCATGACAGGCCGCGACGACCCGACCGGCCAGCGCAGCGCGCCGGCGCTCCTGGCCCGCGCGCTGCCGAGGCTGGCCGAGATGAGCGTGGCGGCGCTGCGCACGGGCCGGCCCGAGGCGACGCGCGACGTCGCCGACGTGGTGCTGGCGGCGGCCGCCGGCAGCGGCGCGTGATCGCGCCGGCCACGCTGCCGATCCGCATCCACTGCGTCGGCATCGGAGGCGGCGGCCTCCTGCCGCTCGCGGAACTGCTCGTCGAGCGCGGCCACGTCGTCTCCGGCAGCGACGCCTCGCCCACCTTCGCGCCGGAGCCGCTGCGGGCGCGCGGCATCGATGCGCGCGCGGGCCACGACGCGCGGCATGTGGGGCCGGCGGAGCTCCTGGTGCGCTCGGCCGCCGTGCCCGACGACAATCCCGAGGTGCGCGAGGCGCGCCGGCGCGACCTGCCCGTGCTCAAGTACGCCGAGGCGCTCGGGAGGCTCATGGCCAGCCGCCGCGGCGTGGCGGTGGCCGGCACGCACGGCAAGACCACGACCACGGCGCTCGTGGCGCACCTCCTGCGCGGCGCCGGCCGCGATCCCGGCTGGCTCGTGGGCGGCCGCCCGCTGTCCCTGCCCGACGCCGCCGCGTGGGGCCGCGGCGCGCACTTCGTGGCCGAGGCCTGCGAGTACGACCACTCCTTCCTGCAGCTTTCCTACGAGGTGGCGCTGGTGAACAGCGTCGCGCCCGACCATCTCGACTGCTTCGGCGACGCGCGCGGCGTGCTGCTTGCCTTCGAGCGTTTCGCGGCACGCGTGCCGGAGCACGGCGTGCTCATCCTGGGCGCGGACGTGCCGGAGTCCGTGCAGCTGCCCGTGCCCGCCGGCGCCCGCACCTGGCGGGCGGGCCGCGAGCTGCGGCTGCTCGACACATGCGAGGATGGCGACGGACTCTTCGGCCAGGTCGTCGGGGCGGGCGTGTCGGGACGTTTCCGCCTGCCGCTGCTCGGGCGGCACAACCTCGATCACCTGCTGGCCGCGCTGCTGGCCGCGCGCGCCTGCGGAGTTCCTGTGGAGGAGTCGCTGCCGCACGCCGCGAGCTTTCGCGGTGTGGGCCGACGGTTGCAGGACTTGGGCGAGACAGGCGAGCGCGCCGCGCCGGGCGTGCCGCGTCACGTACGAATTGTGGATGACTTCGCGCACCATCCCGACGCGCTGCGTGCCGCCGCGCTCGCGCTGCGCGCGCGCTGGCCGAGCCGCCGGCTGGTCTGTGTCTTCCAGCCGCACCAGGTGAGCCGCACGTCGGACTTCCTGGATTCCTTCGCGCAGCAACTGGGTGCTTTCGACGAAGCCCTGCTGTGCGATATCTTCGTGGCCCGCGATCGGGAGCCGCAGCGCGCCGCAGAGTTGATCGAGGCGCTCGCCGCACGCACCGGTCCGCTGGCGCGGCGGGTGGGGCCCGCGCGCGCCTGCGACGCAGCAGTGGCCGCGCGGCTGCGTATGCACGACGTGTGCGTGGTCATGGGAGCGGGCGACGTCGATGGACTTGCCGGCCGTCTTGCGGGAGCGCCTGCTGGTCCATGAGGCCGCGGCCCTCGGGCCGCGGACCACGCTGGGCGTCGGCGGGCCCGCGCCCTTCGTGATCGAGCCGCGCGACCGGCACGAGCTCATGCTCGCGGTGCGCGAGCTCGCGGCCGCCGGCCTGCCCTTCCGCCTGCTGGGCCATGGCAGCAACCTGCTCGTGCGCGACGAGGGCGTGCCGGACGTCGTGCTGCACACGCGGCTCATGACCGGCATCTGGCACGAGGGCCTGCGCGAGCAGGCGCTGCGCGTCGAGGCCGGCGCGAGCCTGGCGCGGCTCGTCTCGGTGTGCCACCAGCAGGGGCTGGCCGGAGCCGAGCCGCTGGTGGGCATCCCCGGCACGCTCGGCGGCGCCGTGGCGGGCAACGCCGGCAGCCGGCACGGCTGCATCGGCGACGTCCTGTGCGAGGTCACCGTGCTCGACGGGAGCGGCGAGGCGCTGGCCGTGCCGTGCGCGCCGTCCGACTTCGGCTACCGGCGCTCGCCCTTCGCCGGCCGCGTCGTGCTGGACGCGGTGTTGCAGCTGCGCGCCGACCGGCCGGACGCGATCTGGCAGCGCACGAGCGCCATCCTGCAGGCCAAGCGCGACAGCCAGCCGCTCACGGCGCGCTCGGCGGGCTGCATGTTCCGCAACACGCCCGACGCGCCGAGCGGCCGGCTCATCGAGGAGGCCGGGTGCAAGGGCCGTGCCGTGGGCGCGGCGCACGTGTCCGAGCGGCACGCGAACTTCATCGTCAACTCCGGCGGCGCGCGCGCCGCCGACGTGCTCGACCTGGTGGAGCAGGTGCGCGCCGCCGTGCGGGCCAAGAGCGGCCAGGATCTGATGCTGGAAGTCGAGGTGTGGGGCGGCGGGCGACAGGCTGCGCGCAGCGCGCCGGTGACCGGGCCGCAGGCTTCCGGTGACCGCCTCCCAGGGGCCGAACCGGCCTCGTTCGCGAGCCCCCAGCCGACCTCGAAGTCGGGCATGGAGCGGCCGTGAAGGATTTCAGCAATTCGCTTGATTGCCTCCCCGTAACCGCAATATCTAGGGGTCCTGTTGCCGGACGGGCCCCAGTGGTTGGGTACCCTTCACATCCGGCGATCCGGCCCCTGGCAGTGGCCGGTGGCCGTCCTAGCTGTTGGGAGGGAACCTTGGTCGAGATGAGTGAGCGCGTGAATCGAGTCACCGAGTCCACCGGCGCGGGCCGCCGGATCACCGTGCTGGCCGAGGCTCCGCCCGCGCACGACGCCGTGAACGGCGACTTCTCGGAGAACGCCCTGCGCGTGCTGCAGAACCGCTACCTCAAGAAGGACGACCAGGGCCGGCTGAACGAGACGCCGGTCGAGCTGTTCCGGCGCGTGGCCGAGCACGTGGCCTCGGCCGAGGCCGAGCAGGCCCGCGCCCGGTGGAGCGGCAAGTTCTTCGAGATGATGTGGGACCGGCGCTTCATGCCCAATTCGCCCACGCTGATGAACGCCGGACGGCCGCTGGGCATGCTCTCGGCCTGCTTCGTCCTGCCGCTCGAGGACAGCATCGCGGACATCATGGAGACCGCGCGCCAGATCGCGCTGGTGCAGCGCGCTGGCGGCGGCACGGGCGTGGACCTCTCGCAGCTGCGGCCGGCCGGCTCCATCGTGAAGAGCTCGGGCGGCACCACCGAAGGCCCGCTGTCCTTCCTCAAGATGCTCTCGGCGGTCACCGACGCCATCCAGCAGGGCGCCTTCCGGCGCGGCGCCAATATGGGCACCATGCGCATCGACCACCCGGACGTGCTGTCCTTCATCCGCATCAAGGAGGACCTGACCAAGGTCACCAACTACAACCTCTCGTGCACGGTGACCAACGCCTTCATGGAGCGCGTGAAGTCCGACCGCGCCGGCCTGCACGTCGTGGTGAACCCGCACGACCACCGGCAGGGCTGGCTGCGCAAGTCGGACAACCGCGCCGACTACGAGGCCTTCGGCCGGAAGGACGTGGACAAGGGTCTGTACTGGACCACGGGCGAGGTCTTCGACCTCATCGTGCAGAAGGCCTGGCAGTCGGGCGAGCCGGGGCTGATCTTCATCGACCGCATCAACGAGGTGAACCCGACGCCCAACGTGGGCGCGATGACCAGCACCAACCCCTGCGGCGAGCAGCCGCTGCTGCCCTACGAGGCGTGCAACCTCGGGAGCCTGAACCTCGCGGCCTTCCATCTGCCGCCCGAGCCGGGCGAGACGGGACGCGGCCGCATCGACTGGGAGCACCTCGCGGACACGGTGCGCACCTGCGTGCGGTTCCTCGACGACGTGGTCGAGGCCAACAACTACCCGACCGTCGAGATCGACCAGATGTGCCGGGCCAACCGCAAGATCGGCCTCGGGGTGATGGGTTGGGCCGACCTGCTCTTCAAGCTCGACGTGTCGTACGACAGCCCGGAGGCGCTGGACCTGGCCGGCACGCTCTCGGCCTTCATCCAGAAGGAGGCCTGGGACGAGGACACGCGGCTGGCCGAGGAGAAGGGCTGCTTCGCCAACTGGAAGGGCAGCCGCTGGGACACGGTGCTCCACCGCAAGATGCGCAACGCGCACTGCGTGACCATCGCGCCCACCGGCACCATCTCCATCATCGGCGGCTGCAGCGGCGGCATCGAGCCCATCTTCAGCCTGGCCTTCAAGCGCCAGGTCATGAAGGACAGCGCGGGCCGCGCCACGGTCATGTACGAGATCAACCCGGTGTTCCTGCAGCGCCTGCAGGAGGCGGGCTTCAGCCAGGACCAGATCGACCGCGTGGTCGAGCACGCCTGTGAGAAGGGCACGATCGAGAGCTCGCCGGTGACCCTGCCCGAGTCCATCCGCCGCACCTTCCGCTCGGCGCGCGACGTCTCGCCCGAGTGGCACGTGCGCATGCAGGCCGCGTGGCAGGAGCACACCGACGCCGCCGTCAGCAAGACCATCAACTTCTCCGCCGACGCCACGGCGGCCGAGGTCGAGCGCGCCTACCTGCTCGCGTACGAGACGGGCTGCAAGGGCATCACCGTCTACCGCGACAACAGCCGCGCCGGCCAGCCCATGGCGCTGGACGCCGGCAAGGCCGCCGCCGCGCCGAAGGCCGACGCGAAGGACGCGGAGAAGGACGCCATCCTGAACATGCTGCTGGAGAAGTAGGACCATGGCCCCGCACGACACCGCCAAGCGACTCGACGGCGAAACTCCGCCGGCCGCGCCCACCGAGAGCCTCGAGCGCGAGGCCAAGGACAAGGCCGCCGCGGTCGTGATGGCCTGGCGCGCCGTGGACTGGAACGCCGTGGAGCGCGCTGACGAGGCGGCGCTGGCCGCCCTGCGCGCGGCGAGCGAGGCGCACGAGTCCGCGCGGCGCTTCCTGCTGGAGGAGGCCGGCGAGCTGGGCGCGCGGCTGTGCGACGGACTCGAGCAGAAGTTCTACAGCCGGGAGGTCGGCCCGCGGCTGCGGCGGCCGGCGGTGCTGGGCGCGCTGGCCGCGGCCGCCGCGCGCGCCGCGAAGGGTGAGCCGGACGAGCCGACGCTGGTGCCGCGTCCGCGCCCGTCGGTCACGGTGGGCCACACGGTGCGCATGAACACGGGCTGCGGCAACCTCTACGTGACCATCAACGAGGACGGCGAGGGCCAGCCCTTCGAGCTGTTCAACCACATGGGCAAGGCGGGGGGCTGCGCCGCCAGCCAGAACGAGGCCATCGGCCGCCTCATCAGCTACGCGCTGCGCTGCGGCGCCTCGGTCGAGCCACTCATCAAGCAGCTCAAGGGCGTGTCCTGCCACCGGCCCGCGTGGGGCGAGGACGGCAAGATCTCCTCGTGCAGCGACGCCATCGGCAAGGCCCTCGAGAAGTACACCACCGCCCGCAGCGCTCGCCTCGGCAGCCGGACGGGCGCTCCCCGGCCGGCGCCGGTCGAGCCGCGGCTCGGCGCGCCCGAGGCGCGCGACGACGACCTGCCGCCGGAGATCGACCGCCGGCGCATGACGGCGCTCATGTCCACCACCCATGCCGGCAGCAAGAAGTCGGCCGACATCACGCGCGTGCAGGGCGCCTGCCAGGACTGCGGCAGCCAGCTCTCCTTCGAGGAGGGCTGCGTGAAGTGCCACTCGTGCGGCTTCACGGAGTGCGGCTGAGCGAGCCGTTGCCGTGAGCGTCCCGCGCCGGCAGCGCGCCGCGGGAACCACGCGGTGATGTCCGCGCTGCTCGTCGGCGGCGTCCTGGTGCTGCTGGTCGCCTGGGCCGTGGCGGTCTGGAACCGCCTGGTCACGCTGCGCAACCGCTACCAGAATGCCTTCGCGCAGATCGACGTGCAGCTGAAGCGCCGCTACGACCTGGTGCCCAACCTGGTGGAGGCCGCGAAGGGGTACCTTACGCATGAGCGCGAGACGCTGCAGGCCGTGATCGCGGCGCGGGGGGCGGCGCTGCAGTCGCTGCGCACGGCCGCGGCGGCGCCGGGCGCGGCGGACGCGATGGCCGGCCTGTCCGGCGCCGAGAGCGCCCTCGGTGCCGCGCTCGCGCGAGTCTTCGCCCTGGCCGAGCGCTACCCCGAGCTGAAGGCCGACCGGCAGATGCGGCAGCTCGCCGAGGAGCTGACCAGCACCGAGAACCGCGTGGCCTTTGCGCGCCAGCACTACAACGACTCCGCCACGGCCTACAACACCGCGCGCCAGGTCTTCCCGGCCTCGCTGCTGGCCGGCGCCTTCGGGCACGACCGGCCGGCGGCGCTGCTGACCTTCGAGACGGCCATCGCCGCACCGCCGGCCGTCCGCCTGGGCGCGTGAACTTCTTCGAGCAGCAGGACGACGCGCGCCGCCGCACGCTGGGCCTGGTCCTGCTCTTCGCCGCCGCGGTGCTGGGCACGGTGATCTCGGTGCAGGCCGCCGTGGCGGGCATCCTGCTGGTCGCCGGCAACGGGCACGGCGCCGACCTGCCTGTCCTGCTCCCGGTCACGGGCGTGCTCGTGCTGGCCGTGGTGCTCGGCGGCAGCCTGTGGAAGTCGGCCGAGCTGCGGCGCGGCGGGCGCGCGCTCGCGGAGCAGCTCGGTGGCCGGCACCTGCACGGCGGCAACGCCGACGAGGACGGCCGGCGCCTGCTCAACGTGGTGGAGGAGATGGCGCTCGCCTCGGGCGTGCCGGTGCCCGACGTCTACGTCCTGCCCGACGAGAATGGCATCAATGCCTTCGCGGCCGGGTTCACCACGGGCGACGCCGTACTGGGCGTCACGCAGGGCGCCGTGCGGCGCCTCTCGCGCGAGCAGCTGCAGGGCGTCGTGGCCCACGAGTTCAGCCACATCCTCAACGGCGACATGGCCCTGAACCTGCGGCTGGTGGGCTGGGTGCACGGGCTGCTGGTGATCAGCCTGCTGGGCCAGATCATCCTGCGCAGCCTGCGCCACGCCCGCGGCGGCGGGGGCAGGAAGGGCGGCGGCCTGGCGGTGATCCTGCTCATCGCGCTCGCGCTCTGGGTGCTGGGCCTCGTGGGCATGTGCTTCGCGAACCTCGTCAAGGCGGCGGTGAGCCGGCAGCGCGAGTTCCTGGCGGACGCGGCCGCGGTGCAGTTCACGCGCAATCCGTCCGGCCTCGCGGGCGCGCTCAAGCTCATCGGCGCCCGATCGGTGGGCGGCCTGCTGGCGGCCCCGGCGGCCTCGCTGGCCAGCCACATGCTGTTCACGCGCGGCTCGGGCGCCGACTGGTTCGCATCGCATCCGCCGATCGAGGAGCGCATCCGGCGCCTGGAGCCCGGCTGGGACGGCCAGTTCACGCCCTGGACCGATCTGCGGGTCCCGGCCCCTGCGCCACCGGCCGCCACAGAGGCAGCGCCCGGCCTGCCCGCGGGCCTCGCGGCGCTGGCGCTCGTGGGCCAGCCGCGGCCCGTGCACCTGCAGTGGGGGAAGGAGCTGCTCGCGGGCCTGCCCAACGACGTGCGCGCGGACCTCTCCGAGCCCTTCGGCGCCCGCGCCGCCGCCTACGCGCTGCTGCTCTCCGGAGGCCAGGACGCCTCGCGCCCCGGGTTGCCGGTGCTGCGCGCCCGGGATCCGGCGGGGGCCGAGCGCGCCGCGCGCCTGTTGCCGCGCCTGCTGGCCTTGGGGCCGGGCGCGCGGCTGCCGCTGCTGGACCTGCTGCTGCCCGCCCTGCGCGCGCAGTCGCGCGAGCAGTTCGCGGCCTTCGGCGGGCACGTGCGCACCCTCGTGGCGGCCGACGACGCCGAGACGCTCTTCGAGTGGGTGCTGCAGCGCCTGCTGGTGCAGCAGATCGAGCAGCACATCGGCGGCGTGCACTCGCCGCCGACCCGCCATGCGGGCCTGCTGCGCCTCGGCGCGGAGGTCTCGGTGCTGCTCTCGGCCGTGGCGCGCGCCGCGGGCTCCGAAGAGGGCGCCCGGCGCTCCTTCGCAGCCGCCGGCGGCGCGCTGCGGGACACCTCCGGCCTGCACCTTCTGCCCACGGCGAGCTGCGGCCCGGCGGAGCTCTCGGTCGCGCTGGACGCGCTCGCGGAGGCCTCGCCGGCCGCCCGGCAACGGTTGCTCGATGCCTGCGCCGCCGGCATCGCGGTGGACGAGGACGTGACGGAAGAGGAGGCCGAGCTGCTGCGCGCCATCGCCGTCAGCCTGCACTGCCCGATGCCGCCGGTGCTGCCCGGCCAGCCGCTGCGGCCGCCGGCCGCTGCCTGACGCCGCTTCTCCCCCGCCGCGCGCCGGGTATCCTCTGGCGCCCCCGCGAGGCCGAGCATGGATCTGCTGCACCAATTCGTCGACGTCGTCCTGCACCTCGACAAGCACGTGGTCGAGCTCACGGCGCAGTACGGCACGACGACCTACGCGATCCTGTGCGCCATCATCTTCTGCGAGACGGGCCTGGTGGTCACGCCCTTCCTGCCGGGCGACTCGCTGCTCTTCGCCGCCGGCGCCGTGGCGGCGCTGGGCGAGCTGGATCCATGGGTCCTGTTCGGGCTGCTGCTGCTCGCGGCGGTCGCGGGCGACAACGTGAACTACGCCATCGGCCGTCGCATCGGCCAGCGCGCCTTCGAGAACAGGTTGCCGCTCGTCAAGCGCGCGCACATCGAGCGCACGCAGCGCTTCTTCGCCAAGCGTGGACCGCGCACCATCGTGCTCGCGCGCTTCGTGCCCATCGTGCGCACGTTCACGCCCTTCGTGGCGGGCGTCGGGCGCATGCCATATCCGAAGTTCCTCGCCTACAGCCTGGCGGGCGGCGCGGCATGGTGCGGCATCTTCATCTACTCCGGACACGCCTTCGGCCAGCTGCCGGCGGTGAAGGAGAACTTCTCGCTCATCGTGCTGGCCATCATCGTGCTCTCGATGGTGCCCATGGTCGTGGAGTTCCTGAACGCCCGGCGCGAGGAGCGCGCGGCGTCGCGCGGCGCCTAGGCTCCGGCCGCCGCCTGCCGCGGCCGTGCCGCCTGCGTGGCGCGCAGGTCGAGCAGCTCGCCCTCGACCGAGAACCGGCCGCGGAAGCGGTTGATGCGCGGCACCAGCAGCACGTCGAGCAGCTCGCCGCGGCCGAGCTGCTCGGCCAGGCTGCCCCGGCCGAAGGCCACCACGCGCAGCGCGGCCGGACCCTGCCCGATCTGCATCTGCAGGTGCGTGCCGTCGCCGCCCATGCGCCGCGCCTCCAGCAACGTGACGCCGCTGCTGCCGAGCACCGGCCGGCCGTTGCCCTGCCCGAAGGGCGCGAGGCGCTCGAGCTGCTCGACCAGCCGCGGCGTGATCGCGGCCAGCGGCAGCTCGCCGTCGTATTCCTGCGGCGGCGTGCCGGCAGCGCCGCCGCGCTGCGCGACGAAGGCGTCGCGGAAGGCGCGGGTGAAGTCGGCGATGCGCTCCGGCCGGACGGTGAAGCCGGCCGCCAGCGCGTGGCCGCCGTGCGAGTCGAGGTGCTCGTGGCACGCGTCGAGCGCGGCGTGCGCGTCGAAGCCGGCCACCGAGCGGCAGCTGCCCTTGGCGGCCGGCTCGCCGGGCCGCGCCGAGATGAGCACCGCGGGCCGCCCGGTCTGCTGCGCGAGACGCCCCGCGACGAGGCCGAGCAGCCCCGAAGGCCAGTGGTCGTCGTGCAGCACGATGGGCCCGTCGGCCGGCTGGCGCGCGAGCCGCGCCTGCGCCTGCTCGAACACCTCGCGGTCGGCGGCGCGCCGTTGCGTGTTGAGCCGGTCGAGCTGCTCGGCCAGCGGCCGCGCCGTGGCCGCGTCGGGCGCGATGAGCAGCTGCAGCGCGATGTCCGCGCGCCCCATGCGGCCGCCGGCGTTGAGCCGCGGCGCGAGCTTGAAGGCCACGTCGTCGGCGGCGAAGTCCTGGGCCGAGACATCGGCCGCCGCGCACAGCGCCGCGAGCCCGGGGCTGCTGCTGCGCGGGATGGCCGGCAGCCCGCGCGCGGCCAGAACGCGGTTCTCGCCGGTGAGCGGCATCATGTCGGCCACCGTGCCGAGCGCCACGAAGGCCATGGCCTCGCCCAGGAACTGCATCATCTCGGGCGAGCGCCGCTTGCCCTCGGCCAGCTTGCCGGCCACGGCGCAGGCCAGCTTGAAGGCCACGCCCACGCCGGCGAGGCCCTTGTACGGGTAGGTGCAGTCCGCGCGGCGCGGGTTCACCACGGCCAGCGCCGGCGGCAGGCTCCGGCCCGGCAGGTGGTGGTCGGTGATGATGACGTCGATGCCGGAGGCCTGCATCTGCGCCACGGGCTCGAGGCTGCCGATGCCGTTGTCCACCGAGACGACCACGCGCGCGCCGACGCTCCGGCAGTGCGCCACACCGCCGGCGGTGAAGGAGTAGCCCTCGTACGCGCGGTTGGGCACGTAGACCGTGGGCCGCGCGCCGAGGTGGCGCAGGAAGTGCACCATGAGCGCGGTGCTGGTGAGGCCGTCCACGTCGTAGTCGCCGTAGATGACGATGGCCTCGCCTTCGCGCACGGCGCGCGCGAGCCGCTCGGCGGCCTTGTCCATGTCGGCCAGCAGCAGCGGGTCGTGCAGGTGGTCGACGCTCGGCTCGAGGTAGGCGCGGGCCTCGTCGGGCGTGGAGAGGCCGCGGTTGGCCAGCGCCGCCGCCACCAGCGGCTCCACCTGCAGCGCCGCGGCCAGCGTGCGCACGAGCGCGGGATCGGGACTCCTGCAGACCCAGGGCCGGGCGACGGTGGAGGCGGCGGGCGGCAAGGTGTCGGGTCCGCGGGCGGAAAGGCGTATTCTACGGAGCGCATGAGCGCGATTTCTCTGGCCCGCCGACGCCCGCCGCGGCACCTCTCCGTGCGACGAAGAGAGGGATTGCCATGAGGCCGCGCCGCGGCGCCGGGCGCGCCGCTCCACGACCGGGCACACGCCGGCAGCCCGGGACGCCGGCGGGCCTGAGGGCGCTGCCGGCCGTCGACCGCCTGCTGCGGCTCGTCGGCGAGGGGCCGGCCGAGCGGCAGGCCGCGCGCGCTGTGCTGGCCGACCTGCGCGCCCGCATCCTGTCGGGAGCGCTCGACGGGCGCGTGCCGACGCCGGCCGAGCTGGCCGACCGCGTGCGCACCGCCGTCGCCGACGCGCACCGCCCGGCCTGCCCGCGCGCCGTGAACGCCACGGGCGTCTTCCTGCACACCGGCCTCGGGCGCGCGCCGCTCTCCGAGTCGGCCGCGCGCGCTCTTTCCGGCATCGCCACCGGCTTCACGGTGCTGGAGGTGGATCCGCGCAGCGGCAGCCGCCAGCACCGCGAGACGCGCCTGCTGCCCGACCTGCTGGCGCTCACCGGCGCACAGGCCGCGACGGTGGTGAACAACAACGCCGGCGCGCTGCTGCTGGCGCTGGCCGCGCTGGCCGGCGGCCGCGAGGTCATCGTGCCGCGCGGCGAGCTGGTGGAGATCGGCGGCGGCTTCCGCCTGCCCGACATCATGCGCTTCGCCGGCTGCCAGCTGCGCGAGGTGGGCACGACCAACCGCACCTACGCACGCGACGTCGAGCAGGCCTGCTCCGAGCGCACCGGCCTGGTGCTCAGCGTGCACACCAGCAACTTCCGCGTGGTGGGCTTCCACCACCGGCCGGCGCGCGAGGAGCTGGTGGCGCTGTGCAGGAAGCGCCGGGTGCCCCTGCTCGAGGACCTGGGCTCGGGACTGCTCACGCCGCCCGGCGCCGCGTGGGGGCCGGCCGCCGCCGCGCTGGCCAGCGAGCCCGACGCGTCCACCGCGCTGGCCGCGGGCGTGGACCTCGTCTGCTTTTCGGGCGACAAGCTCCTCGGCGGGCCGCAGGCCGGCCTGCTGCTCGGGCGCGCCACCCTCGTCGCGGCCTGCCGCCGGCACGAGCTGTTCCGCGCGCTGCGCCCCGACCGCCTCGCCCTCGCGGCCCTGGCGGCCACGCTCGCGGACTGGCGCGGGGGAGGGACCGGGCTGCCCGTGGTCCTTTCGCTCGCGGAGACGGCCCGCGCCCGCCTCGAGCGAGCGCGCACGCTGGCCGAGCGGCTCGCGCAGCGCTTCCCGGCCGCGCGCTTCTCGGCCGTGCTCACGCGCGCCCAGGCCGGCAGCGGCAGCCTGCCCGCACGCGACCTGCAGTCGGCCGGTGTCGAAGTGAGCTGGCCCGGTCTCTCCGCCGACGCGCTGGGCGAGGCGCTGCGCTGCGGCGAGCCGCCGGTCTTCCCCCGCATCTGGCGCGGCCGGCTGCGGCTGGACGTGCTGGCGCTGCTCGCCGGCGACGACGAACGCCTGCTCGCAGCCTTCGCCGCGCTGCCCGCGCCGGAGTCCCGCGCATGATCCTGTCCGGCCGTCAGCTGCGCCTCACGCGCTACGCCAACTGCGCGGGTTGAGCCAGCAAGCTTCCGGCGCAGGACCTCGTGCAGGTCCTCTCAGTCCTGCCCAGGGTGAACGACCCGCGGCTGCTGGTCGACACCTCGCACTTCGACGACGCCGGCGTGGCCGTCGTCGCGCCCGACCTCGCGCTGGTGCAGACGGTCGACTTCTTTCCGCCCGTGGTCGACGATCCGTGGTGGTTCGGGCGCATCGCCGCGGCCAACGCGCTGTCCGACGTGTACGCGATGGGCGCGCAGCCCTTCAGCGCGCTCAACATCGTGGCCTTCCCGGTGGGCGAGCTGCCGCTCGAGGTGCTGGGCACCATCCTGAAGGGCGGCAGCGACGCGCTGGCCGAGGCCGGCGCACTCATGCTCGGCGGCCACTCGATCGTGGACACCGGCATCAAGTACGGCCTCGCGGTCACGGGCACCGTGAAGCCCGGCCGGCAGGTCACCAACTCCGGCGCGCGGGCCGGTGACGCGCTGTACCTCAGCAAGCCGCTGGGCACGGGCTGCATCACCACCGCGGGCAAGAAGGGCAAGGCCGCGCCCGACCAGCTCAAGGCGGCGTGCGAGTCGATGGGACGGCTGAACCGCGCCGCCTGCGAGGCGCTGGTGGAGGCGGGCGTGCACGCGGCCACGGACGTGACCGGCTACGGGCTGCTCGGCCACGCCTTCGAGATGGCGGCGGGCTCGGGCCTCGAGCTGGCGCTCTCCGCCTCGGCGCTGCCGCTGCTCGACGGTGCGCGCGACCTCATGGCGCGCGGCTTCGCCAGCGGCGGCGCGGCGCGCACGCTGGCGCACCTCGGGTCGCGCCTCGTCATCGATCCCGGCGTGGACCCGGTGCTGCAGCGCCTGGCGGCGGACAGCGAGACCTCGGGCGGCCTGCTCATCGCCGTCGCGCCCGATCGGGCCCCCGCGCTCGAGGAGGCGCTCGCGCGGCGCGAGGTGCTGGTGCAGCGCATCGGCGAGGTGCGCGATGCGGAGCGTGGCGCCGCGCTCCGCCTGCACGCCTGATCCTCACTCGCCGCCGTCGAGCGCCACGTGCTGGCCGCCGCCCAGCGCGGCGAGCTTCTCCAGGAACTCGCGGCCCTCCGGCTCGGCCGCCAGCGAGACCGTGTGGATGCGGATCTGCAGGGCGCGGTTGCGCTCGGCCACGTAGGAGAGGAGCAGCGCCGGGTCGCGCACGTCGCCCGACGACGGCGCGCCGTCCGAGAGCACGAACAGCGTGTCGAAGTCGTGGGCCAGGTTGGGCGGGCCGTCCAGCGCGTGCTCGGCCAGGTCGAAGACGGCGGCCAGCGCCGCGTGCATGTTGGTGCTGCCGCCCGGCGTCCAGCGCGCGATCTCGGCGCGTGCAGCGCTCCTTTCGTGCTCGCTGGCCTGCGCGAGCTGGCCCTGCCAGAGCCGGGCCTCGTCGCTGAAGGTGAGGAGCTCGAAGGCGTCGCCGGGCGACAGCGTGTCGATCAGGCGATACAGCTCGTCCTGCGCGACGGCCAGCCGCGAACGGCCGGGCTGCTTCTCGCCCGCCCGCGCGGGCAGCGGCGTCTCCATGCTGCCCGAGAGGTCGGTCAGGAGCACGAAGCGCTGGGACAGCGAGGCGATGGTGTGGTAGCGCGTGCCGATCTTGCGCCAGCGCAGGCTGCTGGAGGCCACGCCGGTGCCGCTCCGGCGCCCGAGCGCGACGGCGTCGCCCTGCTTGAGGAAGTCCGGCGGCGCCTCGCGCAGGAAGGTCTTCCAGGCCTCGATGTCCATCTCGAAGTTGCGGCCCGTGAGGCGCTCGAGGATGTCGAGCAGGTCCTCGCGCAGGCGGCCGGACTCGACCGCCAGCCGGTCGACCAGCGCCAGCACGGCGGACGGCTCGCGCAGGTCGGCCAGCGCCCGCGCGGCGGCGGTCCGCACGCGCCAGCGCGGGTCGTTGAGCAGATTGCACAGCGCTGCCTGTGCGCGCGGCCCGGCGAGGCGCTCGAGGGCCTCGGGCACCTCGAGGCGCACGCGCTCGGCGGGATCGATGGCCAGCGCGAGGATGCGGTCGAGGCGCTCGCCGTCGCGCGCGCGGGAGAGCGTGCGCACGGCCGCGGCGCGCACGCGCGGGTCCTCGTCGTCGAGGCCGGCGCGCGCCGCATCGCGCCAGGCGAAGCCCTCGGGGCGCGCCTCGCCCAGGGCCGAGAGCACCTGGGCACGCACGCGGCCGTCGCGGTGCTGCAGCCCGCGATCCTGGAGGCGCTTCAGCGTGCGCTCGGCCGTGTACGAGCCGAGCACGCGGCGCGCGGCCGGAAACAGCGCCACCTCGTCGTGCTCCAGCACCTCGAGCACGGCGTCCACGCAGCGCGGCTCGTCGAAGCGCGCGAGGCTCTCCAGCGCCGCGAGGCGCTCGGCCGTGGCGCCGTCGCGCCAGGCGCGCGAGACGGCGTCGATGGCGGCGCCCGCCTCGTCGCGCGCGGCGGCGGGCGGCGCCGCCAGCAGCGCGAGTCCCAGCAGCGCGGAACGTGTCACCATGAGGGCGGAAGGTAGCCCGGCGCGGCCGCCGCGGTGACGTGCCGCAGCAGGATGGCGTTGGTGACGGGCCCCACGCCGCCCGGCACGGGCGTGAGGAATCCAGCCACCTCGGCCACGGCGGGCTCGACGTCGCCGGCCAGCGTGGGTCCCGCCGGCCCCTGCACGGGGTGCGTGCCCACGTCGATCACGATGGCGCCCGGCCTCACCATGTCGGGCTTGAGCAGGCCGCGCGCCCCCGCGGCCACGACCACGATCTCGGCGCGCCGCGTGTGCGCGGCCAGCTCGCGGGTCTTGCTGTGGCACAGCGTCACGGTGGCGTTGCCGCCCGGGCCCGGCGCGGCGAGCATGGCCGCGAGCGGCCGGCCGACCACGAGGCTGCGCCCGACGATGCACACCTCGCGTCCGTCGGGCGCGAGCCGCGGGTCGGACAGGAGCAGCTCGGCCACGGCCGCGGCGGTGCACGGCGCGACTTGCCGGCGCTCGCTGGCCAGCACGGCGCCGAGGCTCGCGCGAGTCACGCCGTCCACGTCCTTGCCAGCCGGCACGCGCGCCGCCAAAGCTGCCGCGTCGAGTCCCCTGGGCAGCGGGAACTGCAGCAGGATGGCGTGCACCGCGCGGTCCTCGGCCAGCGCCGCGAGCGCCTGCTCGACCACCGCCTGCGCCGCGCCGGCGGGCAGCGCCACACGGCGGCTCTGCAGGCCGGCCTTGGCGCAGGCGCGGTCGATGGCATCGAGGTACGCGAGCGACGCCCCGTCCGCGCCGACGACCACGTTGGCGAGGCAGGGCACGACGGCGGCGCGCTGCAGCGCCTCGGCCACCTGCTCGCGGATCCGCGTGGCGATCGGCGCGCCGCGGACGAGCTCGGCCGCCATCAGCCGCCCGCCCTGGCCTTGCGCTCGAGCGTGGCCAGCCGCGTCTGCATCTGGTTGCGCGGCATGAGGTCGCCCTTCGCGTCGGCCCTGGGGATGCCGGCGCGGTACACGTCGGCGGCCTCGCCAGGGACGCCGGCCTCCTCCAGCGCCTTGCCCAGCTCGAGGTAGATGACGGACATCTCGGCGTCGGCGGCCAGCGCGGCCTTGAGCTGCGCCACGGCCTTGGCCGCCATGCCGAGCTTCCGGTAGCTGCCGGCCAGCGCCAGCCGCGCGCGCACGTCCTTCGGCGCGGCGGCCACGGCCTCCTCCTGCTTCGTCACCAGCTCGGCGTCCGGCGGCCGCTCGAGCGAGCCCGTGGGCGCGGCCGCCTCGCCCTTGCGCTTGATCTCGTCCTTCCACCCCAGCACGCGGGCCTTGGCCTGCCAGTCCTCGGCGGTGGCCTTGTCGCCCTTCAGCATCCAGAAGCGGCTGATGTTGGCGTGGGCCATGATCGAGTCGGGCCGGGACTTCAGCACGCGGCTCGTCACCTCGATGGCGCGGTCCAGCTCGCCGGCCTCGCCCAGCAGCATGCCGTAGACCTCGAGGCTGTCGGCGTGGTCGGGGTCGGCCGCCAGGATGGCCTCGAGCTGCGCGCGCGCGCCGGGCTTGTCGCCCTTCCTGTGGGCAGCGAGGGCGCGCATGAACTGGCGGTCGGAGTCGGTCGGCGGCATGGCAGCGGGCATCGTAGCCGGGCGGTGGGGCGGGGCGTAGCGGGCGCGGCGGCGTTGCGCGCGCAGCGACGGGCGGACTAGGATGCGGCGCGCGCCGCCATCCGCGGCGCCGGGCGGCCACGGCCGCTCGCCGGGAGCGGCAGGGCGCTGGTGTGCCCACCGGACTTCAAATCCGGATTGGGGGCCGACCAAGTCCCCGGGTGGGTTCGATTCCCATGCGCTCCCGCCAATGGCTGCGGTGTCCGCCCGCGAGAACCCTTGGCGCATGATCCGGCGGCATGCCGGACCCCCGCCCCGATGTCGAGATGCGCACCTGGCGCGTGCACGTCCCCCTGGGGATTCTCTTCGGCGTGCTCTGGCTGCTCACGGCGTTGCACTTGCTCGTGGGGCTCCATGACGAAGTGTTCCAGTGGAATGCGCTCTTCATCCTGAATTGCGCCGCGCCGCCCTTGATGCCGGTGGCTTGCCTGCTGGCCGGACGGGTCGGCGTGGCCGGCGCGAATCTCGGAGTGCTGGCGATCGTCGTCCTTCCCTGGTGGTGGGCTGCGCGCAATCCGGAGTCTCGCGGGCGATTCCGGATCGCGGCCGCGGTCATCGTCGTGTACTGGATGTTCATCGACTTCGGCCTCGCCCTGTCGGCCTGAGGCGAGGGGATCCTGGGCTCACCTTCCTCCGTCGTCCGGCTGCCCCGAACCGCTCCCCGCCGGCGCCTGCGGCTCTTCCTGATCCACCGGCTCCGCCTGCTTGCCTTCCCTCCCCGTGTATCCCATCTCGTCCAGCGCACGGCGCATCTCCGGATCCTCCTGCGTCGCATCCACCTTGTCGTACAGGTGGAACTTCGCGGCCGCCTGCTCGCGCAGGCCGATCAGGCCGCGCAGCACGTCCAGCAGCGCGGGCTCGTTGCGCCCGTACAGGTTGTCGCGCTCGTGCGGGTCGGTCCGGAGCTGATAGAGCTGCAGCGGCATCTGCAGCGAGTCGCCGGTGGCGGTCGGGAACACCATCTTGAAGCCCGTGTCCGCGCGCCGTACGAGCGTCGCCTCCTGGGCGTGGCTGAAGATCGCCACGCGGGGCCGCGCGCTGCCGGAGAGCACGTCCTGCAGCGCCCGGCCCGAGAGCTCGTCGTCGTCCGGCAGGCCCGCGGCGCGCAGGAGCGTCGGCACGATGTCCACGTTCTCGACCGGCGTGTCGAGGCGCTGGCCGGGCGGGATCCCGGGCCCGGCCGCCAGCAGCGGCACGTGCACCAGCTCCTGGAACATGTGGTAGCTGTGGTCGCGGAAGAAGACCTCGCGCAGCGTGCGCTGGTCGGCGGGCAGCTCGGCCACCTTGACCGCGTGGTGGCGGTGGTCCCAGAGCATCTCGCCGTGGTCGGCGCCCACCACGGCGAACAGCTCGCGCGGGCGGCCCGGCGCGGCGGCCGCGGCGGCGCGCAGCATGGCCAGCACCTGCCCGACGGCGCGGTCGGTGCTCGCCACCTCGCGGTCGTAGCGGTCGATGGCATCGAGGATGAAGCGCCGGTCGCGATCCATCCGGTCGTACAGCGGGGTGCCCGGCCCCGCCAGCTTGACGGCCTGGGTCCAGTCGACGAGCGTGTCGTCGCGGATGCGCACGCTGCCCTGCATGGTGACGTCCTCGGGCGGCTCGTAGGGCCAGTGCGGATCCATGAAGTGCAGGTACAGGAACCGCGGCCGGCCGTCGCGCGGGTGCGCCGCCAGCCAGTCGGCCAGCACCTGCTGCAGCATGGGGGCGGTCCAGGTGTGGTCCTGCGTGACCTCGCGCCCGATGAAGTGCTCGAAGCCGCGGTCGTAGCCGCCGCCGCGCGTGATGGCCGGGTTGCCGAGGAAGGCCGCGGTCTCGTAGCCGGCGGCCGACAGCCGCTCGGCCAAGGTGGGCACCGCGGGCGGCACGCGCTTGGCGTTCACGAACAGGTGCCGGCCCGAGAGGATGGAGGCCACGGAGGGCAGCGTCCAGCTCGACTGCGACGTGGCGTCGAGGAACACGGCGCCCTGCGTACCCAGCGCGTCAATCGCGGGCGAGGTGGGGCGCGCGTAGCCGAAGCCCGAGAGATGGTCGGCGCGCAGCGTGTCGATGACCACGAGCAGCAGGTCCGGGCGCGTGTCGGGCGGCGGCGGCGGGTCGCCGCAGGCGGACAGCAGGGCCAGCAGCAGCATTGCGGCTCGGCGCATCACCGCGGGGCTCCGGGCGTGCCGAGGGGGGGCGCGACGCCCGTGGCCCCGGGCGCCGGCTCGTCGCGCGGCGGGGCCGGCTGCTTCCGCGCCTTGAAGTCCAGGTACATGTCGGCCCGGTGGTTCAGGTCCGTCGCTTTCCACGGCTGCCTGTCGGCCAGGCGGCGCAGGATCTCCACCGCCTCGTCGATGTAGCCGTTGGCGTACAGGGCCTTGGAGGCGCCCTCCATCACGATCGGGTCCTCCGGCTGCAGCTCGAGCGCGCGCCGCGCGTGGCGCAGGCCGCGCGCCGTGTCGAACACCGGCTCGAACGTGTCGAGCACGCGCAGGGGCTTGTCCTCCATGCGCAGCGTGTAGACCTCGATGCTCGCCATGGAGGCCAGCATGCGGGCGTCGTCCTGCAGGCCCAGCAGCTCCGCCTCGCGGAAGTCCTGCCACGCCTTGACCTCGTCGCCGAAGGCGAGCCGCAGGTTGCCGCGGTCGCGCAGGGCCGCGGCGTCCTCGGGATGGTTGTCGAGCTCGGTGTTCAGCTCGGCGAAGGCGAGCCCGAGCCGCCCCTGCCGGGCGTGCACGTCGGCCAGGCCCCGGTGCGCGCCCGCCAGCAACGGGTCGGCGCGCAGCGCCAGGTCGAACTGCTCGCGCGCGAGGTTGCCGAACTCGACGTGCTCGTAGCGCTCCGCGATGCCCAGCATGGCCGCGAAGCCGCGCCCGAGCGCGAGGTGGTGCTCCGGCCGGTCGTCGGACCAGCGCGTGGATTCGCGGAAGTACACGAAGGCCTCGTCGATGGCCGCCAGGCGGTCCTTGAGCTTGGGGTCGGTCTGCAGCGCAGGTCCGAGCGCGCTGCGCAACCGGTCATAGAACACGAGAGCCCGCTCGTAGTTGCCCGACTTGAGCAGCAGCATCATCATGCTCGTGTTCTTGCCGGCCGGGTTGGAATAGGCGGCGATGCGCCGGGCGGCCAGGTCGTCCACCGCGGTGAAATCCAGGAACAGCAGCAGCGGCCCGGCCGTCAGCATCAGGGCCGCGTGCCGGCGCGTGCGCAGGCAGCGCACCAGCCAGTCCACGGTGACGGCCGCGAACAGCGCGAACAGCGGCAGCACGTGCACGCGGAAGCGGCCGAGCATGTACAGCGCGATGACCGAGGCCGCGAGCGCCAGCAGCAGGAGGTAGGGCACCACCAGCTCGCGGCGCCGCGGAAGCCCGAGGAGCAGGCCCAGCAGCGCCAGCGCCGAGACGATGCCGAACGGCACGAAGCCGAGGCGCAGCGTGTCCAGGTGCGCCGAGTGCAGGTAGAAGTCGGCGTTGTTCGGTTCCTCGTAGCCGTTGAAGAAGGCCACGGTCTTGTTCCACTGCAGCCGGACGAGGCCCCACGGGTCGGCGGCATGCGTCGCCAGCACCAGCTTCGCCGTCCTGCCGAGGTCGAAGTTGGCTTCCATGAGGATGCGCCGCAGCGTGTCCGCCGGCACGTCCCAGCCCACGCCGTCCTGGCCGCGCGCGTTGCCCACCACGAGCACCTCGGGTCCGCGCGTGCTGAGCTTGAAGGTGGGCGCGCCGACCAGCCGGTTGCGCACGAAGGCCGGCGCGCACACCGCGCCCCACGCGACCAGCAGCAGCGCCGCGACGCGCAGCACCTGCCGCGGACGCCCGCGCCAGGCCCAGCCGACGACGAGCAGCGTGAGAGCGAGCAGCGGCACGCCGGTCTCCTTGGCCAGCGTGAACAGCCCAAGCGCCGCGCCGGCCGCGAGCCAGTCGCGCCGCCGGTCGCGCTTGACGGCCGTGTCGAGGGCGAGGGCCAGCACCACCGTCAGCAGCGCCAGCGGCCCGTCGCGCAGGGTGAAGGCGTCGTAGAAGTAGAACTGGCCCATGAGCGCCAGCAGCAGGCCCGCCACCCAGCCGGCCAGCGGCGAGACGAGGCGGCGCGCGAGGAGCGCGGTGAGCGCGCAGGTCAGGGCGCCCAGCACGGCCTGCACGTAGCCGAGCGTCTCGGTGGCGCGGCCGAAGGCCCAGTAGACCGCCGCGACGAAGTAGGGGTAGAGCGGCGCCTGGTGGTAGGTGCGCTCGCCGCCGTACCACTCCAGCCACTTGCTCTCGGGCGCGACATCCGCCGTCCACAGGTGATAGGCGTGCGGCTGCTTCCAGCACATCAGGTCGCCATCCGCGATGGCGCGCGCCCACTGCGCGAAGACGAAGGTGTCGTACTGGGTCAGCCGGTCGCTGTCGAGGCCGATGTCGCGCACGCTCTGGTGCACGTAGGCCCCGCGCAGGACGAGCGCGACCGCGAACACGGCCAGCGGCAGCAGCCAGGCTCTTTCGCGGCGGTTCACGGGCCCAGCTCCTCGGGAATCACCGAGAGCCGCAGGCGCAGGAACTCGTCGTCGGGCTGCAGCGCGAGCGCCTCGCGCAGGATGCGGCGCGCTTCGCCCGGCTCGCTGGCGAGGAAGGCCGCCATGGCCTGCCAGCTGCACAGCCGCGCCTCCTCGACCTGGTCGTCCAGGAGGAGCTGGCGCGCGCTGCCGTACATGCCCTTCGCCTCACGGTACTTGCCGCGCAGCATGGTCAGCAGCGCCAGCTGCTCCCAGGCCCGCGGGTCGCGCAGGCGCTCCCGCATGACCGCCTCGAGCTGCGCGTACTGCCGCTCGGCCGACGCGCCGCCGGCGGTGTAAGCGTCGACCACGGCGCGCATGGCGCCGCCCAGCTCGAGGTGGCGGCCGGCCGCCTCGAGCGCGAACAGCCGCGCCCACAGGGCCGGCAGGTGCTGCGGATCGGCCAGGATCTGCAGCTCGGCCTCGCGCAGCAGCTGGTCCACCTGCGCATTGAGCTGGTAGAAGGCGAGCCGCAGCAGCGACGGGCCCTGCCGCGGCGAGAAGAAGTCCGGCAGCCCCCAGGCCGCGTGCTGGCGGCCGTCGCGGTCGAGCCCGAGCACGCGCCAGGCCTCGACCAGGCCCGCGGCCACACGCGCCGGCAGCGACGAGGTCGCTCCCTCCTGCAGCGTGGTCCAGGGGAACGGCTTGGCGGACAGGTCGGCGCAGGCCTGGCGCAGCGTCTCCACCGAGGCGGCCGGCTGCCCGCCGCGCAGCTCCAGCTCGGCCACGCGCACGCGCACGTGCGCGCGGGACAGGAGGTCGTCCTCGAAGGTCAGCGTGCGCTCCAGCGCCTCGGCCGCCGCGAGCGGCCGGCCGCGCGCGGCCTCCGCGTCGGCCTCGTTGCGGAAGACGTCGCGGAACGTCTGGGGCTGGTCGAGGATCTCGCCCGTCGCGGTCAGGGCCTCCTGCCCCAGCGCGGAGGGCGGCACGGTCACGCCCTGCTGGTGCTGGATCTCGGCGATGCGGTACTCGAAGTAGGGGTTGTGCGAGACCTCGAAGGCGTGCTGGAAGTGCGCCAGCGCGACGTCCAGGTCGCCCGCGTCGAGCGCCAGCTGCGCGCGCTCGCTGGCCAGCGTCTCGGGCTCGATCACGCCGGGGCGCAGGTTCTTCTCCAGCCAGTCCAGCACGTCGGCCGCGCGATCGTCGCGGCGGGCCACGCGGAAGACGCGGTAGGTGTCGAGCCACGCGCGGCGGCCGACCTCGCGCCCCGCGCCGTGCTCGCCGACATGGCGCCCGAACAGCATCTCCGCCGCGGACTCGAGCGCGATCGGCGCCGCGCCCTTGACGGGCAGGTGGAAGTTGCCGGGCTCGGCGTCCTGCCAGGGCAGCAGCGGGATCACGCCCGAGTCGAGCGCCAGGGCGTCCACCAGCAGCTCGAGCGCCGTGTCGCGACGGCCGAGCGCGGCGAAGCACGCGATGCGGTCGGCGCGGTCGCGGTTCTCCTGCAGGCTGCCGTGGAAGTCCTGCAGCGCCAGCCCCAGCTCGGTCGCGGCCAGCTCGAACATGCCGTGGCGCAGGTACAGGTGGCCGAGCAGGCTGTGGCCGGTCGCGTCACGCGGGGCCAGCGCCACCATCTGCGACAGCACGCGCTGCGCGGCCGCCAGGTCTCCGGCCTGCTCCAGCCAGCGGGAGAGGAGATCGTGCGCCCGCGGCGTGGTCGGGGCGATGGCCACGGCGCTCGCCATCGCCTCGCGCGCGTCCTGCAGGCGCGCGGGCTGGTCCTCCTGCTGGCCTTCCCACAGCATGAGCTGCGCCTTCAGGGCGAGCTCCTGCGCGCGCAGCGGCTGCACCGAGAACTGCAGCACGAGCAGGCCCAGCCCGACGCTCCACGCGATGGCGCTGATGGGCCGCGGCCAGGCCGGGGCGCGTTGCGCCACCGGCTGGCGCCGCGCGGCGAGCAGGCCCGTGAACAGGAAGATGGGCGCCGGCACCACGGTCTCGAGCGACAGCCCGAGATCGAACAGGCTGGCGAGCAGCAGCGACACCGAGCCCGCCAGCACGGCGGCCGGCAGCGCCGCGGGAAGCTCCGGCGCCATGCTCCGGAAGGCGCCCCAGCAGCGCAGGAGCAGCCAGGCGCACCAGACGAGCACCACGGCCAGCGCCGGCAGGCCCGCCGCCTGCGCGACGTACAGCAGCATGTTGTGGGGGTGGGGCGACTCGGGTTCGTTGAAGAACCGGCTGCCCGGCCGGAACCGATCGACGGCGATGAACGTGTGCGGCCCGACGCCCAGCCACGGGTAGCGCTGGATCACCGCCATGCTGTTGCGCCACGCGTCGACGCGGAACTCCATGGACTTCTCGAAGCGGTCGATGCCGCTCGTCAGCCGCGCCGCGGCCTGCTCGCCGCCCTGCAGGTACCAGGCGCCGCCGGCCAGCACCGGCAGCAGCACGGCCGCCGCCAGCAGCCACAGGGCGGGCACGCGGCGCGTGAGCGCGCGCAGCAGCCAGCACGACGGCAGCACCAGCAGGCCGGCACCCATGGAGGCGATGCCGGTGTTCGAGTCGGTCATGAAGGTGGACGCCGCGAGGAGCACCGCCGCCAGGAGCCAGGCCACGGACATCGGCGAGCGCCGCAGGGCGAGCCCGGCCGCCAGCACCGTGTGCAGGCCGAAGAAGGGCGCGAGGAAGTTGGGATGCTGGCGGAACAGGACCAGCCGCGTGGCCAGCGCCGATTCCCACTCCACGTGCCTGCCGAGCCAGATGGTGAGCGCCACCCCGCACAGCGCCACGGCGACGGCCGCCAGCGTCGCGGAGCCGAGCACGTCCCGCCACAGCTGGGCGCCGCCCTCCGCCAGCGCTATGGCCAGTCCCAGCGCGCCCAGCGCCAGGATCCAGGTGAGCGACGGCAGGGCCGCGAGCAGGCTGTGCCCGCGCGCCGTCGAGACGGCCGCCAGCACCACGAACAGCGCGCCCGGCAGCAGCAGGCGGTCGATGCGGTCGGGTGGTCCCGAGGCTGCGGCCACCAGCAGCAGCGCGACGAGGCCGAGGCCCGCGGCGGAGGCGGGCTCGAGCAGGAAGAGCGCCCCTCCGAGCGACGTGGCGAAGACGGCGAGGAGCACCGCCTGCCGGCCGGCCGACCGGGCGGACACGCCGGCCGCGAGCAGCAGCGGAGCCAGTCCGGTGAGGAACGGAAACAGGGGCGCGAAGATGCGCGGGATCTCCTCGCGCACGATGCGGATCGACATGTCCGCGCCCGCGTGCGAGAGTGCGTGTGCACACAGCCCCAGCACGATCAGGGACAGCCCATGGCGGGTGGCGTCGAGACGACGGAAGCGTCCCGGAAGCAGCCGCACGAGCGGGCGCACCAGGAGCGTGCCCAGCAGCCAGGCGACCCCGCAGCTCGCCATGCCCCACGGCACCCGATTGTCGAAGGCACTGGCCGAAGCCGTGCTCATCCAGGCCTGGGCCAGGAGGAGCCACGCGAGACCCCACAGGGCCGCGCGCGACAGGAGCCGGAGAATCACCATGAAAGCGGATGCTCTCGCAAGGCAGCCGTGTCAGCGATCAGAAAAAGCGATGGGGCCGGCTCCGCAGCGCGGAGCCGACCCCATCCTCCTCCCTTCAATCCTTGGCGCGGTGCCCGGGCCCGATCCCTGGCGGTCCGCAGGATTGAGCATCCGAAAAATCCTCGGCACCCTTCCTATCTCAAGTGCCGTGCCAATCCCGACCTTCCGTGGCGCATGGGTTGCAAGTAATGGATGTAAAGCAAGTTAGAGCGAAGTGTGGTGCCTGCGGTGCGCCATGTCGCGCCGGGTATCTCGCGCCCGCAAGGGCCACCAAACAAAGTCCTTATCTGCACAACATCATCTGCAGCAAATGTTTACGCGTGTGAACCAGAGGGCGCTGCGTCTGGCCACGATTCTGGCCCTTGTGGGCACGCTGGGCTGCGCCTCGGAGGTCCGCGTGCGCTGGGGGCCGGACGACCTGCGCGTGGACGTCGTGTGGGCCGCGCTGCAGTGCGGCGCCCTCGAGCCGGCCGCCGAGGCGGCGGCAGCGATCGAGGACGAGACGCTGCGCACGCGGGCGCAGCTGGACGTTCGGGCCGCGCGTGAGGGCCGTGCCGCCGCCTACGTCGAGGCGCTCTCGCGCGGCTCCTGGCTGGTCGCACGCTTCGCGGCCAGCGGCGAGCAGGCGCTCGAGTGGCTGCGCGAGGAGCGCCGGCGCGGCGGAGCGAGCCCGGCCCTGTGGATCGAGGAGTCGCGGCGCTCGCCCAGCGCCGGCCGCGCGCTGTCCGCGGCGCGCGCGGCGCGCGACGGCCAGCCCGGCGGCCTGGAGGCGCTGGCCATCGAGGCCGAGCTGCTCCTGGCGCAAGGCCGCAGCGGCGAAGCGGCCGTTCTCGTGTCGCTGGCCAGGACGGCGCGGCTGGAGCTGGCCCACGCGCGGCTGCTGGCGGCCACGGGCCGGCTCTCCGCGGCCGGCCGCGCGGTCCTGCGGGCGGCGCGCGAGGGCAACGCGGTGCCAGCCAGCCTGGCGCTGCTGCAGGAGATCCTGGCCCGCGTGCCGCTGCGCGAGCTCGAGGACGAGGCGCGCGCCACGCTGGCTGGCCTGCGCACCGAGGGCCCGCGCCTGCAGCGGGCGCAGCAGCGGCTGCTGGCGTGGCTGGCGGCCGAGCGCGGGGACCTGCCCGAGGCCATCGCCTGCCTTCAGCGCTGCGAGCCGCGCGCTCCGGACGAGGACGCCGCGCTGGTGCGCTGGCGGGCGCGCCTGTCGGGGACGGAGCCGCCGCCCGTGCCGCTCGAGCTGCGCCTCGACGCCACGGAGGACCGCCCGCGCAGCCCCGCGCTGCTGGAGAAGCGCCTCGCCGACGAGTGGGACCTCGCCGCGCGCGCCGGCTACGAGCTGGCGGACAAGGGCGCGGGCGAGGACCTCGGCAGCTTCGTGCGGCTCCTCGACCTGGCTGCGGCCGGCCTGCCAGGCGCGCCCCGGCTGTCGGACCTGCCGCGGCGCGACTTCGGCCTGTTCGGTGAGATGCTCGACACGGCGCCGCTGCGGGACAGCCTGCCGGCCGCCGTCGTGCTGTGCGGCAAGGCGCTCACCCTGCCGGCCGACATCGCCTGGTTCGACCTGCAGTCCTGCCGCTCGCGCGAGCTGCCCGACGGCTTCGGCCGCTACGAGGAATGCGAGGTGCGGCACGCGCGCGTGAACGGCTACGCCGCGAGCCACGGCGCCTCGATCACGGGCGCGGGCATCGATCCGCTGGTGTGGATCGATCTCGACCAGATGGAGCGCGAGGAGCGCAGCACGCGGCTGCTGCCGGTCGGGCCGCCCCTTCCGGCCCTCGCGGCGGCGGGACGCGAGGAGCGGCGCGATCTCTCCGAGCCGCTGGACGTGGCGCGCTGGATCGACGAGGCCGTGCGGCAGCAGGCGGGCGTGCGGCACGACGAGCTGCTGCTCGACGCCCTGCGCCAGCACGAACAGCAGCACATCCTCGATTTCCGGCGCTTTCTGTCCGAGGGCACGGGCGGCAGGGTCGCGCTGCTGCTGTCGGGCGGCCTCCTGCCCGGCGCCGTGCAGGTGGAGATCGAGCGCCGCGCCCAGCTGCACGCGCTGCGCACGGCGGAGGAGCCGCGCCTCGCGCTCTGTCACGCGGTCTCGCACCTGCCGGTGGAAGGCGAGGCGCGCCGGGAGCCTCACGCCGCCGCCTACGGCGCCCTGGTAGCCGAGTTCGTGCGCCGGCTCGACGACGGCGACTGGCCGGCGAGCCGCTCCGCGGGCGAGCTGGGCCTCGACCCGCGGAAGAACCTGCTGCAGCAGCTGCACCTCCTGGATGCCGGCACGGTGCGCGCCATCGCGCTGGCCATGGACGACTGAGCGTCCATCACACGGCGCCCTGCTGCAGCACGATGACCTTCACCGTGCGCAGCAGGATGGCGATGTCCAGCGCGAGGCTGCGGCGCTTGATGTAGTACAGGTCGTACTGCAGCTTGATGAGCGCGTCGTCGGCCGAGTTGCCGTAGCTGTAGTTGATCTGCGCCCAGCCCGTGATGCCGGGCTTGACCACGTGCCGCTGGCCGTAGCCGGGGATCTGCCGCTCGAGCTCGGAGACGAAGAAGGGCCGCTCGGGCCGCGGGCCCACGAGGCTCATGTCGTTGCGGATCACGGACCAGAGCTGCGGGATCTCGTCGATGCGCAGCTGGCGCAGCCAGCGGCCCACGCGCGTGATGCGCGGGTCGTCGGCGTCGGCCCAGACCGGCCCGCTGGCGGTCTCGGCATCCGCGCGCATGGAGCGGAACTTGGCCAGCGTGAAGCGGCGGCCGTTGCGGCCCACGCGCTCCTGCCGATAGAGCACCGGCCCGCGGCTGCCGAGCTTGATGGCCAGCGCGGCCAGCAGGCTCAGCGGCAGGGCGAGCAGCAGCCCCAGGCTGGCCAGCGTCACGTCGAGCACGCGCCGCACGACCACGTAGGGGAGGCCCACGGAGGTAGCCGGCCCCAGGAGCAGCCGCGAGTCCGCCAGGCTCTCGAGCGGCAGGCGGCCCGTGACCTGCTCGTACCACGTGCCGGCGTCGGTCACGCGCACGTCATCGAGGCGCACAGCGAGCAGCACGTCGCCCGGGATGTCGGTCCCCGGCCCGATCACGAGGCGCGCCACGTCGTGCTGGCGCACCAGCGCGGCCGCCTCGGCCGGTCGACCGAGCCGCCGCCGGCGCGGCGGCGCGCCCAAGGGCTCATCCAGCCAGCCCACCAGGTCGAGCCCCGGGTCCTGCCGGCGCCGCAGCTCCTCCTCGAGCACGTCCATGGCCGGGCCGCGGCCGGCGAGGAGCACGCGCTCGGCGAGCCCGGCGCGCCGCACCCAGCGCGGCCAGCGCATGCGCAGGCCGTAGGCGGCCAGGAAGCACGCGCCCGCGGCGGCCAGCACGAGCATGGGGTGGATCTGCAGCCGCGCCAGCCGGCCCTCGAGGTCCAGGTTGCGGTCCAGCGCGCCGAGCATGTAGTGCAGCAGCGGCAGCGCCACGAGCACGATCCCGGTGGCCTCGACCAGGCGCACCACGGTGAGCTGCGGGCGCGTGATGACGCTCCACACGTACAGGTTCCGGAAGGCGAAGCTGACCTGCAGCGCGACCACCATGATGAGCGAGCGCAGCAGGATGAAGCGGCCCTCGTCGGGCGCCAGCGCGGGCAGCACGCCGGCGTGGCGCGCGAGCAGGAGCTGCTCCGCGAACGAGCGGCTGTGCGCCACGAGCACGACGATGGCCAGCAGCACGGCCGCCTCGACGACCGCGAACGGCAGGATCGAGGTGCGTCCCTTCACCGGCGGCCGTCAGGACCCCAGCAGCGCTTCGATGTCGTCGGGGTCGCTCGGGACGCCGCCCGAGAGCTTGACCGCGCCCGTCGCCGTCATGAGGTAGTCGTCCTCGATGCGCACGCCAAGCGCCTCCTCGTCGATGTAGATGCCGGGCTCTATGGTGAAGCACATGCCCGGCTGGATGGGCACGCCGCCACCCACGTCGTGCACGTCGAGGCCGATCCAGTGCCCGAGGCCGTGCTTGAAGTACGTGCGCCCCGGGCCGAAGCCGCCGTCCTCGATGACCTGGCGCGCGATCTGGTCGAGGTCGCGCATCGTGACACCCGGCTTGGCCGCCTCGAAGGCCGCGGTCTGCGCCTTGAGCACCAGGTCGTAGACCACGCGCTGGCGCGGCGTGAACGTGCCGCTCACCGGGACGGTGCGCGTGACGTCGGCGCAGTAGTAGCGGTACTTGGCGCCGACGTCGAGCACGATGAGGTCGCCGGCCTCCATCTGCCGGCGGTTGGCATTGTAGTGCAGCGTCACGCTGTTCGGCCCGCTCCCGCAGATGGAAGCGAAGCCCGGCCGCTCGGCGCCGAGGCGCAGGAAGGCGCCCTCGAGCGCGCCCTGCGGCTCGTACTCGAAGGCGTCGGGCCGCACCTGCCCGAAGGCCTCGCGCAGTCCCGCGCAGGTGATGTTGATGGCGGCCCGCAGGCAATCGAGCTCGTATTCGGACTTGACCAGGCGCAGCTCGGCGATGCGCGCGTCGAGCACGTTCGTCAGGACGGACGTGCCGGGCGGCACGCCAACGGAGAGGCGCGCGGGCGATGCGGCCTCCGCGCCCGCATGCGCACCCGCCTCGATCGGCCTCGCGTGCAGCGTCGCGGGGGCCCACTCGGCCAACAGCTGCTCGCGCTGTTCGAGCGGCAGCGTGCGGCGGAAGCCAGTAGCCTCCGCGGACTCGGGGCCGGGGGCGAGGTGCACCCCGTTCCAGACCTCGTCGCCGGGATCCTTCGGCGGGAGGAACATCACCTCGTCCTGCAGCCGGCCGGCCTCGTCGATGCGCAGGGCCAAGGCGATGTTCGGCTCCTCGACGCCCGAGACGTAATAGAAGTTGTCGTCCTGGAAGAAGCGCTGGAGTTCAGGCTCGGCGGGCGATTCCATCCACACCACGGCCGGCCCGCCCAACTTCGCCGCCAGCTCGCGGCGGCGGCGCGCGCACTCCTCGCGCAGGTCGCCGGCGGGCTGCTCGTACACGTCCGCGGCGCGCGGCGCGGCGGTGGTCGCGGGCCGCACCTGCGCCGGCGCAACCGTCGCGACCACCTGCAGCGCAACCGGTTCGGGCGGGGGCGCCGGGGTCGCGGCGCTGCACGCCGCGGCCGCCAGAAGCAGGGCGGCGAAGAGCGCGCGCAGCCGTTCAGCTGTCACCACGGTGGAACTCCGGCATGTGGGCGAAGGGGTCCTCGATGATCTCGGTACCGGTGGCCCGGCCCTCGGCGTCGAGCGACACGGACACGACCACGAAGCGCCAGGGGCTGGCCGCCTGGTCGTGGCGGGCCAGCCAGGCGCGCGCGCCGCGCAGGAGCGCGTGGAACTTGATGCGGGTGATGGTGGACGACGGCTCGACCTCGCCGACCAGCCGCGCGCGCACCTCGACGAACGAGAGGCCCACGTCGTCGCGGCACACCACGTCCAGCTCGCTTCCGCGCACGCGGAAGTTGCTCTCGATCACGGTGAAGCCCGCCGCCACGAGCGCGTCGCGCGCGGCTGCCTCGGCCGCCTGGCCCCGCACGTGGGATCCGCGCGACATCAGGAGCCCGCCGGCTCCTTGCCGGCCTCCTCGCCCGTGGGCGTCAGCACCTGCGCGATGGCCGAGCGCAGCACGCGCGCGCGCGTGCTGCTGTCGTCGAAGCGCACCGTCAGCTCGTCCTCGTTCACGGCCGCCACCGTGGCGTAGATGCCGCTGGTCAGCAACACCTTGTCGTTCTTGCGCAGGGCCGACAGCATGGCCTCCTTCTTCTTGCGCGCCTTGCGCTCGGGCCAGATGGCCACGAACCAGAAGATGGCCAGAGGCACCAGAAGCATGATGAGCATGTTCGGGCCGCCGCCCGCGGCGGGGGTGTCCTCGAGCAGCAGCGGAAGCATGAGGCGGCGTATCCGGGAGGCGTGGACGAAGGCGGCATCCTACGCGGGCGCGGCACCCGGGCTCAACGCGGTCGCAAGCGGGCCCCGACCCGGCTACGCTTCCGCCATGATCCCGGCCGCGCGCGTCCTGGTGGCCCTCTCGGGCGGCGTCGACAGCGCCGTGGCCGCGGCGCTGCTTTCGCAGGCAGGCGTCGAGGTGGTGGGCGTCTTCATGCGCAACGGCGTGCGCGGTGCCGCCGCGCGCCGCTCGTGCTGCTCGCTCTCGGACGCGCGCGACGCGCGGTCGGTCGCCGACCGGCTGGGCGCGCCCTTCTACGTGCACGACCTCCAGCAGCCCTTCGACCGCCTGATCCAGAGCTTCGCGCGCGACTACGCCGCGGGCCTGACGCCCAATCCCTGCGTCGTCTGCAACAACGAGCTCAAGTTCGGCGAGCTGGTCTCCCTGGCCGACGACCTGGGTTGCACGGGCGTGGCCACCGGCCACTATGCCCGGCTGGCCGGCGGGCGCCTCGCCCGCGCGGCCGATCGCGCCAAGGACCAGAGCTATCTGCTGGCCGGCCTCTTGCCCGCGCAGCTCTCCCGCGCCCGCTTCCCGCTGGGCGAACTCTGCAAGGCCGAGGTGCGCGCGCTGGCGCGGCGGCTCGAGCTGCCGGTGGCCGACAAGCCCGACTCGGCCGACATCTGCTTCGTGCCCGGCGGCGAGTACCGTGCCGTCGTGGCCGAGCGCCTCGGCGGCCTCGGCGCGACGGGGGCGCTGCTGGACCGCGAGGGCCGGCCGGTCGGGCAGCACGCGGGCGTGGCGGGCTTCACGGTGGGCCAGCGTCGCGGCCTCGGCGCGGCGCTCGGTGCGCCGGTCTACGTGACGGCCATCGACGCCACGAGCGGCGAGGTGCGTCTGGGCCGGCATTCTGACCTGCTGCGCACGACCTGCCTGGTGCGGGAGGTGACCTGGCAGGCGCCGCCGCCGCGCGCGCCGCGGGCGCTCGTGCAGCTGCGCCATCATCACGCGGCCGTGCCTGCGACGCTGACCGAGGAGCGCGACGGCCTGCGCGTCAGCTTCGAGTCTCCGTGCCCGGACGTGACGCCCGGGCAGTACGCCGCCTTCTACGTGGGAGACGTCGTCCTGGGCGCCGGCCGCATCGCGCGCGAGCCGTGACGGCAGGGACCGTCAGAGCAGGCTCTTCAGTCCCTTGCCGGCCTTGAAGGCCACGCGCTTGCCGGCGCGCACCTTCATCGGCGCGCCCGTGCGCGGGTTGCGCAGCAGCCGTCCCTTGCGCGGCCGCACCTCGAACGTGCCGAATCCCGACAGGGCGATGGAGCGGTCCTTGTGCAGCCCGGCCGACAGCCCCTGCAGCACCGCGTTCACGGCGCGCTCGGCCTGGGCCTTGCTCGTGCCCGCGCCGAGGCAGCGCGCGACCAGCTCCACGAGTCCGGACTTGTTCATGCTCGGCGAGACCTCGGGGCTGCCCGGTAGAGACCCGCTCGCCCGGTGCCGCGCATGTGATACCAACGGCCGCCGGACTTGGCCATGGGGCGCTCCGCTGTTACGTCGGCGCGCCGCGCGCTACGCTCGGCCGCGATGAGCGAGACGCACACGGACGACGCTTCGGCCCCCGGCGAGCGGGTGCGCTTCTGCCTCGCGTGCGGTGCGATGGTGGCCTTCGACCTGCGCATCTGCCCGGCGTGTGGCCACGTGGAGCCGGCGCCCGGCGCGCCGCCGCCGGCCAGCGTGACCTGCGACGCATGTGGCACCCGGCACGCCGCCGGCCTGCAGACCTGTCCCGGCTGCGGCCGTGAGACGCCGGGATTGTGGCTGCCCGCCCCGCGCGGGGAGCCCGTCGCGGCCGCCAGCGCCGAAGGCCTGACGACGGCCTACGTCGCGCTGGCGTGGCTGGGGCCGCTGATCGCGGTGCTTGCGGTCGCGCTGGCGCTGCGTTGAGGCCGCGGCAAATCGCGCCGGGCTTCGTTGTCGCGTTGCGCTCGATCCTCAGCGACCCCATGAGGCCCCAAGTCGGACGACCCACTCGGGGTCGTCCTTGGTTGGGGCCCCGGCCTGCGGTCGATCGCGACGCGTTGCCTCGCCCGGCACGATTGGACGCGGCTTCGAGGGAGCCGGTCAGCTTTCCGAACCGGCTTCGGGATGGCCGTTCAGCTTTCCGGGGCGGCTTCGGGGTCGGAGGGTGGGGTGCGGGCGGCGTGGGCGCGCACTCGTTGGAAGAGGGCGTCGGCGCGCAGGCGGCGCAGGTCGGGGTCGCGCTCCATGTGCTCGAAGTCGCGGTAGCCGCGGTCGATGGCGATGAGCAGCTCGTCGCAAGCGGCCGCCAGGTCTCCGGTCAGGGACAGGCTGCACGCCAGGTTGTAGCGGAAGAGCGGCTCGCGGGGGTCGCGTGCCACGAGGCGGCGGTCCAGCTCGAGGCCGCGGCGATAGCGACGCAGCCGGGTGCAGGCCTCGGCCAGCGTGGCCAGCACCTCCAGGTTGTCGGGCTCGCGCAGCAGGACCTGCTCCAGGACGCCCGTCTCGAACGCCAGCGCGGCGTGCTGCATGCGGCGCGCGAGCTGTCCCGGCGGAGCGGACTGCCCGGGGGGTAGGGGAGAAGTCGACGTCATGAAAGGGGATCCGCGCTGCGTCCAGCCGTTCCGTGGCCAGCCATCGATGAATCGACTGCTTTTCGAGGATAGAGTGGCACGCCGTCGGGACCACGGCTGGCAGGCCCGCCGGGCAGCGCCGCGACGGACATGATACTAGGGCCGACCTTGGATGGGCCGCAAGCCACCGCCGCACCGGGCAGACACGCGATGAAGATCTACTTCTGCGACGGCTGCAACGAGAGCATCCCGCTCACCGACATCCAGGCGGGCCAGGTCACCACCGTCAAGGGCAAGCTGTTCTGCCGCAACTGCATCCCGCCGGGCGGGCCGGCCGCGGCCGGGCCCGTGACTCCGGCGACGCGACGCGGGGCCGGGCCGATCACCGTCACGCTGCTGCTGGCGCTGCTCGCCTACACGGTCTGGCGCGACCTGCCGGCGCGCCTGGGCGGGCCCGGCGACCGCGAGGCCAGCGAGGAGCTCTCGGCCGGCTCGGAGCGCGACGCGGCCGGGCAGCTGTCGGCGGACCTCGCCGCCCTGCGCCAGGCGGGCGACGAGCTCGACCGCAAGCTCACCTTCCAGCGCGGCGACGTCGACAGCCTGCGGGCGATGGCGGCCGACCTGCAGCGCGGTCTCGATTCGCTGCGCGAGTCCCTAGACGGCCTGCAGCGCGGCCAGGCCGAGACCGGCCAGCTCATCGAGCAGCTCAACCTGCAGGAGAACCGCACGCACGCCCTCGAGGCCCGCATCGACACGCTGGCCGACATGCTGGCCAGCCAGCAGCAGCTCCTGGCGGTGCGCGCCTCGCAGGCCGAGGCGCCCGGTCCGGAGGCGCGCGCGGCGGCGCCGGCCGTCGACCCCACGTTGCAGGCGGAGCTCGACTCCATCCGGCGGCAGCTCCTGGACCCCGACGCCGGCCAGCGCTTCGGCGCGGTCGACCGCATCGCCAAGGGCCGCTACAAGCAGCTCGTGGGCGCGCTGCTCCCGGTGCTCTCCGACGAGGATCCCTTCGTGCGCTCGCTGGCCATGCAGGTGCTGGGCGACTTCGGCGCGGTCGAGGCCGTGCCGCCGCTGCTCGACGTGCTCGAGGATCCCAGCCCCATCATCCGCAAGGCCGCCGCCGAGACGCTCGTGCGGCTCACGGGCTACGACGCGGGCTTCGATCCGCGCGGCAGCGAGGGCGAGCGCAAGAAGGCCGTCAAGAAGTGGCGCGACTGGGTGGGCGGCGCGCGCTGAGCTGCCTCACCAGTCCAGGATCTGCGCCTTGTCCAGGAAGGGGATGCGCACGGCGCCGAGCTCGGCGCTGGTGGGCTCTTCCTGCTGCAGCTCCTTCTCGAGCTCGGCCCGGGCGCCCTCGAACGTGACCGTCTCGCGCGACGCCAGCCGCACGATGTAGGCGCCGTCCCAGACGTCCACCGGCGGCGAGATGTCGCCCGGCCGATCGAGCTGCTCGAGGGCGCGATCCACGTCGTCTCCGAGCAGGTTCCTGCGATAGCTGCGCACGCGGCCGTCGACGACGAAGTCCGAGGCCACGCGGTCGGAATCCGCCCGCAGCGTCTCGAAGGCTTCGCCGGCGGCGAGGCGCGCGCGCGCGGCCGCGGCGCGGGCGTGGGCGTCGGCGCGGCGGCTCTCCCTGTCCTTCGCCTCGCCGCCCGGGGACGCGCCGTGGAAGGCGGAGAAGAAGAGCACCTCCACGCTGCGGTTCTCGCCGCCCTCGCCGTAGATGTCGTGGAAGCGCTGGCGCAGCTGCTCCTCGGTCACGACGCGGTTGGCCAGCGCGAGGGCGCGCGTCGCCTCGTCGATGCACAGCGTGAAGCGGCGCTCCACGCGCCACGTCTCGGGCGTGTAGCCGCGGCCCTTCAGGTCGGCCAGGTACTTCTTCTCGTCGCCGGCGTAGACGTGCTGGATGATGCGCGACACCTCGTCGTCGTGCACGGCCTCCAGCCGCTCGTCGCTGGGCAGCAGGCCGCGGCGACCGGCCTCCTGCAGCACCAGTTGGTCGGCCGCGAAATCGCGCACCAGCGTGCGGCCCTCCGTCGCGAAGAGCCAGTCCTCGAACTCTCCGCGCGTGAGCGTCCGGTCGCCGATGCGGGCCACGGGCAGGTCGTCGCCTGCCGTGTCCTGGGCGGACGCCGCCGTCAGGCAGGCCAGGAGGGCCACGA
>Ga0209382_10000820_pt1 | contig 50458 bp, 18 predicted proteins | sample SoiMetdeltSBSDD5_FD_187599 | JGI IMG/M metagenome (GOLD analysis project Ga0209382, IMG submission 187599) | Bulk soil microbial communities from a Populus tree surrounding site in Tennessee, USA - Soil MetaG P. deltoides SBSDD5 (SPAdes) (version 2) | ecosystem: Environmental > Terrestrial >...
GGGCTGACGACGGGCCGCTTCACGCCGCTGCCGGTGCGCGTGTTCCCCGTCACGCGGGCCGTCGACGCTTTTCGAACGATGGCCCAGGCCCTCCACGTCGGCAAGCTCGTGCTCGCGCTGCCGCGCCGGGCGCCGGTACGCGCGGACGCCACGTATCTCGTCACCGGTGGTCTCCGCGGCCTCGGCCTCGTCGTGGCGCGCTGGCTCGTCGAGCGCGGGGCCCGGCACCTGGTGTTGATGGGTCGCCGGGCGCCGTCCGACGAGGCGCAGGGTGTCGTCGCGGAGCTCGAGGCGCAGGACGCGCGGGTCGTGGTGCGCCGCGGCGACGCAGGGTCGGCGACCGATCTGGCGTCGGTGATCGAGACGATCCGCGCCGGGATGCCCGCCCTGCGCGGCGTGTTCCACCTGGCCGGCGTGCTTGACGACGCCGTCGTCACCGAGCAGACGTGGCCGCGCTTCTGGCGCGTCCTGGAGCCCAAGCTGATCGGCGCCTGGCAGCTCCACCGCCTCACGCGGGAGATGTCACTCGATCACTTCGTGCTGTTCTCCTCGGCAGCGTCCGTCGTGGGCTCCGCGGGGCAGGCCAATCACGCCGCGGCCAACATGTTCCTCGACGCGCTGGCCGCACACCGCCACCAGCTCGGCCTGCCGGCGGTGAGCATCAACTGGGGCGCCTGGTCCGCCGTCGGCGCCGCGGCCACGGCCGACGTCCAGCGGCGCATCGCGCTGACCGGCATGGCGACGATGACGCCGGAGGAAGGGTTGACCGCCCTGGAGCGCGCGATGCGCGGCGTCGCCCCGCAGGCCGCCGTGCTCCCGGTCGATTGGCGCCGGTTCACCGAGCGCTTCGGCCGCGGCGGCGTTCTCCCGTTGCTCGCCGAGCTGGCCGTGGAGCCCGTCGCGACCACGGCGAGCGCCGAGACGCGCGCCGAGGGCGAGTCGATCCGCCGGCTCCTCGCCGACACACCGGCGGGGCGGCGCCGACACGTCCTGGCGGCGCACGTCGAGGCGATCGCCCGGCGCGTGCTCGGGCTGGCGGCGTCCCGTCCACTCGATCGGCGGCGCCCGCTGAACGAGCTCGGGCTCGACTCGCTCATGGCGGTGGAGCTGCGCAACCGGCTCAAGACGGGGCTGGAGCTCGACCGGCCGCTGCCGACGACCCTCGTCTTCGACTTCCCCACGGTCGACGCCATCACGGATCACCTGGCGCAGGCGGTCCTGGCGATCGGGAGCACTGTGGCGGAGGACGCCGGGAGCCCGCCGCCGGCCGGCGCGATCGACGGGAGCGTGCTGGAGCGCATCGAGCAGCTGTCCGACGAGGAGGTCGAGCGCCTGTTCGCCCGCCACGGAGGCCGGGAGGCGTGATGGCCGAGTTCTCCGAGCGGATCGCCAGCCTCTCGCCCAAGCGCCTGGCGCTGCTGGCCATGGAGCTGCAGTCGCGCGTGGACGCCGCGGAGCGCGAGCGCCACGATCCGATCGCAATCGTCGGTATGGCGTGCCGCTTCCCTGGCGGCGCCAGCGACCCGGCGGCGTTCTGGCGCCTGCTACGTGACGGCGTCGACGCGATCGGCGAGGTCCCCTCCGAGCGTTGGGACGTCGACGCGCTCTATGACCCCGACCCGCAGGCGCCGGGGAAGATGTCGACCCGCTGGGGTGGGTTTCTGCGCGACCCCGTCGATCGCTTCGACGCACGGTTCTTCGGTATCGCCCCGCGCGAGGCCCTCAGCATGGACCCGCAGCAGCGGCTCCTCCTCGAGGTGACCTGGGAAGCGCTCGAGCACGCCGGTCGCGCGCCGAGCGACCTGGCCGGAACGCGCACCGGCGTCTTCGTCGGCATGTGCAGCACGGACTACCACAGTGCCCTGTGGGCGACCGGGGACCGCACGCAGCTCGACACGTACCAGGCGACCGGCAGCGCCCGCAGCGTGGCCTCCGGCCGTATCTCCTATCTGCTCGGCCTGCAGGGGCCGAGCCTGTCCGTGGACACGGCGTGCTCGTCCTCACTCGTGGCCGTGCACCTCGCCTGCCTCAGCCTGCGCGCCGGCGAGTGCCGGACGGCCCTGGCCGGCGGCGTGAGCCTGATCCTGTCGCCGGACATCTCGATCATGCTCTCGCGCGCGCGCATGATGGCCCCCGACGGACGCTGCAAGACCTTCGACGCCGCGGCCGACGGCTTCGTGCGGGGCGAGGGCTGCGGCGTGGTGGTTCTCAAGCGTCTGTCCGATGCCGTGGCCGACGGCGACACCGTGCTCTCCGTCATCCTCGGCTCCGCCGTCAACCAGGACGGGCGCAGCAGCGGGCTCACGGCGCCCAACGGCCCGGCGCAGGAGGCGGTCATTCGCGACGCGCTGGCGCGCGCGCGCGTCGAGCCGCGCGAGGTCGGCTACGTGGAGTCCCACGGCACCGGCACGGCCCTCGGCGACCCGATCGAGGTGCGCGCGCTGGCGGCCGCGCTCGGCGCCGGCCGACCCGCCGGCGAGCGGCTCGCGATCGGCTCGGCCAAGACGAACATCGGGCACCTGGAGGCCGCCGCCGGTGTCGCCGGCCTGATCAAGACGATCCTGGTGCTGCAGCACGGCGAGATTCCGCCGCACCTGCACCTCAAGACGCCGAGCCCGCACATCGCCTGGGACGAGCTGCCGGTCCGCGTGCCGACCGAGTGCACGCGCTGGGACGCGGGTGATGCCCGGCGCATCGCGGGGGTGAGCTCGTTCGGGTTCAGCGGGACGAATGCCCACGTCATCGTCGCGGCTCCGCCGGCCCCGGCCCCGGCCGCGGTGGCCGTCTCGCTCGACCGGCCGCAGCACCTGCTGGCGCTGTCGGCCCAGACCGAGACCGCCCTGCGTGAGCTCGCGGAGCGTCATGCCGATCACCTGGCCGCGTATCCGACGCTCGCAGCGCCCGACGTGTGCTTCACGGCGAATGCCGGTCGCAGCCACTTCGAGCATCGCGCCGCGGTCCGGGCCGCCGACCGCGCCGGCCTCGAGGCGGCGCTCCGCACGCTCGCCGTGCGTCCATCGGCGTCGGCGGCGACGACCGGCGAGCCGGAGATCGCGCTGCTGTTCACGGGCCAAGGGTCGCAATACGTCGGGATGGGCCGCACCCTCTACGAGACCCAGCCGACGTTCCGTCGCGCACTCGACCGCTGCGACGAGGGGCTGCGTCCGCACCTCGGTCGGTCGCTGCTGTCCGTGCTCTACCCCGCCGACGGCGACGCCAACGCCATCGACGAGACGGGCCACGCGCAGCCGGCGCTGTTTGCGCTCGAGTTCGCGCTCACGGAGCTCTGGCGCGCGTGGGGCCTCCAGCCGGCGGCGGTGCTCGGCCACAGCGTCGGCGAGTACGTTGCCGCCTGCGTGGCCGGCGTGATGCGGCTCGAGGATGCACTGCGGCTCATCGCGGTCCGCGGCCGACTGATGCAGAGCCTGCCACGCACCGGGGCCATGGCCGCGGTGGCTGCCGACGCCGACCGGGTCGCCGCCGCGATCGCGGGTCGCACGGATCGCGTGGCCATCGCCGCCGTCAACGGGCCGGAGAGCGTGGTCGTCTCCGGGGAGCGCGAGGCGCTGGCGGCCGTGCTCGCCGCGCTGCAGGGGCAGGGGATCGCACATCAGCCGCTCGCCGTGTCCCACGCGTTCCACTCGCCGCTCATGGACCCCATGCTCGACGCCTTCGAGCGAGAGGTCGCGTCCGTCCCGCTCGCCGCCCCGACGATCCCGCTGATCTCCAACCTCACCGGCGAGCGCGCTCAGGCCTCGGAGATCACCACCGCCGCCTACTGGCGACGGCACGCCCGCGAGCCGGTGCGCTTCGCCGCCGGGCTCCAGGCCCTGCAGCGGCAGGGATGCCGCGTGTTCCTCGAGATCGGGCCCACGCCGACCCTGTCGAGCCTGGGGCGACGCGCTATGGGCGACGAGGTGGGCCCGTGGCTCCCCTCGTTGCGGCCCGGCCGCAACGACTGGGAGCAGATGCTCGACAGCCTCGCGGCGCTCTACGCGCGAGGCGCCAGCGTCGACTGGCAGGGCTTCGACCGCGACTATCCCCGTCGCCGCGTGGCGCTGCCCACCTACCCCTTCCAGCGCGAGCGCTACTGGATGTCGGCGCCGAGCGGAGGGTCGCGCCCGGCCACGGAGCCGGGCCGGGCCACCGGCCACCCGTTGCTCGGCGAGCGACTGCTCTCGCCGCTCGCCACCTTCCGGCAGCGCATGACGGCGGAGTCGCTGCCCCCAGGGCGCGACGTCGTGACGAGTGGTGCTCTCGTGGAGCTGGCCCTGGCGGCGGTCCGCGAGGCGCTCGACACCCCGCAGCCGGCGCTGGACGATCTGGCGCTGCACGCGCCGCTGGCGCTGACGGAGGGCCAGGCCAGGACCGTGCAGCTCATCCTGACGCCCGGGCCGCAGGGCACGGCGGTCCACGTCTGGAGTCTCGATGCCGATCACGACGGCGCAGGCCAGCCGTGGACCCTCCACGCCGCGGGGCGGATCGCGGCCGGGGGCGGCGGCGGGACGCCACCCGCGCTCGACGAGGTGCGTGACCGCTGTCGCGAGCTTCACCCAGGGGGTGCCGAGCACGATGGCGTGGGCAGCGGCCCCTGGCGAGGGGCGGACGAGGCGATCGCCGAGGCCCTCGTGCCGGGTGACGCGCGGTACGTCGTGCCCCCCGCGATCCTCGACCTCTGCGGCGAGGTCGCGCGCGTCGCCGGCGCCGTCTCCGATCCGGTGCGCATCGTCGCGATCGAGCGGCTGCGGCTGCACGCGCCGATTCCCTCGCGCGTGTGGATCTACGCCCGGCGCGCACGCGCACAGGGCGAGGGGCGCGCCACGGTGTACCTGTACGACGCGTCGGGCCGCTGCATCGCGGACCTCGAGGGGCTGCAACTCGGCCACGTCCAGGCCGCGAGCATCGAGGGCCAGGCCGACGAGTGGCTGTATCGGGTGCAGTGGCGACGGGCGCCCGCTGCCGCGCTCGATGGTGATCCGCTGGATCACCCGCGGGATCTCGCCGAGCGGCTCCAGGCGTGGCCGGCCCGGCTGGCCGAGGAGCTCGGCCTGGCGGTCTACGACGTCGCGCTGCCGGAGCTCGATCGCCTCTGCGCGCAGTACGTGGTCGAGGCCCTCGGCGAGCTCGGCTGGCACCCGGCACCCGGGGAGCGGACGACCGCTGCGGCCCTCCGGCAGCGGCTCGGCATCGCCGGACGCCACACGCGGCTGCTCGACCGGATGCTCGAGATGCTGCACGAGGACGGCGGCCTCCGCGCCGCCGACGGAGAGTGGGAGGTCGTTCACCTTCCGGAGCCGTCGCAGCCGGACGCGCGCTGCGCGGAGCTGTTGGCCCGCTACCCAGGGGTCCGGGCCGAGCTGTCGGTCACGCGCCGCTGCGCCGGACGGCTCGCCGACGTGCTGAGGGAGCGGTGCGACCCGCTCGAGCTGCTCTTCCCGGGCGGCTCGCTCGACATGGCGGAGGAGCTCTACCGCGACGCCCCGGCGGCGCACGCCTTCAACATCTTGCTCCGCGAGACGCTGCGCACGCTCGTGGACGCGCTGCCCGCGGGCCGGAGACTCCGCATCCTGGAGATCGGCGCGGGAACGGGCGGCACCACGTCGCGCCTGCTGCCGATGCTGCCACCCGATCGCACCGACTACGTCTTCACCGACGTGTCACCGTTCTTCGTGGCTCGTGCGCGCGACACCCTGCGCGAGTTTCCGTTCGTGCAGTGCGAGCGGCTCGACCTCGAGAGCGACCCGGGGACGCAGGGATTCGCCGGCCGCTCGTTCGACGTCGTCGTCGCCGCCAACGTGGTGCACGCGACGGCGGACCTGCGACGCAGCCTGGCGCACGTTCGCACGCTCCTGGCGCCGGGTGGCGTGCTGGTGCTGCTCGAGGCCACCAGGCCGCAGCGCTTCGGCGACCTGACCGTGGGGCTCACGGACGGCTGGTGGCGCTTCACCGATACGGACCTGAGACCGGCGTACGCGCTGCTGTCCAGGGATCGATGGCTGAGGCTGCTGGCCGAGGAGGGCTTCGAGGACGTCACGGCGTTCCCCGCCGTGGATCCGGCCACCGGCGCCTTCGCGCAGCAGAGCCTGCTGGTCGCGCGGCAGCCGATCGCCCGGCCCGCCAGCGCGACGGGACAGTGGCTGATCCTGACCGACCGCGGAGGAACGGGCGAGCGCCTCGCCACCCTCCTGTCCGAGCGGGGCGCCGGCTGTCTCGTGGTGGCGGGCCACGACGACGGAGCCACGCCGGGCTCCCGCACGCTCGACGTCACGCGGCCGTCCGAGGTGCGCCGGCTGGTGGAGGAGGTCGGCCCGCTGCGTGGGGTCGTCTACCTCAGGGCGCTCGACGCCGCGTGCGCCGAGGACGATCCCGACGCGGCCGGGCGCGCGCAGGGCGACGTCTGCGGTGGCGCGCTCCACGTCGCGCAGGCCCTGGCCGCGACGTCCCGCGGCGAGCCGCCACGGCTCTGGCTCGTGACCCGCGGAGCGCAGCCGGTCCTGGAACCCGCGAGCCCGCTCGCCCTCGCGCAGACGACGCTCTGGGGCCTGGGGAAGGTCATCGGGCTCGAGCATCCCGAGCTGCGCTGCGTCTGCGTCGACCTCGACCCGGCCGGGCAAGCCGACCACGCAGCGGCGGTCGCGAACGAACTGTCGAGGGCCGACGCCGAGGACCACGTCGCCGTCCGGAACGGCACCCGGTACGTCGCGCGTCTGGTGCGGGGACTGACGCCCAGCGGCGCCTCGCCCGAGCCGCCGGTGCGCGGCGACGCGACGTATCTCGTGACGGGCGGCCTCGCCGGGCTCGGACTGCTGGTCGCCGGCGCCCTGGCAGACCGGGGCGCGCGCCATCTGGCGCTGGTCGGCCGTCGCGCCCCGTCGGCCTCGGCGGCCGGCGCGATCGGGGAGCTCGAGGCGCGCGGCGTGCAGGTGCGGGTGATCCAGGCCGACGTGTCGAGCCGCCGCGACCTCGAGACGCTCGTCGCGGACGTCACGCGAACCATGCCGCCCCTGCGCGGCGTGGTGCACTCGGCCGGCGTGCTCGACGACGGCGCGCTGCTCCAGCAAGACTGGAGCCGCTTCGCCCGCGTGCTGGCTCCCAAGGTCGACGGCGCCTGGCGCCTGCACGTGCTCACCCGCGACGCGCCGCTCGACTTCTTCGTCCTCTTCTCGTCGGGGGCCTCGCTCCTCGGCTCCCGCGGCCAGGCGAACCACGCCGCCGCCAACGCGTTCCTCGACGCGCTGGCGCATCACCGGCGCGCCCACGGCCGGCCGGCCCTCAGCATCAACTGGGGCGCGTGGTCGGAGGTCGGGTCGGTCGCTCGCCTTGAGCTACAGGAGCGCATGGCCGCGCACGGCATGGGCACGATCGCGCCGCGGCGCGGTCTCGAGGTCCTGGAGCGGTTGATGGCTCAGCGCCACCCGCAGGTCGGCGTCCTCAACGTGGACTGGTCGCGGGCGATGGGGGCGTTCAGCGCCGGCGGCGCCAGCGCCTTCCTGTCCGAGCTCAACGGGCGCGGCGTGACGACGTCGCCAGCGACCACGACGCGCCGCCCAGCGACACGCAGCGTGCGCCAACGCCTGGAGGCCGCGCCCGGGGGACAGCGGCTCGACATTCTCACCGGCTTCGTCAGCGCCGAGGCGAGCCGCGTGCTGGGGCCGGGCTCCGAGGAGGCGTTCGACGTCTCCCGCCCGCTGCGCGAGGTCGGCCTCGACTCGCTCATGGCGGTGGAGCTGCGGAACGCGCTCGCCGCGGGATTGGGCGTGGTGCTCCCGGCCACGCTCCTGTTCACGTACCCCACGGTGGAGACTCTCGTACGCCATCTGGCGGACGATGTCCTGCAGCTCGCCCCGACGCCGGTCGGCGGCGGTGACGCCGCCGTCGCCCGGGGCGAGAGCGCCTCCCGGGAGGCCGCGCTCGACGGTCTGTCGGAGGACGAGCTGGCCGCGATGCTGAACGAGCGCCTCGACCGGCTCGACGCGGGCGGGGAGACGCGGCGATGAGTGACGGCCGCCGCGACACCGATTACCGCGCGCTGCTGGCCCGGGCGGTCGTCAAGGTCGATCAGCTCCAGGACCGGGTGGACGCACTCGAGCGCGCCCGGCGCGAGCCGATCGCCATCGTGGGGCTCGGCTGCCGCCTGCCCGGCGGCGCCGACGATCCCGAGGCGCTGTGGCGACTGCTGCGCGACGGGCGTGACGCGATCCGCGAGGTGCCCGCCGACCGTTGGGACATGGACGCGTACTACGATCCCACCCCCGGCACACCCGGGAAGACGTATTCCCGGTACGCCGGCCTCCTCGATCAGGTCGACCTGTTCGATCCCCAGTTCTTCGGGATCGCGCCGCGCGAGGCGGAGGCCATGGACCCGCAGCAGCGCCTGTTGCTGGAGGTCGCCTGGGAGGCCCTGGAGCGAGCGGGGATCCCGCCGGCCGGTCTCGGCGGCTCGCGCACCGGCGTCTTCGTCGGCATCGTGACCGGCGACTACTCGTTGCTGGCAACCCGGACCGGCGACACCACGCTGCTCGACGGCTACTTCGGCGCAGGCATGGCGCACAGTATTGCGGCCGGCCGGCTCTCTTACGTCCTGGGACTGCAGGGCCCGAGCCTCGCGGTGGACACGGCGTGCTCCTCGTCGCTGCTCGCGGTGCACCTGGCCTGCCAGAGCCTGCGGTTGGGGGAGTGCAGCCTGGCGCTCGCGGCCGGCGTGAACATGATCCTCTCGCCCGAGTGCACCATCATGGCGTCGCAGGCGCGGATGCTGTCTCCGGACGGCCGCTGCAAGGCCTTCGACGCCTCGGCCGACGGCTACGTGCGAGCGGAGGGCTGCGCGGTCGTGGTGCTGCGCCGGCTGTCCGACGCGCTCGCGGCCGGCGACAACATCCTCGCCGTCATCCGGGGGACCGCCGCCAACCAGGATGGGAGAAGCCAGGGCATCACCGCGCCGAACCGGCTCGCCCAGGAGGCGGTCATCCGGGAGGCGCTGGTCGACGCGTCGATGGCGCCCGCCGCCGTGGACTACGTCGAGGCTCACGGAACCGGCACGTCACTGGGGGACCCGATCGAGGTCGAGGCGTTGGCCTCCGTCCTCGGCGAGGGCCGACCGGCCGAGCGGCCGGTGCTCGTCGGATCCATCAAGAGCAACGTCGGCCACCTCGAGGGCGCTGCCGGCATCGCGGGTCTCCTCAAGCTCGTGCTGTCCCTGAGCCGCGGTGAGCTGCCAAGGCACCTGCACTTCACGCGTCCCAATCCTCACATCGCCTGGGATCGCCTGCCGGTCCAGGTGGTGACGACGCACCGCCCGTGGGAGCGCCGTCAGGGACGTCGGATTGGAGGCGTGAGCTCGTTCGGCTTCAGCGGCACCAACGTCCACCTCGTGGTGGAGGAAGCGCCCGAGCGCGCCGAGCCGGCGCCAGGGTCGGCGGATCGGCCGCTGCACGTGCTCACCCTCTCGGCGAAGTCCGAGGCGTCCCTGCGGGAGCTGGCCGGCCGGTTCGAGCGCCACCTGGCGTCTCCCGACGGCGCCGCGCTGGCGGATGTCGCCTTCACTGCTGGCACCGGACGCTCGCACTTCCGTCACCGCATGGCCCTGGTGACGGGATCGGCGGCCCACGCTCGCGAGGCCCTCGCGGCCCTAGCCGACGCGCGGCCGTCGCCCGGTCTCGTCACCGGACGTGCGGAGGGCGCAGGCAGGGCCGAGGTCGCGTTTCTGTTCACCGGGCAGGGCTCGCAGTACGCGGGCATGGGACGCGCGCTCTACGACGCCGAGCCGGTGTTTCGCGAGGCGCTCGACCGCTGCGCGGCGCTGCTGAGGCCGGCACTGGCCCGCCCGCTGCTCGAGGTCCTGTACGCCGAGGGTGGCGCCGATGGGCTCCTCGACGAGACCGCGTACACGCAGCCGGCGCTGTTCGCCTTCGAGTACGCGCTGGCCGAGCTGTGGCAGGCGTGGGGCGTGAAGCCGTCGATGGTCATGGGCCACAGCCTCGGCGAGTACGTGGCGGCCTGCGTCGCCGGCGTCTTGACGCTCGAGGATGCGCTCACGCTGGTGGCCGCCCGCGGACGCCTGATGCAGGGCCTGCCGACGACGGGGGCGATGGTGGCCGTCCTGGCCGACGAGGCACGGGTCCGCACCGCCGTGGCGCCGTACGCGGACCGCGTCTCGATCGCCGCCATCAACGGTCCGACGAACGTCGTGATCTCCGGGGCGCGGGATGCGGTGCAGGCCATCGCGCGAGGATTCGAAGCGGCCGGGGTCGACACGCGCCCCCTGACGGTGTCGCACGCCTTCCATTCGCCGCTGATGGAGCCGGTGCTGGCGCCGTTCGAGTTGCTCGTCCGCACGCTCACGCTCCGGCCGCCCGCCCTGCCGCTTGCCTCGAATCTCCTCGGCGAGGAGGCCGGCGATGCCGTGGTCGACCCGGCGTACTGGGTGCGCCACGTCCGCGAGCCCGTGCGCTTCGCCGACGGCGTCCGCACCCTCGGCGCCGCCGGTGCCCGGATCTTCCTCGAGATCGGCCCGAGCCCGGTGCTCCTGGGCCTCGCCGCCCGGTGCGCGACGATCTCCGAGGCCGCGTGGCTTCCCTCGCTGCGCCGCGGACGGGACGACTGGGCCCAGATGCTCGAGAGCCTGTCCGCTCTGTACGTCCGGGGGGTGTCCGTCGACTGGGCCGGCTTCGATCGCGCGCGTCGCCGGCGGCGGCTCGTGCTGCCGAGCTCGGCTTTTCAGCGCCAGCGTTTCTGGCGGCCCGAGGCCGAATCCCGACCGCGACCGGCCGCGGCGGTGGTCGACCGTGAGCCGCGGCACCCGCTCGTCGGCCGGCGCGTGCACACCGCGCTGGCGCCCGGGCTCTTCGAGTCGCGCGCGAGCACCGAGGAGCCGGCGTGGCTGCCGGACCATCGCTTCTTCGGTGCGGTCCTCTTCCCCGCCGCGGGCTTCCTCGAGCTGGCGCGGGTGGCGTCGGAGGTGACGCATGGTCCCGGCCATGCTGCACTCGCCGACGTGACGCTGCAGGAGGTCCTGGCGCTGCGCGAGGGCGAGCCGCGCACGGTGCAGATCGTCCTCTCGGCGCCGGGCCCGGCAGCACCCGCCGCGTTCCAGGTGTTCAGCCGGCCCGAGTCCGACGAGACGGCGCCGTGGACGCTGCACGTCCGTGGGCGGTTCGTGTCCGGGCCCGACGCCCTCGCTGCGTCCGAGCCGGCGTCGCTGTCCGCACTGAGGGAGCGCTGCCGCGAGCAGCTGTCGGGTGAAGCTTGCTACGAGACGTTCCGCCATGCCGGCGTCGACTATGGCCCGAGCTTCCGGCGGCTCGACACGATCTGGCGAGGGCAGGGGGAAGCGCTGGCCCGACTGCGCGATCTGACCGACGTGGACCCCACCGAGCACGTGCCGCCGGGTCTGCTCGACGCCGCCATGCAGCTCTTCGGGCCCGTGCTCGAGACCCGCACGGACACCGCGGGCGGTGATCAGGTCTACTGCCCGGTGAGCGTTCGTTTCGTCCGGATGCTCGACGTCGCCCGCAGCGCCGTCTGGGCGCATGCGCGGCTGACGTCCGAGGACGAGAACGGCGCGGCCTTCGACGGTGACGTCGTGTTGCTGGACGAGGCGGGTCGCGTCGTCGGTGAGATGCGGCAAGTCGGCTTCCGACCGATCCCACGGGCCACGCTCGCGCGCGTCGCGCGGCGCTCGTTCGACGACTGGGTCTACGAGATCTCCTGGCCCGCGGTGCCGGTTCCCGAGGTGTCACGACCGGACGTCCGGGGAAGCTGGCTGGTCTTCGCCGACACCGCCGACGTCGGCGCCGCCCTGGCCGCGCGTCTCACCGAGCGCGGAGAGCGGTGCGTGGTCGTGCGGGCCGGGGACGGCTACGACCGCTCCGACGTCGACGGCGCGCGTCTCGACCCTGCGCGCCCGGAGCACTACCAGCGCCTCCTCGACGAGGTCCACGCCGCGGGCGGCGTCCCCGTGCGTGGCGTGGTGCACCTCTGGGCGATGGATGCGGCGTCGCCCGACGGCGCGGATGCAGCCGCGCTGGAGGCGGCGCACGTCCGCGGCTGCGGCAGCGCGCTCCACCTGGTGCAGGCGCTGGCCGGGCTCCGCGGCGTGGCCCCGCGCCTGTTCCTCGTCACGCGCGGCGGCCAGGCGGTCCGTCCCGGCGAGGAGACGAGCCCGACCCAGGGCGCGCTCTGGGGGCTCGGCCGCGTGATCGCGGCGGAGCATCCCGGGTTGCGATGCGTGCGTGTGGACCTCGATCCGTACGCCGATCCGGACTTGGCCGGTCTGCTGGCGACGCTCGACGGCACGGACGGGGAAGACCAGATCGCATTCCGGTCCGGCGCACGCCACGTCGCCCGACTCACGCGCCGGGCGCCGGCGCACGGGCAGGAGCCCTGCACGCTCGTCCCGCCGAAGGGTGGTGTCCTCGACGATCTCGCGCTCCGGCCCGCAGCACGGCGGCCGCCGGGACCGGGCGAGGTCGAGATTCGCGTGAGAGCGGCGGGGCTCAACTTCCGCGACGTCCTGAACGCACTCGGCATGTATCCGGGCCCGGCGGGCCCCCTCGGCAGCGAGTGCGCCGGCACGATCGTCGCGGTGGGCGAGCGGGTCCAGGGGCTCGAGGTCGGCGACGAGGTCATCGCGCTCGGCTCGGGATGCTTCTCCACGTTCGTCACGACCTCCGCCGTCACCGTGGTGCGCCGGCCGGCGGCCCTCGACGCCGAGACGGCGGCCGGGGTGCCACTGGTGTTCCTCACCGCCGAGTACGGGCTGAATCGCCTGGCGAGGCTCGCCCGCGGCGAGCGGATCCTGATCCACTCCGCCTGCGGCGGCGTCGGCCTTGCCGCGGTCCAGCTGGCCCAGAAAGCCGGTGCCGAGATCTTCGCCACCGCCGGCAACCCCGAGAAGCGGGCCTTCCTGGAAGCGCTCGGCGTGCCCCACGTGCTGGACTCGCGCTCGCTCGGCTTCGCCGACGAGGTGATGGTCCGGACCGGCGGCGAGGGAGTCGACGTCGTCCTCAACGCCCTGGCCGGCGAGTTCATCCCCCGGAGCATGGGCGTGCTGCGGGGGGGCGGACGCTTCCTCGAGATCGGCAAGCGCGACATCTGGGACGCCGACCGTGCCGCGCGGGAGCGGCCCGAGATCCGCTACCTTGCCTACGACCTCGCCGACGTGGTCCGCGACGAGCCCGTGCTGTTCCGGAGCATGCTCGACGAGCTCGCCGCCGCCTTCGCCACCGGCGCGTTGAAGCCCCTCCCGCACCGGCCGTTCCCGCTGGCCGCGGCGGACGAGGCGTTCCGATTCATGGCGCAGGCTCGGCAGATCGGGAAGATCGTCCTGACGCTCCCGGACGCCGAGGCGGCCGGGTGCGCCATCCGTCCGGATGCGACGTATCTCGTCACGGGCGGGCTCGGCGGGCTCGGCCTCGAGATCGCCAGGGGGCTCGTGGCTGAGGGTGCACGATCGCTCGTCCTGCTCGGCCGTCGTCCGCCGTCCGCCGCCGCGGTGCGGGTCGTCGAGGGGTTGCAGGGGGCCGGGGCCAAGGTCGCCGTGCTGCAGGTCGACGTCGCGGACCGCGAGTCGTTGCGGCAGGCGCTGGCCGAGACGGCCGTGACCATGCCGCCGCTGCGCGGCGTCGTCCACGCCGCCGGCGTGCTCGACGACGGAATGCTGGCGCAGCAGACCTGGCCGCGCTTCGCGCGGGTGCTGGCGCCCAAGGTGGCCGGCGCCTGGAACCTGCACGCGCTCACGCGCGAGGCGGACCTCGACTTCTTCGTGCTCTTTTCCTCCATCGCCGCGGTCCTGGGGGCGCCGGGGCAGAGCAACTACGCCACCGCCAACGCCTTCATGGACGGCCTGGCGCACCTGCGTCGCTCGCGCGGGTTGCCGGCGCTCAGCATCAACTGGGGCGCGTGGAGCGAAGTCGGGATGGCCGCGGCGCTCGAGACGCGCTTCGATCGGCGACGCTCGCGCGCCGGCCTCGGCGTGATCACGCCCCGCGACGGAGTGGAGGTGTTCGCGGCGCTTCGTGGCGGCCCCGGCGCGCAGCTCGCCGTCTTCCCGGTGGACTGGCCCGTGTTCGCCCAGCGGTTTTCCGGCGAGCCGCCCCGTGTCTTCCAGACGTTGCTGACCGAGCGCCGCGCGGGCTCCGTCCACGCTCGCGACGCGGGCGAGCCGTCGGGGCGATCCGCGGTCGTCGTGGATCCCACGCCATTGGACGAGCGCTTGCGGACGGCCGCGGACCAACCGCGCGGCGAGATCGTCGTCGGCTTCGTCCGCGAGCGGGTCGGCGTCGTCCTCGGCCTGGCGCCGACCGAGCTCGACGCCGCCACCGCGCTCGTCGAGCTCGGTCTCGACTCGCTGATGGCGGTCGAGCTGAAGAACCGACTCGAGCGGGACGGGGCGCCGTCCCTCCCGCTGGCGCGCTACGTGGACGGCTCCGACATCGCCGGGCTCGCCGACACCATGCTCGCGTCGCTCGACGGAGTGACGGCGCCGACGGTGACCGACGGCGACGGTCTCGACGCGGCGGCGTTGCTGGCCCGCCTCCCCGAGATGTCGGAGGCGGAGGTCGATCGCCTGCTCGCCCGCATGGCCGACGAGGGCGACACGCGGTGAGCGAGCTGTCCGCGGCCGCCAAGCGCGACCTGCTCGCCCGCCTCCTGCGCGAGCGTGCCGCGCGGCCGACGGAGCCGGCGTCCGAGGCTCGCGCGCCGGGCCGCGACGGCCGCGGACCCGCCTTGGGGCCGATCGCGCGCGACGGCGATCTGGCGCCGTCGTTCGGCCAGGAGCGGGTGTGGTTCCTCGAGCAGCTGCAGCCGGAGAGTCTGGCCTACAACCTCCTGGCCCGCATCGGGTTCAGCGGCACGCTGGACGTCGAGGCCCTGCGCCGCAGCGTGGAGACGCTCGTCGCGCGGCACGAGGTGCTGCGCACCACGTTCCCGGCCGTCGACGGCCGGCCCGTCCAGCGTATCGCGGCGCCGCCGACGTGGGTGCTGCCGCTGCGGGACCTGCGCGCGCTCCCCGATCCGGCCCGGGAGGCCGAGGCCGAACGCCTGACCCGCACGGAGGTCACGACGCCGTTCGACCTCGCCACCGGGCCGCTGCTGCGGACCGTGCTCCTGCGCCTGGCCGACGACGAGCACGTCCTGGTCCTGACGATCCATCACATCGTGTCGGACGGCTGGTCGCTCAACCTGCTCTTTCGGGAGCTCGCGGCCGCCTACGAGGCCATCGTCGCGGGGACGGCTCCCGTGCTGCCCACCCTGCCGGTGCAGTACGCCGACTTCGCGCAGTGGCAGCGCGGATGGCTCACGGGCGAGGTGCTGGAGGCGCAGCGCGCCTACTGGATGGACCGCCTGTCGGGGGACCTGCCGGTGCTCGACCTCCCGACCGACCGGCCGCGCGCGGCGCTGTCGCGGTTCGGGGGCGCCACGCGCAGCGCCGTGCTGAATCCCGCCGTGCTGGCCGGACTCCGCGAGCTCAGCCGCCGCGAGGGGGTCACGCTCTTCACGACGCTGCTGGCGGCCTTCAAGACCCTGCTGCTGCGCTACACGGGGCAGGAGGACGTCATCGTCGGGACGCCGGTCGCCGGGCGCGTCCGGCCCGAGATCGAGCGTCTCATGGGCTTCTTCGTCAACACGCTCGCCCTGCGCACCGATCTGTCCGGCGATCCGTCGTTCCGGGAGGCGCTGCGGCGGACGCGCAACGTCGTGGTCAATGCCCACGCGCACGCCGACTTCCCGTTCGAGCGGCTGGTCGAGGAGCTGCAGCCGCAGCGCGACCTCAGCCGCGGTCCGGTCTTCCAGGTCGTCTTCAACATGCTGAGCTTCGGGTTCGGCGGGGAGATCGACGTGCGCGGGCTACGCGTTCGGTTCCTGCCGGCGCTCGACATGCACGCGGTCACCGACGGCTTGATGCTCTACGCGTTCGAGAGCCGCGGCGCACTCGAGCTCTCGTTTGTTTACAGCACCTCGATCTTCGACGCTGACACGATCGGCCGGCTGGAGGGGCACTTCCACATCCTCCTCGCCGGCGTCGCGGCCGATCCCGACCGTCGGCTGTCCGCGCTGCCGCTGCTGCCGGCCGACGAGTGCCGGCGGCTGCTCGTCGACTGGAACGCCACCGACGTGCCGTTCCCGCTCGACGACACGTTCGCCGGTCAGCTCGCGGCCCAGGTCGCGCGCACGCCGGGGGCCGTGGCCGTCGTCGCCGACGAGGGGACGCTGACGTACGGCGAGCTCGATGCCCGCGCCGGCCGAATCGCACGCCATTTGGTCGCCGCCGGCGTGGGCCCCGACCGGGTCGTCGGGCTCCTGGGCGAGCGGTCGCTCGACCTGCTGACGTGGATCCTTGCCGTCTTCAAGGCGGGCGGCGCCTATCTCCCCCTCGACCCCCGTCATCCCGCCGCGCGGCACGCGTCGATCCTGTCGGGGAGCGGGGCCGTCGTCGTGCTCGTGGACGATCGCTACGTCGACGCGCTGGAGGCGGCCCGGGCCCAGATGGACTCTGCCGCCCGCCCGGTGACGATCCCGGCCGGTCGGCTGCGTGGGCTCGATGCCGGTGCGGGCGACGCGGTCGTGTCGCCGAGTGGCCCGGGTGATCTCGCGTACGTCATCTACACGTCGGGATCAACCGGCGTGCCGAAGGGCGCGATGGTCGAGCAGGTCGGGATGCTGAACCACCTGTACGCCAAGGTCCGGGACCTCGGCCTGACCAGCGCCGACACGGTCGCGCAGACGGCGTCGCAGTGCTTCGACATCTCGGTATGGCAGTTCCTCGCCCCGCTGCTGGTGGGCGGTCGCGTGCGGATCGTGTCCGACGAGATCGCCCACGACGCCCCGCGACTGCTCGAGCTGATCGACCGCGAGGCGGTCAGCGTCGTCGAGGTCGTCCCCTCGGTGCTCGTGAGCGCGTTCGGGGACAACGCGGACGCCACGCCGGCACCGCCGTCGCTGGCCGCGCTCCGCTGGCTCGTCGTCACCGGCGAGGCGGCGCCCGTGGCGCTCTGCCGCCGGTGGCTGCGGGCGTATCCGCGCACGGCGCTGATGAACGGCTACGGCCCGACCGAGTGCTCGGACGACGTCACGCACCACGTCATGACCGCACCGCCGCCCGAGGAGGCGACCCAGGTCCCGATCGGCCGCCCGGTGGCCAACATGCGGATCTACGTCCTCGACCGGGCTCGGAACCCGACGCCCATCGGCGTGCCCGGCGAGCTGTGCGTGGGCGGGATCGGCGTGGGCCGCGGCTACCTCGGGGATCCTGCACGCACCGCCGAGGCGTTCGGGCCGGACCCGTTCACGGACCGTCCCGGGGCGCGCCTCTACCGCACGGGCGATCTCGCGCGGTGGCGGGCGGACGGCAGCCTGGAGTTCCTCGGACGGCTGGATCACCAGGTCAAGATCCGCGGCTTCCGGATCGAGCTCGGCGAGATCGAGGCCGCGCTGGCCCGACATCCCGCCGTGCGCGAGGCGGTCGTCGTGGCGCGGGAGGATCGGCGCGGCGAGCGCCGGCTCGCCGCGTACGTCGTGGCGCGCGGTGGCGAGCCGGCCGTGTCGGAGCTCCGGAGCTTCCTGGCCCGCACGCTGCCCGACTACATGGTTCCGGAGAGCGTCGTCGTCCTGCCCGCCCTGCCGCTGACGTCGAACGGCAAGGTCGATCGGCGCGCGCTCCCCGAGCCCGAGCTTCCCGCCCGCGCCACCGGGGCGGCGCCCCCGCGTACGCCGACGGAGGACGTCATCGCCAACATCTGGGCCGACGTGCTCGGCCTCGAGCGGGTCGGGATCCAGGAGGACTTCTTCGAGCTCGGCGGACATTCGCTGCTCGCGACCAGGGTGGTCGCACGCCTGCGGCAGGCCTTCGGGATCGAGCTGCCCGTTCGCCGGATGTTCGAGGCGCCGACGGTGGCGGGGCTGGCCGGGCACGTGGACGAGGCGCGCCGCGTGGCGGCGCCGACCGTGGCGCTCCCGCTGCGGCCGGTCCTGCGCGTGGGGCCGCTGCCGGCGTCCTTCGCGCAGCAGCGCCTGTGGTTCATCGACCAGCTCGAGCCGGGGACGTCGATCTACAACATCCCGCTGGTCCTCGAGCTGCGCGGGGCGCTCGACGTGCCGGCGCTCGAGGCGAGCCTCGGCGAGGTCGTGGGGCGACACGAAGCGCTCCGGACGACGTTCCCGGCCGAGGGCGGCCGCCCCGTGCAGCACATCGAGCCGCCCGGCCCGCTGTCGATCCCCGTCGTCGATCTGCGCGGGCTGGAGCCGGCTGTGCAGGAGGTCGAGGCGCGCCGGCTGGCGGTCGAGGAGGGGAGCCGGCCCTTCGATCTGGCCCACGGCCCGTTGCTGCGCGTGACGCTCCTGCGGCTGGAGGCCGAGACGCATCACCTGCTGCTCACCACGCACCACATCGTCGTCGACGGCTGGTCGCTCGAGGTACTGTTCCGCGAGCTCCTGGCGGCCTATACGGCCTTCACGGCCGGGCGCACGGCTGATCTGCCCCCGCTGTCCGTCCAGTACGCGGACGTCTCCGAGTGGCAGCGGGGCAGGCTCGAGGACGAGACGCTGGCCGCGCAGCTCGAGCCGTGGCGGCGGCGGCTGTCCGGCGTGCCGCAGCTCGAGCTCTCGACCGACTACCCGCGCCCGGCGGTGGCGACCGCCGGCCGTGGCGCCGCGCTGTCCCGCGTGCTGCCGTCCGAGCTGGCGGCCGGTCTCCAGACTCTCAGTCGGCGCCAGGGCGTCACGCTGTTCATGACGCTGCTGGCCGGGTTCACGGCGCTGCTCGGCCGCTACAGCGGCCAGGACGACATCGCGGTCGGTGTCCCGGTGGCCGGCCGAACGAGGCCGGAGATGGAGCCGCTGATCGGGCTGTTCGTCAACACGCTCGTCCTGCGCACCTCGCTCGCGGACGACCCGACCGTCGGCGACCTGCTGCACCGGGTCCGCCACGTGGCCCTGGAGGCCTACACGCACCAGGAGGTCCCGTTCGAGCGGCTCGTGCAGGCGCTGCAGCCGGTGCGCGATCCGGGCCGGAACCCGCTCTTCCAGGTGCTGTTCAGCATGTTCGAGGCGAGGACACCCCTGCAGAGCGAGCTGCCGGGTCTCAGCGTCCGGGTCGCCTCGACCGAGCATCTGCTGGCGGCGTACGAGATGGGCGCCAAGTTCGATCTGAGCCTCAGCGCCTGGAACCTCGACGGCACCATCGGGCTGCGGCTGGTCTACAACGCCGACCTGTTCGCTGCGTCGACCATGGAGCGGCTGCTCCACCACCTCGAGTGGCTCCTGACGGCGGCGGTGGCGACACCCGAGGCCAGTATTGCGGCGCTCCCGCTGCTGACCGACGCCGAGCAGGAGCAGTTGCTCGTCCGGTGGAACGGCACGGGGCGCCTCTTCCCGGCTGATCGTTGCCTGCACGAGCTGTTCGAGGCCGTCGTGCGGCGCACGCCGGAGGCGGTCGCGGTCACGTTCCAGGACCGGACGCTGACCTACGCGGCGCTGAACGAGCGCGCCAACCGCGTCGCCCACCGGCTGCGGAGCCTGGGTGTCGGACCGGAGGTCGCCGTCGGGATCTGCGTGGAGCGGTCGTTCGAGATGTTGATCGGTCTGCTCGCCATTCTCAAGGCGGGCGGAGCGTACGTGCCGCTCGATCCGGATCTGCCGCGTCAACGGCTGAGCTACATGCTGGCCGACGCCGGCGTGCGGATCGTGGTGACCCAGCAGCGCCTGGAGCGGCGGCTGCCCGCGGTCGAGATGGTGCTGTGCCTCGACGCCGAGGCGGGTCTCGTGAACGAGCCGAGCGGAAACCCGGACGGCGGCGCGAGGCCGGACAGCCTGGCCTACGTGCTCTACACCTCGGGCTCGACCGGACAGCCCAAGGGGACGATGATCGAACACCGGAGCCTGGTGAACTACGTCACCTGGACGAACGAGGCGCTCTTCCGGGCGCCCGTCGAGACGATCCCCACCGTCTTCAAGTTCACGTTCGACGGCTCGCTCAAGCAGCTCTTCTCGCCGCTCGTGTGCGGCCGGAGCGTCTGGGTCCTGCCCGACGAGGTCGCCACGGATCCGGAGGCCCTGCTGCGCGTCATCGGGTCCCGCTCCGGGGTGGGGCTCAACTGCGTGCCGTCGCTGTGGCGCGCGGTGCTCGACGCGCTGGCGGTCGGCGTGGCGGCTCCCCCGGCGGGCAGCCTCGTGGCGGTGATGCTGGGCGGCGAGGCAATGACCGCGGACCTGGTCGCGCGGTCCTTCGCGGCGTTCCCCGATCTCGAGATCTGGAACGTCTACGGGCCCACCGAGACGACATGCAACGCCACCGCCGGGCGCGTGGAGCGCGGTGGTCCGGTGACCATCGGCCGCCCGATCGCCAACACGCAGGTCTTCATTTTGGACGAGCGTCAGCAACCCGTGCCGGTGGGCGTGCCGGGGGAGCTGTACGTGGCGGGAGTCGGTCTGGCCCGAGGCTACCTCGGGCGTCCCGAGCTCACCGCCGAGCGTTTCGTTCGCCATCCGTTCAGCGCCGAGCCCGATGCCCGTCTCTACCGGACGGGCGATCGGGCGCGCTACCTGAGCGATGGCCGCATCGAGTTCCTCGGCCGCCGCGATCATCAGGTGAAGATCCGCGGCTTCCGGATCGAGCTCGAGGAGATCGAGGCCACGCTGCGCCGGCATCCCGATATCCGGGAGGCTGTGGTCGTCGCCGGGGCCCCGGGCGGCGGCGATCCACGGCTCGTCGGGTACGTGGTCCCGACGGCGACGATGGCGCCGGGCGGCCGCGAGCTGCGACAGTGGCTGCGCGCCTCGCTCCCCGACTACATGGTGCCGTCCGCATTCGTCACGCTGTCCGCGCTGCCGACGACGTCCGCGGGCAAGGTCGATCGTGCGAGCTTGCCGCCTCCGCCGCCGATCGCCGCGGACGCGCGGGTGCTGCCGCGCACGCCGATGGAGACCCTGGTGGCCGGCATCTGGCGAGAGGTCTTGGGCCTCGACGCCGTCGGCATCGAGGACAACTTCTTCGAGCTCGGTGGCCACTCGCTCCTGGCGACGCAGGTCACGAGCCGCCTGAGGGTCGCGCTGCACACCGACGTGCCCCTGCGGACGCTCTTCGAGGCCTCGACACTCGAGGAGCTCGCCGCCATGGTGGAGCTACGCCACGACCCGAGCGCCGCAGCGTCGGCACCGCCGCTGGTCCCGGTGGAGCGGACTGCGCCGCTCAGCCTCTCCTTCCAGCAGGAGCGGCTCTGGTTCTTCGATCAGTTCGAGCCGGGCAGCGCGACGTTCAACATGTCGCTGTCCCTCCAGCTGCGGGGGCCGCTCGACACGGGGATCCTGCGCCGGTGTCTCGCGGAAATCTGGCGTCGGCACGAATCGCTGCGGACGACGTTCGAGGCCTCCGACGGACGCCCCTGGCAGCGGATTGCGCCGCCGGGCGAGGTGCCACTGCTCGTGACCGACCTGGGCGACCTGGACGCGAGTGGGCGCCGGGCGGAGCTCGAGCGTCGCGCCATCGAGCAATCGCAGCAGCCGTTCGACCTCGCCCGGGGGCCGCTGGTCCGCGTCCAGCTCTTCCGGCTCGCCGACGCGGAGCACATCCTCGTCCTGACCGCGCATCACAGCGTCGCCGACGGATGGTCGTTCGGTATCGTCGTGCGCGAGCTGAAAACGCTCTATCCCGCGTTCGCCCGGGGCGCGCCCTCGCCGCTCGTCGAGCTCCCGATCCAGTACGCGGACTACGCCGCCTGGCAGCGGCGGGCGCTGGACGGCGCCGGACTGGCGTCCTCGCTGTCCTACTGGCGGCAGGCGCTGGCCGGCGCTCCCCCGCTGCAGCTGCCGACCGACCGTCCGCGCCCGGCGCGTCAGACGTTTCGCGGGGCGGGCGTGCCGCTGATGCTGTCGAGCGAGGTGTCCGAGGGGCTGCGCGCGCTGGGACGCGGCGAGCGCGCGACGGTGTTCATGACGTTGCTCGCGGCGCTGCAAGCCCTGCTGTCCCGTCATACAGGGCAGGAGGACATCGTGATTGGCGCGCCGGTCGCGGGGCGGACGCGGCCCGAGATGGAGCCGCTGGTCGGGTTCTTCCTCAACACGCTGGCGCTGCGCGGCGATCTCTCCGGCGATCCCACCTTCCGCGAGATCCTCGGCCGGGTACGCGATACCGCGCTGGCGGCGCTGGCGAACCAGGACGTGCCCTTCGAAAAGGTCCTGGAGACCGTCCGGCCCGAGCGGGACCTGAGCCGAACGCCGCTGTTCCAGGTGTTCTTCAACCTGCTCAACTTCCCGCACCAGCTCTCGCCGACGGGCTCTGCACTCGACATCCGCCCCCTCACGGCCGACCTCCGATCGCTGCCGCTCGAGCTTCCGGCGAAGTTCGACCTCTCGCTGTACGCCTCCGACCAGTCGGACCGCATCGGGCTGTTTCTCGTCTACAATGCCCACCTGTTCGAGCCGACCACGGCGACCACGCTGCTGGGTCAGCTCGAGCTCCTGCTCACGGCGGTCGTGGAGGCGCCGGAGACCCGCTTGTCGGCGCTCCCGCTGGTGAGTGACGCCGAGCGTGGGGCCACGATGCTGCGTCCTGCCCGCCCGTTCCCGGCCTTCCCCCGGCCGGAGCGTCTCGGCTCGATTCCTGATCGGTTCCGGGCGATGGTCGCGGAGCACGGGGACCGGACGGCCGTGGAGAGCCGGGGGACGGTGTGGACCTATCGCGAGCTCGACGCGGTGGTGCGTCGGGTGGCAGGGGCACTTCGGGCGGCAGCGGGACCCGGCGGCGGTCGGGTGGGCCTTTTGCTCGAGCACGATGCGCCGATGGTGGCCGCGGTGCTCGGCGTGCTCGAGGCGGGCCACGCCTACGTCCCGCTCGACCCGCTCTACCCGCGGGATCGGCTCGCGTTCATGCTGGCCGACGCCGAGGCCGCCGTGCTGGTGACCAATGCGCGGAACGTCGCGCTGGCGCGCGCCCTGGCCGGGGCGTCGCTGCCGATCGTGAACCTGGACGCGCTCGAGGCGGACGAGGCGGCGCCCGTCGACGCGCGCGTCGTCCCCGAGGCGGTGGCCTACATCCTCTACACGTCCGGATCGACGGGACAGCCCAAGGGCGTCGTGCAGAGCCATCGCAACGTGCTCCATCACATCGGGGTGTACGCGAACAACCTGCATCTCGGGCCGGGGGACCGGCTGGCCCTGCTCGCCTCGTTCAGCTTCGACGCCGCGGTCATGGATCTGTTCGGTGCGCTTCTCAGCGGCGCCTGTCTCTGCCTGCAGGACGTGCGCGAGGAAGGCGTGGACGGGCTCGCGGCGTGGCTGGCGGACGAGCGAATCACGATCTACCACTCGACACCGACACTCTACCGGGCCCTGCTGGTCGGGCTGCCGGAGGCCGCCAGCTTCCCCGACGTGCGCGTGGTGGTGCTGGGCGGCGAGGAGGTCGTCCGTCGGGACGTCGAGCTCTATCGGCGCCACTTCTCTCCCGACTGCCTGTTCGTGAACGGGCTGGGGCCGACCGAGTCCACGGTCAGCTTCCAGCAGTTCATCGACCGGCGCACACCGCTCACGGGCTGGTCCGTCCCGGTGGGGCTGGCTGTCGTGGACACCGAGCTCGTCCTGCTCGATCCCGAGGGCCGGGTGGCCCCGCTCGCCGGCGAGATCGGGATCCGCAGCGCTCACGTGGCGCTCGAGTACTGGCGCCGCCCGGAGCTCACGGCGGCGGCGTTCCTGCCAGACCCCGACGGCGGCGATCGTCGGATCTACCGCACCGGCGACCTGGGGCGGCTGCGACCGGAGGGCACGCTGGAGTTCCTCGGCCGGCGTGACGATCAGGTGAAGATCCGGGGCTTCCGCATCGAGCCAGCGGAGGTGGAGTCGGTGCTGGATACCCATCCCGGCGTGCGCCGCTCCGTGGTCGTCGCACGTGAGGACGACGGCGACGGCGAGCGGTACTTGGCCGCCTACCTCGTCCCGGCCGGGGAGCCCGCGCCCGCGGCGGCCGAGCTGCACGCCTACGTGCGCGACCGACTGCCCGCGTACATGGTGCCCTCGGTCTTCGTGATGCTGGAGGCGCTGCCCCTGACGCCGAGCGGCAAGGTCGATCGGCGTGGCCTGCCGGCGCCCGATCACCTCGCGCGCGCCCCCCGCAACGTCTCCGTCGCGCCGCGCACGGCGATGGAGGCGGCCGTGGCGGAGATCTGGAGCGAGGTGCTCGGCGTCGAGCCCATTGGGGTCGAGGACAACTTCTTCGAGCTCGGCGGGCACTCCTTGATGGCAACCCGCGTGCTGTCGCGACTGCGGGCCCGGCTGCACGTCGACGTTCCGCTCCGGGCGTTGTTCGAGGCTCCGACGGTTGCCGCCCTAGCGGAGCGGGTCGAGGCGCAGCGCGCTGCCGCCGCCGCGGCCGATGACCGCGAGGAGATCGAGCTCTGACGGACGAGGTCGACCTCTGGTACGTTCACCTCGCCGTCGACCCCCTCGCCGTCGACGCCGGGGTGGTGGGCTGGCTCGCCGTGGACCTGACCGAGGACGAGCGCGCCCGGGCCCTCCTCGCCGGGCTGACCGCCGTCCCGCGGTGTAACGCGTCGCATGCGGGGGAGGTGGCTGTCGTGTCGGTGGGCTGGAGCCGTGCCTTCGACTTCGTCCGCGGCTGGACGCGCCAGGAGCCGTTCAGCCATCTCCGGGCCTCGCCGTGGCCCGGCGCCGAGGCCGGCGCGTGACGGTCGTCGAGCTCCTGGCCCGGCTGCGAGACCTCGATATCAAGGTCTGGGCGGAGGGTGACCGCCTGCGGGTGAGTGCGCCCCGGGGCGTGATGACGCCGGAACTGCGCGAGGACCTCGCCGCGCGGAAGGCCGAGGTGCTCGCACTGCTGCAGGCGGAGATCGACGCCCCCGGCACGGCGCCGCTGTCCTCCGCCCAGCAGCGTCTCTGGTTCCTCGCCCAGCTGCAGCCGGAGTCCGCAGCGTACAACATGGCCGGCGGCGTACGCCTTCACGGCGTGCTCGATGTCCCGGCCCTCGAGCGCGCCGTGGACGAGATCGTCCGTCGTCACGCTGCGCTGCGCACGACCTTCCGTGACGACCAGGGGCGGCCCGTGCAGGTGATCCACCCCGCCGCCCCGCTCGCGCTGTCGCAGGTGGATCTGGGCCCGCTGGCCGAGGGCGCGCGAGAGGAGCGCATCCGGGTGCTCGCGGTCGAGGAGGCCGCGCGCCCCTTCGACCTGGCGCGCGGGCCGCTCCTGCGGGTCACCCTGATGCGAGTCGGATGCGAGGAGCACGTGCTACTGGCGACGACACATCACATCGTGTCCGACGCCTGGTCAATGGGCATCTTCGTGCGCGAGCTGACCACACTCTACGGCGCGTTCGTCGCCGGGCGGCCCTCGCCGCTCCCCGCGCTGCGGTGGCAGTACGCCGACTACGCCCGCTGGCAGCGCGAGCATCTTCAGGCCGAGGTCCTGGATGCGCAGCTCGCCTACTGGACCCGGACGCTCGGCGGCGAGCTGCCATTGCTTGACCTGCCGGCCGATCGACCGCGGCCGGCGGTTCGGACCTCCGCCGGCGCCGTCGAGCGCTTTGCGTTACCTGCGCCGCTGACGATCGGCGTCCACGACCTGGCCCGTCGCGAGCAGGCCACGCCGTTCATGGTGCTGCTCGCCGCCTTCACGACCCTGCTCCATCGTTACACCGGGCAGACCGACGTCATGGTGGGAACCCCGATCGCGAACCGCTCTCGCCTCGAGACCGAGGGGTTGATCGGCCTCTTCGCCAACACGCTCGTTCTGCGTACGGATCTGTCCGGGGCGCCGACCTTCCGCGAGCTCCTCCGGCGGGTCCGCACCACCGCGCTGGGCACCTACGCGCACCAGGACACGCCGTTCGAGAAGCTCGTGGAGGTACTCCAGCCGGCCCGTGACATGAGCCGGTCTCCGCTGTTCGACGTGATGTTCGGCCTGCAGAACCAGCCGGCCGAGATCCTCACGCTGCCGGGGCTGCGGCTGACGCCGCTGGCCAGTCACAGCGGCACGGCCAAGGTCGATCTCACGGTGCAGCTCGCCGAGCGGGACGGCGTGGTGGGCGCGGTGATCGAGTTCAGCACCGACCTCTTCGACGCCGCGACCATCCGGCGACTGTGGGACCATTATGCGACGGTGCTGGAGTCGGCGATCGCCGATCCGAACGCGCTGATCGCCAGGCTGCCCATGCTCGCCGCGGCGGAGCGGCGCCGCCTGCTCGGCGACTGGCAGGGGCCGGCGTCCGAGGTCCCCGCGGTCCGGTGGCCCGCCCTGTTCGAGCGGCAGACGGCGCGCACGCCGGAGGCGCTCGCCGTGGTCTGCGGCGGCGAGCATCTGACGTATGCCGAGCTCGATCGCCGCGCCAACCGGCTGGGCCGGCATCTCCGCGGGCAGGGCGTGGGTCCCGGCCGGGTGGTGGCAATCGCGCTGGACCGCTCGCTCGACATGCTCGTCGCGCTGCTCGGCGTGCTCAAGGCCGGTGGTGCGTACGTCCCTCTCGATCCCGCGTACCCGGCCGAGCGCCTGGCCTTCGTGCTCGCGGACTCCGGCGTCTCGCTGCTCGTCACCCACGCCCGGGCCGCGCTGCCGCCGCTCCCGGACGCGATCCCGCGGGTGTGGCTGGACGCCGATGAGGCCCGCTTGGCGGCCGAGCCCGCCGACCCACCGGATCCGCTAGGCGACGCCGATGACCTCGCCTACGTCATCTACACCTCCGGCTCGACGGGTACCCCGAAGGGCGTCGAGGTGTCGCACCGCGCGCTGGTGAACCTGCTTCTGGCGATGGCGCAGCGGCCCGGGCTCACCGCGGGCGACGTGCTCGTCGCGGTGACGAGTCTGTCGTTCGACATCGCCGCTCTCGAGCTGTTCCTACCCCTCACGGTGGGGGCGCGGGTGGTGATCGCCGGCCGCGAGGACGCCGTGGACGGCCGGCGACTCGGGCAGCTCCTCGAGAAATCGGGCGCGACCGTCATGCAGGCGACGCCGTCGACGTGGCGGCTGCTGCTCGACGGCGGCTGGCGAGGGCAGCCAGGCCTCCGCGGTCTCTCGGGGGGAGAGGCGCTGTCTCCGGCGCTCGCCGCGCGCCTGATCGACGTGGGCGTACGGGTGTGGAACCTCTACGGCCCGACTGAGACGACGATCTGGTCCACGGCGCATGAGGTGCGCGCGGGCGAGTCCATGGTGCCGATCGGTCGTCCGATCGCCAATACGCGCGCGTACGTGCTCGACGCCGAACGCCAGCCGACACCGATCGGCGTGCCCGGCGAGCTGTACCTCGGCGGCCTCGGTGTCGCGCGCGGCTATCGCGGGCGGGCGGAGCTCACGGCGGAGCGGTTCGTCGCCGATCCGTTCGCGTCCGCGCCCGGGGGACGCCTCTACCGCACAGGCGACCTCGTCCGCTGGCGCGCCGACGGTACGCTGGAGTTCCTCGGCCGTCTCGACCATCAGGTGAAGCTCCGCGGATTCCGCATCGAGCTCGGAGAGATCGAGGCGGTGCTGGGGCGGCACCCGGGCGTCCGGGACGCGGTGGTGACGGCGCCCGAGGACCGCCACGGCGATCGGCGGCTTGTCGCCTACGTGGTGGAGAAAGCGAATCACCCGGTCGCGGTCGGCGAGTTGCGCCGCCACCTCGGCGAGACGCTCCCCGACTACATGGTGCCGACGAGCTTCGTGGTTCTCCCGGAATTCCCGCTCACGCCGAACGGCAAGGTGGATCGGCGCGCGCTCCCGGAGCCGGACGCGTCGTCGACGGCCGTGACGAGCGAGCCGCGGACGCCCGTCGAGGAGATCACCGCCGACATCTGGGCCGACGTCCTGGGTCTCCCCGGCGTCGCGGTCGGCGACAACTTCTTCGAGCTGGGCGGGCACTCGCTGCTGGCGACCCGCGTCGTCGCCCGGCTCCGCGAGGTCTACGGGATCGAGCTGCCGGTGCGGAGCCTGTTCGAGGCGCCGACCGTGGCCGAGCTCGCCCGGCACATCGAACTCGCCCAGCGAGGGCATGGCGACCGCCGGCCCGTCCCGCGCATCCAGCCCGTGCCGCGCACAGGCCCTCTGCCGCTGTCGTTCAGCCAGCAACGGCTCTGGTTCTTCGAGCAGCTGGAACCGGGCCGGGACGTCTACAGCATCACGGCGGTCCTGCTGCTGCGCGGACCGCTCGACCTCGCCGCGCTCGAGCATGGCGTGACGACGGTGGTCGCCCGCCACGAGGCGTTGCGGACGACCTTCGCGTCGCACGACGGGGAGCCCGTGCAGACGATCCACCCGCCGCCGCAGGTGTGGACCGTGCCCGTGGTCGACCTCCGCGGTCTGCCGCCGGGCGAGCGGGCGGCGGTGGCGGCGCGCACCGTCGCCGAGCATCGAGCCCGCCCCTTCGACCTGGCCGCGGGGCCGCTGGTGCGCGTGCAGGTGGCGCGGCTCGACGACGAGCGCTGGGTGCTGATGGTCGCCGCCCACCACATCGTCGTCGACGGTTGGGCCGTCGAGCTGTTCGTGCGCGAGCTGGCGGCCGTCTACGCCGCTCGCGTGACCGGGCAGTCTCCCATGCTGCCGCCGCTGCCCATTCAGTACGCGGACTTCGCCGTGTGGCAGCGGGAGTGGCTGACCGGAGAGACGCTGGCCGGGGAGCTCGAGTACTGGAAGCGCCAGCTCGCCGGCGCGCCCGCCGCGCTGGAGCTACCGCTCGATCGGCCGCGCCCTCCGACCCAGACCTTCACCGGGGCCCAGGTCGTGCGCGTGATCGACCCCGACGTGCGGGCGGCGCTGCGGGCCCTGAGCCGACGCGAGGGGGCCACGGTGTTCATGACGGTGCTGGCCGCCTTCAAGGCGCTGCTCGCGCGCCACAGCGGCCAGGACGACGTGTGCGTGGGCGTGCCGGTCGCGGGCCGCCCCTGGGCCGAGACGGAGCCGCTCATCGGGGTGTTCATCAACATGCTGGTGCTGCGGACGCGGCTCGAGGGATGCGGGAGCTTCCGCGAGCTCCTGCGCCGCGTGCGGGAGACCGCGCTGGGCGCCTACGCCCACGCCGAGCTGCCGTTCGAGAAGCTGGTGGAGGAGCTGCAGCCGCGACGCGACCTGAGCCGCACGCCGCTCTTCCAGGTCCTGTTCAACATGCTGAACTTCGGCAGCACCGAACCCGTGGTGTTCCCGGGGCTCGAGGTCCAGCTGCCGCCGTCGTCGGCGACCGGGGTCGGCATGCCGGCGAAGTTCGACCTGACGCTGTACGTGCGCGACGAGGCGGAGGGACTGCGGCTGACCGCCGTGTACAACGCCGATCTGTTCACCGAGCGGCGCATGGAGGAGCTGGTCGATCAGTTCGTCCAGATCCTCGGCGCCGTCGCGACCGACGCGGAGGTCGACGCCGGTCGGGTGTCACTGGTGACCGCGGCGAGCGCGCCGAGGCTGCCGGATCCGACGGTGCCGCTCGTGGCGACGTGGACGGAATCCGTGGTCGCCCGGTTCCGCGCGCACGCCGCGGCGACGCCTCACCGTCCCGCCGTGGTCGTCGACGGCGAGGCGTACACGTACGGCGAGCTGGAGGCGCGGAGCAACCAGCTCGCGCGCTTCTTGAACGAGCACGGCGTGGGCCGCGAGGACCGGGTGGCGATCTTCGCGGGCCGCAACGCCGGGCTCGCGTGGGCCATGCTCGGCGTGCTCAAGGCCGGGGCCGGCTTCATGTGCCTGGATCCCACCTACCCGCCGGCCCGGACGGTTGCGTGTCTCCGTGTGACGCCGCCCCGCGCATGGATCGACCTTGGCGGCTCGCGCGCGCTACCGGCGCCGATCGCCGCGCACCTGGCCACACTCCGGGGCCTCGTCACCACGACCTGGCCGGCGGCGTCGACGGACGCCGCGTGGACGACGTTCTCGAGCGAGTCGGTCGCGACGGGCATACACCCGGACGACCTGGCCTACGTCGCCTTCACATCCGGGTCGACCGGGGCGCCGAAGGCCATCGCGGGGACGCACCGGCCGCTCGCCCACTTCTTCGCGTGGTACGCGGAGACCTTCGGAATCGAGGCCCACGACCGGTTCGCCGCGCTCTCGGGGCTCGCGCACGATCCGCTGCTCCGCGATGTGCTGGGGGCCTTCTGGGTGGGCGCGGCGGTCTGCCTGCCGGACCCGGCGCGGCTGGGGCTGCCGGGCTATCTTCCCGGGTGGTTGGCCGAGCAGCGGGTCAGCGTGGCGCACCTGACGCCGGCGACGGCGAACGTCCTGATGGAGGCCGGCCTGGCCTCACGGCCGCTGCCCGCGCTGCGTCGGGTCTTCTTCGGCGGCGACGTGCTGGCCGCCGACATCGTGGAGCGCATGCGTGCGTTGGCACCCGACGCGAGCTACGTGAACTTCTACGGCGCCACCGAGACGCCGCAGGCGATCGCCTGGCACCCTGTCCCTCCCGCGCCGGCCGCGGCCGGTCCGTCGCCGATCCCGCTCGGTCGTGGGATCGCGGACGTGCAGCTGTTGATCGTCAACGCGAGCGGCGGGCGGGCGGGGGTCGGGGAGATCGGGGAGATCCACGTGCGGACGCCCTACCTCGCGCGCGGGTACGTGGGGGATCCCGGCCTGACGGCAGAGCGGTTCGTGTACAATCCCTTCACCGGCGACGACGCGGACCGCGTCTACCGGACGGGGGACTTCGGCCGGTACCGACCCGACGGCACCGTGGAGTTCGCCGGACGGCGGGACGGGCAGGTGAACCTGCGTGGCTTCCGGGTGGAGCTCGGGGACGTGGAAGCCGCGCTGCGACGCCACCCGGGCGTGGCTGCGGCGGTCGTGACGCTCCGCCACGACGCCGTGCGGGGCGCCGAGCTCGTGGCGTACGTCGTCGCGGCGGGCGAGGCGCCGGAGCCCGAGGCGCTCCGACGCCACCTGGCGAGCGAGCTGCCCGGCTACATGGTGCCGTCGATCTTCGTCGCCCTCGAGCGGCTGTCGCTCACCCCCAACGGCAAGATCGATGTCGCGGCGCTGCCGCCGCCGGTGGCGGCGGCGGTGCGCGAGCCGCGCCCGCCCCGGACACCGACCGAGAAGGCGCTCGCCCAGATCTGGAGCACCACGCTGGGGCTCGACGACGTCGGCGTCGAGGACGACTTCTTCGAGCTCGGTGGCCATTCGCTGCTCGCCGTGCGCCTGTTCGCGCGGATCGAGAAGGCGCTCGGGGTGCCCTTGCCGCTGGCGACGCTCTTCCAGGCGTCGACGATCGAGCGGCAGGCGTTGCTGATCGACCGACGCGAGCTGCAGGCGCCCTGGCGTGCCCTGGTGCCGATTCAGCCCGCCGGATCGCGCGCGCCCCTCTTCGCCGTGCCCGGCCTCGGCGGTGAGGTCGTCGTGTTCGACCCACTCGCCAGGCTGCTCGGATCCGACCAGCCGTTCTACGGCCTGCAGCCGCGCGGACTCGACGGCCGGCAGCCGCCTTTCACGCGCGTCGAGGAGATGGCCGAGCACTACCTCGCCGAGGTCCGCGCCGTGCAGCCAAGGGGGCCGTACTTCCTCATGGGCGTGTGCATGGGTGGCCTGGTGGCGTTCGAGATCGCGCAGCGGCTACAGGCCGCGGGCGAGCAGGTGGCCTTCCTGGCCCTGCTCGACGTCCGCCCGCCGGCGCGCCCTCCGCGGCGCTGGGCACCGGCCGGCCGGCAACACTTCTCCACGGTCGTCGTGCGGCTGGTCGCCAGCCGGCTCGCCGCGTACGGCAGCGTCCTATGGCAGCGTCCATCGCGCCGCCAGGCCCGGGAGGTCGTCGGCCGGCTGCGGCAAGTGTTTGCGCACGTGTCCACGACGGATCCCCTGCGCGGTGTTCGGGGTGAGCTCTACGGGGAGCTCGTGACCCGGGCCAACGCGGTGGCCATGCGGCACTACGTTCCCCGGCGCTACGGAGGCTCCCTCGTGCTTGTCCTCGCGGCCGACCGCAAGTACGCCCGGGGCACGGACCGGCGGCTGGCCTGGCGCGATCTCGCCACCGGAGGGGTCGACATCTGCGTCGTGCCCGGCGCCGACTCGGGCCTGACGCTCGTCCAGCCGAACGTGCGGTTCCTGGCAGAGGAATTCCGCGCCCGGCTGACGACGGCGCACGAAGGCGCGGTGTCCGTTGAGCGCTGACCGGCCCGCGGGGACGGGCCCCGGCGCCGCGCGGACCCTCCTCTCGCTCGTCGACACGCGCGCGCGCCTCCTGGCCGCGACCGCCACCGTGGTCGGGCTGGTGAGCGGCACGGCGAGCGTGGCGCTGATCGCCCTTGTCAACACGGCGCTCATGCGCGGCGAGGGCACCTCGGCCGCCCTCGCCGCCGCCTTCGCCGGCCTCCTGGTGGCCAAGGTGGTGACGAACGCCGCCGCGCGCATCCTGCTCAACCACCTGGCCCAGCGAACCCTCAGCCACCTGTGCACCGACCTCAGCCAGAAAGTGCTCGCGACGCCGCTGCGTCAGCTGGAGCGCGTCGGGATCCCGCGTATCCTGAGCACCCTGACCGACGACGTCTTGATGATCGGCTGGGCGATCAGCCAGGTGCCCACGCTGGCCCTGAACCTCGCGGTGCTCGGCGGATGCGCCCTCTACCTCGGCTGGCTGTCGTGGCCCATCCTGCTCGCGGTGACGTGCTTCGTGCTCATCGGCGCGGTCACCTATCGCCTGCTGGTCTCGCGCGCGTTCCGCTCGCTGCAGCAGGCGCGTAACGCGCGCGACGTGCTCTTCCAGCAGTTCCGCAGCCTGACCGAGGGCGTCAAGGAGCTCAAGCTGCACGACGACCGGCGCCGGGCCTTCCTGTCCGAGCGGCTCACCCCGACGGTCGAGACGCTGCGCCGGCACGCGCTGGCCGGCCTGGTCCACCACATCGTGGCCACGAGCTGGAGCCAGCTCCTCTTCTACGCCTCGCTCGGGGGGCTCGTCTTCGCCGTGCCGCGACTGTCGACGGTGAGCGCGGAGACGTTGACCGGCTACCTGCTGGTCACCCTCTACATGATGAATCCGCTCTGGGGCGTGATCGACTCGTGGCCGACCTTCGCGCGCGGGCGCATCGGGCTGCAGAAGGTCCGCGAGCTGGGCGTGTCGCTGGCGTCGGTCGCCACCCAGGACGACGAGCGAGCGACGCCGGCCATCGCGACGGCCTTCGAGCGCCTCGACTTCGATGGCGTCGTGTTCGCGTACGACGATACGGTCGACGCGCGCGGCTTCGTGCTCGGTCCGGTCGACTTCAGCCTCCGCCGCGGCGAGCTGGTGTTCCTGGTCGGCGGCAACGGGAGCGGCAAGTCAACCTTCGTGAAGGTCCTGACCGGGCTGTACCCGCCGACGGTCGGGGCGGTGCGGCTCAACGGCGCCGTCGTCGACGACAAGAACCGGGAGCGGTACACGCAGCACTTCTCGGCCGTGTTCTCCGACTTCTACCTGTTCGACGGCCTGCTGGGACTGCGCGGCGACGACCTCGACGCGCGGGCGCGGCAGGCGCTCGAGCGCCTGGAGCTCGACGCCAAGGTGCGGGTCGAGGGCGGCCGGTTCTCGACGACGGCTCTCTCGCAGGGCCAGCGCAAGCGACTGGCGCTGCTCACGGCGCTGCTGGAGGATCGTCCGATCTGCGTGTTCGACGAGTGGGCGGCGGACCAGGACCCCCACTATCGCGAGATCTTCTACCGCGAGCTCCTCCCTGAGCTGAAGGCGCGAGGCAAGACCGTGGTCGTCATCAGCCACGACGATCGGTACTACCATCTGGGTGACCGCGTCGTGAAGCTGGAGTACGGCTCGCTCGTCAGCTGACCCCGCTGTTTGTGGTGCAGTCGACCTGGACTTCTGCTATCGTCCCTCAACTTTCGGGTCCGTGTCTGCTTCAAGGAGGAAGCTCATGAGCGACCACGCGATCGATCCGAAGTCGTCCCCGACCGTCGACCGCCGCACCTTTCTCAAGGGCATGGGCGCCGCTGGCGCCGGCGTGGTCGTCGCCTCCCGGCTCTCGGTCCCGGGCCCGGCCCTGGCCCAGGACGCCACCGTCCGGCCCGACCCAGCGGCCAAGCGCGGGGGTACCCTGCGCTACGCCGTGCACAATGCGCCCGCCCACTTCGACGTCCACCAGTCGGGCACCGTCGCCAACATCGGCCCCCAGAGCCCGATGTACGACACGCTGCTGCGCCGCAGCCCGAAGGACGGACAGACGATCATCCCGGACCTCGCCCAGCGCTGGGAGATCTCCCCGGACGGTAAGAAGTACACCTTCCACCTGCGCAAGGGCGTGAAGTTCCACGACGGAGCCGACTTCACCGCCGAGGACGTCAAGGCCACGTACGAGCGCATCGCGCGGCCGCCCAAGGGCGTCGTCATCCCGCGCACTCCGCTGTTCTCTACCGTGGGCGACATCGTCGTGGTGAATCCCCACACGATCGAGTTCCGCCTGACCGAGGCGCGTCCCAAGGCGTACATGCTGGGCGCCTTCGCGAGCGGCTGGAACATCATCGTGCGCAAGAAGACGCTCGAGGAGAACCAGGGCAACCTGCGGCAGGTCATGGCGTACCCGGGCACGGGGCCGTTCAAGCACGTGTCGCGCAAAGACAAGGAAGTCTGGATCATGGAGCGCAACCCCGACTACTGGAACAAGGGGTTGCCGCTGGTGGACAAGCTCGAGATCTACCACATGTTCCCGTTCTCGCCGGAGCTCGGCGCCGCCTTCCTGTCCGGTAAGGTCGACTACGCGCGGCTGCTCGACCCGGTCTCCTGGCGCAAGGCCAAGGAGATGCAGGGTGTCACGGCGGCGGCGTTCAACCAGTCGGTCATCCAGGCCTTCTGGACGAACATGCAGAAGAACAAGGCGCTGGCGGATCCGCGGGTACGCCGGGCGATCCACCTCGCGATGGACCGGCACACCCTGGTCGAGGTGGTGAAGGACACGGCGCCGATGCAGGTGGGAGGCTTCGTCTACCCGTTCCACGACATGTCGACGCCGCGTGCCGAGCTCGAGAAGAAGCTCGGCTACCAGAAGGACATCACGCCGGCTGTCCAGGAAGCTCGCCGGTTGATGAAGGAAGCCGGATACGGCAACGGTCTCAAGAACCTCGATTTCGTCGTCCGCGACATCGCGACGTTCAAGCTGTGGGCGGTGGCCATCCAGGCCATGCTGAAGGAGCACCTCAACATCGAGAGCAACCTGCGCGTGGTGCAGACATCGGTCTGGTTCGACGAGGCCCAGGCCGGCAACTTCGACCTGGCCATCAGCGCGATCGTCTCCACATTGATGGATCCGTCGGACATCTTCAGCGCCTGGTACGGCAAGGACGGCCCGCAGAACTACTCGCGGTGGACGAACCCGGCCTTTCACGACCTGGCCAACCAGATCGAGAAGGAGTTGGACGACACCAAGCGCAAGGCCATGGTGCGCAAGGCGGAGGACATCCTCGAAAACGATCCGCCGCTCATCTCGATCTCGTACGAGCAGATCTACGACGCCTGGTACAACAAGGTGAAGGGGCAGAACCCCAGCACTTTCTTTGGCATCTACGACGTCGTCCGGTGGGACAACGTCTGGCTCGGATAGTCGACGTGCGGCCCGGGGCCCCAGTCGGGGCCCCCGACGCCGCGGCTTATCCAGGGGCGCCCCGGCCTAGTCGGGGCGCCCCCAGCGATGGGGAGCCTGGGGGCCACATCGGGGCCCCCGGTCCAGAATGAAGAAGTACCTGGCGCGCCGAGCAGTTTACGCGGCCGTCACCCTGCTCGGCGTCTCCATCAGTATCTTCGTGATCCTCCGGATCTTGCCTGGCGATCCCCTCGTGGCCATCCTTGGCGTCGAGGGGCACGCGCGGATGACGCAGGCGGACCGTGTCCGCATCATGGCCGACCTGGGGCTCAGCGACCCGCTGCCCGTGCAGTATGTGCGGTGGCTCGGTGACATCGCGACAGGCCAGCTCGGCAAGTCGTTCTTCCGCGGCGACACCGTCGCCGCACAGATCCTTCACCGCGGCCCGATCAGCGCAGAGATCGCCGTGCTGTCGCTCATCGTGTCGTGGCTGGTCGGCCTGCCGGTCGGCATCCTGAGCGCGTTCAAGCCCAACAGCGTGCCCGACGGGGTCGCCCGCGCGCTCTCGGTGCTGTTCATCGCCATCCCCGGCTTCTGGCTCGGTATGCTGATCGTCCTCGCGCTGCTGTTCTGGTTCGGCTACAAGGCCCCGATCGTGATCGTCCACTTCTGGCAGAGCCCCTGGGAGAACCTGCAGATCGTCATCGGTCCGGCCCTGGTGCTCGGCCTCGCCCAGGGCGCCTACATCGCCCGCATGTCGCGCTCGTGCCTGCTGGAGGTCATCAGCGACGACTTCGTGCGGACGGCCCGGGCCAAGGGGTTGCGGGAGGGCATCGTCGTCATGCGACACGCGTTGCCCAACGCGCTGCTGCCGGTCATCACCATCTCCGGCGTGCTGCTCGGCTTCGTGCTGGGTGGCTCGGTGGCGGTCGAGCAGGCGTTCGGCGTGCCCGGCCTGGGCCGCGCGCTGGTCACCGCGGTGATCGAGCGCGACATCATCGTCGTCCAGAACCTCGTCCTGCTCTACGCCGTCATCTTCGTGCTCGTCAACGTGCTCGTCGATCTCAGCTACGCGTGGCTCGACCCGCGCATCCGGTACAGCTGATGCCCGTCGCCACGACCGCCGCCGACCCCACGACCGCGACCGCTCCCGGCCAGTCGGTTTTCAAGACCGTCGCCGTCGAGCTCGCGCGCTTCTCGCGCCGCAACACGCTGGCGGCGATCGGCGGCGCCGTGGGACTGTTCATCATCTTCGTGGCGCTCGCCGCGCCGCTGCTGGCGCCGCGTGACCCGCTCAAGGCGGACTTCCGGCGCATGAACAAGCCGCCCGACGCCCAGAGCCTGCTCGGCACCGACCAGGTCGGTCGCGACACGCTCAGCCGCGTGATCTACGGCGCCCGCACCTCACTCTTCGTGGCCTTCTCGGCGGTGATCCTCGGCACGACGGTCGGCTCGCTGTGGGGCGTCGCATGCGGATACCTGCGCGGCCGGTTCGACCTCTACAGCCAGCGGATCATGGAGATCATGCAGGCCTTCCCCGATCTCATCCTGGCGATGGCCATCTCCATGGCCATCGGCACCGGCCTGCAGGCGGTGATCTTCGCGATCGCGATCACGCGCATCCCCTTCGGCGGTCGCGTGATCCGCTCGGTGGCGCTCTCGGTGCGCGAGATGCCGTACGTGGAGGCGGGGCGGGCGAGCGGGGGCTCGGCGCTGCGGATCATGGCCCTGCACGTCCTGCCCCAGTGCATCGCGCCCTACCTCGTGCTGGCCACCACCCATCTCGGCGTGGCGATCGTCATCGAGGCGGCGCTCGGCTTCCTCGGCGTCGGCGTGCCGCCGCCGACGCCGACGTGGGGCAACATGCTGGCCGACTCCATCACCGCGCTGGTGCCGCCGTGGTGGCTGGCGTTCTTCCCGGGTTTGGCCATCACGATCACGGTGCTCGCCTTCAACCTCCTGGGCGACGGCATCCGCGACACGCTCGACCCGCGACTGTCGCCGGCGTTCCTGCGCATGATGGCCGGCGGCCGGCGGGGCTGAGAACACTCCCCCTCTTTCGACGCGTCCGGCGCATTCCTCGATTCCCTGGGTGGCTGGCACCGGGTCTGCACCCTCGAAGTCTCGATCCGCGGTGTCGGTGGCCTCGATTCGAGGGCCGGGCTGCGCGCGGATTGCTGGGTCGCCGCTCGCACGGTGGCCGCCCGGCGGAGCGCCCCCGGGCATGAAACCCGCCCCCGCCGGACCCCATCGCAAGAGTGAGGCGCCTCGCGGATGTCCGTCGTGGCGCTGTTCGAGGGGAGGAGGAACATCAGGTGGTATACCGCACGTTCGTCGCAGGACTGTTCACGGCCGTGCTGGCGCTCGGGGCCGGCTGTGCCGGACCGGCCAGCCGGATTCCGGTCACGAGCCCCGCCAATCTGGCCGAGGTCAGTGCTCGCGGGCGGCTGGACCGGTTATTTCAGCGAGGTCGCCGCCACGCAGTACGAAGCGGAGGGGCGCGTGAAGTTGCAGATCCACGAGGACGGGACGTTCACCGGCACGATCACAGCCAACAGGGGAGCGAACAATATCACCAGGGCCGCCCCGCTGAAGGGCACGGTCATCGCTGACGACAACCGCGTCGTTCTCCAGAACACCGAGGGACCGTGGTCGACGCTGACCCTGAAGCGGCGTGGCAACGACACGCTGTACGGGCCGGCCTTCGATCCCGCGTCGGAGGAGAACGTGATGCTGGAGCTGCAGCGCGACGGTACCCAGGGCTGAGCGGCGCGTGCGCCGCCCGCCGCTCGGCCTCAGCGGTGTCCGAGGCTGATGGCCGACGCCACCAGGCGGCCCGCCATCCGGAGGGCCCCGGTGGCGAGGTGGCGGGCGCGCGTCGACGGCGTGCCGCTCGGGCGGACCAGCCCGCGGCGGTGCTCGAGCCAGAGCCCCGCGACCTCCCACCAGGCCTGGCGCGCGATCGTCCGATCGCCGCGCACGATGAACTTGAGATAGTACGCGCCGCGCCCTCGCAGGTACTCGACGCTCCGATCGCGATCGCCGAGGTGATGGGTCACGACCGGGAGCGGCGAGAAGCGCCCCCGGACGCCGCGGCGGAGCACGCGGTAGACGAAGTCGATGTCCTCGTACGCGAGCCCGCGGCCAGGGCCCAGTCGGGTATCCCGGCCCCGCACGAGCGCGATGACCTCGCGCCGGACGGCCAGGTTGCAGCCGAGGACGAGCCCCTCCAGGGATCCATCGGGATCGAGCGGCGTCTCCACGCTCGGATGCGTGGCGGCCACGCGGTTCCCCTCGACGCCGACGACTCGCCCGGCCAGCAGGCCGAGGCCGGGATCGCGGGTGAAGGCCTCGACGACGTGGCGGAGCCAGGTGGCCTCGGGCGCCACGTCGTCGTCCAGGAAGGCCACGAGCGCACCGCCGGCGACGGCGGTTCCCGCGTTGACCGCGAAGGCCTTGCCCCGCCGCGGCTCCATCACGTAGCGCACGCTCGGCCCATCGCCCGCGTCGCGCTCCGACGCGACCACCGCGGCGGTGCCGTCGGTGGAGCCGTTGTCGACGACGACGACCTCGACCCTCCAGCCGGGCGGCGACGGGCTCCGCCGTAGCGCCTGCAGGCAGCCACGGAGCTGCTCCGCACGGTTGCGGGTCGCGATCACGACGCTGACGAGTGAGTCCATGGTCCGCGGAGCGCGAGTCGACGCCCGATGCTCCCGGAGCGGCGGCGGCCTGTCAAGCCACGGCCCGCCCCGACCATGCGCTATGCTGGGACGGCGAACCCCACGTGCGCTTCGCGGGCTGTCTCCGCTGGAAGGCCGCGCCTGCCTCGCGGCCTCTGTCGACGCCGCGCGCCCTGCTCGGCGCGGGGACGGTCGACTGCACGCCCGCCGCCAGCGCTCGCACCAGCCTCGCGGCCTGGTGGCCGACCACCGACGCGCGGCGTCGCGGCGTGGCGGCCGCCGGCGCGAGCGTCCTGTTCGCCGGGTACCTGCGCGACGTCCCGCCGCCCCACGAGGACGAGGCGGCCTACGTGCTCGACCGGTATCGCGCCGACGACTGGCGCTGGCTGCGGGCTGCCAACGGCGTCTTCGCGTTCGCGGTTGTCGACGAGGACGCGGACCGGTGCGTGCTGGGAGTGGATCGGCTCGGGATCCGGCCGCTGTTCTACCGTCGCGACGCGAGGGGCGTGACCTTCGCCGGGACGCTCGCCGGGGTCCTCGCCGGAACAGGTCCGCACGAGCCGGACGACGACACCCTCCAGGAGCTGATGGTCCTCGGGTTCCCGCTGAGCGCCCGCTCGGTCATCCGGGGGGTGGAACGGGTCCCGCCCGGAACCGTGCTCGACATCCGGGGCGCCGTCCCGACGGTCACGCAGTACTGGTCGCTCGCGGAGGTCTCGGAGCGTCGCGAGTCGTCGCCGCTCGAGGTCGTCCTGGACGAGAGCCGCCAGCGACTGCGGCACGCGCTGAGCCGGTTGCTAGGACGCTCCACACCCGCGACGCTGTGCCTGCTGAGCTCCGGGTACGACTCGCGTCGGCTCCTGCTGGAGGCGCGCGCGCTCGGAGCGCCGCTCGACGTGGCCACCTCGGTGTGGCCGTACCAGGGGCGGCCCGGGACGACGATCGAGCCGGCGGTGACGCGCGCGCTGTGCGAGCGCCTCGGACTCTCCCGTCGCCTGGTGGCGCTCCCGGGCGAGGGGGGCGTCGAGCCGCGGCGGGCCCGCGCCGTGCGGGACGCCCTGCTCGACTTCCAGGTGTTCGGCCGCCACCACACCTGGTCGATCCCACTCGTGGCGGCGATTCCCCCATCGACGCAGCGGGCCAACCTCGACGGGATCGCGGGCGACACGTTCCTGAACAACCCCTTCTACTCGTTGCCGCGCGCCCTGTGGGGTCGCTGGCGGCCGGACGCCGACGTGCTCGACGCGATCGCGCCCGAACGGGCGCAGGCCGACGCGCCGTGGCGCGGGCGACTGTCGTGCTCGCTGTCGGCACGGCTCGAGGCGGCCCTGACCGCGCTGCCGGAGGGGCCGCGTCGGCTGTCCTTCTTCTATCTCCTCGGACGCACGAGGGCGATGGTGGCGTTGCTGCCGTTCGGGCTCCTCGACCTCCGCGTGGAGTCCTTCTGCCCCTACCTCGATCACGACGTCATGGACCACGCGCTGTCGCTCGACCCCGTCCTCACGGGCGAGCGGCGGCTGCAGCGCCTCGCCCTCGACCGCCATTTTCCGGCCTTCGCCGACATCCCGTCCTCCCACTCGCCCGTCGCCGAGGTTCCGAGGGCGTACCTGCACGCGCGGCGCTTCCGAGATCCCGATCACCCGGGACGGCTCACCGTCCCGGACGTCGCGAGGCTCGTCCACGGCGCCGTGGTGGGCGGCCCGCGCCCCGGCCACCGCGACGTGGCGTTCGCCGTCCTGAGCGCGCTCGGACTCGGCGAGCTCGGTGGCGGCTGGCGCGAGCCGTGGATCCGCGACGTGCTGCAGGCGGGGCGGGGCCTGCACCTGCTGCGGCGCGGCGAGGAGTCGGCGCTGGTCAACGCGCGCGCCGAGGCCCTCGGGTGGCTCGATCGCTGGTCGATCCGCCGTGACGAGCCCGACTGAGGACGGTTACGCGGCGGACACCGGCCGGGTCCGCGCCAGCTCGTCCTCCGCGCGGGCCAGCCAGCCCGTCATCTCCATCGAGCGGAAGTGGTCGGCCGCGGAGCGGAGGTTCCGGACGGCCTCGTCGTGGCGCTCGAGGGTGTGGTACCAGGCGCCGAGCCCCAGCTCGCAGACGGCGAGGAGCGGTCGCATGGCGAGCGTCTCGGCCAGGGCGCCGGCCTGGCGGTACAGTGACTCGGCGTCGTGCTCGTCGATGGCGCCGCGACGGGCCGCGAGGTCGGCGAGAAGCCGGAGCACGTGCGCCTCGTTCCCGCGCTCGCCGTTGTCACGCGTCAGGGTCAGCGCCCGCCGGGCCTGTACCAGCGCGTCGTCGTCCCGGCCCGCCCGCAGGTAGGCCTCGCCGAGCCAGGTCGTCCACACGGATTGACGGGCCATGATCCGCTTCGCCTCGCCGCGCTTCACGCCGTCCTCCAGCAGGGCGATCGCCTCGGACGACCGCCCCCCGAGCGCGTACGCGTAGCCGAGCGTCGCCGCGATGTTGATCGCGAGTGCCGAGACCTTGCTGAGGCCGCTGACGCTCGGCCCACGTTCGAGCACCGCGGTGGCGAGATCGACCTGGCCCCTGCGCAGGTACAGCACTCCGAGGTTGACGTAGGCCTGGCCGAGGCTGAAGGCGTGGTTGGCCTGCTCGGCGATCCGGACGGCCTCCTCCCCGACGGGGATGCCCTCGGCGAACCGTCCGAGCTCGGCGAGGCAGCCCACGAGGTAGGCGCGTGACGTGACGGCCGGCAGACCGGCCCAGCCCAGGCGTTGGCTGCGCCGCTGACCCTCCAGGGCGCCGATCGTTTTCTGCAGGCACTCGATCGCCCGAGGATAGTCCCCCACGGCGTAGTACGTGAGCCCGAGATTGACGTTGGTCGTCTGCAGCGCGACGTCGGCCAGCTCGTCGGCGATGGCGACGGCCCGGCGGCCGGACTCGATCGCGCTCGCGTGGTCGCCCATGCGCCAGTGGTAGTGCGTCATGTACGCCGCCACCCAGCCGAGCCGACGCCGATCGCCGAGCGCCTCGGCCAGCGACCGGGCCTGCGTGAGGTGGTCGAGGATCTGCTCGAGCTCGCCAAGGGCGAACAGCGCGTTGCGCAGGTCGAAGCGCAGGTCGACCGCCTGGGCCAGCTGTTCCGGCGTCTCGGGGAGATGCCGCTGGGCGTCCAGCGCCTGCTCGAAGCAGGCGATGCCCTGGCGGTAGGCCGACTGCTCCGCCGCCCGGCTCCCGGCCTCGCGCAGGTACCGGACCGCCTTGTCCCACACCCCGCCCCGAACGGCGTGCTGGGCGAGGCGCTCCACGCGCTCGCCGGGATGCCCGAGGTTCAGCCGCTCGAGCGTCTCCACGATGCGGGCGTGCAGCACCCGCCGCCGCTCCTGGACGAGACTGCCGTACGTGACCTCGTGCGTGAGCGTGTGCGTGAACGTGTACTCAAGCTCGGGGAACAGGCTCACCTCGTGCAAGAAGGCGGCGGCCTGCAGATCCGCGAGCCGCGAGCGCAGCTCGCCCTCGGGCAGATCGGTGATCGCCTTGAGGACGGGGAAGGAGACGTCCTTGCCGATGACGGACGCCGTCTGCAAGAGGCTCTTCTCGGTCACCGGCAGCCGATCGATGCGGGAGGCCAGGACGGCCTGGACCGTCGGCGGCACCTTGATCACGTCCAGCGAGTGGACGAGCCGGTAGGCGCCGGGGCGGCCCTCGACCACGCCGGTCTCGGCCAGCGTGCGCACGCACTCCTCGAGGAAGAAGGGGTTGCCCGCGGTGCGATCCATGAGGAGCTGTCGGAGCGGCGCCAGCTCCGCCGTCCGTCCCAGCAGGGCGGCGAGCAGCTCCTCGGCCCCGCCCGGCGTGAGCGGATCGACGCGGATCTGCGCGTAGCAGGCCTTGCTGCCCCAGGTGTGGTGATACTCGGGCCGGTAGTTGACGAGCAGGAGGATCCGTGCGCTCGGCAGGCTCTCGACCAGGCTGTCCAGCAGGGCCTGCGTCTCGGAGTCGATCCAGTGCAGATCTTCGACGACCACGAGCAGGGGCTGGATCTGGCTCTCGCGGATCAGCAGGCGCTTGATCGCGTCCAGCGTGCGCTGACGACGCTCGAGCGGATCGAACGACAGGAACGGGCTCGCCTCGGGGACGGCGTCCAGCACGGCGAGGACCGCGGCGATCGTCTCCTCCAGCAGTCGGTCGAGCGTCAGGATCTTGGCGGTCACCCGGTCCTGGATCGTGCGTCGGCTGTCGTTCTCGCCGATGTGGAAGAAGCCCCGGAGCAGGTCCCGCACCGGGCCGTAGGCGGCGGCGCGTCCGTAGGAGACGGAGCGGCTCTCGAGGACGAGCCAGCCCTCGACCCGGTCCGACTGGACCGTCTCCCACACCAGGCGCGACTTCCCGACCCCAGCATCGCCCACCAGCGCCAGCACCTGACCGCGCCCCTCGGCCGCCGTCGCCAGGGCGACGCCGATCGTGTCGAGCTCGCGCTGCCGCCCGACGAAGCGCGTCAACCCGCGGGTCGCTCCGGCCTGGAGCCTCGTGCGCGCCTGCCCGGTGCCGACCAGACGGAAGGCCTCCATGGGCTGCGCCAGGCCCTTCACGGGCACGACGCCCTCGGAGACGACCTGCACGTAGCCCTCGACGAGCCTGAGCGTCTCGGGCGCCAGGAACGTCTGGCCGGGAGACGCCAGCTGCTCCATGCGCGAGGCGAGGTGGGTCGTCTGGCCGATCGCGGAGTACTCCATGCGGAGATCGCTCCCGATGGCGCGCACCAGCACCTCGCCGGAGTTCAGGCCGACGCGGATGCGGAGCGGTACGCCGTGGGTGCGACGCAGGTCGTCGGCGAGGCGGCCGATCTCGGCCTGCATCGCCAGGGCGGCGTAGCAGGCGCGCAGCGCATGGTCCTCGAGCGCGAGCGGCGCGCCGAACAGGGCCATGATTCCGTCGCCCATCACCTGGTTCACCGTGCCCTCGTAGCGATGGACGGCCTCGATCATGCGCTCGAGGACGGGGTCCAGGAGCTGCCGCGCGTCCTCGGGGTCACGATCGGCGAGCAGCTCCATCGAGCCCGTGACGTCGGCGAAGAGGACGGTGACCTGCTTGCGCTCGCCCTCGACGGTCGCGCGCTCGCCGATGATGCGCTCGGCGAGGTGCCGAGGCGTGTAGTGCTGGGGCGAGGCGAAGCGGGCGAGGGGCCCGCCGGAGGCGGGGGCGGCGCCGAGCGGGTTGCCGCACGCGTCGCAGAACCGGCTGCCCGACTCGGCGGGCGCGCCGCAGGCGGAGCAGGTCACGCCGAGACGCGTGCCGCAGTCGCGACAGAATCGTGCGTCGTCTCGGTTCGTGGCCTGGCAACGCGGACACTGCATCACTGGGTCTCCAGCGCCGTGGGGTCCAGGCGCTGAGCTTATCGGGTGGGGTTCCACCGGTCAACCGGCGCATCGGCTTGACAGGCCTCGGGTCGGCTCCTAGCCTCCGAGCAGGATGACCGTCCGCGTGCCCCGGCTGTCGGTGGTGGTGGAGTGGGACAACGCGCGGTACTACGAGATCCAGCGGGCGACGATGATGCTCCGTCGACTCCTCACCCAGCTCGGGGAGCTGACGCTGTCGGCTGAGATCCTGCTCGTCTTCGACGCCCGCGCGATCGACGAGGCGCGGGTGAAGGAGGTCATGGCCGGCCTTGCCGCGCACACCCCGGCCGACGTCGAGATCGCCGCGGTCCCGACCCACGGCCTGCGGTACTACCAACTCAAGAACGAGGGCGCGCGGCGATCGCGCGGCGACATTCTCCTGTTTGTCGACTCCGACGTGATCCCCGAGGAGGGGTGGCTGGCCGCGCTCGTCGACGCGCTCGGCGATCCCGCGGTGCAGGTCGTCATGGCCGACCCGCACGTGGACGCCGCCACGCTCTACGGAAAGACCTTCGCCCTCGCCTGGTACTTTCCCGCCGGGGGCATGGTTGGACCGCCCGCGCCGACCACGCGCTCGTTCGTGAACAGCATCGCGTTCCGCCAAGAGACCTTTCGGCGGTACCCGTTCCCGGAGGACCGCGGGCTCTACATCGGCCAGTGCATCGACTTCACCGCGATGCTCCGCGACCAGGGCATCGACGTGTACCTGCAGCCTCGGGCCCGCGTCCGCCACCCGCCGCCCACGTTCTTCCGGAGCGCGGTCATCAACGGGCACGACGCCGTCGTCCGGCAGCGGCGGGCCGGCGACCCGCGCGCGCGGGCGTCGTACTGGCGCCTGCGGGGCAACCTCTCGGCCGCCGCCGGACGGGTCCGCGCCGAGCGCCGCAGCGTCGGCCTGTCCCCGGGCGGCGCGTACGTGGCACTCGGCATCGCCAGCGGCTACTACGTCGTGTCCTTCCTCGCCGAGCTCCTCACGTGGGTCAGCCCGCGCGTCGTCCATCGCCTCTATGCGCTCTGACTCAAACCGCAATCCGGCCGACGCCGCCGGCTCGGCGCTGCTGCCCGAGGTCGGTGTCCTCGGACTCGTGCCGGATGCGTTCAACGCCGTCTGGCAGCCGCGCCAGCAGGTGCTGGTCCGGCTGGCGCGCTACTTCCACGTCGTGTGGGTCAATCCCGCCCAGTCCTGGCGGTGGTGGGAACGCCCGGGGATCAACGGCGCGGCCGTCGCGTGCGCGCCGGTCGAGGAAGCCGACCGATTCACCGTCTACACGCCGTGGCTGCCCCTCGTGTACCGTCCGGCCCCGCTGGCCCGGGCCATGGAGCGCGCGCGGCTCAACCACGCGCGGGCCCTCCTCGCCCGGCGCGGGTGCTCGGCGATCGTCCTCTCGCTGTGGCGCCCGCAGTTCGCCGAGGCGCTGGAGCTCCTGCGATTCGACCAGAGCTGCTACCACATCGACGACGAGTACTCGTTCGCGGAGCAGGCGGTGCCGCTCGGCGACCACGAGCGACGGCTGATCGGCGCGGTCGACCAGGTCTTCGTCACCTCGCGGGGTTTGCTGGCCGCCAAGGGCGGCATCAATCCGCACACGGACTTCGTCCCGAACGGCGTCGATTTCGCCGCGTACGCGGCGCCGTGGCCCGAGCCGTCCGATCTGGCCGCCATCCCGCGCCCGCGCATCGGCTACACGGGTGTGGTCAAGCCGCAGCTCGACTGGCCGCTGCTCGAGGCCCTGTCGGCGACGAGGCCCGACTGGTCGTTCGTGTTCGTGGGCCCGGTCCAGCCCGAGCCGCGGACGCTCGAGGCCGTGACGCGCCTCGGTCGTCGGGCCAACGTGCACTTCCTCGGCCTCCGGTCGCTCGACGCGCTCGCCGCGTACCCGCAGCACTTCGACGTGTGCATCATGCCGTACCGTCTGAACCACTACACGGACCAGATCTACCCGCTGAAGCTCCACGAGTATCTGGCCAGCGGGCGGCCGACGGTGGGGACGCCGATCAGCACGCTGACAGCCTTCCCCGAGGTCGTGCGCCTGGCCCACGGCCCGCGCGAGTGGGTGCAGGCGATCGCGGAGGCGCTCGGGCCGACCGCTACCACGGACGAGCGGCGAACGGCACGCCAGCGTGTGGCGCGCGACCACGACTGGGACAGGCTCGTCCAGCGGATCGCGCGCACCATTGCCGAGCGCCTCGGACCGTCCTGGGTCGCGCGCCTCGACGAGGCGGTCGAGCGTCGCGTGGCGCTGGGGGCCGCGGGGTTCCTGTCGCCGGCGATCCGCAGAGGGCCCGACCGTTGAAGGGGGACGCGAGCGCCGGGACGGGCGAGCTCGTCATCCGTGCCCGTCGCGGCTGGCAGCCCATCGACCTGGCCGAGATCTGGCGCTATCGGGAGCTCCTCGGATTCCTCGCCTGGCGCGACGTGACGATCCGGTACCGACAGACGGTGCTGGGGGCCGTGTGGGCGGTGGCGCAGCCGCTGACGGCCGCGCTGATCTTCACCGTGTTCTTCCAGCGGCTGGGCGACCCACGCGGCGACGGCCCGCCCTATCCGCTCTTCGTCTTCGTGGGGCTGGTCCCGTGGCTGTTCTTCGCGAACGCGGTCACGGCGGCGGGCGCCAGCATGGTCGGCAATCCCCAGCTCGTCTCCAAGATCTACTTCCCGCGGGTGTTCATCCCGCTCAGCTCGATCGGCGCCTTGCTCGTGGATCTGGTCCTGAGCCTGGCCGCGGCCGCGGCGCTGATGCTCGTCTTCCGGTGGCCGCCGTCGCCGGCCGTGGCGTGGCTCCCGCTGTTCCTCGTGGCCACCGTGCTGACCGCCGTCGGACCCGGGCTGATCCTCGCCGCGCTGAACGTGCACTACCGCGACGTGAAGTACGCCGTGCCGTTCCTCGTGCAGATGGGCCTCTTCGTGACGCCGGTCATCTACCCGCTCGCCGGGATGCCCGCCCGGCTCCAGCCGCTCGCTGCCCTGAACCCCATGACGGGTCCGGTCGAAGGCGTCCGTCACGCGCTCCTGGGCACGCCCGTCCGTGCGGAGCTGGTGGCGACGTCGCTGACGGTCGGTGTGCTCCTCTTCGTGGCCGGCCTCTACGTGTTCAGGCGGATGGAGCGCCGGCTGGCCGACGTGATCTGACGTGGCGGTGGTCATCCGGGCCGAGGGGCTGTCCAAGCGCTACCGGCTGGGCACGGGGAGCGCGGAGCTCGACAATCTGCGCGAGGCCTTCGTCCGCGGCCTGCGGCCCTGGACGTGGCGCCGCCGCGAGGACCGCGCCGGAGGGGACTGGTTCTGGGCGCTGCACGACGTCAGCTTCGACGTGGAGCAGGGGGACGTGGTCGCCATCATCGGGCCCAACGGGGCCGGGAAGAGCACACTCCTGAAGATCCTCTCCCGCATCACCGATCCCACCGACGGCACGGTCACGGTCCGCGGGCGGCTGTCGAGCCTGCTCGAGGTCGGCACCGGCTTCCATCCGGAGCTGACGGGACGCGAGAACGTCTACCTCAACGGCGCCGTGCTCGGCATGCGCAAGGCCGAGATCGCGGCGCGCTTCGACGAGATCGTCGCGTTCGCCGACCTCGCCGCGTTCCTGGACACGCCGGTCAAGCGATACTCGAGCGGCATGTACGTGCGGCTGGCGTTCGCCGTGGCGGCGCACCTCGAGCCCGAGATCCTCGTGGTCGACGAGGTGCTGGCGGTGGGGGACGTGGCCTTCCAGCGCAAGTGCCTGGGCAAGATGGGCGAGGTGAGTCGCGAGGGCCGCACGGTCCTGTTCGTGTCGCACAACATGCCCGCGGTCGAGCACCTGTGCCGGAGCGGGCTCGTCTTCCAGCGCGGCCGGCTGGCCTATCGGGGCGCCGTGCGCGACGCCGTCGACCACTACGTGCGGGCGGCGACCGGCGGCGCCGCCGACGCCGGCTCTCACGTGGTGGACCTGGCCGGAGCCGCGACGCGGAAGCCTGGCGCGCCGGCGTTGCTGCGGCGTCTCGAGCTGTTCACCGCGGACGGCGTCCCGCTCGACGGGGGCCTCGCGGTGGGGGCGCCGTTCGAGGCGCGGGTCGGCCTCGTGCTCGAGCGTCCGACGGTCGGCCTCGAGCTGGTTCTCCGGTTCGACACGCTGCTGGGGCAACGGATCCTGGTCGCCAACAGCGCATTCGACCCCGCCTTCGCGTGCGACGAGCGGACCGGTGCCCAGACGGTGATCTGCGAGATCCCGAGCCTCACGCTCACGCCGGGCGACTACCGGGTCCGGGTGGCGCTGAACCTCGGGGGCGTCGAGGTCGATGCCGTGGACGACGCCGCGCGCGTCAGCGTCGTGCCCGCCGACTTCTACGGCAGCGGCCGGCTGCCGCGGACCGGGACGTTCGTGCTCCCGCAGCGCTGGCGGGTGGACCGGGCGTGAGCCCCCGCGACGCGGTCGGGCGAGGGCGGGGCGCGTGAGCTGGCGCCGCTGGGCCTGGCGCGAGCAGCTCACGGTCGTGGGGCCGGCCACGATCGCAGTGGTCGTCGCGTTCGTGGTCGCCTTCCAGTGGGTGAAGCCGGCGCCGCCGAGCCGCGTCGTCGTCGCGACCGGCCGCGCCGACGGCGCGTACTACCAGTACGCCCAGCAGTACCGGACCCGCCTCGCCCGCGAGAACGTCACGCTCGAGATCCGCGAGACGTCCGGCTCCGTCGAGAACATCCGCTTGCTGGAGGACCCCGGCAGCGGCGTCGACGTCGCGTTCGTGCAGGGCGGGACCGGCGGGGCGTCGACCGCGGGCACGCTGGGGTCGCTGGCCAGCCTATACTTCGAGCCGCTCTGGGTCTTCTCGCGCACGGCGCCCGGCCCGAACGACCTGCGCGAGCTGCGCGGGCGACGACTGGCCGTCGGGCCGGAGGGGAGCGGCACGCGCGCCGTCGCGTTGACGCTACTGGCCGCCAACGGGATCACCGGGACGACGGCGCGCCTGCTCCCGCTGACCGGCCTCGACGCCGTCCACGCGCTTCGGCGCGGCGCCGTCGACACTGTGTTCTTGATCGCCGCTCCCGGCTCGCCGACCGTCAAGGAGATGCTCGGCACGCCGGGCATCGCGCTGCTCGGGTTCCCGCGCGCCGACGCCTACACCAAGCGCTTCCCGTTCCTCACGAAGCTCGTCCTGCCGGCGGGCGGGCTCAGCCTGGAGGAGAACCTGCCCCCGCGGGAGACGGCGCTGCTGGCGCCGGCCGCCACGCTCGTCGTCCGGGCCGACTTCCACCCGGCGCTCGTCGACCTCGTCCTCGCGACGGCGGCGGCCATCCACGGCGGCCGCGGACTGTTCGAGGCCCCCAAGCAGTTCCCGTCGCCCGACCATCTGGAGTTCCCGCTCATGCGCGAGGCCGAGCGCTACCACACCTCGGGGCCGCCGTTCCTCGCCCGGTACCTGCCGTTCTGGGCGGCGACGCTGGCCGACCGCGTGAAGGTGCTGATCCTGCCGCTGCTGGTGCTGGTGCCGCTGGCCCGGGTCGTACCGCCGGCCTACCGGTGGCGCGTGCGCTCGAAGATCATCAAGCGCTACCGCGACGTGGTCGAGGTGGACCAGGCCCTCACGCGGCGGCCCTCACCGACGGAGTGCGACGCGCTCCTCGACCACCTCGACCGCATCGAGGACGACGTCCGCGGCCTGCGGGTCCCGCTCGGCTACGCCGACGCCCACTACCACCTCCGCCTCCACCTGGACCTGGTGCGCCGCCGCGTCCAAGAACGCCGCCAGGCCGGCGCGACTCCTACCTGACCAGCTGGCGCGATACTGCGGTGGCGCCGGGGGTGGGGGCGTGAGGTCGTCCGGGTGGGGCGTGGCCACCGCGGGTGCGCCATCATCGCGAGCCGTCGTCGCCGTTCGAGCGGAGGGTACGGCGAGCGAGCCGCCGACGTTTCGACTGTTCACCGACCCAACCCCCGCTGGGGGATGGGGGGCCGAGCGAGCCGTGCCCGGAGCGAGTTACGGCCACAGGCGAGCGATGCA
>Ga0209382_10000822_pt1 | contig 50376 bp, 48 predicted proteins | sample SoiMetdeltSBSDD5_FD_187599 | JGI IMG/M metagenome (GOLD analysis project Ga0209382, IMG submission 187599) | Bulk soil microbial communities from a Populus tree surrounding site in Tennessee, USA - Soil MetaG P. deltoides SBSDD5 (SPAdes) (version 2) | ecosystem: Environmental > Terrestrial >...
GATCCGGACGCGCTCGCCGCGATGTCTGCGGCCCTGGCTCACCGCGGCCGCGACGCCGCCGGGCGGTGGAGTGCCGGACCGATCGGTCTGACGCACCGACTGCTCGCGACGACGCGGGCGTCCGCCGCCGTGGACCATCCTGTCGCCGATTGCTCCGGCGCCGTGCGCCTCGTCTGGGACGGGCGGCTGGACAACCGTCCCGAGCTGCAGGCTGGCGCCGACGAAAGTGACGAGACCGTCGTGCTCCGCGCCTATGCCCGCTTCGGCGACGACCTGCCGTCGCGGCTGCTCGGCGACTTCGCGTTCGCGCTCTGGGACGCGCGCCGCGCGCGACTGCTTTGCGCACGGGATCGTCTCGGTCTCAAGCCCTTCCATTACGTGTGGGCCCACGGAGTCTTTGCGTTCGCGTCCGAGGTGCGACCGCTGCTGCTCGTGCTCGAGGCGGTCGAGCCGGACGACGAGATGGTGCTCGCATTCCTTCTCCGCGAGCTCCGCCCCGGTGACGAGGCGCGCACGCTCGTCCGCGGCGTCCATCGCCTGGGCCCGGGCGAGGTGCTCAGCGTGGATCGCGACGGTGTACGCCGGCGTCGGTACTGGGCGCCCGATCCCGAACGCCGACTCGAAGCCGCGTCGGCGGCCGAGGTCGTCGAGCGGTTCCGCGCGACCTTCCGCGAGGCGGTGGCGGCGCGGCTGCGCACCGACTGGCCCGTGGCGGCGTTGCTCTCGGGTGGTCTGGATTCCTCCGCCATCGTCGGCGTCGCGGCGCGGATCTTCGAGGAACGCGGCGAGAGCTCGCCGCCGCTCGAAACGTTCACGCTCTTCTCCGACGATCCCGCGGGCGACGAGCGGGAGCCGGCGCGCGCGGTCACCGCCGCCACGGGGTTGAAAGGTCACGTCGTACGGCGCATCGAGGCCGATCCACTCGACGACCTCGACGCCGAAGTCGACCGCGTCGAGGGTCCCATCGTGGATCCGAGCCATCACACGATGGCCGCGTGCCTCGAGGCCGTCGCGGGCACGGGCTGTCGTGTGCTTCTGTCGGGTGAAGGCGGCGACCAGCTGCTCGACGCCCACGGATACTTCGCGGATGTGCTGCGTGCAGGGCATCCGTTGCGGCTCGTGCGCGAGCTGCGTGCATTCGCCCACTGGTACGGCGCGTCGACGCGCGAGATGGCGGTCGACGCGCTCACGATGCTCGCCCCCACGCCCGTGAAGTACTGGGGCAAGCGGCTGCTTCGCGGGGTGCCGCCGCCGTGGATCAACGGCGACCTCGCCCGGCGCGTCGATCTGCGCTCGCGCGTACGCGCCGCGCGGCACGCCGTCCCCTGGCCATCGCACGTCCAATGGGACACGTGGCTGTCGCTGTCAAGCCCGTACTTCGGCCTCAAGCTCGAGGCCGAGGAGCGTCGCGCCGCGCGGGCGGGGCTCGAGATGCGCTATCCGCTGCTCGACAGCCGGCTCATCGAGCTGGTGCTCGCGCTGCCGCCGGCGCGGCGCATGGCTCACGGCGAGCGCAAGGGATTGCTGCGCGCGGCCGTGAGCGACGCGTTGCCACCCGTCGTTCTCGCCCGGCGTGGAAAGGGCGACTGGACCGAGCCGGTCGATCGCGGGCTGGCGCGCGCGTGCACGGCGACGGCGCTGCCGAATCGGTCGGGCCTGCTCGAGCGTTACGTCGAGCGCCGCGCGGCGGAGCAGCTGATCGCGCGATATCGCCGTGGCGACGGCGATCTTCGCTGGGACGTCTGGTTCTTCATTACCCTCGATCGGTGGCTCGAGAGACTCGTGAAAGGAGCGAGCCGATGACCAAGCCCCCGCGCACCGTGCGCAAGCCCTATCGGCCGCCGCGGCTCACGAAGTTCGGTGATTTGCGACGGCTCACGCAGGGCGATCGGCGCACCAAGACCGAGCCCTCGGGCGTGAAGACCAAGCTCGGCGGCCCAGGCTAGGATGCCGACCGCGGAGCTCTACGGATTGCGGCTGCGCAGCGCGCTGCCGCTGCCGCGCGCGCGACGTGCCGACGGGCCGGCGGACGTGCAGATCGCGCACGGAACGGCGGAGCAATTCGCCGCCGTCCGCAGCGCCCTCGATCCGCCGCTGCGGCCCGGCCGGTGGTTCGAGGATCGTGTGCTCGCCGATGGGCGACGCTATCTGCGCTGGGCAGGTCTGTTCGAATTTCTCGTCGCCGTGGACGGCCGGCTTATCGTCGCGCGCCGCCTGCGTAACGCGGCCAGGGCGCCGCGCGCGTTCGAGACCTACCTGCTCGGACAGGTGCTCTCGTTCGCCCTCATCGCGAGAGGGCTCGAGCCGTTGCACGCCACCGCCGTGGTCGTCGGCGACGGCGCGATCGCCTTCCTCGGCGACTGTGGGCGCGGAAAGTCCACGCTCGGCGCCGCATTCGTGCGGGCGGGGCACCGGCTGCTGACGGACGATCTGCTCGTGCTTCGCGACGATGACGGCAGCTTTCGCGCCGCGGCGGGACCGGCGCGTCTGAAGCTCTTTCGGCGCCCGGCGCGTCGTGTGCTGGGCCGCGGCGTTCGCGGGACGCCGATGAACGACCGCGGCGGCAAGCTGGTTTTCCCGCTCGGCTCGCGCGCCGCCCGTGGCGACGCCCGATTGCGCGCGCTTTACGTGCTGCGCCCGGGACATGCCCAGCGCGTCGCGATCCGCGCGCTCTCACCGCCGCGCGCGTTCGTCGAGCTGACGCGCAATACGTTCAACGCCTGCGTGCTGGATGCGCCGCGGCTGGCGCGACAGTTCGATCTGGCCGCGCGCGTGGCCGCGAGGGTTCCGGTCAAGACGCTCGCGTATCCGCGCCGTCTGGATCGGCTCGCCGACGTGCGCGCGGCGATCGAGGCCGACGTCTCATCGTGAGGCCCGTACGTGACCCATTGCTCGTCGCGCTGCTGCGCGGCGAAGACGCCGACGGCGCGGGCGCCGCGGAGTGGCGGCGTGCGGCCGCCGCAGCACGCGCCGAGGGTTTGGAGCCGTGGCTATTGCGCCACATCGCGCGGAATGTCACGACCGCGCCGGACGACGTGCGCGAGCGTCTGCGCGAGGCGAGCGTGCGCCTCACCGCGCGCGCGCTCGCGTTGGCGGCCGAGCTCGGCGCCATCCTGCGCGCGCTCGCGACCGCCGGCGTCGCGTGCGCGCCGCTGCGCGGCGCGGCGCTCGGCGAGCGGCTCTACGACGACGCCTGCGCGCGTCCGGCCGGTGACATCGATCTCCTCGTCCGGCGTGATGACCTCGACGCCGTCGAGTCGACGCTCGCCGCGCGCGGATTCCGCGCGCTGGATCGGCGCGCGGGCTTCGCCCGCGAATTCTCCTACACGCTCGAGATGGCGCGCGACGCGCACGGCGGCATCGTGGTCGAGCCGCACTGGACGCTGGCCTATCCGCCGTTTGCGGATGCGCTCGACATGGACCGGATCTGGGCGCGCTGTCGCGCGGGGCACGTCGTCGGAGCGCCCGCGCGCCTGCTCGCTCCCGAGGCGATGCTGCTCAATCTCTGTCTTCATCTGGTCCACAAGACGCCCGACGTGTCGCTGCTCTGGCTGCTCGACATCGACCGCCTGGTACGGCGCGAGGCCGACGTGATCGACTGGGACGAGCTGATCGGCCTCGCCCGCGGCGCGCGTCTGGAGCGCCAGGTCGCAGCCGGCCTTCGCCACGCGCAGACTCTGCTCGCCATACCGGTGCCGGCGTCAGTCATGCAGGCGTTCGACACAGCGGCTCCCGCGCCGTTCGATCGCCTGCTCGGCGGCGACGCCGGCGTGGACGGCCGGGAGAGCCTCGCGCTGCTCTTCGCGCTGCGCGGCGTGCGCCGCCGCGCGCGGTACACCGCGCGCCTGCTGTTTCCGTCCCCGGAGTTCATGACGCTGGAGTACGGTGTGTCCGGACCCGGGGCCCTCGCGGTGGCCTACGGCCGGCGCGCGCGTCACATGCTGTGGGAAGCCCTCAAGGGCACCACCCGGCTGCTCAGACATATATGAGGAAGGAACCCATGTATCAGATCTACGCCCTCAAGTACGCCGAACGCGATACCAGCGCGTGCCAGTTCTTCTACCGCGAGCACACGCACGACCCGATCACGCTGCACTATTTCGTCTGGCTGATCCTGGGCGGCCCGCACCCCCTGCTGGTGGACACCGGCTTTCAGGAGGACGACGTCGAGCGCCGCGGGATCCGCAACTACGTGCGGCCCTCCACGATGGTGGAAAGGATGGGCGTGAAGGTCGCCGACATCCCGATCGCGCTCATCTCGCACCTGCACTACGACCACTGGGCGGGACATCGGCTGTTCCCGGCGTCGGAGTTCTGGATCCAGAAGGACGAGGTCGCTTTCTGGACCGGCCCGTTCGCGCGCTATGACGCGTTCAGCCAGTCGCAGAACGTCGGCGCGCTGGCCAATCTCGTGCCGCTGAACTATGGCGGCCGCATCAAGATCATCGACGGCGACCGCGAGGTCGTGCCCGGCGTCCGCGTCCATCGCGTCGGCGGCCACACCGCGGGACTGCAGATCGTGTCGGTGGAGACGTCACGCGGACGCATCGTGCTGACCTCCGACGCCGCGCACTTCTATCGCAACGTCGAGCGGTATCAGCCGACGCAGATCATCACGAATCTGCCCGAGATGCTCGCGGGGTTCGACACCATCAACGCGCTCGCCGGGGACCCGGCGCGCGTGGTGACGGGCCACGACCCGGAGGTGGCCGTGCGCTTCAAGCCGCTCGAGCCCGGCATCATCCAGGTCGCCTGAGGCGATGCTCGCCACGACGATCGCGGGCAGTCTGCCCAAGCCCGCGTGGCTGGCGGAGCCGGAAACCCTCTGGGCGCGCTGGCGCGTGGCGCGCGAATCGCTCGCCGAGGCGCAGCGCGACGCCGTGCTCGTTGCGCTGCGCGATCAGGAGACGGCGGGCATCGACGTCGTCACCGACGGCGAGCAATCGCGTCAGCACTTCGTGCACGGCTTCCTCGAGCGGCTCGAGGGCATCGATTTCGACAAGCGCGTGACCATCGGCATCCGCGCCGATCGCTACAAGGCGGAAGTGCCGACGGTCACGGGACCGGTCGCGCGGCGGGCGCCCGTGCATCTCGAGGACGTGCGCTGGGCGCGCGCGCACACCGATCGCCGGCTGAAGTTCACCATCCCGGGCCCGATGACGATCGTGGACACGCTGGCCGACGAGCACTACCGCGACCGCGTACGCCTGGCCTTCGCCTTCGCGCGCGTCATCAACGAGGAGGCGGGCGAGCTCGTCGCGGCAGGCCTCGACGTGCTCCAGCTCGACGAGCCGGCGTTCAACGTCTACATGGACGACGTCGCGGCGTGGGGCATCGAGGCGCTGCACCGCGCAACCGAGGGCCTGACCTGCACCACCGCCGTGCACATCTGCTATGGCTACGGCATCAAGGCCAACGTGGAATGGAAGAAGACGCTCGGCGCCGAGTGGCGGCAGTACGAGCGCACCTTCCCGCTGCTCGCGGCGAGCCGAATCGACCAGGTCTCGCTCGAGTGCGCCAACTCCCGCGTGCCGCTGGAGCTGCTGGATCTGCTGCGCGGCAAGGACGTGATGGCCGGCGTCATCGATGTCGCCACGCACGCGGTCGAGACGCCGGACGAGGTCGCCGCGAGAATTCGCCAGGTCATGCGGCACGTCGAGCCCTCGCGCCTGCTGCCGTGCACCAATTGCGGAATGGTGCCGCTGCCGCGCGAGGTCGCGCGCGCCAAGCTGCGCGCCCTCGGCGCGGGGGCGCGGCTGGTCCGACGCGAACTGGGTCGTGAGTAGCGAGCCGCTGCCGCTCGGCACGCCGTTCCGTCCCGGCCTGGATCCACTGCCCGCGCGCCAGCACGCGTGGGCGGTCACCAAAGACGTCGAGGGACGGCCGGCGCACGGCGAGCCTCGCGACGCTTTGCGCGCCGTGACGGAGCCGCTGCCGCCGATCGGTCCCAATGACGCGCTCGGCTACGTGCTTTACGCCGGCCTGACGTACAACACGGTGTTCGCGGCGCGCGGCGTGCCGATCTCGGTCTTCGACCTGCACGATCGCGACCTGCACGTGCCGGGCAGCGGCGCCGTCGCGCTCATCGCTGCCGTGGGCGCCGAGGTTGCGCGCGAGGGCAGACTGAAAGTCGGTGAGCTTCGCGTCCTGTATCCCGGTGTGTCGGACCTGCTCTCGCCGCGGGCCGGGGAGGATCCGATGCACGCCGATTTCAAGATCCAGGGGTACGAGACGCCGGACGGCTCGTTCGCGCAGTTCGTGCGCGGCCAGGCGCCGCAGTGGCTCGCGCACAGCGAGCGGCTGACGCTGGCGCAGGCCTCGTCGTACATGCTCGACCTCGAGACCGTCTACAAGGCCCTCTATGACGTCGCGCGCGGGCGGCACGGCGAGCGCGTATTCGTCGAAGGTGCGGCCGGCGGCACCGGGTTGTACGCGGTGGCGTGCGCGGTCCTGCGCGGCGCCGTCGTCAGCGGGCTCGTGTCGACGCAGGCGAAGGCGCGCCTGGTGGTGGAGCGCGGCGCGATCGCCGCCATCGATCGCACGGATCCGAGCTTCGCCGGGATCTTCACGCCCGTGCCCGTCGACCCCGCGGCCCGCGCGCGGTGGATCGACGCCGGGCGCGCGTTCACGGACCGCGTTCGCGCCGCCAACGACGGTCACGCGATTGACGTCGTCGTCTCCTCCGTCGGTCGCGACCTGTTCGCCCGCATGGTGGACCTGCTCGGCCCGGGCGGACGCATCGTGTTCTACGGCGCGACGAGCGGCTACACCCTGACCCTTCTCGGCAAGCCGGGCGAGGCGTCGGCCGCCGAGATGTACGCCCGCGTCGACCTGCGACCGCAGCAGGGCGTGGTCGTCTATTACGGCCTCACGCCGGCGGGGCCGAGCGACGCGCTGGGTGACACGACGGCCGAGGCGGCGATCGAGACCGCGCTGGCGCTGGGCGCGCGCGTCGTCGCCGTCACACGCACCGACGCTCAGGCCGCGCACCTCAAGCGGATCGGTGGGCTCACCGGCACCGTGAGCCTGGAGACGCTCGGCCGCGCGCGCGGCTTCGTGTGGCCGGATGCGATGCCGGACTACGACATCGACTCCGAGGCCTACCGCCGTTATCAGGATGCGACGCTGAAGCCGTTCGGCCAGGCCGTGGGCCGGTTGCTCGCGACGCCTGACAATCCGCGCGGCTATCCCGATGTGATCGTCGAGCGCGCCGGGCACGACAGCCTCGGCACCAGCGCGTTCGTCGCACGGCCGTTCACCGGCGCCGTGGTCTATCTGGAGCCGACCGCAGGCCGGCGCGTGTCGTTTTACGCGCCGAACGTGTGGATGCATGAAAAGCGCGTGCTGTTCCCGTCGTTCGCCATTCTCGGGAGCCATCTCTCGAACGCCCACCAGGCCGACATGTGCGTGCGGCTCATCGAGGCCGGCGCGCTCGGCGTCCATCGGCCGGCCGTGCACGCCTGGGACGACCTCGCGGAAGCCAACCAGGCGCTCTATGAAAATCGTCACGCCGGCACCATGACGATTCGCGTGGGCGCCACCACGGCGCTCGACGCCGCGCGGACGGCGCGGCAAGTGTACGAGGCGTGGGGCTCGCGCTTCGTGGATGGCAAGACGGTCCGCGCGCGCATCGATCCCGTGCGTCGTGGCGCCCCGGAGCTCGTCGCCCTCATCACGCTCGACTCGCCGCCCGCCAACGCGCTCGGCGCCGAGGTGCTGGACGACCTCGAGCGCACGCTCGACGCGCTCGAGAGCGAGCGATATCTGCGAGCGGTCGTGCTGACCGGCGCGGGCTCGATGTTCGTCGCCGGCGCCGACATCCGGCAGCTTCGGGTCTTCCCGCGTGCCGAGGACGTGACGACGTTCGCGACCCGCGCGCAGCGCCTGTTCACGCGCATCGGTCGGCTGAAGGCGCCCGCCATTTCCGCCGTCGACGGCTACGCGCTCGGCGGCGGCAATGAGCTGCAGATGGCGTGCGCGTGGCGCGTCGCGGGCGCGCGCGCCGAGCTGGGCCAGCCGGAGATCAATCTCCACGTCATTCCCGGCTTCGGCGGCACGCAGATGCTGCCGCGGCTGGCGGCGCGCCGGGCGCGCGCCGGCGGCGGGCAGATGTTCACGCTGCTCGTCGATGCGCTGGCGATGCTGCTGGACGGTCGGCGGCGTACCGCGGCCCAGGCGCGGGAACTGGGCATCGTGGACGAGGTGGCGCCCGCCGATGCGCTCTCGCACGCGCTCGGCGTGGCGCGGCAGATCGCCACCGGTGAGCTCGCCGCCCCGCTGTTCTCGCCACTCGCCGCTCCGACCGGGACGCTGGCGTTTCCGAACGTCGAGCGTGACGCCGAGATCGTGCGGCTGCTCGCCCACCACGATGCGGTTCCGCGCGCGGTGCCGGCCGCCGCGGTCCTCGAGGTCGTGCGCGTCGGCCTGACGCAGGGACTGGACGCGGGGCTCGTGCTGGAGGCGCGACGGTTCGGAGAGCTGACGGCGAGCGACGAGGGACACGCGGGGATCGACCGCTTCTTCGCGCGACGGTCGTGGCCGCTGCCGCCGCGCCGCAACGACGTGTGAGGGCGTCGCCGTGCGATGGCTGGTCGACGGCTACAACGTGATCCGGCGCGACGCGGATCTGCGAGCACACGAGCAGCAGAGCCTCGAGGCCGGCCGCACCGCGCTGCTGGCTCTGGTTGCGGCGGCCGCGCGCCGCACCGGTCATCAGTTCACCGTGGTGTTCGACGGCGCCCGGCGTGACGCCGTGGCGGCCTCGGGAGGTCAGGTGCAGGTCGTCTTTTCGCGACCGCCCGAGACGGCCGATGACGTGCTGCGCGCGATGGCCGGCAAAGCGGGCTCGGGCACGATCGTCGCGTCGTCGGACCGCGCGGTTCGCGATGCCGCCGCGCGCGCCGGCGCCGTCCCGGTGTCGGCCGAGGATTTCACCGCGGCGCTGCGCGGGTCCTACGACGACGAGGACGATGACGAAGAACATGACGCTCGAAGGGCCGGCCGCGGCGGCAACCCGCGGCGGCTGTCATCGGACGAGCGCGCCGCCCGCCGGGCCCTCGCGCGTCTGCGGGGGGATCGGAGCGGCGGCCGCTGACTCGCCCCTGGCGAACGATACGTTGACGTCTCGCGGAGCGATCGGATACAAAACAAATGTGAACCATCTCTTCATCGTGTCGCGGCAGCTGCCCGATCTGTACCGCTATCTGTCGCGCGAATTCGCGACGGAGGCCGATGTGGAGGTGATCCTCGATCGCCGCCATGGCGAGCGGCGGAGCCGCGGCGACCGCGCGCCGCTGCCGGGCGGCGACCGCCGACGGACCGAGCGCCGCAATCAGGCCGACCTCAGCGGCGAGCTGAGCACGCTCGGATACGCGTTCGTTCGCCTCGGCTGACCTATAAATCCTTCTTGGGGTGCTGCCAGCGCGCCGCGAGCCAATCGATCCTTCCGCGCCCGCTCAGCGACATGCCGGCACCACCTCGCGGGCGAGCAGCTCGATCGCCGCGAAGTCCTCCATGTCGAGCGTCTGCAGCATCACGCGGGTAACGCCGACCGCTTCCCAGCGCTTCAGCTCGTCGACGAATCGAGCGGGCTCGCCGAAGAGGAAGCCGGCGGCGCGCCAGGCGGCCTCGCTCTCGGGCACACGCGGAAAGACGCGCCGCACGTTGGCCAGTCGCGCCTCGCGCTCGCGAGCGTCCCGACCGATGATGTAGGGGACCATCAGCGAGCGCCGGATGGTCGCGGGATCGCGCTTGGTGGCACGACAATACTGCTCCAGCACCCCGCGCTTCGCCGGGTACTCGTCAACGGTGATCCTCGTGATGTTCCACTCGTCGGCGCAGGCGGCGACGATGGGCAGCGTGCGCTTCTCGCCGCGGCCGCCGATGATCAGCGGGACGCGCCCGCCGGGCGGAAGCGGATAGCTCTCGGCGTCTCGCAGCGCATAGTACGGCTGGTCCAGCGTGATCGGCCGGCCCTGCCAGAGCGCGCGAATCACGCGGGCGCCGCACTCGAAGCGATCCATGCGCTCCTTGAGCGGCGGGAAGGGGATGCCGAACATCGTGTGCTCGCCCTCGTGCCAGCCGGCGCCGATGCCCAGGTCGAGACGTCCGCCGGACAGCTCGGCGATCGCCGCGGCCCGCTTGGCGAGCAACGCCGGGTGATGAAACGTGATCGGGCAGACGAGGGGCCCGAAGCGGATGCGGCTCGTGCCGGTCGCCAGCCACGTGAGCGACGCCCACGTCTCGAGGGACGCGCGCTTCGGGTCACCGAAGAGGCCCGTGAGGTGATCCGAGCGAAACAGCGCGTCGAAGCCGCCGTCCTCCGCGGCGCGGGCCAGATGCCGCCAGCGCGCCCACGTGAGTCCTTCCTGTCCCTCGATCATCAGGCAGAGCGCGATCCCCACGGCTCCCTCCGTTGCCTCGGCGTGATCGGCCCCGTATCATAACGTCCGGGACCGGCTGCGAACCCGTCTGTCGAGGAGAGCATGGCGACCCACGACGATTTCACGCTCGACGCCAAGTACCGCCTGGCCGAGGGAACGATCTTCTTGTCGGGTATCCAGGCGCTCGTGCGCCTGCCGCTCGATCAGCATCGCGCCGACCAGCGCCGCGGCGTGCGCACCGCGACGCTGATCTCAGGCTACCGCGGCTCGCCGCTCGGCGGGCTCGATCTCACGCTCGAGCGCAATCCCAAGCTGCTCGCCGACCACGACGTCGTGTTCATCTCCGGCCTCAACGAGGACCTCGGCGCCACCGCGATCTACGGCGCGCAGCTCGCCAACATGTTCCCGAAGCCGAAGTACGACGGCGTGCTCGGCATGTGGTACGGCAAAGGTCCCGGAGTCGATCGGACCGGCGACATCTTCAAGCACGCCAACTACGCGGGCATCGGCCGCTGGGGCGGCGTGCTCGCCCTGGCGGGCGACGACCCGCTCTCGAAGTCCTCCACCCTGCCGACGCACTCCGAGGTCGCGCTCTACGACGCCTTCATGCCGACGCTGTTTCCGGGCAACGTCCAGGAGATACTCGATCTCGGCCGCTACGGCTTCGAGATGTCGCGCTATTCCGGGCTGTGGGTGGGCTTCAAGATCGTCACCAACGTCGCCGACGAGATCGGCACGGCCATCGTCCATCCGGAGCGGATCGTCGCTCGAGACCCGGGCTTCACCTGGGAAGGCAAGCCGTGGCGGGCGACGCAGAACCCGATGCTGTTGCCGCCGTACGGTCTCGAGCTCGAGCGCGAGCTGCACTACGGGCGGCTGGAAGCGGCCAGGGCGTTCGCCGCCGCGCATCCGATCAACCGGATCACCGTCGCCACGCCGCAGGCGTGGCTCGGCATCGCGGCCGCCGGCAAAACGTACTATGACTTGCGCGAAGCGCTGCGCGAGCTGGGACTGGACGACGCCGCGCTCGCACGCCACGGCATCCGGCTGCTGCAGATCGGGCTGCTGTGGCCGATGGAGTCCATGATCGTCCGCGAGTTCGCGAGCGGGCTCGAAGAGCTGTTCGTGGTCGAGGAAAAGCGCTCGTTCGTCGAGACGTTCATCCGCGAGGTCCTCTACAACCTCACCGATCGACCGCGCATCGTCGGCAAGCAGGACGAGGAAGGCCGGCCGCTCGTGCCCGCCAACGGCGAGCTCGACGCCGATCGCATCGCGCTGCTGCTGGCCTCGCGGCTGGAGAAGAAGCTCAGCGTGCCGTCCATCACGGCGCGCGTGGCGTTGCTGGAGGCGCTACGCGAGCGGCCGGCGCCGCTGACGCTCGCGCGCCAGCCGTTCTTCTGCTCCGGCTGCCCCCACAACCGCTCGACCGTGGTGCCCGAGGGCTCGATGGCCGGCGGCGGCATCGGCTGTCACGGCATGGCGCTCGCGATGCCGGAGCGCCACACGGTCGGCACCACGCACATGGGCGGCGAGGGCGTGCAGTGGGTGGGCATGGCGCCGTTCACCGAGATGACGCACATGTTCCAGAATCTCGGCGACGGCACCTTCTTCCACTCCGGCTCGCTCGCGGTTCGTCAGGCGATCGCGGCCGGCACGAACATCACGTTCAAGATCCTCTACAACTCCGCCGTTGCGATGACCGGTGGGCAGGACGCGGCGGGCGCGATGCCGGTGCCCGAGATGACGCGGCTGCTCGAGGCGGAAGGCGTCAAGAAGATCATCGTGACCACGGACGACCCGGACAAGTACGGCTCAAGCGCGCTCTGGGGCCGCGGCACGGAAGTGTGGCATCGCGATCGGCTCGACGAGGCGCAGCGTATGCTGCGCGACATTCCCGGCGTGACCGTGCTGATCCACGATCAGCGCTGCGCCGCCGAGAAGCGTCGGCTGCGCAAGCGGGGGAAGCTCGAGAACCCGGCGCTACGCGTGTACATCAACGAGGCGGTCTGCGAGGGCTGTGGCGACTGCGGCGCGAAATCGAACTGCCTGTCCGTGCAGCCCGTGGACACCGAGTTCGGGCGCAAGACGCAGATCCACCAGTCGTCGTGCAACAAAGACTACTCGTGCCTGCGCGGCGACTGCCCCTCGTTCCTGACCGTCGTGCCGAAGGGCGAGCGTCGGCGCAAGGAACGTCCGGTGTTCGAGGCGTCGGGTGAGCTGTCAGAACCCACGCTGAAGGTTTCGAGCTCTGCCAATGTGTTCATGGCGGGCATTGGTGGAACGGGTGTCGTTACCGTCAACCAGATCCTCGGCACCGCGGCCCTGCTCGACGGCAAGCACGTTCGCGGGCTCGATCAGACGGGGCTCAGCCAGAAGGGCGGGCCGGTCGTCTCGCACCTGAAGATCTCGGATCACCCCATCGAAGTCTCCAACAAGGTCGCCGCGGGTGAGGCCGACTGCTATCTCGGCTTCGACGTCCTCGTCGCGACCTCGCCGCAGAACCTCGACCACGCCAGCGCCGAGCGCACGATCGCCGTGGTCTCGACGAGCCAGGTGCCCACCGGCGCGATGGTGACAAAGACCGATGTGCACTTCCCCGAGGCCTCGGGGCTCCAGTCCTCGATCGATCGATTCACGCGCAAGGACGAGAACGTCTACCTCGACGCGCTCGGCCTGGCCGAGGCGCTGTTCGAGGATCACATGGCGGCGAACCTCATCGTGCTCGGCGCCGCCTATCAGGCGGGCGTCATTCCGGTGGCGGCCGCCGCCATCGAGCGCGCGATCGCGCTCAACGGCGTGTCCGTGCAGATGAACACGCAGGCGTTCCGCGCCGGCCGGCTCGCGGTGCTCGAGCCGCAGTTCCTCGCCGCGAAGAGGCGGCGCCGTGTTGGCGCCGTCGAGGTCGAGCCCAGCCTGCACGTGCATCCCGAGGCGCGCGCGCTCGTCGATGCGGTGGATGCCGACGGAGAGCTGCGACGGCTGCTCGAGATCCGGGTGCCGGAGCTGATCGAGTATCAGGATGCCGCGTATGCGCGCTCGTACGTCGACTTCGTCCGGCGCGTGCGCGATGCCGAGCGCGCGGCGCTGCCCGGGACCACGGCGCTCAGCGAGGCCGTCGCGCGGTATCTCTTCAAGCTGATGGCCTACAAGGACGAGTACGAAGTCGCGCGTCTGCACCTGAAGAACTCCCTCGCGGCGGCGCTCAACGCCGAATACCCCGACGGCGTCACGATGCACTACAACCTGCATCCGCCGTTCCTGCGCGCACTGGGCTGGCAGGGCAAGATCAAGTTCGGCCGGTGGTTCGACGGCGTCTTCCGGGCGCTGCACGCCATGCGTGGGCTGCGCGGCTCCGCGCTCGATCCATTCGGCTGGCCCGGAGTCCGGCGTGTCGAGCGCGAGCTCATCGGCGAATACCGCGCGCTCGTCGAAAAGGCGCTGGTCGGGCTCGACGCATCGTCGCACGCGCGCGCGGTGAAGCTGGCCGCGCTGCCCGACGTGATCCGCGGCTACGAGGAGATCAAGCTCGCCAACGTCCGGCGCTTCCGCGAGGACGTTCGCGCGCTGGGCTTCTGAACCCGCTCAGTCCTCCGCGGCCGGCCGGGCGCGCATCCGCTTGACGGCGCCGCGCGCCCGCTTGGCGCCCAGGCGCTGCTCGCGCGCCATCGCCGTCGGTCGCGTCGCGGTGCGGGGCCGCGGCCGCACGAGCGCGGCGGTGATCAGCGCGCGGACCTTCTCGCGCGCGTCTTCCAGATTGCGAGCCTGATTGCGCGTCGCCTGGCTCGTGACGACCAGGCGTCCCTCGGCATCCACGCGGTGGCGCGCCAGCGCGCGCAGCCGCTCGCGGGCCGGCTCTGAGAGTCCCTCGATCGCGCCGAGATCCACGCGCAGATCGATCTTCGTCGCCACCTTGTTGACGTTCTGGCCGCCCGGCCCGGAGGCCCGCACGGCCCGGACGCTGAGCGCGCCGGCGGGAACGCGGACGGTGTCGGTCACGGCGATCGCGTCGCTCACGCGATCATTGTGACGCATAATTCATCCACGCACCGCACAAGGAGGCCATGGATGCCCGGCCTGGAGACTCAGTGGAAGACGCTCGTGAAGCAGCTCAAGCAGCTCGAGGTCGACACGCGCAAGGCTCGCGGCGAGGCGCGCACCCGGCTCAAGGTCCTCAACCGGCAGACGCGCCGATTCGTCGAGCGCACGCTGCGCGACGCCGAGCCTCGCGTGCGGCAGGCGATGAAGGACGCCGCGCGCATCGGGCGGAGCCTGCGCGCCGGCATGGCGGCGGGCGCGGCCGCGTTTCGCGCCTCGACACGCAAGCGGACGAAGTGAGGGTCGCCGAGCGACGTCGCCTGACCGCGGTCGCGCGGGGCGCGGCTCCGGCCGATCTCTACGTTCGCGGCGGCACTCTCCTCAACGTCTACACGGGCGAGCTCTATACGGCGAACGTCGCGGTGCGCGGCGAGCGCATCGCGTACGTCGGCAGCCGCGCCGACATGGTCGACGCCACCACCACGGTCATCGACGCCTCGGGGCGTGTGCTGGTCCCCGGCTACGTGGACCCGCATGTCCACCCGGCACACGTGATCACGCCCTCCGCGCTCGCGCGTCACGTCCTGGCTCTCGGCACGACCACGCTCTTCGCCGACACGCTGCAATTCTGGGAGCTCGGCGGCGTGCGCGCCTTCATCGCGGTGGCCGACGCGCTCGCCCGCTCGCCGGTGAAGTTCTACTGGATGATCCGGCCGCACGCACAGAGCCGGACGAGCGACGAGCGTCGCCGATTTCCGTTGCGCGACCTCGTGCGGGCGCTGGCGCACGAGAGCGCCGTCGCCGTCGGCGAGGTCACGCGCTGGCCCGACGTCCACGCCGGGGATCCGCACCTGCTGCGACGGCTCGACCTGGCGCTCGCGCGCGGCAAGCGGGTCGAGGGCCACACCGCCGGCGCCTCCGATGAAAAGATCGCGGCCATCGCCGCCGGCGGTCTCACTTCGGACCACGAGCCGATCACCGCGCGCGAGGTCCTCGAGCGGGCGCGACAGGGGATCGCAGTCATGCTGCGCGAGTCGTCGCTGCGACCGGATCTCAGCGACCTGCTCGCTGCGCTCAAGGACGCCCCGGCGCTCACCGCGCGCGCGATGCTCACCGCCGACGGCTCGATGCCCGCCTTCGTGCTCGAGCACGGCTTCGTCGACCATCTGATCCGGACTGCGATGCAGCGCGGCGTGCCGCCAGTCGACGCTTACCGGATGGCGACGCTGAACCCCGCGACCTACTTCGGCAAGGACGCCGATCTCGGCAGCATCGCGCCGGGGCGGTACGCCGACATCTGCATCCTGGGCGATCTCGACGAGCCCCGGCCGGAGACGGTCATAGCGCGCGGCCGCCTGGCCGCCCGCGACGGGCGAACGCTCCTCGCGATCCCGCAGCCGTCGTGGCGGCGCGTGTTCACGACGCCGGCGGCGCGGCTCACCGTGAGCTGGCGCGCGCGGGCACACGATTTTCGGCTGCCGGAGCGAGCCACGCTCCCGGTGCTGAGGCTCGTGAGCGCGGTGATCACCAAGATCGAGGAGCGCGCGCCGCAATCGACGGACCTGCACGCGGCGCTCGTCGATCGCCGCGGCCGCTGGGTGGCGCCGGCGCTGATCGCGGGCTTCGCCGAGCGCGTCGACGGCATCGCGACGACGATCTCCACCGACTTCAATATCCTGGCGCTCGGACGCAGCCGGCATTCCATCGCGCGCGCGGTCAATCGTCTGCTCGAGCTTCGCGGCGGCGTCGTGCTCGTGGACAACGACGAGGTGACGTGGGAGTTACCGCTGCCGCTGGGCGGCATTATGACGGGCGCCGAATTGCCCGAGGCCGCGGCGCGGCAGCGCGAGCTGACCCACCACCTCGCCGAGCGGGGCTACGCGTTTCACGAGCCCTTGTTCACCCTGTTTTTTCTGTCTGCGGATTTTCTGCCGGCGGGTCGGCTCACCCCGCGCGGGGTCTGGGACGTAAAAGCCGCGCGGGTTCTCCTCCCGGCGCGGCGCCGGACGTGATTCGGCTCGTCGTCGGCGTCGTGCTGGTCGCGCTGACGGCCGCGCCGGTCACCGCCGCCGGCACCTTCGGCAGCGGCCGGTACGAGGGCCGCGGCTACGCGCTCTTCACGCCGGGCACTCCGCCGGCAGGACCGCTCGTCGTCGCGCTGCACGGGTGCTGGCAAACGCCAGAAGACTTCGCGCTCGGCACCCAGCTCAACGAGGCGGCCGAGCGCCGCGGGCTGGCAGTCATCTATCCCGCACAGGGTCGGCGCGACAACGCCTATCGGTGCTGGAACTGGTTTGCCAGCGGGCCCAGCGCGACCAGCGGCGAGGTCGGCGAGATCCTGGCGCTCGCCAGGCACGTGCAGGCCGAGCGCGGCCTGCGCGATCCACACCTGGTCGTGCTCGGCTTCTCCGCGGGCGGTTTCATGGCCGTGAATCTCGCGTGCGCCGCACCGCGTGTGGTGAGCGGCATCGGCGTGATGGCCGGCGGCGCGTATCGCTGCGGCAGCGGACCGACGGGAGCCATCCAGTGCATGCGCGGTGCCGGCGCCGACCCCGGCGTCTCCGCGTCGGCGTGCCTGCGCACCGCCGGCGTGTCGACGCTCAGCCTGCGCGCCTCGCTCTGGCAGGGCACCGGGGATGCCGTCGTCAGCCCGGTTAACCTGTCGGCGCTGGAGGCGATGCTGGCGCGCGCCGTCGGCGCGGTCGGCGCGACGACGGAGCAGGCAGACGGCGCCGTCCATGGTGTGCACCGTGACGCGCGCAACCGCCCGGTGCTCGAGACGTGGCTGGTGGCCGGCATGGGCCACGCGTGGAGCGGCGGCGATCCTCGAGGCACGCACACGTACCCGCCGGGTCCGCCGGCCACCGAGCGCATGCTCGAGTTTCTGCTGGGGCGCTGAGTCGTGCGCCGCCAACGCGGGCTCGCCCTCGGCGTTCTGCTCGCCGCCGCCGGGCTGGCTGTCGTCGCGTTTCCGTTCCGGGCCACGTGGTGGGGTGGTTGGGTTCTCGCCATCGCCGAGGCGGGGGTCGTCGGCGGCCTCGCCGACTGGTTTGCGGTCACCGCGATCTTCCGACGGCCGCTCGGGCTCCCGATCCCGCATACGGCGCTGATTCCGGCCAACTGGGAGGGATTGGCCGAGCGCGTCGGCGCCATGGTCGGGGGCCGCGTGCTCACGCCAACCTATGTCGTGCAGGAAATCGAGCGGGTCGACGCCGGGGACCTGCTGACGCGCGGTGCGGAGCGCCTCTCGCGGGCCGATCTCGAGGCGGCGACCCGCGCAGTGGCCGGCTGGGCGGCTGAGCAGCTCACGCCATCGACCGCTTCCGAGCTGGTCGCTCGGCTGCGCGCGCTGCTCGCCGATCAGCCGGTGGCGCCGACGCTCGCCGCCGCCCTGCGTATCGCGCGCGACGCCGGCTGGGACCGGCGCGTCGTGCAGGCGCTCGTGCTGGCGCTGGCGGACGCGCTCGAGCGTCCGGAGGTGCGCGCCACCGTCGCCGAGGTGATCGACGAGCTCTTGACGCGCTACCGGGCGCGGATGGGTGTGTACCCGCGGCTCTGGATCAGCCTCGCCGAGCTGCTCGGCGTCCTCGACCGCGAGCGGATCGTCAACGCGCTGCACGCGGGCCTCCGCGAGGTGGCGAAGAACCCGGACCATCCGCTGCGCGCGCGCGTGAGCGAGATCGTGGTCGAGCTCGAGACGCGGCTGACGAGCGACACCGCGCTGGCCACCCGCGTGGAGGCGGCGAAGACCGAGCTCCTGGCCACGCCGGCCGTGGTGGCGCTGCTCGACGATCTCGCCGCGTCGTTGCGCCGCACCCTGCTCGCCGACCTCGCGGCGCCGCGCTCGGAGGCGGCCGCCTGGATCGCCGAGCGGCTGGAGCGAGCCCGACAGGCGCTGCTGACGGACGCCGCGCTGCGTGCCGAGATCGGCGGCTGGGTCAAGGCGCGCGTCTCGGAGCTGGTGCTGCGTCACCATGGTCGGATCGCCGAGTTCATCGCCAACGGCGTGCGCGCGCTGGGGCCGGAGGGCGTGGTGCGGCTCATCGACGAGCACGCGGGCGACGACCTGCAATACATCCGGGTGAACGGAACGGTCGTGGGTGGTCTCGCGGGCGGCGCCATCTATGGCGTGCACCTGCTGTTCCACCTCCTCTAAGTGTTGAGGGCGTTGCGCTTTTCACGTAGACTCACCCACCACCCGTCAGCGCCCCCGATCGACCGAGGAGGAAACGCATGTCACGCATGCGCGTATCGATACCGCTCGCCGTGGTCAGCCTCGTGCTCGTCATCGCGCTCGGCACTCCGGCCGTCAGTCAAACGCCGAAGGCCGGCGGCACGCTGAACATCACGCAGCGCGAAGACCTGCCGCAGGGCTTTGCGATTCACGAGACGTCGACCATCTCCAGCGTGTGGCCCGTGATGCCGTGTCTCAGCAATCTCGTGCTCTTCGATCCTCTGAAGAAGACGGAGAGCATGGACACAATCATCGGCGAGCTGGCGGAGAAGTGGTCGTGGCAGGACAACTACAGGAACCTCGTCTTCTTCCTTCGCAAGGGCGTGAAGTGGCACGACGGCCAGCCGTTCTCGTCGAAGGACGTCAAGTACACGTTCGACATGCTGCGGGAGGCGCCTGACGCGCCGGCGAAGCTGCGCATCAACCCGCGCAAGGACTGGTACAGCAACATTCAGAACGTCGAGGCGCCCGACCCGCAGACCGTGATCTTCCACCTCAAGCGCCCGCAGCCGTCGCTGCTGATGATGCTGGCGTCCGGGTACTCGCCCGTGTATGCCGCGCATGTGCCGGCCGCGAGCTACCGCACGGGCTGCATCGGGACGGGCCCGTTCAAGCTGAAGGAGTGGCGGAAGGGCGAGTTCGTCGAGTACGTGAAGAACCCGGACTACTTCATCAAGGGTCGCCCCTATCTCGACGGTCTGAAGTACGTCGTCATCGCGGAGCGCGGCACGCGCACGGCGGCGCTGCAGTCGGGCGCAGTGGACGTCGCCTTTCCCGGGGAGACGACCAAGACGGCGGCCGAGCAGCTGAAGAAGGCCGTGCCCGAGCTGGTCGTGACGGAGTACAGCCAGAACGTCAACGACAACATCATCATGAACATGAAGAAGCCGCCCTTCAACAATGCGAAGGTGCGGCTCGCGGTCAGCCGCGCCATCGACCGGCACGCGCTCATTCAGGCGGTGCATCAGGGCGGCGCGGTGATCGGGGCGTCCATGGCGCCGAAGCCCCACGGCTTCTGGGGGCTGCTCGACAAGGATCTCCACACGCTACCGGGCTACGGCAAGCCGGCCGACGAGAAGGCGCAGGCCAAGAAGCTCCTCGCCGAGGCGGGCGCCACGCCGCAGAATCCGCTGCGGGTCGAGATGGTCACGCGAGCCATCGCCATCTACGTCGACATGGCGTCGTTCGTGATCAACGAGCTGAAGCAGGTCGGCATCGAGGCCTCGTTGAAGCAGATCGAGACGGCGCAGTGGCACGCCACCGCCACCCGCGGCGACTATCAGATCGGCGCGAACCTCACCGGCATCGGGCCCGACGACCCCGACGCGAACTTCTTCGAGAACTACTCGTGCGGCTCGCCGCGCAACTACAGCTTCTACTGCGACGAGCAGAGCACGAAGATGATCGAGCAGCAGTCCCAGGAGATCGATCCCAAGAAGCGGCTGGCGCAAGTGGCCATGCTGCAGAAGAAGCTCGAGGACGACGCGGCGCGGCCGCTGCTGGACTGGCGGCTCGACTACTTCACGCACCGGCCGTACGTGAAGAACCTCGTCCCGCACCAGTCCATCTACAACTTCGGGCGCATGCAGGAGGTCTGGCGGGACAAGTAGCCGCATGAAGAGCTACGTCGCCCAGCGTCTTGGCATCGCGATCCTGACGCTCGTCGGGATGTCCATGGTCATCTTCGCGCTGCTGCGGCTGGCGCCGGGCGACATCGTCGACATCCTGTTCTCCACCGCCGGCTACGTGAACGACACCGAGAAGCAGGCGATCCTCAAGGAGCTCGGCATGGATCGCCCGTACTGGGTGCAGTACCTCGACTGGATGCGGCAGATCCTGACGGGCGATCTCGGCAAATCGTACCGTTACGACATTCCCGCGTGGGACGTCATCAGGCCGCTGATTCCGGTGACCATCGAGCTGGCCGTGCTGTCGATTCTCGTCGCGGTCGTGCTCGGTGTTCCTACGGGTGTCATCAGCGCGGTACGGCAAGACAGCACCCTCGACTACGTGTTGCGGGTGCTGAGCCTGGCCGGACTGTCGATGCCGTCCTTCTGGCTCGGCATGGTGATCATCCTCGGCATGGTCTCGTGGCTCGGCTGGATCCCGCCGCTGACCTACGTGAAGCCGACGGACAACTTCAAGGCTCATGTCATCCAGTTCATGCTGCCCGCGCTCGCCGTCGGCTATCGCTCCTCCGCGCTGATCATGCGCATCACGCGCTCGTCGCTGCTGGAGGTGATGCGCGAGGACTACATCCGCACGGCGTGGGCGAAGGGCCAGGCCGGCCGCGTGGTCATCTGGCGGCACGCGCTCAAGAACGCGATCCTGCCGGTGGTCACGGTGATCGGCATCGAGTTCGCGTTTCTCATCGGCGGCCTCGTGGTGACCGAGACGGTCTTCAACCTGCCCGGCGTGGCCCGCTTTCTCGTGCAGGCGATCCTGTGGCGCGACTATCCGATCGTGCAGAACCTCGTCATGTTCATCGCCATCGTCGTGATCTTCTCGAACCTGTTCGTGGACATGCTCTACGGCGTGCTCGACCCGCGCGTGCGCTATGGCTAGTCCGGTCGGCGTTCCCGTCGATCTCGTCGTGGTCGGCGCGCCGGCGCGGCCGGGGTGGGGGACGCAGCTCGGGCGCTTCGTCCGACGTAAGCCCCTCGGCGCCGCCGGCGGCGTCATCATGCTGCTGATGGTGCTGACGGGCGTGCTCGCGCCGTGGCTGCAGATGCACGATCCGATCGCCACCAACGCGGCGTACACCCTGGGCCGCCCGAACGCCGATCACTGGCTCGGCACTGATCACCTGGGCCGCGACATCTACTCGCGCATCGTGCATGGCGCGTGGGTCTCGCTCGTCGTCGGCCTGGGCAGCACGCTGCTCGGCTCGGTGCTGGGCGGCATCATCGGCCTGCTCTCGGCCTACGTGGGCGGCAAGACGGATCTCATCACGCAGCGGCTCCTCGACATCCTCCAGGGGCTGCCGTTGCTCGTGCTCGCCCTCGTGATGTCGGCGTCGCTGGGTCCCTCGGTGCGGAACGTGATCATCGCGATCTCGATCCCGATCATCCCCCGCTCCTCGCGGGTGATCCGCGCCAGCGTCCTGTCGATCCGCGAGATGCAGTACGTCGAGGCGGCGCGCGCGCTCGGCGTGCGCCACCTGCGCACGGCGTTTCGCCACATCCTGCCGAACACGGTGGGACCGTTCATCGTGCTGTGCACGGCGCAGCTCGGCAGCGCGATCCTCGTCGAGGCAACGCTGTCGTTCCTCGGCATGGGGATTCCCGAGCCGTACCCCTCGTGGGGCCGCATGCTGTCGGTCTCCGCGGCGGAATACGCGCAGAAGGCGCCGCACCTGGTCCTGTTTCCCGGCGTCGCCATCAGCCTCGCGGTGTTCGGCAGCAATCTGCTCGGCGATGCGCTGCGCGACACGCTGGACCCGAGGCTCAGAGGGTCGCGATAAGGAATTGCGCGCGACACCGTTAGTCGACTATCTTGCGCCGGGGCCATTCGATGACTGAGACGGACGTCCACTGGCTGTCCGCCACCGAGCAGGCCGCCCTCATCCGGCGGCGGAAGATCTCGCCGCTCGAGATCGTCGACGCGCTGCTGGCGCGCATCGACAAGATCAACCCGCGCCTCAACGCGTTCGTGCTGATCAACGCCGACCAGGCGCGGCGCGACGCGAAAGCCGCCGAGCGCGCCGTCGGCAAGCGCGGCGCCAAGCTCGGGCCGCTGCACGGTGTTGCTTTCGGCGTCAAGGATCTGGTCGTGACGAAGAACGTGCGGACGACGTTCGGCACTCCGCTCTACCGCGACAACATCCCGACCGAGGACGCGCCGATGGTCGAGCGGCTGAAGGCCGCCGGCGGCATCATGATCGGCAAGACCAACACACCGACGTTCGGCTGGATCGGCGCCACGCATAATCTCGTGTTCGGTCCGACGCGCAATCCCTGGCACCCCGATCGAACGCCCGGCGGCTCGAGCGGCGGGGCCTCGGCGGCGGTGGCGGCCGGGCTGGGGGCGCTTCACGTCGGCACGGACGGCGGCGGCTCGATTCGCATCCCGGCCTCCTGCGCGGGCATCTACGGCTTCAAGCCGTCGTACGGCCGCATCCCGCTGCACCCGCCGAGCGGCGCATGGAGCGTCTCGCACATCGGGCCGATGACCCGCACTGTCGCCGACGCGGCGCTCGCGATGGACGTCTGCGCCGGACCGGACGAGCGCGATCCCTACTCGCTGCCGGCCGACGGCGCGCGCTACAGCCGCGCGCTCGGCGGTAATTTCAAGGGACTCCGCGTCGCCTACACCGACGACCTGGGCTTCGCCGAGGTCGTCGACCCGGAGGTGAGCGCGGTGTGCGCGCGCGCGGCGAAAGCCTTTCGCGATCTCGGCTGTCGCGTCGACGAGGTGCAGCCGAAGTGGCCCTCGATGATGGAGTGCTGGGAGCAGATCTTCTGCGGCGGTATCGCCACGCGCATGGCGCCGTATCTCGACCAGCGCGACCTGATCGAGCCGGGGCTGCTGCGTCTCATCGACGCCACGCTGAAGAACCCGCCCACACGGTACGTGCAGGCCTGGTTCGATCGGCTGAACTGGTGGCAGCATCCGCGCGCGTTCTTCGAGAAGTACGATCTCCTGCTGACGCCGACGATCGCATGCCCACCCTTCCGGGTCGGACTCGACACGCCCGGCGCCATCGCCGGCCGCGCCGTGTCGTTCTACGGCTGGATTCCGTTCACCCCCGCGTTCAACCTCACGGGTCAGCCGGCGGCGTCGGTTCCTTGCGGCTTCACGAAGGACCGCGTGCCGATCGGCCTGCAAATCGTGGGTCGGCGCTTCGCGGATGCGCTCGTGCTTCGCGCCTCCGCGGCGTTCGAGCGCGCACGCCCCTGGCGCGATCAACGCCCTCCAATCGGCTGAAACTCAAGCGGCTGAGATTCGTCGGACCAATTCGGGAAATTCGCTGGCATCGGCGTTGCTGCCTGCCGGGCCAGTTCCGTCCCAGGAGGTCCTTCATGAAGCTCGTGACAGTGCTCGCGCTGTGCCTGTGCGCCGTCGTGGCGCTCACCGCCGCCGGCCAGCTGTCGGCCCAGACGTCTACCATGGGCACCGGCGCCACGACGACGCTCGCTCCCGGCTCCACCACGACGACGACCACGTCGCCGCTGGCGCCGACGACCATCTCGTCGCCGAGCGCGCTGCCGATCGCGGCGGCCTCAGCGCCAACGTCGACGGGGCCGACGCCGACGGTCCTCAACGTCGTGGAGATCACCCGGCTGGTACCGGCCGGCACGACGGCGGTGACCGCGTTCACCGTGCCCGCCGGGCAGACGTTGATCGTGACCGACGTGCTCCTGACGAACACGGGCACCGCCGGCGCCTGCGGCGCAGCCATCAATCGCGCGGGCGGGTCCGCGACGACGCCGTCGGCAACGTTCACGACGCCGCCGACTTCGACGACGACCACGCCCGGTACGACGACAACCACACCCGGCACGACGACAACCACACCCGGTGCGACGACAACCACACCCGGTGCGACGACGACCACGCCCGGCACCGGAACAACGACGGCCACGGTGCCGGGCACCACGCCGCCTGCGGTCGCGGGCACGATCACCCAGACGGACTCCAGCATCACCGGGCCGCTCTGTATCGCGGCCCTCACGACCACGCCGCTGATCCTCAGCACGGGCATCGAGTTCGGTGCCGGCCAGACGGTGCAGCTCGTGAACGCTCCAACTACGACGCCAGCGACGGGCACGACGACGACCGCTGGCGCCGTCGGATTTCATCTGAGGGGCATCCTGGTCGCGAGCTCATCGTAGCGATGTACTGATCATTGGACGTTGACGCGGGCGGCGTCGCCGCCGACGCTGCCCGCGTGAGCCTCGCCGATCTTCTCGTCGCCATCGCGATCCTGGCGCTCGTCGCGGCCGCCGCCTTCACATTGCTTGACGAGGGCCAGCGTGCCTGGGCATTCGGCATCGCGCGCGCGGAGACGCAGCAGAGCGCGCGCGTGGCGCTCGCACGTCTGGCGACGGAGATTCGACTGGCCGGCCGTGGCGTCGGCGGGTTCGACGCGGTCGCGCTGGCCGCGCCGGATGCGATCGTGCTGCAGCAGGACCTCGACGGCGACGGAGTGATCGCCATCAACGGCGAGCGCGTAGCGTGGCGGCTCGTGGGCACCGTGCTGCGTCGCGATGCCGGCGCTGGTCTGCAGCCGATCGTCAACGGCGTGGCTCGCCTGACGTTGACGTACTTCGACGCCGGCGGCGCGCCGACCGCCGTGCCCGGCGCCGTGCGCAGCGTCGAGCTCGTGCTCGCCACGCGGCCGGATTATTCCATCGTCGGCTCGAAGGTCTCGACGGTCTTGACCACCCGCGTGCGTCTGCGCAACCGCTGAGTGGCCCGTTACTGGGCGCCCCTGCCCAGTGACAGGCCAACATGACGGTCCGACCAATCGAGCTGGTGTCTACGTTTCCATACACTTGCGAAGACCGGGCACGCGGCGCGGACTTTGCTCCTCGCGACGGGCGCCCGATGAACGTGCCTCCGTCCACGCGTACCGCCGTGGTGGCTGTCGGTCGCACCGTCGGCCTCCGGATCATCAGCCCGCTGTCGTTCGATCTGCCGCTGCCCGTGCTCGAAGGCCGGCTAGCGCGGGCGCTGCCGGGGTACTTCGGCCTGCTGCGCTATCTGGTCGAGCTCGACGCGTCGCTGCCCGATGGCTTTGATCCACTGGGCGAGCTTCCGTGGTTCGCACGCAACAGAAGAATTCGCTCGCTGGTGATTTCCCCCGCGCCCGACGCGCCGACGCTGGAGACGCCGCCCGACGTGATCGGTCAGTGCGTGCGTGAGGGACGGACACTACACGTCTTCGTCTCCGTCGGACCATCGGCGCGCGCGCTGAGATTGGCCGGCGAGGCCGCCGCCTCCGAAGCGCGTTGCCCGTTCCTCTGCATGGCCGACCTCGAAGCGAGGCCGGGCTCCGCGCGGGCCCCGCTCACGCGCATCATGCGCGAGGCGAGCGTCCGCTAGCCCAAAAGACACCGACACCACGCTCGGCTAGAATACCGGCCGTGCGTCGCATCCCGCGGCTGCTGCTCGTGCTCGTCATCCTTGGAGTGGTCGCCTGCCAGACGGTGCCCCTGACGAATCGCTCGCAGCTCCTGCTGATCCCCGAGGGCACCGAGCTGCAGATGGGGCTATCGTCCTATCAGGACATCCTCAAGAAGGGGCGCGTCTCGCAGAATGCGGAATACAACGCGCAGGTGCGGCGGGTCGGCACTCGGATCGCCGACGCCACCGGCCGTACGGACTACCGCTGGGAGTTCACGGTACTCGAGGACAAGCAGGTCAATGCGTTCTGCCTGCCGGGGGGAAAGGTCGCCGTCTACACCGGCATCCTGCCGGTGACCGCCGACGATGCGGGCTTGGCCGCGGTGCTCGGTCACGAGGTCGCGCACGCGATTGCGCGTCATGGCGGCGAGCGCATCAGTCAGCAGCTCGCCGTGCAGGGCGGGCTCGTCGCGACGCAGGTCGCGCTATCACGCGGTGATCCGGCCACCACGCAGCTCATCGCCGCCGGTCTCGGCGCCGGCGCCACCGTCGGCCTGTTATTGCCCTGGAGCCGTCAGCAGGAATCGGAAGCCGATCATCTCGGGCTGATCTACATGGCGAAAGCCGGCTACCATCCGCAGGCCGCGCGTGATCTCTGGGTTCGCATGGCGTCGCAGGGTGGTGCGCGGCAACCCGAATTCCTTTCGACCCACCCGCTCCCACAGACGCGGATCGCGCAGATCGAGGCCTGGCTCCCCGAAGCCCTGCAGCACTACACACCCCGCTAGCTAAAACCCCGCTAGCTCCCCAGACGCCCGCAGTACCCCGGTCCACCATCTGCCGTGGGATGAGGCAGACGCCGGCCCCATCGGTCCGCCAAACGCGTGGGTAGCGCATTTACCTAAAAAATCGTGCGGTTTTCCCTTGACAGCCCTGAATCGACGACTGTAGATTCGCCAACTAAGTGGGACAAAGTGGGAAGAAGTGGGTGGTAGGAGCGAAAAGTCAATGTTCAGGGGACGTTATCCGGCAACCGTGGACGCCAAAGGGCGGGTGAGCATCCCCGCCAGGTTCCGCGATGTGCTCAGCCGCTATGAAGGGAGCGACCTCGTGGTGGTGCCGGATGGGGAGTGTCTCGAGGTGTACCCCCTGGCCGAGTGGGAGCGGATGGAAGCGAAGCTGCGAGAGCAATCACGCTTCAACGGAGAAGTCCGCGAGATCAGCCGCCTTTACGTGTCACGTGCAAAAGATGTAACGCTAGATGCAGCGGGTCGAATGCTGATCGCTCCCGATGCGCGGCGTGACGCGGCCCTCGACAAGAACGTGCTCATCGTCGGCGGTGGGCTCGACAAGTTCGAGGTGTGGGATCGCGCACGCTTCGAGGAATACGAGCGCACGGGCCAGCCGAAGCTGCCGTCGCTCTACGAGAAGCTGTCGGCGCTCGGAGTTTAGCGGTTCACGTTCCCGTCCTCGTCGACGAGGTCGCGTTTGTCCTGCGACCACGGCGCGGGGGATGGGTGATCGACGGGACGGTGGGAATGGGTGGCCACGCCGAAGCGGTGCTGAGGACGAGCGGCAACGATGTCCGTCTCCTCGGCCTCGACGTGGATCCCGAGGCGCTCGCGCGGTCGCGCGCGCGTCTCTCTCCCTTCGGTGAGCGCGTTGTCCTGGCGCGGGCCAGCTTCCGCGACCTGGCGCGCGTCGCTGCTCAGCACGGCGTCGACGAGGCGCGCTCCGTGCTACTCGACCTCGGCGTGTCCTCCTACCAGCTCGACGAATCCGGTCGTGGCTTCAGCTTTCAACACGACGAGCCGCTCGACATGCGGCTCGATCCCACGCAGGACCGCACGGCCGCCGACCTCGTGAACCACGCGGACGAGGCCGAGCTCGCGCGCCTGCTGTTCGAGCACGGCGGCGAGCGCTTCGCGCGACGCATCGCGCGCGCCATCGTGCGACGTCGTCCGCTGCGGACCACGGGCGACCTCGTGGCCGCCGTGCGCGCGGCGGTGCCGCGCGCAGCGTGGCCGAAGCGGATCCACGTCGCCACGCGCACGTTCCAGGCGCTGCGCATGGCGGTGAACGACGAAACCGGAGCGCTCCGCCAGACGCTCCAGGCGGCCCCAGGCCTGCTCGCCATCGGTGGGCGGCTGGGCGTCATCTCCTTTCACTCGGGCGAAGACCGCATCGTGAAGCAGGCGTTCCGTGCGCTCGCTGCCGCGACGTTCGCGGAGCTGGAGCCGTCGCCCCTGACGCCCGGGGACGACGAGGTGCGGGCCAATCCCCGCGCCCGGAGCGCCAAGCTGCGCGTGCTGGAGCGGACGTCGTGATCAAGCACAAGCACCAGAGACTCCACCGGGAACCGGATCCGCGGGTGCGGCGCTCGTTCGCCGCCGCCCTGGCCATTTCGGCCGTCCTCGTCATCGGGGCGTTGCTCGTGGTGGGGCTGCGCGTGCAGCAGGTGCAGCTCGCCTATCGGCTGGACGCGCTGCGCGCGGAGCGGGCGCGCGCCGAGACGCTGATTCGACAGCTCGAGATCGAGGTGGCGACGCTGCGCTCGCCGCTGCGCGTGGATCAGCGCGCGCGCGAGCTCGGCCTGACGGCCCCCGCGCGCGACCAGGTCCGCCTGGCGCGCGAGTATGTCACCGCGACGACCGGCCTTGCTGCCGCCCAGAGGAACCGCATCGAGGCGGCGGTGCAGGAGGATCGGCGCACCCCGTGAACCTCACCGCGCTCCGAACGCGGACTCTGATTCTCGCGGCGGTCCTCGCCCTGGCGTTCGCGGGCCTCGCGAGCCGCCTCGGCTGGCTCATGATCGTCAAGCGCGCGGAGCTGGCCGGGCTCGCCGAGCGACAGTACTCGCGCACCATCGCGCTGTACGGGGCGCGCGGTCCGATCGTCGACCGGCACGGCGCTCCGCTCGCGACGTCCACGCCCGCCGAGTCGTTGTTCGCGCAGCCGCGCGCCGTCGGCGACCCGGTGCGCGTCTCCGCCGCACTCGCGCCCATCCTCGAGGTGCCGGAGCGCGAGCTGCACGCGCAGCTCACGTCCGGCAAGAGCTTCGTCTGGCTCCGCCGAAAGCTCGCGCCCGACGTCGCCGCGCGCGTCCGTGCGCTCGGCGAGCCGGGACTGGGCTTCGTCGACGAGCCGCTGCGCCTCTATCCCAACCGCGAGCTGGCCGCGCACGTGTTGGGCTTCGAGGGCGCGGAGGGCGGGCTCGAAGGCGTGGAGCGCGCCTGGAACGACGCCCTGGCCGGCACGCCGGGCCGGGCGATCGTGGGCCGCGACGCCCTCGGCCGCGAGGTGGTGACGCAGCGCGTGCTCACGCCGCCGGCGCCCGGACGCGGGGTGATGGTCACGCTCGACCGCACGATCCAGTACCTGGCGGAGCGCGAGATCGATGCCGCGTATCGGCGCACGCAGGCGAAAGGCGCGATGGCGGTCGCGATGGATCCGCGCACGGGCGACCTTCTCGCGCTCGCCCTGCGCCCGACGTTCAACCCGAACGCGTTCCTCAACGTGGCCTCGCGCGACGTGTGGCGCAACCGCGCGATCACCGATCCGTTCGAGCCCGGCTCGACGTTCAAGGTGATCCTCGCCGCCGCCGCGCTCGACGAGGGCGTGGTGCGGCCGGACGATCGTATCTGGGCGGAGAACGGCAAGCTGACGATCGCCAGGACGACGATCCACGACTGGAAAAAGTTCGGCTGGCTGTCGTTCAGCGAGGTGTTGCAGAACTCGTCGAACGTGGGCTCCATGAAAGTCGGCCTGGCGCTCGGCCAGGATCGCTATCACCGCTACATGACGGCGTTTGGATTCGGTGCCCCGACGGGCGTCGGCCTCGCCGGCGAGAGCCGCGGCGTTCTCCGCGATCCGCAGCGCTGGTCGCTGCTGTCGCTGCCGACGATGTCGATCGGCCAGGAGGTCTCGGTGACCGCGCTGCAGATGCTCGCCGCGTTCGGCGCCGTGGCCAACGGCGGCATCCTGATGCAGCCGCGGGTCGTGAAGGCCGAGTTCGACGCCGAGGGCCACGAGGTGAGCCGCGTCGCGCCGCGCGCCGTGCGCCGGGTCATCTCCGCGGAGACCGCGCGCACGCTGTCCCGCCTGCTCGTGCAGGTCGTCGAGCACGGCACCGGTCATTTCGCGGCCGTGCCGGGCTACGAGGTGGGCGGCAAGACGGGCACCGCGCAGAAGCTCGATCCCGCGACGCGCCGCTATTCGCGCGCGCCCGGCGTGCTGTCGTTCATCGGCTTCGTGCCTGCCGATGCGCCGCGCCTCGTGCTGCTCGTGCTGCTGGACGAGCCGAAGAACGAGAAGTGGGGCAGCGAGGCCGCTGCGCCGATCTTCTCCGCGATCGCGGGACCGGTCCTGCGCTACCTGGATGTGGCGCCGGGCGACGCGGTGCCGATCCAGATCGTTACCGGGCCGGGCGCCGAAGGCGTCGGTGGCGCTCGGGTGCGACTGGTCGCGACGGCCGAGGCCGCCACCGGCCTGATGCCCGACGTCTCCGGACGCACGCTCCGCGAGGCGCTCGCGATGCTCACGCCGCTCGGCCTGCGCGTCGAGCTGGCCGGCCACGGGCGGGTCGTGCAGCAGTCGCCGGCGCCGGGCGAGAGCGTCGAGCCGGACGGCGTCGTGCACCTCACGCTCGCCGTGAGCGCCGCGCGCGCCGGTGTCGCGCGTTGACATGCGACGCGAGGTGTCCGTGAGCCTGCTGCTGGATGCGCTGGCCGACAAGCGGGTGATCGGCACGCCGCCGCGCGCGGTCACGGGCCTCACGGCCGACTCCCGGCGGGTCGAGCGCGGCGACGCCTTCGTCGCCGTGCCGGGATTCAAGCAGGACGCGCGGCGCTTCGTTCCCGACGCCGTCGGCCGCGGCGCGGCGCTGGTCGTCACCGAAGGCGAGGCCTTGAACGGCGTGGGCGTCGCCCAGGTGCTGGTCCCGTCCGCGCGGCGCGCGCTCGCCGCGCTCGCCGGCGCGTACTGGGCGCACCCGTCGCGCGCCCTGACGCTGGTAGGCATCACGGGTACAAACGGCAAGACCACGACGTCGTACCTGGTCGAGGCGCTGCTACGCGCGCGCGGCGACACGACCGGGATTCTCGGGACGATCCAGTACGTCGTGGGCGACGAGATCCGCCCGGCCGGGCAAACGACGCCGGAGGCGCTCGAGATCGAGTCGATGCTCGCGGCCATGCGCGAGCGTGGCGTGCGCGGCGTGGCGATGGAGGTCTCGTCGCATGCGCTGGCGCTGTCACGCGTCGACGCGCTGGCGTTCGACGTGGCGGTGTTCACGAACCTGACCCAGGACCATCTCGATTTCCACGGCACCCTCGAGGAGTACGGCCGTGCCAAGCGGCGTCTGTTCGAGCTGCTCGCGGCCTCGCCGAAGCCCCGACGCGCGGCCGTGGTCAACGGCGACGATTCTGCCGGCGCCGGTATGGTCGCCGGGCTCACACTGGAGACGCTCACGTTCGGCCTCGGCACCCACAATCGCGTGCGCGCCACCGAATGGACCTCGACGCTCGAGGGCGTGCATCTTCAGATTTCCACGCCGGCGGGTTGCCTCACGCTCGTCTCGCCGCTGATCGGCGAGCACAACATGATGAACCTGCTCGCGGCGGTCGGCGTCGGTCTCGTGCTCGGACTCCGTCCCGATGCGATCGCGCGGGCGCTCGGCGGTGTCCGGACGGTGCCGGGGCGGTTCGAGCAGGTCCGGGCAGGACAGCCATTCCTCGTCGTCGTGGATTACGCCCATACCCCTGATGCGCTGGAGCGCGTCCTGACGACGGCGCGCAAGATCACCACGGGACGGCTCGGCGTGGTGTTCGGCTGCGGCGGCGACCGCGATCGGACGAAGCGACCCATCATGGGCGAGATCGCCGCGCGCCTGGCCGACCACGCGTGGATCACCTCGGACAATCCGCGCTCCGAGGATCCCGACGCGATCGTCGCCGAGGTCGCCGCCGGCGCGGCGCGCGTGCGCCGGGCCGGCGACACAGGCCTGGCCGATCGTTACGCGGCGATCAAGGCGGCGCTCGACTGGGCGCGGCCCGGCGACACCGTCGTCATCGCGGGCAAGGGGCACGAGACGTACCAGATCGTCGGGAGCCAGGTGCTGCCGTTCGATGACCGCGACGTGGCGAGGCGACTGTTGTCTGCGAGCGCGCGATAGGGAGGCGTATGGCGGCGTTCAGCATCCAGGAGCTGGTCCGAGCCACCGAGGGCGCGCTGGTGAGCGGAGACCTCGGCGTCCCCGTCGCCGGTGTGTCGATCGACTCGCGCACGCTGCAGGTCGGCGAGGCCTTCTTCGCCATCGTCGGCCACCGTCTCGACGGCCACGTGTTCCTCGCCGACGCCGCCGCGCGCGGCGCCGCCTGCGTGGTCGTGCACACACTGCCCGACGAGCCGCCCGCCAACGTGCCGCTCGTGCTCGTGGAAGACACGACGCGCTCGCTGGGCCGCCTCGCGGCGTGGCACCGCTCGCGCTTCGGCGTCCCCGTCGTGGCCATCACCGGCTCGATCGGCAAGACCACCGTGAAGGAGCTGACGGCGGCCGTGCTCGCCACGCGCTGGGACGTGCTCAAGCCGGCGTCGTCGTTCAACAACCAGTGGGGGCTGCCGCTGACATTGCTGCGGTTGGGACCCGAGCACGGCGCGGCCGTCGTCGAGATCGGTACGAATCAGGCCGGCGAGATCGCGACGCTGTCGGCGATCGCGCGGCCGACGATCGGCGTGGTGACGATGGTGGCGGCCGTCCACACGGAGTTCCTCGGCAGCATCGAGGGGGTGCGCGAGGAGAAGGCCGCGCTCGTGCGCGCGCTGTCGCCGTCCGGTATCGCCGTGCTCAACGCCGACGATCTGCGCGTGGCCTCGATGGCGCGCGAGGCGAAGGGCCGCGTGGTGACGTTCGGCCGCGCCGCCGGCGCCACCGTGCGCATCGCGGACGAAGCCCGCGACACCGATGAGGGCGTCGCCTTTACGCTGGAGGCCGGCGGCCGGCGCCAGCCGGTCAGTGTCGCCTTCGCGGGCCGACACAACGTCGCCAACGCGCTGGCGGCCGCCGCCGTGGGCGTGGCCCTCGAGCTGCCGCTCGAAGACATCGCGCGCGGGCTGGCCGCCGCGCGCCCGGTGGGCGGGCGCGGCGTCTGGAAGCGTGCCGGTGAGGTCACGATCCTCGACGACACCTACAACGCCAGCCCCATGTCGGTGCGCGCGGCGCTCGACACGCTGGCCGCGCGGCGCGCCGGGCGGCGCGCGGTGGTCGTGCTGGGCGACATGCTGGAGCTCGGCGCGCTGACCGACGCGGCGCACCGCGAGGTGGGACGCCTGGTGGCCGCGCTGCCCGCGGACGAGCTGGTCGGGCTCGGCCGCGCGGCTGCGCTCGCGGTCGAGGCCGCGCGTGAGGCGGGGTTGGCCGATGCCCACCACATGGCGACGTTCGAGGCGACGGTCGCCCACCTGCTCAAGCGTCTGACGCCCGGCGACGTCGTGCTGGTCAAAGGCTCGCGGGGCATGCGGATGGAGCGCGTGGTGGACGCGCTCGTCGCGCGTCTGGCCCGGACTGATCGGTCCTCCGGATGAGGATGGAGGATGCTTTACTACCTGCTCGTCCCGCTGGCGAAGGACCACATCGTCTTCAACGTCTTCCGCTACCTGACGTTCCGCTCGTTCATGGCCCTCATCACGGCGCTGGTGATCTCGCTGATCGTCGGCCCGACCCTCATCCGGCGGCTTCGGCGCATGCAGCACGGCACCGAGACGCTGCGCGAGGACACGCCGGAGCACCATCGCACGGGCAAAAAGGGGACGCCGACGATGGGCGGCGTCATCATTCTCTGCTCGATTCTCGGCTCGACGTTCCTGTGGGCGAACCTCGCCAACCGCTACGTGTGGGTGGCGATGCTGGCCATCGCCGGCTACGGGCTCATCGGGATGTGGGACGACTGGACGAAGGTGCGCACCAAACGCGGGATTCCCGCGCGGGGCAAGCTGGCGGCGCAGGTGATCCTCGCCCTGGGGCTGCTGCAGATCGTCTACTGGCAGCCGCCGGACGTCTGGCAGCCGGTGCTCGCGATTCCGTTCTTCAAGGGCTGGCTGGTGCACCTCGGCGCCGCGTGGTTCTTCTTCGCGATGCTCGTGATCATCGGCGCCTCGAACGCGGTGAACCTGACCGACGGGCTCGACGGCCTCGCCATCGGCCCCATCGTGATGGCGGGCGCGGCCTTCGGCGTGATCGCCTATCTCACGGGCAACTTCCGGGCCGCGGACTATCTGAAGATCCTCAACGTGCGCGGCGCCGGCGAGCTGTCGATCTTCTGCGGCGCGCTCATCGGCGCGGCGATCGGCTTTCTCTGGTTCAACTGTCATCCGGCCGAGGTCTTCATGGGCGACTCGGGCTCGCTCGCCCTGGGTGCCGCGATCGGCACGCTGGCCGTGCTCACGAAGGCCGAGCTACTGCTGCCGCTGATCGGCGGCATCTACGTGGTGGAGGCGGTCTCGGTCATCGTGCAGGTCGCCTCGTTCAAGCTCACGGGGCGTCGCGTCTTCCGCATGGCGCCGTTACATCACCATTACGAATTGACCGGCTGGCCCGAGCCCAAGATCGTGGTGCGCTTCTGGATCGTGTCCTTCGCGCTCGCGCTGCTGGCGCTCACGACGCTGAAGCTGCGGTAGTGCGAGCCGCGGCGTGACGCCACTGGCGGAGGAGGTGGACGTGGCGACGAGAGGCCCCGCGTACCTGGCGACGCTGGCGGGCCGCCGCGCGACGGTGGTCGGTCTCGCCAAGAGCGGTATCGCCGCCGCTCGCCTGCTCGCCGCGGCGGGCGCCCACGTGCGCGGCACCGACGCCAAGCCGGTGGCGTCGCTTCCGCCCGACGCGCGCTCGCTTCAGCGCGAGGGTGTCCATCTCGTCGACGGGCCCGCGGCCTTCGACGGCGTCGACCTCGTCGTCGTGAGCCCGGGCGTCCCCGTGGACGGTGAGCAGCTCACCCCGACGCGCGGGCGCATGGTGCCGGTGATCGGAGAGCTCGAGCTGGCGTGGCGGGCGATGGAGGCCGACACGATCGCCATCACGGGGACGAACGGCAAGACCACGACCACGGCCCTCACCGGCGCGCTCGTCGCCGAGCAGCCGCGCCCGGTCTTTGTCGGCGGCAACATCGGCACGCCGCTCGCGGAGCGCGCGCTCGATTTTCCCGCCGCCGGCCTCGTCGTCGCCGAGGTCTCGTCGTTCCAGCTCGAGACGATCGACGCCTTCCAGCCGCGCGTAGCGGCGGTGCTCAACGTCACCCCCGATCACCTCGATCGGCATCGCACCTTCGCGCGCTACGTGGACGCGAAGGCTCGCATCTTCATGAACCAGACGGCGCGGGACTGCGCCGTCCTCAATGCAGACGACGACGCGGCGCGCGAGCTGGCGACCCGCACGCAGGCGCACGTCGTGTGGTTCAGTCGCCGGCGCACGCTGGATCATGGCGTGTTCGTTCACGACGGCTGGGTCGTCGCGCGCCTCAACGGCCACGCCGATCGCATCTGCCCGCTCGCCGACATCCACCTGCGCGGCGCTCACAACGTCGAAAACGTGCTGGCGGCCACGGCGTGCGCGCTGTGGACGGGCATCGGCATCGCCGCCATCCGCCGGGGTATCGAGCGGTTCCGCGCGGTGGCCCACCGCATCGAGTTCGTGCGCGACATCGCCGGCGTGCACTTCTACAACGACTCCAAGGGCACGAACGTGGCCTCGACGATCAAGGCGCTCGAATCGTTCGAGGAGCGAATCGTGCTGATCGCCGGCGGCAAAGGCAAGGGGCAGGACTTCACGCCGTTGGCGGATGCGGCGCGGCGCCGTGTCGGGCACGCCGTCGTCATCGGCGAGGACGGCGGTCGGGTCGCCGCCGCGCTCGCGTCCCGCGGCATCGGCGTGACCGCGGCCGCTACGCTGGCCGGCGCCATCGAGTCGGCGCGCGCCGCGGCGCGTCCGGGCGACGTGGTGCTGTTGTCGCCCGCCTGCGCGTCGTTCGACATGTTCGACAACTACGAACATCGGGGCGACGTCTTCAAGAAGCTCGTCGAGGAGCTGGCCTGATGCCGCGGCGACTCTCGCCCGATGTCTGGTTGTTCGGCGCCGCGGTCGCGCTGCTCTCGTTCGGCGTGGTGATGGTGTACTCCGCAAGCGCGGTGGTGGCCGCCGATCGGTTCCACGACCCGTACTTCTTTCTCAAGAAGCAGCTGTTCTGGGGACTGCTGGGCGCGGGCGTGCTGCTGATGGCGTTGCGCTGCGACTATCACTGGCTCGAGAAGGCCGTGATGCCGGCGATGATCGTGGCCGGCGTGCTGCTCGTCCTCGTGCTGGTGCCGCCGATCGGTCAGGCGATCAACGGCACGCGGCGCTGGATCCGTCTGGGGGCTGTGTCCTTCCAGCCCGTCGAGCTCGCCAAGCTCGCGCTCGTGCTGTACCTCGCCGCGTTTCTCGCGAAGAGGCGGGGAGAGCTCGGCCGTTTCCGGACCGGCGCGCTGCCGCCGCTGCTCGTCGGCGGTCTCATGGCCGGACTCGTGCTGCTGCAGCCGGACCTCGGCAACTGCATGACGCTGATCGTGCTCACGTTCGGCCTGCTGTATCTGGCCGGCAGCCCGATCAAGCATCTGGCGTGGGTGGCGGCGCCCGCGCTGCCGCTGATCGTCCTGGCGGTCTGGATGGCGCCGTACCGCATGCGGCGCATCACGGCGTTCATGGATCCCTGGGGCGATCCGCGCGGCAGCGGCTTTCAGATCATCCAGTCGTGGCTCGCGCTCGGCAACGGCGGCGTGTTCGGGCAGGGCATCGGCGGCAGCCGGCAGAAGCTGTTCTATCTGCCCGAGTCGCACACCGACTTCATCTTTGCAGTCCTCGGCGAAGAGCTGGGACTCGTGGGCGCCGTCGCGATCGTAGGGCTGTTCGCGGTGCTCATCTGGCGCGGCCTGCGCACGGGGCTGCGCGCGCCCGACGCATTCGGCGCCTATCTCGCGCTCGGCATCACCGTGCTCCTGGCCACCCAGACGCTCGTGAACCTCGGCGTCGTCACCGGGCTCCTGCCCACCAAGGGCCTGCCGCTGCCGTTCATCTCCTTCGGCGGCTCGGCGCTGCTCATGACGATGCTCGCGACCGGCATGCTCCTCAACGTGAGCCAGCACGCCCATGTTTAAGCGCTACCAGCAGATGCACTTCGTCGGCATCGGCGGCGCCGGTATGTCGGGCATCGCGGAGATCTTGTTGAATCTCGGCTACCGCGTCACCGGCTCCGATCTTCGGCGCAACGACGCCGTCGAGCGGCTCGAGCAGCTGGGCGCCAAAGTCTTCATCGGCCACGACGCCGCGCACGTCGAGGGCGCGCACGTCGTCGTCTACTCGTCGGCAGTGTCGCGGGACAACGTCGAGCTGCGCGTCGCGCGCCAGCGCGCGATTCCGGTGATTCCGCGCGCCGAGATGCTCGCCGAGCTGATGCGGCTCAAGTACGGCATCGCGGTGGCCGGCACGCACGGCAAGACCACGACGACATCGATGATCGGCGCCGTGCTCGCCGAGGGCCGCTACGACCCGACGATCATCGTCGGAGGAAGGGTGACGAGCCTGGGCAGCAACGTGCGGCTCGGACAAGGCGAGTTCCTCGTCGCCGAGGCCGACGAATCGGACGGCTCGTTCCTGAAGCTCGCGCCCACCATGGCCGTGGTCACGACCATCGATGCCGAGCATCTCGACCACTACGGCACTCTCGAATCGATCCAGGACGCCTTCACCGCCTTCGTGGCCAAGGTGCCCTTCTACGGCGCGGCCGTGCTCTGCCTCGACGAGCCGAACATCCAGCGTTTGATCCCGCGCGTGGAGAAGCGCGTCGTCACCTATGGCCTCGAGTCGAGCGCCGACCTCGTCGCGCGACGCGTGCGCCTGGTGGGTCTGACGAGCCGCTTCGAGGTCCACGACCGCGGCGCGCTGCTGGGCGAGTGCGCGCTCGCGATTCCCGGCCGTCACAACGTGCTCAATGCGCTGGCCGCGATCGGCGTCGGGCTCGATCTGGAGATTCCGTTCGTGACCATTCAAAAAGCGCTGGCCGCCTTCGCCGGCGTGCAGCGGCGCTTCCAGGTCCGGGGCACGATCGACCGGATCACCGTCGTCGACGACTACGGTCACCATCCGGTCGAGATCCGCGCGACCCTGGCCGCCGCCAAGGCGGGGTTCGACTGCCGGGTCGTCACCGTGTTCCAGCCGCATCGCTACACGCGGACGCAGCTCCTGTTCGACGAGTTCCTCACCGCCTTCAACCAGGCCGACGTGCTCATCGTGATGGACGTCTACGGGGCGGGCGAGGCGCCGATCAACGGCGTCAGCGCCGCAGACCTCGCCGAGGGCATCCGCGCCCACGGCCACCGCAACGTGACCTATCTCGGCGGCGACCGCGCCCGCATCGTCGATCACGTGTCTCGTATCGCGCGTCCCGGCGACATCGTCCTGACGCTCGGCGCCGGCGACGTGAGCCAGCTCGGACCCGCGATCCTTCGTCGGCTCGAAACCGGTTCGCAGGAACGGAGGCCTCAATGTTAGGAGAGATTCGAGGGGAAGTGCGGTTCAAGGAGCCGCTGAGCTTCCACACCTCGCTACGCATCGGCGGCCCCGCGGACATCTTCATCGTGCCGCAGGACGTCGAAGACATCCGCCACGCGCTGATGTTCGCCGAGCGCGAGCAGCTGCCGGTCGCCGTTGTCGGCGGCGGCAACAACCTGCTCGTGCGCGACCGCGGCCTCCGCGGCGTCGTCCTCAAGCTCGAGGGCTGCCTGGGCCGCGCCGAGTTCCACGGCGAGGAGGCGCTGGCTGGGGCGGGTGTGTCGCTGTCGGCGCTGATCCGCGAGGCGGCCGCACTCAATCTCGGCGGCATCGAGAGCCTCGTCGGCATCCCCGCGACGATCGGCGGCGCGCTCGCCATGAACGCCCGTACGGCCGACGGCGGAATCGGCGATTTCGTGAGCGCCGTGTATTACCTGCACCCCGACGGCACGCTCGGCGAGTTCAAGCCGTCGGGCGCGTTCGGGTATCGCGCGTTCCACCTGCCGGCCGGTGCCGTGCTCATCGGCTGTCGCCTGCAGCTGCACCGCCGGCCGCTGCCGGAGATTCAGAAGGAGATCCGCGCGCGTCTCAAACAGAAGAAGGCCACCCAGCCGCTGGCACTGGCCTCAGCCGGCTTCGTCTGGAAGAACCCCGCGGGCGATCTCGCCTCACGGCTCATCGAGAAGGCGGGATTGCGCGGCAAGCGCATCAACGGCGCCGAGATCTCGTCCAAGCACAGCAACTTCATCGTCAATCGCGGCGGCGCCGGGGCCGCCGACATCTTGAGCCTCATGGAGCTCACGCGGGAGCGCGTCCACGGCCACTTCGGGATCACGCTCGAGACCGAGATCCGCGTCCTCGGTGAGTAGAGGCCTGCTCTCCCCGCGCGGGGCCGGCTCGCTCGCCGATCTCGGCGAGCGCACGCCCCTCGTCGCCCGGCAGCGCGTGAGCGTCGCCCGCCGGCGAGCCCGCGCGCTGGCACGCCTCGCACGGCGGGCGACCGTCGTCGCGGTGCTGGCCGCCGGCGTCGGCGTGGCCCTGGTCAGCGTGCGCTGGGTCACCACATCGACGCGGTTCGCCGTGGCCGCCGTGGAGGTGCGCGGCGCCTCGCGCGTGCCCGTGCCGCGCATCCTGGCCGCGGCGGCAATCGCCCCCGGCGCGAATCTGTGGACGCTCGACAGCGGCGCCGCCGCCGCCCGAGTGGCGTCGCTGCCTGAGATCCGCCGCGCCGATGTGGTGCGTGAGCTGCCGAACCGCGTGACGATCATCGTCGAGGAGCGCCGCCCGTTCACCCTCGTGCACGCCGCGCGGCTGCACTGGATGGACGAGGACGGGCACGTGCTCGGCGAGGAGCGCCGGGCGGTCTCTTCCGGCGCTCCCGTGATCAGCGGGCTCACCGAGGAAGAGCTGGCCTCGATGCGTACCGCTCCGGGGCCCAAGGCGCGCGCCGCCGTCACGCTCATCCGCACGCTGCTGCGGTCGGGCACGTCGCTCGCCTCCGAGATCTCCGAAATCGACATGAGCCGACCGGAAGGGCCTGTCCTCTATACGGTCGACGGCGTCGAAGTGCGGCTGGGGGGTGAGGACTGGGACGAGCGCCTCGCTCGGCTCGAGGGCGTGCTCGCACAGGTGGCCACGCAAGATGTGAGCGGCGTCGATCTCAGATTCAAGGACCAGGTGGTGCTTCGCCGGGGGACGTCGCGGTGAGGCGGGCCAAGACGCCGGAGCTGATCGTCGGTCTGGACGTCGGCACCACCAAAGTCTGCGCCGTCATCGCCGCGCCCCGATCGGGCGGCGGCCTCGACGTCGTCGGGCTCGGCGCCGCGCCCTCGCGCGGCCTGCGGCGCGGCGTCGTCGTCAACATCGACTCGACGGTGGAGGCGATTCGCCAGGCGGTCGGCGAGGCCGAGCGCATGGCCGGCGCCGAGGTCTCCGCGGTGTATGCCGGCGTCGCGGGCGGCCACATCCGCTCCGTCAACAGCCGCGGCGTCGTCGCCGTCTCGGGCAAGGACCGCGAGGTGAGCCAGGCCGACATCGACCGCGCCGTCGACGCCGCGCGCGCGATCAACATCTCGCAGGACCGCGAGATCCTGCACGTGCTCCCGCAGGCGTTCGCGATCGACGACGCGGACGGCGTGCGCGAGCCGCTCGGCATGTCGGGCGTCCGGCTCGAGGTCGAGGTGCACGTGGTGACGGCCGCCATCAGCTCCGTGCAGAACGTGATCCGCTCCGTGAACCGGGCCGGCCTCAGCGTCCAGGACGTCGTGCTCGAGCCGATCGCCTCCGCGGAGGCGGTGCTCTTCCCCGACGAAAAGGAGCTCGGCGTCCTCGTCATCGACATCGGCGGCGGCACCACGGATCTGGCGCTCCTGCGGGACGGGGCCGTGTGGCACACCGCCATCCTCCCGCTCGGCGGCGACCACATCAGCAACGACATCGCCGTCGGACTGCGCACCCCGATGGCCGACGCCGAGGCGTTGAAGAAGCGCTACGGCTGCGCGCTGACCGCGCTGGTGCCTGCCGAGGAGACGGTGGACGTGCCGTCGGTCGGCGGCCGCAAGCCGCGCCAGCTGTCGCGTCAGGTCCTGTCGGAGATTATCCAGCCGCGCGTCGAGGAGATCTTCACGCTCGTCGCGCGCGAGCTCTCCCGCGCGGGGTTCCAAGACGCCGCCACGGCCGGCGTAGTCGTGACCGGCGGCAGCTCCATCATGCAGGGTGTTCCCGAGCTGGCGGAGTCGGTGTTCGACCAGCCCGTGCGCCGCGGCATTCCCGGCGATGTCGGCGGCCTGGCTCAAGTGGTGAAGAGTCCCACGTACGCGACGGCGGTGGGGCTCGCGCTCTACGGCGCGCGGCGACAACCGCCGGTCACCACCTGGGCGGAGACGCCGGGCGCAAACCTCGGCCGCTGGGCGCGGCGGCTGCTGGGGTGGCTCAGTGAAATCCTCTAGGGACAGCCGCTCGCACGGCGGCGCGCAGGCGCCGCTGTTCACGGCGGCGATCGGCGCAGACGGCACACGACAGCCGCGGGCGGGAGCCCGCACGCACAAGGAGGACCGGATGGAGCGAGAGCGCGCACGGCGCCCCCTCTTCGAGCTCGACGACGCGCCGCAGGCGGCGAAGATCAAGGTCATCGGACTCGGCGGCGGCGGTGGCAACGCGGTGAGCCGCATGATGGCTGCGCAATTCACGGGCGTTGAGTTCATCGTGGCCAACACCGATATGCAGGCGCTGCGCGACTCGCCAGCGCCCGTGCGGGTGCAGCTGGGCGCGAAGCTCACGCAGGGCCTCGGGGCCGGCTCGAATCCCGACGTCGGTCGCAACGCCGCCCTCGAGGATCCGGAGACCATCACCCGGCTGCTCGAGGGCGCCGACATGGTGTTCATCACCGCCGGCCTCGGCGGCGGCACGGGCACCGGCTCGGCGCCGGTGGTGGCCTCGCTCGCGCGCGACCTCGGCATCCTCACCGTCGCCGTCGTCACCAAGCCGTTCACGTTCGAGGGTCGCAAGCGGATGTTGCAGGCCGAGGCGGGCCTCGACGCCCTGCGTGGCGTCGTCGACACGCTCATCACGATCCCGAACCAGCGGCTGCTGTCCGTCGTCGACCGCGGCACGCCGCTGATCGACGCGTTTCGCGTCGCCGACACCGTGCTGCAGCAGGCGGTGCAGGGTATCTCCGATCTCATCCTCGTGCCTGGCCTCGTCAACCTCGACTTCGCCGACGTCCGCACGATCATGTCCGGCATGGGCATGGCGATGATGGGCACCGGCGTGGGTCGCGGGGCGAACCGTGCGCTCGACGCCGCGCAGAAAGCGGTGGCGAGCCCGCTGCTGGACGACACCTCCATCCAGGGCGCGAAAGGTATCCTCATCAACTTCACCGGCGGCATGGATCTCGCCATCCACGAGATCGAAGAGGGCGCGCGCATCGTGCACGAGGCCGCGCACGAGGACGCCAACATCATCTTCGGCGCGGTGCTGGACCCCACGCTGGAGGACGAGGTCCGCATGACCGTCATCGCCACCGGCTTCTCGGAGAAGAAGTCGCAGCTCGAGCCGGCGGGCAAGGTCGTGGACCTGCCGCGTTCGCCGCGCCCGTCCACCGGCGGCACGTCGGCGAGCGGAACGCCGCCCACGTGGCGGCGGCGCTTCGGCGAGGCACGCGCCGAGGCCGATGGGCCGCTGGACCAGGAGCACGACTACGACGTCCCGACGTTCCTGCGACGCAGCGCGGATTGATTACTATGGTCGCGTGAGCACCGTTGCGCCGGGGCGGCTCACCGCGCATGGGGAGCCGCCCCGCTACTTCACGTTTCCCGCGCTGGCCGCGGCCGGGCTGCCGCACGCCAGCACCACGCGGCACTGTCCCGGCATTACCTCGCCGTCCAAGCCGACGTCGCCGTTCACCGATGGCGCGCGCGCGACGCTCGCCGCCGCCGGCCTCGATCTGACACGCGTCGCCTATGCGCGGCAGGTCCACGGCGCCAACGTCGCGCACGGACTGACACGCGGCGGCATCGCCGGCGCGGTCGACGTCATGTCCACCGGCGTGCGGGGCATACCGCTGGCGATCTTCACCGCCGACTGTCTCGCCATCACACTGTGGGACGACGAGGCCGGCGCGCTTGCGGTCGCCCACGTGGGCTGGCGCGGCACAGCGAAGCGCGCGCAGCACGCGGCGCTCGATGCGGTGACGGCGCTCGGCGCGCGGCCCGCGCGGCTACGTGCCGCGATCGCGCCCTCGATCGGGCCGTGCTGCTACCAGGTCGGCGAGCCGGTGACGACCGAGTTCACCCGCGCGTTCGGCGCCGCGCGCTGGGTCCGGTGGACGCGTCCGACGTCCGACGGCCGCGCGATGCTCGATCTCTGGACGGCGAACGAGGAGCTGCTGGTCGAGGCGGGCGTCGATGCCGCACGCATCGAGAACCCGCGGTTGTGCACGGCGTGTCGCCCGGATCTGCTCTATTCGTATCGCAAGGGCAACCGCGGCCGCCTCGTCACGGTTGCCGCGTTGCCGTAGCCATGTTCTGGCGGCGATTGTTCTCGAGCCTGCGCGCGATCCGCCCGCTCGAGCGGCGGGTGCTCGATCGCGTGGCGCGGGCTCTGGCCCCGGCGGCGCGTGAGCGGTTCGAGGCGCAGGTAGCACGGCTGACCGGCGCGCAGCAACCCGGCCGCGGTCGCGAGGTCAACCTCTACGATCTCGGTTGGGGCGGGCGCCGCATCGACGAGTCGTTGAAATTTCCCGCCGGCCGGGACGAGACGAAGCTCGCGACCGTCACGCTCACGTCAGCCGGCGCCAAGCGCGACGCGAACGTGGACGTCTGGCTGGTCAATGGCCGGGTGTTCTCGCTGGCGTTCTCGACACCGCCTCAGCGGCTGCCTCGCGACGCCGAGCCCGGGCAGGTACGGCTCTGGCTCGACCCGATGGTGCCGGGCGCCGCCGCCGACCCGGCCGCGCTCGGCGTACGCCTGCCCGAGGGCGCCCGCGCGCTGCGCTCGATCGTCCTCGACGATGGTGATTACGTGGTGGTGGCGGAGCAGGGCACGCGACTCCTGGCGCTGCGCGTGGGCGATGCGAGAGCGACGCTCTACCTGCTCGATGCCGAGGACGACGCGGCCACGCCGCGTGCCGTCGGCACGGACTATCGAGCCGCGCTCGCGAGCCTGGGGTGACGTGCGCCGGGGGTCACTAGCTCGCCATCACCGTCCGGTCGTGCGCCCACGCGCGCAGCGCCTCGATGCTCTCCGCGCGCGTGACCGACAACGGCTTCGTCGCCTTGAGCTCTTCCACGATGATGGCGGAGGTGACCTCGACGCCGCGCGAGAACGCGGTGTAGAGCGCCGCGACCACGGCCTGCTCGATCTCGGCGCCGCTGAAGCCCTCCGAGGCAGCGGCCAGCTCGGCGAGGTCGAACAGACGCGGGTCGCGCTTGCGCTTGCGCAGGTGAATGGCGAAGATTTCGCGGCGCTCCTCGGCGCCGGGAAGGTCGACGAAGAAAATCTCGTCGAAGCGTCCCTTTCGTGTCAGCTCGGGCGGCAGCTGCCCGATGTCGTTCGATGTGGCGACGACGAACACGGGTGCCTTGCGGTCCTGCAGCCACGCCAGCAGCCGGCCGAAGACGCGCTTGGACAGCCCGGCGTCGGCGTCGCCGCCCGCGTTGTACGAGAGGCTCTTCTCCAGCTCATCGATCATGAGCACGCACGGCGCCATCTGTTCGGCGATCCGCAGCGCGCGATCGAGGCTCTTCTCCGTTTCGCCGATGTACTTGTCATAGAGGCGCGCCGGCTCCATCTTGAGCAGCGGCAGCCCCCACTCGCGCGCGACTGCGCGCGCCACGAGCGTTTTGCCGGAGCCCTGCACGCCCAGCAGCAGGATGCCGCGGCTGGGCTCCAGCCCGAATGTCTTCGCCTCCGGCGTGAACGCCTTCTTACGCTTCTCCAACCACGCCTTCAGATGCGTGAAACCGCCCACTTCGGCGAGGTTTTCCTCGGGCGAGACGTACTCGAGCACGCCGTCCTTTCGGAGCATCTCCTTCTTGAGCTCGACGATGAAGTCGACGTCCTTCGCGTCCAGCGTGTTGTCGCGCAGGATCGCCCGGGTGATCGCGCGCTCGGCCTCGAACGCCGTGAAACCGCGCAGGCGGTCGACGAGCCGATCGAGGTCATGGGGCGAGAGCCCCATCGACACCGGATGCTCTCGCGAGCACTCCGCGACGACGCGCTTGATGACGCTCTTGAGCTCGTCGGCGTCCGGCAGCGCCAGCGTGAGCCGGGCCGTGAGCGGCTCGAGCTCGGCGGGCAGCTCGACCTTGACGGCGGACAGCACGATCACCCGCCGATCGTGACGGAAGGCGGGGGCGAGGTCGAGACACTTGCGCACCACCGCGGCGTCGGCGAGGTAGCGGTGGAGATCCTTCATGAGAAAGATGGCCTCGCCGGGCATGGCGGCCACGTTGTTGAGCCCCTTCAGCGGCTGCTGGCTGTCGTAGATCGCGTTCGGCAGCCCATAGCGGTGCAGACCGTTCGTCACCGTCCACACGAAGAACGGCACGCGCAGATCGCCGGCGACCTGCGCGAGCGTCATCTCGAGACGGTCCTCTTCGGCAGTGTCGACCGCGATGAAGGGATAGCGCGACTGGATCATCAGCGCGAGATCGCTCAGCGCCGGCATGCTCTCCGAGGATAGCAGAACCGCGTGCTAGAATCGCCCGTGCTGGATATGCAGCAGGATATCCGAAGCAATCTCGAGCGTGTCCGCGAGCGCATCGCGCGCGCGGCGGAGCGGGCCGGCCGCCGCCCCGAGGCCGTGCTGCTCGTCGGCGTGTCCAAGACGGTCGACGTCGCGCGTATCCGCGCCGCGCTGGCCGCGGGCCTGACCGCGCTCGGTGAAAACCGGGTGCAGGAGGCGCGCGGCAAGGTCGCCGAGATCGGACGGGCGGCGGCATGGCATCTCGTCGGCCATCTGCAGACGAACAAGGTCCGCGACGCGCTCGAGCTGTTCGACGTGGTGCACTCCGTCGATCGGATCGACCTGGCGCGCGAGCTCGACCGCCGGGCGCGGGCGCGGGGCCGGCCCGTGGACGCGCTCGTGCAGGTCAACGTCGCCGTCGAGCCCTCCAAGGGCGGGTGGCCGCCGGAGGCAGTCGAGACCGCGGTGGAGGCGCTCACCGCGCTCGGCGGGCTGCGGGTGCGGGGGCTGATGACGATCCCACCCGCCGTGGACCGTCCCGAAGACGCCCGTGGGTGGTTCCGTGCCCTGCGCAAGCTCGCCGAGCGGCACGGCCTCGCCGATCTCTCCATGGGCATGAGCGGCGACTTCGAGGTCGCGGTCGAGGAGGGCGCGACCATGGTGCGCGTCGGAACCGCGATCTTCGGTCCGCGCCCCCCGCGCATTCCCGAGGAGCCGCCGACGCGATCGCCGTACGGACGACCGGCGTGAGCGTCAAGGGTAAGAAGGTCGGCTTCGTCGGCGCCGGCAACATGGGCGAGGCGCTCATCCGTGGGCTCGTGGAGTCGAACGTCGTCCCGGCGGACAAGATCTTCATCACCGACGTCCGGGCCGATCGCGTGCGCCAGCTGGCCGACCAATACGGGCTGCACGCGGTGGCGGGCAACGCGTCGCTGGTGAAGGACGCGGACGTGGTCATCCTCGCCGTGAAGCCTCAGATCATGGCGCCGGTGCTGCGCGAGGTGAAGCCAGCGCTCATGACGCATCCGTTGCTGATCTCGCTCGCCGCGGGGGTCTCGACGGCGACGATCACCTCGGTCGTCGGCGCCTACCCGCGGCTGATCCGTGTGATGCCCAACACGCCGGCGCTCGTCCTGCAGGGCGCGACCGCGATCGCGCGTACGCCGGGGCTCGCACAGGACGATCTCGAGACCGCGCAGGAAATCTTCGCCGCGGTCGGCCGCGTGGTCGTGCTTGACGAGGAGCAGATGGATGCGGTGACCGGGCTCTCAGGCTCGGGCCCCGCGTACGTCGCCCTCGTGATCGAGGCGCTGGCCGACGGGGGTGTGAAGATGGGACTCGACCGCGCGACGGCGATGACGCTGGCCACGCAGACGGTGCTCGGCGCCGCCAAGCTGCTCGCCGAGACCGGGATGCACCCGGGCGCGCTCAAAGACATGGTCAGCTCGCCCGGGGGCACGACCATCGCGGGCATCGCGGCGCTCGAAGAGGGCGGCGTCCGCACGACGTTCATCCGGGCGGTGGAGCGGGCGACCCAGCGCTCGCGCGAGCTCGGTCGCGGGCCGGCCTAAGTGTTCATCGTCGGCAACCTCATCGAGGCGGTCGCGGTCGTCGTCGACTACGTGCTGTGGGCGTACGTCTGGGTCATCATCGCCCGCGCCATCGTGTCCTGGGTCAGCCCCGATCCGTTCAACCCCATCGTCCGGTTTCTCTACCGCGCGACGGAGCCGGTACTGCGCCCCATCCGGCGGCGCCTGCCGGACATGCCGATCGACTTTTCGCCGATGATCGTGATCATCGCGATCATTTTCCTGCAGCGATTCCTGGTGAAGACCCTCTACCAGCTGGCGTACAGCCTCGGGTAAGGCGGGAGGCCCCGATGCGCATCACCCCCCACGACATTCGCCAGCAGCAATTCTCCTCGAAGATGTTGAAGGGCTACGACCCGCAGGAGGTCGACGCGTTCCTCGACGACGTGGCCGAGGACTACGAGGCCGTGCTGAAGGAGACGGCGCTGCTCAAGGAGCAGATCGCCGCTCAGGAGGAGCGCGCGCGCGGCGTCACCGAGCGCGAGCGCACGCTTCAGGAAACGCTGGTCACCACGCAGCGCCTCGTCGAGGAGATGAAGAACAACGCGCGCCGCGAGGCGGAGCTGATCCTGCGCGAGGCGGAGCTGACGGGCGAGAAATCGGTCGAGGCCGCGCGCGCGGAGGAGGGCAGGATCCGCGCCGACATCGTCGGGCTCAAGCGGATGCGGCGCCAGCTCGTGGAAGAGTTCGCCTCGGTGCTCGATCGCTATCACCGTCTGCTTGCGGGCGAAGCGGGCGCCGACGAGGAGGCCGAGACCGACGACGCGCGCTGACGCCGGCCGCCTGCTGCGCGTGCGTGTGCAGCCGCGCGCCTCACGCGCCGCCATCGGAGGCTGGCGCGAGGATGGGACGCTGACCGTGCACGTGACGGCGCCGCCCGTCGACGGCCGCGCCAACGCCGCGGTGGGAGCGCTGCTGGCCGCGGCGCTCGACGTGCCCGTCGCCACGGTGTGTATTGTTCAGGGCGAGCGGAGCCGCGACAAGCTGGTGCGGGTGTCGGGCCTGACGCCGGCTGACATCCGACGCCGGCTCGAGGGAGGACATCGATGAGGACGACGCTGATCTTCGGTGCGCTGATCGCGATGCTGGTGGCCGCCGACCCCGCGCGCGCAGACCACAAGCTGCTGTTGCCGCCGGACGAGCCACAGGCCGACCGACCGCAGACCGAGCGCCCGAAGTCCGAAGCGACGAGCACGGACAGCTCGCTCGACATCGACCTGAAGCTCGGCCTCAACGGGTTCCGGCTCGGCGGCCGCCTCTTCGGACGCGACGGCTACGCGGGCGGCGCCTGGCTCAACGGTGAAGCGCGGCCCGACGGCTTCAGCGTCGACGGCCGTGTCGAGCGCGACGGCAAGGCGCACAACTTCAAGATGAACATCGACCTCGACGAGTGGCTGCGCCGTGCCGCCGGCTGGTGGATGTGGGGTCAGAGCAAGCTGTGACCGGCCCCATCGCTCCCGTCCGCTGGACGGGTGAGCGGCTGATCCTGCTCGACCAGACGCTCCTGCCCGCGCGCGAAGTGGAGCGCGAGTACACGCGCTGGGAGGACGTGGCGGAGGCGATCCGCGCGCTGGTCGTGCGGGGCGCGCCGGCCATCGGCGTCGCCGCGGCCTTCGGCGTGGCCCTGGCGGCACGCCAGAGCCCCACCCCGACCGGCGACGCGCTGCTCGCCGATCTCGAGACCGCCATCAAGGGCCTCGCCGCGACGCGGCCGACCGCCGTGAATCTCTTCTGGGCGCTCGAGCGTATGCGCGCCGCCGCCATCGCGGTCAGGCACCGTCCGGTGGCCGAGATTCGCGAGCGCCTCGCCGCTGAGGCCGAAGCGATTCTCGCGGAAGACCTCGCCGCCAACCGCGCGCTGGGTGATCACGGCGCGGGCCTGGTGCCGCCGCGCGCGAGGATTCTCACGCACTGCAACGCCGGCGCGCTCGCCACGGCGGGCTATGGCACCGCGCTCGGCATCGTCCGGTCTGCGCACGCGCAGGGCAAGGTCGCGCTGCTCTGGGTGGATGAGACGCGGCCGGTCATGCAGGGCTCGCGGCTGACGGCGTGGGAGTGCGTGCGCGACGGCATCCCGCACCGTCTCATCGCCGATGTCGTCGCCGCATCGGTGATGGCGCGGGGTGAGGTCGACCTCGTCGTCACCGGCGCGGATCGCATCGCCGCCAACGGCGACACCGCGAACAAGATCGGCACCTATGCGCTGGCCGTCCTCGCCAAGCATCACGCGGTGCCGTTCTACGTGGCGGCGCCGTTCTCGACGATCGATCCCGCGATCGCGTCGGGACGCGAGATCGTGATCGAGGAGCGTGACGCGGCCGAAGTGCGTCGCGTCGGGCCGCAGCAGACGGCGCCGGACGCGTCGCCGGTCTACAACCCGGCGTTCGACGTGACGCCGGCCGAGCTCATCGCCGCGATCGTCACCGAGCGCGGCGTGTTTCGCCCACCGTACCGGTTCTGATCAGCCCTTACGCGGCGAGCAGTTCGACGCCGTCGCGCCAGGCGCGATCCCAGCCGTTGAGGCGCGCCGTCTCGAGGATCCTTCGCCGCGCCTGGGCGTCCAGCTTGCCGTAGTACCGCTGATAGACCAGCAGGAGCTGCTCCGTGCTCCAGAGGTCGAAGGACGTCGTGATCGTGCGCGTCACCATGCCACGGTGTACTGCAACGGGGATGCCGACATGGTGTGTGCCCTAACGCGCGGCTTCTCCCAGTGTCTGCGCGGCACCGCATGGTAGTGCAGTACCCATTCACGGGAACGAATCGACCATAGCGCGATAATCCAGCTCGATGGCGAATTCCGCCGCTCCGATCGCGCGTCGGTATCACGACCGCACCGCGCATTCCCCTGCGTCGGTGCGCGCCAGCGGCCACGGGCTCGACTGGGACAACAAGCCGTTCCCGTTCAAGGTCTACACCGACGTCCCGGCGCTGCATCTGCCGCACGAGGTCGATGTGCTGGCGACGCCGACCCTGGCGGCGGTCGCCGGCGAGGGCGCGCCGGCGCAGGCCGCGCTCACGCTGGGCACGCTGACGTCGGTCCTCTACTACACGGCGGGCGTGACGAAGCAGAAGCACTACCCCGGCGGCGGTGAGGTGCTGTTCCGCGCGGCGGCATCCACGGGCGCGCTCTATCAGACCGAAGTCTATGTCGTCGCCGGCGTGGTCGACGGCCTGGAGCCTGGCGTCTATCACTTTTGTCCCGGCGACTTCACGCTGCGCCGGCTGCGCGAGGCGGACGCCCGCGGCGTGCTCGCCGAGGCCGCCGCGGACGCGAGCTTTGCTCGAAGCGCGGTGACGCTGGCCTTCAC
>Ga0209382_10000823_pt1 | contig 50347 bp, 47 predicted proteins | sample SoiMetdeltSBSDD5_FD_187599 | JGI IMG/M metagenome (GOLD analysis project Ga0209382, IMG submission 187599) | Bulk soil microbial communities from a Populus tree surrounding site in Tennessee, USA - Soil MetaG P. deltoides SBSDD5 (SPAdes) (version 2) | ecosystem: Environmental > Terrestrial >...
ACAGCACTCTTCGTCAGCGTTGATCATGTTGTCGCCTCCCCTGAAGCCGTGACCAGGAGAGAAGGCCACGATCAATGGCGCCGCAAGCCGCTGTAAGGAAGTGATTAAGGGCACCGTGGGCGTGTCACGGTGCGCTACACTAGGCAAAGTCGCGCTCGATCCTGGACATACCTGCGCGCGGCGGACTGTGAGGGTACGCGACCGCGAGAGAGACTGGCATCCATGCTGGCACCCATGCAGCGCTGAAGAGCATATCGGTCGATCTGTCAACCTCGAGAGTCCCAGATGGCGGCAGTGGCGCCGCGATTCCCTGGTGTGGAGGTTGTGTACGTGGACACGCATCGTGGCGTGCGACACTGGTCTCGCCGTACGTTCCTTGGCACCCTTGGAGCCGTGGGGAGTGCAACCCTGCTAGCGGCCTGTAGTCAACCGTCGGCGTCTACGCCGGCCAAGCCCGCTGAGCCGGCGAAGCCGGCCGAAACGAAGCCGGCAGCGCCCGCTGCCGCCGCCCAGCCGACCGCTGCCCCGGCAGCTGCGAAGCCGGACGCCAAGCCGGCGGACAAGCCCGCGTCCGCGCCGGCAGCGGCCGCCCCTGAGCCCGAGCCGAAGGTCACCGCCGGCGTCTTCAACGTCTGGTTCTCGGCGAACTGGAACACCGTGACCGACGAGGCCGTCGGCAACACGTTTGTCGAGTGGGGCAAGGAGAACGGCGGCCAGAAGGTTGAGTGGCAGTCGATCCCCGGTTCGCCGCAGCTCCTGGCGAAGCAGTCCGCGGCCGTGGCAGCCGGCCAGCCGCCGGAGGTCAGCCGCGACAACCTGATCTATTGGCATAGCCAGGGCGAGGTCGGCAACCTGACCGAGCTGGTGAGCCGGAACAAGGGCAAAGCCGGTGGGATGTACGACATCTCCATCGTGGCCTCCACGGCGGGCGACGGCGTGGTGATCGGAGCACCGTACGCCGTCGATGTCTGGCCCCCGCACTGGCGGATCGACGAGATCGGTGCCGTCAACAACGGCAAGTTCTTCGAGACCTGGGACAAGGTGATCGAGCTCGGTCCAAAGGCCCAGAAGCCGCCCCGCACCTTCACGATCGCCATGGCGTTGGGGCACGAGGCCGATACCACCAACAACCTCTGCCACGTCCTCTGGGCGTACGGCGGGCGACTCTGCAACGAGCAGGGTGTGCCGGACATCACGAACCCGGCCAACAAGGCCGGCATCGAGGTCATCAAGCGGATGTGGGACGCCAAAGTCATCCCGCCCGACTCGTTCGCCTCGACGGTGACCTCCTGGAACAACGAGATGTACCAGAAGGGGCGGTCGCTGATCTCGATCAACCCGGCCACGATCATGGGCTGGCTGCTGGTGAACGACAAGGAGCTGGCCGACAAGACCGGTATCGCGCAGTCGCCGGCCGGACCAGCCGGATCGTTCGCCGAGGCCGGTACGTTGATGTTCAACTACTTCAAGAAGGCGAAGCTGGCGGACAAGGCGCCGTCGGCAATCGAGTACTTCATCCAGCCGCCTAATCTCGAAAAAGTCGCGAAGTCGGTGGAGGGCCGGTTCGTGCCGGTCTACCGCGACCACACGAAGTCCGACTTCTGGCAGACCTCGAAGTTCGCCGAAATGCGGATCATCGCTGAGAACGGGCGTATCCGGGAGTGGCCGGCCGCGCCGCAGCCGTGGCTCCCGGACGTCCAGCAGGCGAGGTTCAGCCTCTCGGACATGCTGAACAGGGTCCTGAACGAGAACATGAAGATCGAGGACTCCCAGGAGATCGCCCAGAAGGACATGATGGACTCGTACAACAAGCTCGTGAAGAAGCCGTAGCCGATCGGCTGGCCGCCCAGTTCGCTCGAATGACGACCGGGCGGCCAGCCGTCACGACCACCGCCGACAGGCACGGTTCGCGGCCGTTGGAAACGGTTGACATTCGCCTGCCGTCAGCTACACTACAGCGTGGTGTGCGGTACGGCACACCCTGGCGTTTCTCCGAGGCCGTGGCCTCGCAGGTGCGCCGGGGCAGTACCCACCTGGCCGACCTCAGTGTAGTTGCACGGCATCGAAGCCGTGGCCGAATCGGAGTGGAGGTTGTGTATGGACACGCGACGTAGCGTGCGGTCCTGGTCTCGTCGGGATTTCCTGGGAACGCTCGGAGCGCTGAGCGGCGCTGCACTCGTGGCAGCGTGCAGTCAGCCCTCAACGCCCGCGCCTGCCAAGCCGGCCGAGTCCAAGCCGGCCGAGTCGAAGCCGGCGGCGCCAGCGGCGGCATCCCAGCCAACGGCTGCCCCGGCAGCGGCTGCCAAGCCGGATGCGAAGCCGGCCGACAAGCCGGCGGCTGCACCAGCGGCTGCCGCGCCGGCAGCGGAGCCGCAGGTGGTCTCTGGCGTCTTCAACGTCTGGTTCTCGGCGAACTGGAACACCGTGACCGACGAGGCCGTCGGCAACACGTTTGTCGAATGGGGCAAGGCGAACGGCGGCCAGAAGGTCGAGTGGCAGTCGATCCCCGGGTCGCCGCAGCTCCTGGCCAAGCAGTCGGCCTCCCTCGCTGCCGGGCAGCCGCCGGAGGTCGTCCGCGACAATCTGGTCTACTTCCACAGCCAGGGCGAAGTCGGCAACCTGACCGATCTCGTGAACAAGAACAAAACCCAGGCCGGCGGCATGTACGAGATCGGCATCCGGTCGGCGACGGCCGGCGATGGGATCATCATCGGCGCCCCCTATGCGATCGACGTCTGGCCGCCGCAGTGGCGGATCGATGAGATCGGGGCCGTCAACAACGGCAAGTTCTTCGAGACCTGGGACCAGTTGATCGAGCTGGGTCCGAAGGCCCAGAAGCCGCCACGGACCTACACGATCGCCTTCTGCCTCGGCCACGAAGGCGACCACATGAACAACTTCCTGACAGTCGCCTGGTCGTACGGCGGTCGGCTGGCCGACGAAAAGGGCGTGCCGGACATCAAGAACCCGGCCAACAAGGCCGCCATCGAGACGATCAAGCGGATGTGGGACGCCAAGGTCATCCCGCCCGACTCGTTCGCGCAGACGATCACCTCCTGGAACAACGAGACCTACCAGAAGGGGCGGGCGCTGGTCGCGATCAACCCGGCCACGATCATGGGCTGGCTGCTGGTGAACGACAAGGAGCTGGCCGACAAGACCGGCATCGCCCAGAACCCGGCCGGCCCGGCCGGTTCGTTCGCCGAGGGCGGCGCCTTGATGTTCAACTACTTCAAGAAGGCGAAGCTGGCGGACAAGGCGCCGTCAGCGCTCGAGTACTTCATCCAGCCGCCGAACCTCGAGAAGATCTCGAAGTCGGTGGAGGGGCGGTTCGTGCCAGTCTACCGCGATCACACCAAGACGGACTTCTGGCAGACCTCGAAGTTCGCCGAGATGCGGAAGATCGCCGAGAACGGGCGCAACCGCGAGTATCCGGCTGCCCCGCAGCCGTGGCTCGCGGAGGTCACCGACGCGAAGTACACCATCTCCGACATGATGAACAAGGTCATCAACGAGGGCATGAAGATCGAAGATGCCCAGGAGTGGGCGCAGAAGGAGTTGATGGACTCCTACACCAAGTTGTCGAAGCCGGCCTAGCACCTGCCGCCGGCATCTTCTCGGGACAGCGCAAAGATCGCTGGTGGGCGAAGACGCCCACCAGCGCGGGAGGCACGCCTGTGGCGCAACAGCAGCTTGCGATAGGGGCGCGACACGAAGTAGCACGAAGAAGCCCGCTGCAGCGAGTGCTGGGGCGTGACTGGCTGCTGAGCTGGCTGATGGTTGGCCCGGTCGTTCTGATCGTGCTGGCCCTCTTGATCTACCCGTTCGCCGACGCGATCCTGCTCAGCTTCCAGGATCGCTTCATCGGCAAGGCCGGCACCTGGATCGGGCTCGACAACTACGTCGCGTTCTTCAACGGCGTCGACAGTGGGTTCGGCAAGGCGTTTGTCGTCACCTTCGTCTTCACGGCTGGCGCGATCCTCGGCAAGTTCATCGTCGGCATGGCGATGGCGAGCGTGCTCAACCAGGAGATCCCAATGCGGAACATCTTCCGCGGGATCATGTTCCTGCCCTGGGCAGTTCCTGCTGTCGTCTCGGCGTACGTCTGGCGGTTCCTGTTCGACACGACAGGCCCGATCAACGGCATGATCGCCGAGTACGGGTGGATGGACGATTACATCTACTTCTTCAACGACGCCCGCATCGCGCTGCCAGCTCTGATCCTGGTCACGATCTGGTCGGGCACCCCCTTCTGGACGATGAACTTCCTGGCCGGGATGCAGGCGATTTCGAAGGAGCTGTACGAGGCCGCTGAGATCGACGGCGCGGACACGATTCGTCGGTTCTGGTACATCACGTTGCCGGGCCTCCAGTCCGTCATCGTCGTGACGGCGATGCTCTCGACCATCTGGACCTCGGCAAACCTGACCCAGATCTTCGTGCTGACCGGCGGTGGTCCGAACTACGCGACGACCACGCTGCCGCTCTACGCGTACCTGACCGCTATCCCGGGCCACCGCCTGGGTGCAGGCGCGGCGATCTCGATGGTGATCGTGCCGTTCTACATGATCCTGGTCTACTTCCTGACCAGGAAAATGCTACGGCAGGAGCAGGAGTCGTAGGCCATGGCAGTTGCAGCACAGGCTCGTCCCCGCGGCTCCTCGCGCGGTGGTCTTCGCTCGATCGGCACTGGCTGGGTCATTGCGACGTACGCCCTGCTGATTTTCTTCACGCTCTGGACGGTTGTCCCGTTCTTCTGGATGTTCCTGGCGTCTGTCAAGACGAATAAGGAGATCTACCAGGACTTCACGTTCCTGCCCCGGCAGTGGTACTGGGGCCACTACTACGACCTGATCACCGGCCACTACGGCTCGTGGATGCGAAACAGCACGACGGTGTCCGTCGCCGCCACGCTGCTCTCGATCATCCTCGGCTCGTTCGGGGCGTATGCGATCACCCGTCTCCAGTTTACCGGTCGCAGCGTCATCGCCCGGGGGTTGGTCTTCACCTATCTGCTCCCGGCCTCGCTGTTGTTCATCCCGCTGTTCCAGATCGTCGCGGGCGTCGGTCTCAGCAACTCGGTGTTCAGCCTGATGCTGATCTACCCGTCGTTCACGCTGCCGTTCTGCACCTGGATGTTGATGAGCTACTTCAAGAACATCCCGATCGAGCTCGAGGAGGCGGCGCTGATCGACGGCTGCGGACGGCTCGGGGTGCTGTTCCGGATCGTGCTGCCGCTGGCGGCCCCAGCCCTGGTTGTGGTCTGCCTCTTCTCGTTCACCAACGCCTGGAACGAGTTCCTGTACGCCCTGGTCTTCATCAGCTCGCGCGAGCAGCAGACGGTGACGGTGGGGCTGGCGCTGATGCAGGGTGAGGACGTCTTCTACTGGGGCAAGATGATGGCCGGCGCGCTCTTGACGGCGCTACCGCCAGTCATCATGTACACCCTGGCCCAGCGGCTCGTGATCCAGGGGCTGACCATGGGCGGCGTGAAGGGCTGACCCGAGAAAACAGGAGACAGAATACAGGAGACAGGAGGGGAAGAACTCTCCTGTCTCCTGTATTCTGTCTCCTGACTCCTGTATCCTCGTCCGCTACACTCTGGGCCAGAGGTGTGCCCCAGATGGCGGCGGGGCCGGTCATAGGAGTCGGGGAGGTCGGCATGGGCGAGATAGCGATGGCACCGCGGCCAGGCGCGCTCGACGAGAGGATCCAGGTGTCGCGCCTCAGAGGTGACGGCCGTGCTGTCACAAGCGGTGCAGAGCATCTCGGGAGGGTTCGGGCGAGATGAGCTCCGAGCCGAGACGCTGCCCCTTCTGCAACGCGGTCATGACACCCGGCCAGCGCACGTGCCCGAACCCGGAGTGCGGCAACCCATACCCGTTCGACGACGATCAGTTGACCAGCGCGCCGCCCCCTCCCGGCGCGCCGCCGAGCGCGGCGCCGTCCGCGTCACGCCGCCGCGCCGGTCGCGAGGGCGGTGGAGGCGGCGGTGCGCTGGCATCGCTGGCGCCGCACAAGACGATCCTGGTGCTGGTCGGCGTGCTGATCCTGATCGTGCTGGTCGGCTTTCTGCTGTTCCGGTTCGGCATGTCGTTCTTCGAGGCCGGCCGGCCGGACCCGTCTACGTTGCCAACCTCGACGCCCGGGGCGGTCGTCGTGCCGTCACCAGCCGCCTCCGTGAACGGTTCGCCCGTCGCGGGTCCGTCGCCGTCGCCCGGCACGGTCATCTCTCCGGGCGCGTCGCCGTCGCCGGCCGCGTCGCCTGGCGCCCGCCTGAAAGTCGCCAACACGGAGGGACAGGGCGCCAACATGCGTCAGCGTCCGTCCACGACGGCGCCGGTCGTCAGGACGCTCCCCGACGGCACGGTGGTCGAGGCGATCGGCGGCGAGCAGAACGCCGAGGGCCGCAACTGGCGGAACGTCCGTGACCCCGGCGGCGCGACGGGCTGGATCGCGTCCGAGCTGCTCGCCCCCGAGTAGGGGATAGGGGATAGGGGTTCGCCGTCCTATCCCCTGTCCCCTATCCCCTATCCCCTCGTCTGGTAGAATCTGGCACCATGCGAAGTCCCTTCCTCGAGCGCCTGGAGCGCGGCGTCCTGCTCGGCGATGGCGCGATGGGCAGCCAGCTCTACGCGCGCGGCGTCTCGTACGAGCGCTGCTTCGACGAGCTCAACTTGACCGAACCGTCGCTGGTGCAGCGCGTCCACCGCGAGTACATCCGGGCCGGCGCCGAGCTGATCGAGACGAATACCTTCGGTGCCAACCGCTACAAGCTGGCGCCGTTCGGGCTCGAGGACCGGGTCCGCGACATCAACTTCCGCGCGGTGAAGCTTGCCCGCGAGGCCCGCGAGGAGTGTGGCGAGCCGGTCTTCCTGGCCGGGGCGATCGGACCGCTCGGACAAACGATCGAGCCGGTTGGCACCGTGACCGCCGACGACGCCCGCAGCGCGTTCCGCGAGCAGGCCGATGCGCTCCTCGAAGCTGGCGCCGACCTGATCGTGCTGGAGACGTTCGGCGATCTCCAGGAGCTGCGCGAGGCGATCGTCGCCGTCCAGTCGGCGTGTGACCTGCCGATCGTCGCGCAGGTCAGCCTGACCGACGACGGGCACCTGCTGACCGGCGAGAACCCTGCCGACGTCGCGCGGCTGCTCGCCAGCTTCCAGGTGGACGTGATCGGCGTCAACTGCGGCGTCGGGCCGCAGAGCACGCTCGACGCGGTTCGTCAGATGGCGCTGCCGCTGTTCGCGCAGACCTCCGCCATGCCGAACGCCGGCGCCCCGAGCAGGCTGGAGGGCCGGTACCTCTACTTCTCGACTCCGGAGTACTTCGCCGAGTACGCCCGCCGCTTCGCCGACGCTGGCGTTCGCCTGATCGGCGGCTGCTGCGGCACCACGCCGGCTCACGTCGCGGCGATGAAGCAGGCGCTCGCTGAGCAGGCTGCCGACGCGCCGCCCACGATCGCATTTTCGGCTCCGCCCGCCGCGACGCCAGCTCCCGAGGCGATCGAGTCAGCCGTCAGCGTCGAGCCGACGCCGCTCCAGCGGGCGCTCGCCGAGAAGCGGTTCGTCGTCAGCGTGGAGCTCGATCCGCCGAAGGGGCTCAATCCCACGCGGATCGTGAACGGCGCGGCCCTGCTGGCAGACGTCGGCGTGGACTGCATCAACATCGGGGACAGCCCGATGGCTCGCGTCAGAATGGGCTGCGTCAGCCTGGCGCTCCACATTCAGCGGCGGGTTGGCCTGGACACGATCATCCACTTCACCACGCGCGACCGAAATCTGATGGCGCTCCAGTCCGAGCTGCTGGGGGCGCACTCACACGGCATCCGCAACATCCTGGCGCTGACCGGCGACCCGCCCCGGATGGGCAACCTGCCGCAGGCGAAAGCCGTCTGGGACGTCGACTCGATCGGTCTGATCAAGATCCTGAAGCGGATGAACGAGGGCCAGGACTGGGCCGGCAACTCGATCGGCATGCAGGCGCAGTTCTTCGTCGGCTGCGCCGTCAACCCGGTCGCGGACGACCTGGAGCTGGAGCTCGACCGCTTCCACCGCAAGCTCGAAGCCGGCGCAGATTACGTGATGTGTCAGCCGCTCTACGACATGGAGCAGTTGACGGCGTTCCTGGATCGGGTCGGCAAGATCCCGGTACCGTTCCTGCTGGGCGTGATGCCGCTCCAGAGCTACCGCCACGCTGAGTTCCTCCACAACGAGCTGCCCGGCGTCTCGATCCCGGACCCCTTGCGCGAGCGGATGCGGCTGGCCGGCGACCAGGGCATGCAGGAGGGCATCCGCCAGTCCCAGGAGTTCCTGGCGGCCGCCCAGGGCTTCTGTGACGGAACGTACCTGATGCCGTCGTTCGGGCGGTACGAGATGGTGGCGGAGCTGGTGAAGGTGCTGGACCAGCAGCGGTGGTCGATGGGGCGCGCTGCCTCCAGCCCGGATGCCGGCGGCCTGCTCACTCGCTGAAACCGTTAGTGGGCCTGTTCTGGGCGGCCCGGGTCTGCTACCGTTGCTCTACCATCTCCGAGGCCGCCATCGCGGGCGATCGGCGAGCAATCGCTCGCCAGGCGATGTGCACGAGCCCTGGTGTTCGAGGTGTCGCGATGGCGCACGAACTGGTCTATCGGACCGAGCTGACCCCGCTCCTCTTCCTGGAGCGGAGCGCGGACGTCTTCCACGAGAAGCCGGCCGTCGTGTACAGCGATGCCTCGTATACGTACCCTGAGCTGCGCCGCCGGGTCCGCCGGCTCGCCTCGGCGCTGGCCGGCGTCGGCGTGCGGAAGGGCGACCGGGTCGCCATCATCTGCCCGAACATCCCGCCGATGCTGGAGGCGCACTACGGCATCCCGCTGGCCGGCGCCATCATGGTCCCGATCAACACCCGGCTCTCGGCGGACGAGATCGGCTACATCCTGAACCACTCCGGCGCGAAGGTGCTGCTCGTCGACACCGAGCTGGCGCCGACTGTCGAGCGCTGTCTCGGTCAACTCGAGATCGTGAAGACGATCGTCAGCATCGTCGACCGCCACCTCGGAACGGATGCGGCGCCTCGGACGCTCGATGGGGCAGAGTACGAGGCGTTCCTGGAGACGGGCAGCGAGGCGCCGATCGCGATCCCCGTTGAAGACGAGTACGAGACGATCTCGATCAACTACACCTCCGGCACGACCGGGCGCCCGAAGGGGGTGATGGTCCACCACCGGGGCGCCTACCTGAACGCGATCGGCGAGTGCATGACCAGCGGCATCGTCAGCGACAGCCGCTACCTCTGGACCCTGCCGATGTTCCACTGCAACGGCTGGTGCTGTACCTGGGGCGTCACCGCGGTGGGCGGTACCCACGTTTGCCTGCGGCGCGTGGACCCCGGCGAGATCTGGCGCCTCATCCTCGATGGAGGTGTCACCCACCTGAACGGCGCCCCCACCGTGTTGATCGGGCTGGTGAACCACCCGGCCGCGAAGACGGCGAAGCTCTCGCGCCCGCTGCGGGTGACGACCGCCGCCGCGCCGCCGTCGCCCTCGATAATCGGCCAGATGCAGGCACTCGGCGCCGAGATCACCCACGTCTACGGCCTGACCGAGACGTACGGCCCGCACACCGTCTGCGAGTGGCAGGAGCAGTGGAACGGCCTGCCGCCGGAGGAGCAGGCCCGCAAAAAGGCCCGCCAGGGCGTCGGCTACCTCATCGCCGAGGAGACCCGCGTCGTCGACGAGAACATGCAGGACGTCCCGTCAGACGGCGAGACGATGGGCGAGGTGGTCATGCGTGGCAACAACGTCATGACCGGCTACTACCAGCGGCCGGAGGACACCGCCGAGGCGTTCCGAGGCGGCTGGTTCCACTCCGGAGACCTGGCGGTCCGCCACCCGGACGGGTACATCGAGCTCCGGGACCGGGCGAAGGACATCATCATCTCCGGCGGCGAGAACATCTCGACGATCGAGGTCGAGCGCTGTATCTATCAGCATCCTGCCGTGCTCGAGGTGGCAGTCATCGCGATCCCAGACGAGCGCTGGGGCGAGGTCCCGAAAGCGTTCGTCACGCTGAAGGAGGGCGAGAGCGTCGGCGAGCGCGAGTTGATCGACTTCTGCCGCGATCGGATCGCTCACTTCAAAGCGCCGAAAGCGATCGAGTTTGGCGAACTGCCGAAGACGAGCACGGGCAAAGTGCAGAAGTTCGTGCTCCGTGACCGTGAGTGGGGCGACCGTGCGGCGCGTATCAATTAGCCGCTTGATCGCAAAATCGGTAGGTGTGCCTCGAAGTACAGGGTGCCAAATGGAGAGTTGCAGCAGGTGGTTGTGGCATACTTCACGGGACCAGCGAATCACGTCGATCAGTCTCGGCCGGCCTCGCGACGGCGGGCCCGGCGGCGTTCAGGGGACAGGATGGGCGACGTCGGTCCGGTGCCTCGGCGCCGATGCCATCTCCCCTGAAGAAAGGGTCCGTTCGACTGATGACTCTTGACACGACTGCTCCGGACCGCTCGGCCGAAGGTGCTGATGGTGGAACGACGTCCACAACGCCGTGGCGCGTTCTGATCGCCGACGACGAGAACTCGATCCGATCGCTGCTGAAAGACATGCTCAGCGAAGAAGGGTACGAGACCGTTGAGGTGAAGTCTGGCGCCGAGGTGCTGCGTGCCGTGCCAAAGGTCGAGCCGAACCTGGTGATCCTCGACTTCAAGATGCCGGACATGGACGGCATTGAGGTGCTGCGGCGCCTGAACTCGCAGGGCCACAAGGTGCCGGTCCTGATGCTGACCGGTTTCGGATCGGCGTCCACCGCGATCGAAGCGACCAAGCTCGGGGCGTTCGATTACGTCACCAAGCCGTTCGACATTGAGGACGTCCTACATCGCGTCCGCCAGGTCTACAACTACCAGTCTCTGGCGTCGGAGGTGCGGAAGCTGCGCGCCGAGCTGGGCCGCGACCTGTCCGAGCGAATGATCGGCAACAGCCAGCGGATGCAGGACATCTACAAGACGATCGGCATGATCTCCCAGACCGACGCGAACGTCCTGATCATGGGCGAGACCGGCGCCGGCAAGGAGGTCGTGGCGGATACGATCCACCACCATTCCAACTACCGGAACGGGCCGCTGGTCAAGGTGAACCTGACGGCGCTGCCGGAGACGCTGGTCGAGAGCGAGCTGTTCGGGCACGAGAAGGGCTCGTTTACGGGTGCCGTGGCGCAGCGGAAGGGCCGCTTCGAGATGGCCCACAAGGGGACTATCTTCCTAGACGAGATCGGTGACATGACCCTCTCGACGCAGCGGAAGCTGCTGCGGGTGCTCCAGGACAAGCAGTTCGAGCGCGTCGGCGGCAGCACGGCCGTGAAGGTCGATTGCCGGATCGTCGCGGCCACCAACCGCAACCTGAAGGAAGAGGTTGACGCCGGGCGGTTCCGTGAAGACCTGTACTACCGTCTGAACGTCGTCACCATCAACGTTCCGCCGCTCCGCGACCGCAAGGACGACATCCCGCTCCTGACCGAGCATTTCCTGGTCAAGTTCCGTTACACGCCGACCTCGCCGCCGGCCCGGATCTCCGAGGAGGCGATGCAGTCGCTGGTGAGCTACGAGTGGCCCGGCAACGTGCGCCAGCTCGAGCACACCATCGAGCGCGCGGTCATCATGGCGCGCGGTGGGATCATCACCAGCCAGCACCTGGCCCTTGACGACACAGAGGAGCTGAGCTTCATCGACATCAACCAGCGGCTCCAGCAGGGCCAGTCCATGCCCGAAGTCCTGGCAGAGGTCGAGCGGAAGATGCTGATTCGTGCCCTCGATCGCACGAACAACAACCGGCACGCCGCCGCCCGGATGCTTGGCATAGACATTGCCACCCTCGAACGAGGCCTGGCCGAGCACCGGCTCAGCGGACGGGCAGCCGTGGAGGATGCTGATGGAGAACGATAGGGGCACTGAGGAGACCTGGACCGACTGGGAGGGTGGCGGACGAGGCACCCAGATCGGCATGTTCGTGGGCCTGGCGGTTGGCGCAGGGCTGCTGCTGTTCGTCCTACGACGTCTCTTCGCCTCGAAGCCTACACCGGCCGAGGAGATCTCTGACCGCCTCTCTGAGGGCGCGCTCTCGCTGTTCGGCGACGAGCCGCTGGCGGCCGGGCGGGACCTGCTGACGGCAAAGCTGCTGCCGGAGATGAAGCCGGTCCTGCGCGCGCTTCTGCGTGAGATCGAAGCGTCGGTGGCTCAGGGGTTCAAGCGGGCCGAGCGCGCCATCGACGACCTGTAGAGATCTCGCGCGGGCACGCCATCGGCCGTCCGATCGCGGCACGGCTCCTGGCAGAACTCTGCGATGCGTTCCCGCGGGAAATTGAAGACGTCCAGCGCCCGCGCCGTGTGCGTGGGCGTCTCATTTTCCCAGGGTGGCACGGGTCGTGCGTCTGGCATGAACCTTGCGTAATGCTGCGGCCACGGGAGGCACAGCTCACCCATGGAGATGGACCTCGATTTTTCGCAAGATCTGAGCGGGCAGCAACAGCTCAGGGTTTCGCCCCGACTGGTCGCCGCCAGCTACATTCTGGAGCTCTCGTCACAAGAGCTCCAGCAGCAGATCGCGAACGAGCTAAACGACAACCCTGCCCTCGAGCTTGTGGACGTCCCGACCTGTCCGGCCTGCGGTAGCGAGCTTCAAGGGAAGGTCTGCCCCTGGTGCATCCAGCGGCAGCGGAGCGAGGACACGCCGCGTGACGCCGTCGAGGATCTCGCGGCCGGCATGTACGAGGATCCTCCTCCGCCGTCCTCGCAGCGGCTCACGGACGAAGAGTTCGACCCGCTGACTCAGGTCGCTTCCGAGGAGACGCTGGCCGAGCGCCTGATGTCCGAGCTTGGCGCCATCCTGGACGACGAGGACATGCCGATCGCCGACTATCTGGTCGGCAGCCTGGACGACAAGGGGTATCTCTCGACCTCAGTCGAAGAGGCCGCGTACGACCTTGACGTCTCAGAGGCGCGAGTCAAGCAGGTGCTGGCACAGCTTCAGTCCCAGGAGCCGATCGGGATCGGCGCCCGCAACCTCCACGAATGCCTGCTGATCCAGCTCGCGTATCTCGAAGTGCTTGGGATCAGGCAGCCGTACGCCCGTGAGATCGTCGAGTCGTACCTGGTGGAGCTTGGCGAGCACAAGTTCGGGAAGATCGCCCATGAACTGAGGATCTCGCCCGAGACGGTCTCTGACGTCTGGGAGTTCGTCAAGTCGAAGCTCAACCCCCACCCGGCCCACGGGTTCTCGGCCACGAACACCCGCGATCGTGACACGCGCGCCATGTACGTCCTGCCGGACGTGATCATCGCGAAGGGCGAGAGCGATTTCGAGGTCGAGGTGGTCGAGTCGCGGCGGTTCATGCTCCGCGTCAACCCGATGTACACCCGGATCTCAAGCGAGCTGCCGAAGAACGGCACCCTCTCCTCCGAGGAGAAGCGCCACGTTCAGCAGTATGTCGGCCGGGCCAAGCTGTTCATCGCGAACATCAACCAGCGCCGGCAGACGATCCACAACATCACGACCTGCCTGGTGGAGAAGCAGCGCGAGTTCCTGGTGAACGGCGTGCGCCATCTCCGGCCGCTGAGCCGCGCCGCCGTGGCCGCCGAGCTCGGCATCCACGAGTCGACGGTCAGCCGGGCGACGGCTGCAAAGTACGTGATGCTGCCGGACGGCGAAGTGATCCCATTCAGCCACTTCTTCACACCATCGCTGAGCGTGAAGGACATCATCAAAGAGATGATCGAGAAGGAAGGCCGGCCGCTCACCGACGCCCAGATCGCCGAGCGCCTGCGGGAGCGCGGGATCGAGATCGCGCGGCGGACGGTGGCGAAGTACCGGATGCAGCTCGACATCCTGCCGTCCTCGCTCCGCTAACGCTGGTTCCGGGCCGAAGTGGCAGGCTCGCGGTGCGGAACGCCGGAATCGATGCGGTGGAGCGGTTGACGTGTAGTCGGTTGTGGACTAGACTGCAACTCGCTGCAAACCTTTGAGTCGAGTTGCGGATGGCGACTGGGATCAAGGACATCGCCCGCGAGCTCGGCGTCTCGCTAGCGACCGTCTCGCGCGCTCTCGCCGACAGCCCGGACATCAGCTCCGAGACGAAGGAGCGTGTCTGGGCTACGGCTGAAGCGCTCAACTACCTGCCGAACCTGATGGCGCGGTCGCTCCGGTCGAAGCGCTCGCGGGTGATCGGCGTCGTGGTACAGGAGGTCGCCAGCGAGTTCGGCGCCCAGGCGATCCGCGGCATCAACGACGAGTTGAGTCGTTGTGGCTACCAGATGCTCCTGAGCAGTGGCAGCGCCAGCCCGGAGCAGGAGCAGATCGCCATTGCGATGCTGCTGGAGCGCTCGGTTGACGGCCTGATCGTCGCCGACGCCCGCCACCATCTCGTCGATGCCCTGCCCGCCGAGCTCGAGAACACCAGGCTGCCGGTCGTCTTCGTCCACCGTCGGCCCCGTGCCGAGACAAGCGCCAGCTTCGTCGGTCCAGATGACGTCTTCGGCGGCTATCTGGCGACCGAGCACCTGATCGGCCACGGCCACCGGCGGATCGCCCACCTGGCGGGCCCGTCACAGTGGCAGGCGAGCTGGGATCGGCTGGACGGCTACCGCCGGGCGCTCGGCGACTACGGCCTCGATCTTGACGAGCGGCTCCTCGCCTGGGGCGACTGGGGCGTCGAGTCGGGATATGCCGCGACGATGACCCTGCTCGACCAGCCCGAGCCGCCGACCGCGATCTTCGTGGCGAACGACGTGATGGCGGCAGGGGTGATCGACGCGGCGCGCGAGCGCGGCCTCACGCCGCCGGACGATCTCGCACTGGTCGGCTTTGACGCCCGCGAGATGTCGCGCTACCTGCGGCCGGCTCTGACCACTGTCACCCGTCCCACCTACGATCTCGGCCGGACCGCCGCCAGCCTGCTGGTAGAGCAGGTGATGAAGCTGCGATCCGGCGCCGCCACCGTCGCCGTGCGCGGCAGGCTCGTCTACCGTGCGTCGTGCGGCGCCCACAGCGTTGAGGCGGAGCCGGTCGGCTCGGACGACCCGTTCCTCTGTCGGCCGGCGCAGCCGACGCCCCGGCCCGAGCCCGTGAGCGCGGCGCGCGAGGTTGAGGCTGCTGGTCAGGCGTCCCGTCCTGAAAGTACCAATCGGAGAGCCGTACGTGGCTGAATCGTGCCCGGTCATCGAGGTCCCGGCTGCTGGAAGCACCGTCTCCGTCCAGGCCTGCACGCCTGGCGCCGTCAGAATCCGATTCTTCGGGCCGCCGATCGTCGCGGAGGCGTCGTACGTCGGCCGTGAGGAGTGGCCGCGGGTCCAGTCTGCTGAGCCGACAGGCGATGCGTCGGCAGGGCGTCGGATCAGCACCGGGCGGCTGACCGTCCAGGTGGACGAGGGGAGCGGGAGTCCCGCGATCTCGGTCTTCGACGGGGGCGGGCGGCGCCTCCTGGGCACGCCGGCGCGCGGCGGTATCACGCGCGAGCAGGTCGTGGACGCGGCGACCGGAGAGCGGCGTGGCCGGGTCGTCGTGCAGCTTCAGCGGAGCCGCACCGGCTACGAAGACGACGTCCATTTCTACGGCCTGGGGCAAGGCGGCGGCGCCCAGCTCGACCGTCTCGGTACCTCGCGCCTCTTCTGGAACAGCCAGGTCGGGCACGGACCGGGCGTCGACTTCGGGGTGCCGCTGGTGGTCGCCAGCGCGCCAGCCGGCGCGTACGGCCTCTTCTTCGACACGACCGCGATGGCGCGGCTGGACACGGCCCGTGGCAGCGGCGGCCAGACGCTCCGCTACGAGGCGGACGTGCCCACGCTCGACCTGTACGTCCTGGGCGGGCCGACCGCTGCCGACGTCTTGCAGGCGTACTGCGAGCTGACCGGCTTCCCGGCGATGCCGCCGAAGTGGTCGCTCGGGTTCCTCCAGTCGACGCGCTTCTTCGATCGGACCCAGGACGTCCTCGACCTGGCACAGACGATCCGCGACAGGTCTCTGCCGTGCGACGCGATCATCTTCCTCTCGACGTACGGACCCTCCCAGGCCTGGAACAAGGCGGTCGGGCACCTCGGGTTCCACGACGTGCTGTTCCCCGACCCCGCGGCCACGCTAGGCCAGCTTCAGGACGGCCTCGGGTTTCGGGTCATCATCCACGAGTACCCGGTCCTGCACCCGGCCGCGCCCGGCTACGCCGAGGCCGAGGAGCGCGGGTTTCTGCTCGACGTGGCCTATCCCGCGCCGGTTCCGGTTCAGGCTTCGACGCCGACGGATGCCCGCGACGCGGCCCACCGAACGCAGGGCTACGCCGAGAATCAGCGGTTTATCGACTTTACGAACCCCGATGCCCGAGTCTGGTGGTGGGAGCAACACCGACATCTCGTCGATCTGGGCGTGGCCGGCTGGTGGCTGGACGGCGGCGAGGGCCCCTCCGGTCCCGCCCCGATGCATCGCGGCGACGCCCTGCTGATGCACAACGCCTTCGACCTGTACCGCTTCCGGGCGTTCGCGGAGGGTGAGGCTCGCGACCGTCCGGACAACCGAGCCTGGATGCTCTGCCGCTCCGGCGCCGCCGGCATGCAGCGGCTCGGGGCCGGCACCTGGTCCGGCGACATCAACACCACGTTCACGACGTTCGAGGCGCAACTGCCGCTCGGCCTCGGATTAGCGATGTCCGGCGTACCGTACTTCGGCACCGACATCGGCGGGTTCTACCCGAACCGGCTGGACGGCGAGCTGTACGCCCGCTGGTTCCAGTTCGGCGCGTTCAGCCCGATCTTCCGGGCGCACGGCTGGGTCTGGCGCGAGCATCTGCCGTGGGCGCACGGCCCCGAGGTCGAGGCGATCTGCAAGAAGTACCTCGAGCTGCGGATGCGTTTGCTGCCGTACATCTACACGCTGTCCTGGCAGGCCCACACGCACGGCCTGCCGCTGATGCGCCCGCTGGCGCTCGAGTACCCGGGTGACCCGAACGTCTGGGAGCTGGGCAGCGAGTACCTGTTCGGGCCGGACCTGCTGGTCTCACCCGTGACGCGTTCGGGCGCGACGCACTGGCCGGTTTACCTGCCGGCCGGCACCTGGTTCGACTTCTGGACCGGCGAGCGGTACGAAGGCGGCCAGTCCGTCTCGGTGGCGACGCCGCTGGAGACCGTTCCGCTGTTTGCGCGTGGCGGCAGCATCATCCCGCTGGGCCTCGTGATGCAGCGCACGGACGAGCGGCCACTGGACGATCTGACGTTGCTGGTCTATCCTGGGGCTCCGGGGGCCTGCACCATCTACGAGGATGACGGAGCCACGCAGGCGTTTCGGGACGGTCAGTACGCGCTAAGCGAGGTACGGAGCTCGTTCGACAATGGCGTGGTACGAGTTGAGGTTGGCGCGGTGACCTGCCAGTACGCCGGGCAGCCCGCCAGACGTGATGTGACCGTGCGGGTGCGGAGTGACGATCGGCCGCGCGTGGTGTCCGTCCGGCAGGGCGGCCGGGACGTTGCCGTGCAGGAGCACGACGCAGATCCACGTGGTGACACCGGCCCGTACTGGTCGTACGATGGGGCAGGCTGGGCGAACGTTCGCCTGCCCGGCGTTGACCCCAGGCAGTCGCTAACAGTTGAGCTTTCACGGTAGGAGGGACAGTTCGGAGGCTGGCGGCGTGGTCGCCGCGCATCGATGAGGGCATCGGAAGACCCTGGCACACCTCTCCGACGCTGGAGAGAGAAAGGCTCCACGGCATGGATGGGCACGACACCATCGATACCTTCTCGCCAACACGACGCCGTGTCACCCGTCGACTGTTCATTCGCTACGGGGCGCTGACGGCGGCGGTCCCGCTCGCGGTTGCCTGCGCACCAGCGGCCCCGGTCACCAAGCCGGCCGAACCGGCCAAGCCGGCCGCCCCAGCCGCAACAACGGCACCCGCCGCCCCCGCGAAGCCGGCCGAGCCCGCGAAGCCCGCCGCCCCGGCCGCGACAACGGCCCCGGCGGCCGCCGCGAAGCCTGCTGCCCCCGCCGGCAATCCAGAGCCGAAGTTGGGCGCTGCCTTGATCGGCAAGATGGAGGGGCCGAGCCTCGTACTCGACCCGGCCCAGTTCCCGAAGACGTTCAAGGAAGCCCCGATGCTGGCGGAGCTGGTCAAGGCTGGCCAGCTGCCGCCCGTACAGGAGCGCGTCAGCCAGGAACCGCTCGTGGTCAAGCCGCTGCACGGCATCGGCAAGTACGGCGGTACCTGGCGGCGTGGGTTCACCGGCCCCGGCGACACCTCGAACGCCCACCGGGCGGCGCAGAACGACAAGCTGCTCTACTTTGACTACACCGGCACCAAGCTCGTGCCGAACATCGCGAAGGCCTGGGAGGTCAGCGCGGATGGGCGTACCACCACCCTGACGCTCCGTAAGGACCACAAGTGGTCGGATGGGGCGCCGTTCACTGCCGACGACTTCATGTTCTGGTACGAGGACGTCTACCAGGACAAGGGGTTGGTCGGGACCCCGCTTGCCTCGATGACGATCAACGGCAAGCCGGTCAAGATCGAGAAAGGCGACGAAGTCACCGTCAGGTTCGTCTCGCCGGACCCGTACTACGCCTTGCCGAACGTGCTCGCCGCGGTGCTCAACCTCGGCCACCATGCGCGGTTCGGGCGGGACGCCTGGGGCGGCTACGCACCGGCCCACTACCTGAAGCAGTTCCTCCCGAAGTACTCGAGCCAGGACGCGGTCGACAAGATGGCGGCAGAGAACAAGTTCGATGGCTGGGTCAACCAGTTCAAGCTCCGAAACGACTCCACCAAGAACCCGGACCTGCCGACGTTGGCGCCCTGGAAGACGACCAGCCCGATGACCATGCCGACGTACGTCATGGAGCGGAACCCGTACAGCATCTGGGTCGACACGGAGGGGAACCAGCTCCCATACATCGACAAGGTCCAGATGACGTTGGCCGAGAACCTCGAGGTCTTGAACCTGCGCGCGATCGCCGGCGAATTCGACGAGCAGGCACGCCACATCGACATCAGCAAGCTGCCGGTCCTGCTCGAGAATCAGCAGCGCGGTGCCTACACGATCCGTCTCGACCCGTCGGCCCAGGGCGCGGACGTCGGCCTCTTCTGCAACCAGAGCTTCGACAAGGATCCCGAGATCGCCAAGTGGCTCCAGAACCGTGAGTTCCGGATCGCCCTCTCGCACGGCTTCGACCGCGCGCAGATCAACGAGACCTTTGTGCTCGGCCTGGGCCAGATCGGCTCGGCGGCGCCTGGCGAGGACACGCTGTTCTACCCGGGGCCAGAGTTTAAGGATCTGCATGCGCAGTTCGACCAGAAGAAGTCGAACGAGATCCTGGACAAGCTTGGCCTGACCAAGATGGACGCTGAGGGGTTCCGACTCCGAACCGACAACGGCCAGCGTCTCCGGATCGAGTTGACCAGCTACATCGGCTTCCTGCCATTCACCAAAATGGCCGAGATGATCTCTCAGCACTGGAAAGCGATCGGCATTCAGGGCGACGTGCTGGAGCAGGAGCGTAGCCTGGCCACTCGGCGCGTCCAGGGGAACGAGCACCAGATCTTCTTCGACACCCAGTGGGGAACGGACAACGTCTTCGGCCACACCCCGCTCTACTTCCCGTACGATCGCGGCAGCCCGACCGGCCCGTTGCTCGGCACCTGGTTCTCTAGCGCAGGCACGCAGGGCAAGGAGCCGCCGCCACGCATGCGCGAGTTGATGGACAAGTACCGCAAGGCGTTCGGCGTACCGGACGAGGAGCGGATCAAGCTCGGCAAGGAGACCGTGGCGATCTCGCTCGACGAGCTCTGGATCATCCCGGTGGTCTCCAACTCGCCGGCCTCGCAGGGTGTGCGGGTCGTGAAGAACAACGTCGGCAACGTTCCCGAGCGCGTCTGGAACAGCGCCGTCAGCGACAACCCGATGATCGGCCACCCAGAGACGTACTTCTTCAAGTAGTCAGGAGGCCATTCGTGTAGGGGCGGGTTTCCCACTGACGCCCTGCACACGCCACGCCGCTAACCCGCCCGCCTCGATTGACGCCCCATGCAACATCCGATGTATCCGGGATCGTGTGTCGAGGCGGGCGGGCTAGGAGGGCCAGTTGCCAGGATAGTCAGTCGCAAACCCGCCCCTACTGACTACCGACTCGTGCACCTACCGTGGAGGCCAGGCGCCATGGACCGACGGAACGTGCTCCACGCGGTCGCAATTGGGCGACATCACGTCACGCGGCGACGATTCCTCCAGACCGGACTCTTGACAGTCGCGGCGCTCCCGCTGGCGGTGGCCTGCGCGCCACAGGCGCCCCCGACGCCGGCTCCCACGCCGGCGCCGGCGAAGCCGGCCGAGGCGCCCGAACCCGCCGACAGCACGGCCGCGAAGCCGGCCGAAGTGTCGAAGCCGGCGGCTCCCGTGGCCGCCACCAGCGCCCCGGCCGCCGCTGCCCCGGTCAAACCGACCGAGGCCCCGAAGCCGGCCGAAGCCGCGAAGCCGGTCGCCGGCAAGCCCGAGCCGAAGCTCGGCGCCAACCTGATCGGCAAGCTCGAAGGGCCGACCATCATCACGGACCCGGCCCAGTTCCCGAAGTCGTTCAAGGAAGCTCCGATGCTGGCCGAGCTGGTCAAGGCCGGCAAGCTGCCACCGGTCGAGGAGCGGATCGGCCAGGACCCACTGGTCGTCAAGCCGCTGCACGAGATCGGCAAGCACGGCGGCACCTGGCGGAGAGGGTTCACCGGCCCGAATGACACGGTCAACGGCATCCGGGCCGTCCAGAACGACAAGCTGCTCTACTTCGACTACACCGGCACCCAGATCGTCCCGAACGTCGCCAGGGGCTGGCAGGTGAGCGAGGACGGTAGGACCACCACGCTCCTGCTGCGTCGTGGCATGCGCTGGAGCGACGGCGCGCCGTTCACCGCCGACGACTTCATGTTCTGGTTCGAGGACATGTACTCGAACAAGGAGCTCGTGCCGAATCAGTCGCTATTCATGACGATCAACGCAAAGCCCGTGACGATGGAGAAGGTCGACACCCACACCGTGGTCTGGAAGTCGCCCGACCCGTACTTCCTTGTTCCGAACGCCTTCGCCTGGGGCTCGATCGGGCATCACGCACGCTACGGCCGGGACGGGATGGGCGGGTTCGCGCCGGCCCACTACCTCAAGCAGTTCCACCCGAAGTACACCGACCCGGCGACGCTCGACCAGATGGCGAAGGACGCGAAGTTCGACAACTGGGTTACCTTCTTCAAGGGGAAGAACGACTCGGCGCGGAACCCGGAGCTGCCGGTCCTGACGGCCTGGAGGACCACCACGCCGATCACCACACCCATCTGGACGCTGGAGCGGAACCCGTACGCGATCTGGGTCGACACGGATGGCAACCAGTTGCCGTACATCGACAAGTGCGTGATGTCGCTCGGCGAGAACCTCGAAGTGATCAACCTGCGGGCAATCGCCGGCGAGTACGACGAGCAGTCCCGCCACATCGACATCAGCAAGCTGCCGGTCCTGCTCGAGAACCAGCAAAAGGGCGCATACACCGTCCGCCTCGACCCAGATGACCAGGGCTCGGACGTCGGGCTGTACCTGAACCAGAGCTTCGACGCCGACCCAGAGATTGCATCCTGGCTTCAGAACAGGGAGTTCCGCATCGCCCTGTCGCAGGGTATCGACCGCGACCAGATCAACGAGACGTTCGTGCTCGGGCTGGCGACGGTCGGCTCGGCGGCGCCCGGCGAGCGGACGCTCTACAGCCCGGGGCCAGAATTTCGGACCCTGCACTCAACCCTGGACGTCAAGAAGTCGAACGAGATGCTGGATGCGCTCGGACTGGACAAGAAGGACGCGGAGGGGTTCCGCCTGCGCAAGGACGGTCAGGGTCGGTTGCGGCTGGAGGCGATCACCTACCTGGGGTTCCTCCAGTTCACGCAGATCCTGGAGATGGTCCGCGAGCACTGGAAGAAGATCGGCATCGACCTGACGGTCCGGGAGCTGGAGCGGAGCCTCCAACAGAAGCGGACCGCCAACAATGAGAACCAGATCGTCGTCGAGACGCAGTGGGGCGGCGACGACATGTTCGGCAACGCGATGTACTTCCCAAGCGTTCCAGGCAGCGATCTCGGCCCGTTGCATGGCCAGTGGTTTCTCTCGGGAGGGAGCAGGGGCAAGGAGCCGCCACCAGAGATACGAGACGTGATGCTCAAGTTCCGGGACGCCCGCGGCCTGCCGGAGAAGCAGCGCATCGAGGCCGGCAAAGAGATCTGGCGGCTGGTGCTCGACCAGATCTGGACGATCTGCGTGGTGGGCAACTCGCCGGCGTCGCAGGGAGTCCGGGTGGTGAAGAACAACATCGGGAACGTCCCGGAGCGGCTCTGGAACAGCGCCCTCAGCGACAACCCGATGATCGCCCACCCTGAGACGTTCTTTTTCAAGTAGTCAGGAGACAGAATACAGGAGACAGGAGGGGGTACGATCTCCTCCTGTCTCCTGTATTCTGTCTCCTGACTCCTTCGGGGGATCGACACCCGGCCGGGTGGTCACTAACAATGCGCGCACGCGCAGGCGCCCCTCGGCGACGTCGTGATGAACGCCCTGCCGCCGCACTCGATCGCGGCGCTCGGCGTCACGCGGACGTTCCAGAACATCCAGCTCTACCGCGATCTCTCGGTCCTCGAGAACGTCATGATGGGGTACCACCTGCGGATGAAGAGCGGCTTCCTCAGCATGCTGCTTCGCACGAAGGCCGCCGTCGAGGAGGAGGAGCGGCTTCGCCAGGAGGCGATGGACCGCTCTCGTTTCTCGGTCTCGCCCAGCTGGCTGAGGCCGAGGCGCAGTCGCTCCCGTACGGGCTCCAACGCCTGGTCGAGATCGCGCGGGCGCTCGCGCTCGATCCGCACGTGCTGATCCTGGACGAGCCGGCGGCCGGGGTGCCAGCCGGCGAGATCGCGACGTTGTCCGACGTCATCCGGCGGATCCGCGACGCTGGCGTCACCATCCTGGTGATCGAGCACCACATGGACCTGGTGATGGGCATCTCCGATCATGTGTCGGCGCTGGACTACGGTCGGAAGATCGCCGAGGGTACGCCAGAGGAGATCCAGGGGGACGAGCGGGTGATCGTGGCATACCTCGGTCCCAGGGACATGTTCGCGCTGCCGCCGGCCGACCTCGGCGTCGAGTCTCCATCACCCTCGAACGGGGTGGCTGCGCGATGAACGGCCCGACCGGACTGCCGTCGACGACCGTGACCGCCGATGTCCCTGGCACGTCCGCGCCGGTCCTGTCCGTCCGCAACCTCGTCGTGCACTACGGTCAGGTCCAGGCGCTGGACAGTATCTCGATCGACGTGCATCCGGGCGAGATCGTCGCGCTGATCGGCTCGAACGGCGCCGGCAAGAGCACGACGCTGCGCGCCATCTCGGGCATGGTCCGCCCGACGAGCGGGACGATCCTGTTCGAGGGACAGAACGTGGCCGGGCTACCGAGCCACCGGATCGTCCGTCTGGGCCTGGTGCACGTTCCGGAGGGCCGCCAGGTCTTCGCCAACCAGAGCGTCCACGACAACCTGATCCTGGGAGCGTATCAACGGCCCGAAGACCGCCAGCCCGGCTCACATCTGCTCGAGCGGGAGCTGGACCGGTTCCCGGTCCTGAGAGAGCGCCAGCACCAGCTCGCTGGTACGCTCTCCGGGGGCGAGCAGCAGATGCTGGCGATCTCCAGAGGCCTGATGGCCCGACCGAAGGTGCTGCTCCTGGACGAGCCGTCGATGGGGCTGGCGCCGCTGCTGGTGAAGCAGGTCGCCGAAACGGTGACCCAGTTGAACGCCGAGGGCGTGACCGTATTGCTCGTCGAGCAGATGGCGATGATGGCTCTGAGCGTGGCGCACCGCGCCTACGTGATCCAGAATGGCCGTGTGGTGGTGGATGGCCCGAGCGCCCGCGTCGCCACCAACCCTGAGGTGGTGCGGGCATACCTTGGCGGCGCCGCCACCCACTGACGAGTAGACGGTAGGCAGAGGGCAGTAGGCAGAAGGACCGATAGCTCCATCTCTGCCGCCTACTGCCTACTGCATACTGCCTACTCGTTGTGGCATCCTTCCGCGCGGGAGCTAGAACAGATGGACAAGGTCATTCTGGCGTACTCGGGCGGCCTGGACACGTCGGTCGCCATCAAGTGGCTGCATGAAACGTACAACCTCGAGGTGATCTGCGTCACCGTCGACGTCGGCAATGAGCGTGACTTCGGGTCGATTCAGGAGAAGGCGCTCAGGACCGGCGCGGTCAAAGCGTACGTCCACGATGCGAAGGATGACTTCGTCGAGTTCTTCGTCTGGCCGAGCCTCGAGGCCGGCACCATCTACGAGGGGCAGTACCCGCTCGCCACGGCCCTCGCCCGACCGCTGATCGCCAAGATTATGGTTGACTACGCCCGTCAGGAGGGCGCGAGCCACGTCGCGCACGGCTGCACCGGCAAGGGCAACGATCAGGTTCGTTTCGACGTCTCGTTCAACGCGCTGGCGCCAGACCTCAAGATCGTGGCTCCCGTGCGCGAGTGGCGCTGGACCCGGGAGGAGGAGATCCTCTACGCCCAGAAGCACGGCATTCCGGTGCCGGTCACGGTGGGCAGCCCGTACAGCGTCGACCAGAACCTCTGGGGACGGAGCATCGAGGCCGGTGTCCTCGAAGACCCGTGGGCCGAGCCGCCCGAAGACGTCTACGCCTGGACGACCAGCGCCCGCCACACGCCGATGGAGCCGAGCTACGTCGAGATCGAGTTCGAGAAGGGCATCCCGGTCGCGCTGGACGGCGAGCGCCTCGACGGCCCGACCTTGATCGGGCGACTGAACGACCTGGCCGGCTCGCACGGCATCGGGCGGATCGATCACGTCGAGAACCGGTTCGTCGGAATCAAGTCGCGCGAGATCTACGAGTGCCCGGCCGGCATCGTCCTGCACGCGGCGCACGCCGCCCTGGAGACGCTGTGCTTGACGCGCGACCAGATGCGTTTCAAGCAGATGGTCTCGCAGGAGCTCGCGACGCTGATCTACAACGGCTTCTGGTTCTCGGCCCACACCCAGGATTTGATGGCGTACGTCAGGTCCACGCAGCGGTTCGCCAACGGAACCGTCCGCATGAAGCTGTACAAGGAGAAGTGCGCCGTCGTCGGGCGGAAGGCCGAGAATTCGCTCTACAACGAGGCGCTGGCGACCTACGGTCAGGGCGACCTATTCGATCACGCGGCGGCGGTCGGCTTCATCAAGGTCGCCGGCATGGCAGTGGTCAACCAGGCGTCGTCGCAGCTCCTGCTGGGCGCCGGCGCGACGGAGCGGATGATGCGCCTGGCCGCCGGTCAGCCTGCCGAGTCTGACGAAGGAGACGAGAAGGCGGCGCGGGGCTGATGGCGGAGTCGCTCAACGGTACGACCCTCTACGCGGCACGCTTCACCAAGGCCCAGGCCGCCAGCGTCAAGGCGTTCAACGACTCACTGCCGTTCGACCGGCGGATGGTCGAAGAGGATATCGTCGGGAGCATCGCGCACGCTCGGATGCTCGGGCGGCAGGGCATCATCCCGGAGGAGGACGCTCGCGCTATCGTGGGCGGCCTCGCGCGACTCTACGCCGAGACCGCCGAGCAGGGCGGTGTGTCGTCAGACGCCGACGACGAGGACATCCACAGCTACGTCGAGCGGCGCCTCGGACAGATGGTTGGGCAGGCGGCCGGGCGGCTGCACACCGCCCGCTCCCGCAACGACCAGGTCGCCAACGACCTGCGGATGTGGAGCCGGGGCGCCGTCTGTGACGGCATCGGGGCGGCGCTGGCGCTCCAGTCGGCCCTGCTGGATCGAGCGGAGCGCGACAAGGGCCTGATCCTGCCCGGCTACACCCATCTTCAGCGGGGTCAGCCCGTTCTGCTCAGCCACCACTGGCTGGCGTACGTCGAGATGCTTGGTCGGGACGTCGGCCGGCTCGAAGACCTGTTCGAGCGGATGGACGTGATGGCGCTCGGGGCCGGGGCGTTGGCGGGCTCGCCGTACCCGCTGGACCGCGAGTACGCCGCCACGCTGCTCGGCTTCAGCCGGGTGTCCACGAACAGCATGGACGCCGTCGCCGACCGCGACTTCGTCGTGGAGCACCTCGCGGCGCTGGCCCTTTTGGCCGTTCACCTCTCGCGGCTCGCCGAGGAGTTGATCCTCTGGAGCAGCGCGGAGTTCGGCTTCGTTGAGATGGACGATGCCTACGCGACGGGCAGCAGCATCATGCCCCAGAAGAAGAACTCGGACGTGGCCGAGCTGGTGCGGGGCAAGGCCGGCACGGCGATCGGCACACTGGTACAGATGCTGGTAACGCTCAAGGGGTTGCCGCTGACCTACAACAAGGACATGCAGGAGGACAAGGTCGGCTACTTCCGGGCGGTCGACGAGTCCCAGGCATGCCTCCAGTTGTCCGGCGAGATGATCGCGACGCTGCGGGTGCGACGGGAAGGACTGCGCGCGGCCGTCTCCGACTCCCTCCTCCTGGCCACCGACCTGGCTGACCATCTGACCCGCTCCGGACTGCCGTTCCGCGAGGCGCACGGGGTGGTCGCAGCGATCGTGCGAGATCACGGTCCCGGCTTCACCAGGTTGCCGGCGAGCGAGCTTGGACGGTACCACGCGCTGCTCGCGGACGGCATGCCGTCGCTGACGCCGCGCTCCTCGGTACAGGCGCGGGACATTGTGGGGGGGACGGCACCGCGCCAGGTGGCCGCCGCCCTTCGCCGGTCCCGCCGTGACCACGCGCAAGCCGTCGCCCGGCTCGAGAAGCGCCAGGCCGGCCTGCCCTCCGTGGAGGCCCTCACCGCCCTCCCCTGGTAGCCTGGGTGGGCGACGCAGGCTTTCAGGCTCCTTGTCGCGTGGTGGCTCCTTGTCGCGTGGTGGCTCCTTGTCACGAACGAGCTCCCTGCCACGCACCCGGGCCACCTCGGCTAATCGATACCGGTACACGGAGAACGGCGCCCAACCCCCATTGTCATCCCGACGAAGGAGGGATCTCACGCGTACCGACCGGCAAGTAAGAAGGCTGTCACGTCCACTCACGGCCTCGCTTCACCAGAACGACGACTCGGAGTGCCTTCGTGGCTTGACGTAGCCAACGCTATCGAGCATCGTTGCAGGCGAGGACGACACGCATGCCAGACGAGAGGCAGTACTACGTCTACATGCTCGCCAGCAAGACGCGACGTCTCTACGTGGGGGTAACCAACGACCTCGTGCGGCGCGTGTGGCAGCACCGGACGAAGGCAATCGAGGGCTTCGCGAACAAGTACAACATCGAGCGTCTCGTCTGGTACGAATCCACCAGTCAGGTGCTGGACGCGATCGCCCGTGAGAAGCAGATCAAGGGCTGGCGGCGAGAGAAGAAGGTCGAGCTGATCGAGGAGGACAACCCGGGCTGGACCGACCTGGCCCGAGACTGGTACTGCTAGCGATAAGTCGGAACCGGAACCAGCGCAGCCTGATGTCCCCGAAGCTCGATGGATCGAGAGCATGAGATCCCTCCTGCGTCGGGATGACAATGGGGGCTTGCCCGGCTTCAAATAGTACGTTGTCTCGTCGGGAGGACGATGGGGGCCGGCTCCGCTTCGAAGTCGTGCACGCCTTGACAGCGATGGCTACTGGGCGAGGGCGAGGCGGGGTGCCAGGGCGTGCATGATCGCCCGAGCGATGGCGTCGTGGCCGTCCGCGTTCGGGTGGATGTCCGTGCAGGCAAGCCGGCCCGGATTCGCCGAGAACCAGCCGGCTGGCTCGCGTCCCTCGTGGCCCTTGAACACCGGTGCCAGGTCCACCACGACGCCGCGGTCGCCAAGCTCGGCGGCCACGTCGGAGATCGTCGTGTTGAGAAATCGCAGCGCCATGTCGGTGGTGGCCGGCGCGCAGCGCGAGCCGCGCGGGAACGGGTTGAAGTAGGTCGTCACCACGATCGTCGCGCCGGTTTCGGTCGCCAGGCGGTGAAGGATCGCACGCAAGTTCCGCTCGAACGTCGGGATCGCCCGCAGGAGCGACGTTCCCTCGCACCGCGTGTTCGGGTTCTCGTCCAGGCTGGCGGCGGCGCATTCGAACGCCGGGACCATGAAGTCGTTGGCGCCGACCGTGAGCGTCACCAGCTCCGGCTGGATCGCCTTGACGTCGGCCATCTGGGTTGCGATGACGTCGGCGCTGCGCTGACCGGCCACCGCGCGGTTGATCAGCTTGATCGGCCGGCCGGAGGCGTCACCCAGCTGCTGCCCGAGGCGTCTGGGGTAACCGACACTGTCTGGAACGTCCGCGCCGGACGGCACCGAGTCCCCGAAGGCAACGTACAGCAGCTCGGCAGGAGCGCCCTCGACAGGTTGACTCCAGGCACGCTGCGCCGCGACCGGTGCGAGCATCACGGTCAGCGCGAGCAGAATCGGTGGCACGAGGCGAACGAAGCGTGACATGGCACAGAATTAACGGTTCACGATCTCGTCAGGTGTACGTTCAGGGACGGCTGCGCGGCAAGAATTTGTCGCCGGGGCCGGTTTCTGGTTACGACGCCGTTACGACCGCGATGGTTCCCGTGGCAGCGCACCCGGCGAATCAGGCGGTGTTCCAGATCTGCCCTGGTGCTGCTTGACGCTCAGATACGTCACGGTTGCCAGCACGATCCCCATCACACCGACCATCGCCATCATGAGCCACAGCTTGGTCATCGGCGGCGTGAGGTACGGGCCCTCAACCGGGGCGTGCAGCGTCAGCGCGAGCAGCCCGAACGTCCCGCAGATCAGGTAGAGCAGCAGGACCGCCTTAGGCTGCGAGAACCCGAGCGCGTGAAGCCGCTGCGGTAGCAGCTCGCTGTCTCCGCCTTTGAACGGCGACCGGCCGGCGAGCGCCCGCCGCCCGATGACCCAGGCCGTGTTGAGGATCGGCACGCCCAGCACCACGAATGCCGTCCCGACCTTCGCGCCGCCGATCACGCTCATCGTTGCGAGCCAGTACCCCAGCAGCACCGATCCGGACGTGCCCATGAAGATGCGGGCCGGGTGGAAGTTGTGGGGCAGGAACCCGAGCGTCGCGCCGGCCAGCGCCAATGGGAGCACGGCGATCGTGTACTGGCCGAAGAGCAGGCTCCGCACGAACAGGACGCCTGCGCCCATCAGCGCGATCCCGCCGGCCAGGCCGTCCATCACGTCGATCAGGTTGATCGCGTTGATCATCCCGACGATCCAGAGCACCGTCAGCAGCATCCCAAGCCAGACCGGCAGCTCGATCGCCGACCCGAGCGGCGAGGCGATACTGTCGATCCGCAGCCCAAACGCCACTGGCACCGCCGCGATGGCGAACTGCCCGACGAACTGCGCGCCGGCCCCGAGCCGCTTCTTGTCGTCCAGCATGGCGAGTGGCACGATCAAGAGCGTGCCGAGCAGCACGCCCACCAGCTTCCAGTCGTCACCTGGGGCGGCCTGAAGCTCGGCTGGGCGCGCGAAGACGGCGAGCCCGACGGCGAGCCAGATGGCGGCCAGCATCCCGTAGCCGCCGTTGCGCGGAACGGGCCGGTCCTGGACCTCGCCGGCCCTGGGCACGTCAACCATGCCGAGCGATCTGCCGTGCCGGACGGCGAGCCCGACGAGCAGGAAACTCGCGAGCACCGCCATGAGCAGGACGCCGACGATCCAGAGGATGACCATGCGGCGCAACTGTACCAGACGAGTTGCGAGGGGCGAGTAGCGAGGGGCGAGCGGGTGTCTAACCTACTCGCCCCTCACCCCTCGTCCCTCGCAACGCCGTCCAGCCAGCCGTCGTAATAGCGGGCGACGTGGGGGAGGAGCAGCGGGGCGACCTCGCGGCGGCGCTGCTCGGCGGGCGTAAACGGGGCTCGCAACGAAGCCGCCAGCTCCTCCATGATCGCGGCCTTGTCGAGACGGGTGCTCTTACCGTCGCGCAGGACGACCTCGCCGGCCACTATGACGGTCCGGACGCCGGCCGTTCGGCCACGGTGGACCAGTGCGTCGACGATCGGGACGTCCGGGTCGAGGTACGGCTGGGCGATGGCGTCCCAGTCGACCAGGACCATGTCGGCGGCCTTGCCTGGCTCCAGCGTGCCGATCTCGGCGCCAAACTGGGTGGTGAGCGCGCCGTGCTCGGTCGCCATCCTGAGAACTTCTGGCGACGTCGGCACGCGCGCCCCGATGCCTGGAACCCGGTGGAGCTTCAGCGCCAGCCGCATCTCTTGCCAGATGTCGCGGTCGTCGTTGATGCCGGCCTCGTCGATGCCGAGCGCCGTCACGATGCCGCGCTCGCTCAGCCGGTTGAGCGGCGCGATGCCGCTCTGAAGGCGCAGGTTCGAGCTGGGATTGTGGCAGACGCGAGTGCCGGTCGCGTCCAGGATCTCGATGTCCTCCTCGGTCAGCCAGGTGCCGTGGCCGAGCGTGATCTCCGGCCCGAGGAAGCCGATCTGCTCCAGGTGGCGCACGGCGCTGACGCCTGCGCGACGGTAGGCGTACGCGTTCTGGTACGGCGTCTCCAGCACGTGGATGTGCATGCCGGTGCCGTGGTCGGCGGCCCACGCCTTCAAGCGTCGAAGCGTCTCGTCGGATGCCCAGTGGAGGTTGGCCGGCGTGAGCTGGAAGCGGAGGCGCTCGGCGGTGTTCTGGCCCCAACGCGCCAGGAGCCCGTCTATCAGATCCAGGTACGTCTCGAGCGGGACCGTCTGGCTGGCAAGCCACTCGCCGACGTCGCCGGCGATCTCGGCGGGAAGGGACGCCACGAAGGTGTCGTCATCTCCGTAGACCAGCCGGTTCTGGTCGCGCACCATCATCGAGAACGTGACCCGCAGGCCGATGTCGTCGTACGCCCGAATCACCTTCTCGGCAGCTGAGTCCCAATCCGAGGCCGGGCCCAACCGTGACGTCAGATGGTGGACCGTCGTGACGCCGGACTCCAGATGCTCGAACGCTGAGTAGAGCGTGTCCAGGTAGAAGTCGACGGTGCGGGCGGCGAAGCGGCTGGCGAACCACAGCTCCAGCGGGTGGTCTGGCGAGCCGAGCTGGAACGGCGTCAAGCCGACGTGATGGTGGGCGTCCACCATGCCCGGCATGACGACCTGGCGCTCGGAGCCCAGGATCTCGTCCGGCCGGTACTTCGCGCTGAGGTCGGCGTAGCTGCCTACTTCGACGATCCGGCCGTTCTCCTGATAGACGGCGGCGTCGTCAAGGACGAGGGCACTTTCGCGCCCGTTGACCTTACAGACGACGTGCTTTCCGCGAATCAGCGACGAGGCCACGGCGGCTCCCCTCCCGGTGTTCGGGCTCAGGTCAGCCCTGGCCGGCCGCCAGCAGTTCCTGCCAGGTGTTCGCGCGTAGCACCGACCGAATCATGCGATGCAGCACATCGATGTCTTCTAATCCCTCGACCAGGGCGACTGTGGACTCCGCAGGCGGTCCGAACTTCTCGCCACCGAGATCGAGAATGGTGCGACGAGCTTCTCGAACCTCGCCCTCTTCGAGGATGGTCTGGTAGGTCACCGATTCGCGCATGCGTCGTACCCTCTCGATCAGGCTCGTGATCGCGTCTCTATCATACCGCAGGCCCATCAGGAGGGCGGTCGCTGCCCAAAGATCGTCAGCCGAAGACGATGCAGCCTGTTCGAACCTCTCTCCAAGTTGATCGAGAACCTCAGGGAGGCGCCTTCGCCAAATCGCGGCGAGCGGTGCCAGTGGCAGCACGCCAAGGCTGCCGCTGAGCAGCTCGTCGACCGGGCGTTCCCAGAGCTTGACAACGCGGTACCTGAAAGACAGCGTCACCTCGCCATCGGGCTCGACATCCTCCAACAGGCCGGTGAGCTCCCTCCCGTCGGCCTGCCGCCGGAGTAAAATAACGGTCGTCCTCACACGAATCTTGTGCCGATACCGCAGGATCGCGTTGTACTCGTGGAGCCGCAGCGGGAGATCTCGGTCACGGCTCGCCTGAAGCTCGAGGTGCGCCAGCCAGGGCCGTCGTGCCTCGACGCGTAGAACCTTGTCCACTTCGGCCAGGACCCGTCGAGACTTCGGTGTCGATCGCGCGGACCGGGCCGTCGACCGGCAGTCCGAGCCACTTCAGCCAGCCGGCAGGATCGGTCTCGATCAGGCCGCGCGTCGCGACGTCAAATGGCCGAGGACCGCCACGCTCTTGCACGAGTCGCAGTGTACCTGCTGCGATATCACCGCGATTGAGACATGACGGGAATCGTTGCGCGATTGAAACGCCTATTGGAGGGCGCGGGCTGCGTTCATCGCCGAGGCTTTCAGGCCCTCGCCGTCGCCGGCCTCGGCGAGCGCGCGGAGATGTTCCAGGAACTCGTAGATCGCGTCCAGATTTGCCGTACGCCGCTGGTTCACGACCTCCAGCAGGCCGGCACACGGGCCGGCCCGGAACGCCTCGTGCTCGCTCAGCAGCTCCTCGCGCATCCGTTCACCCGGGCGCAGGCCGGTCACTCGGATTGGCAGCTCTGGCCGCCCGGGGGCGACCAGCGCCTCGACCCGTCGGGCGATCGTCACGATCGGCACCTCGTCGGTCACGTCGAGCATCAACACCGAGCCTGGCCTGCCGATTGCCGCCGCCTGCACCACCAGCCATATCGCCTCCGGCATGCTGACCCAATAGCGCGTCATCGCGGTGTCGGTGATGGTCAGCGCATCACCGCCGGCGACCTGCGCCGCGAACGTCTCGATCGCCGAGCCGTGGGTGCCGAGGATGTTGACGTACCGCACCGCAACGAACTGGCGCTCCAGGTCGTGCGCGACACGTCCAACCAGCGTCTCCGAGAGGCGCTTCGTCGCGCCGTAGTGGCTGGGCGGGTGGACTGCTTTGTCAGAGGACGGGTACACCAGCCGTGTGACGCCGCGCTCAGCGGCCAGGCGCAGCAGTTGATCCGTCGCCAGGACGTTGACCGCGAACGTCTCCTCCGGGAACTCCTCGCCGAACGGGACGTGCTTGTACGCCGCCATGTGAAAGACGACGTCCGGCCGGGCCTCGTCCAGGAGGCGCTGCATCCGGGCACGATCCCGGATGTCGGCGAGGGCGAGGCTCCAGGCGGGCGTCTTCGGCCGCTCGCGCGTCAGGTCGTCCAATCGGCGGCGCAAACCGAACAGGGCGTGGTCGTGGTGGTCGAGCAGTGTCAGGTGGGCCGGACCCAGGTCGAGCAGCGTCTCAGCGAGTCGGGCGCCGACCGAGCCGCCGGCTCCGGTGACGAGTATCCGGGCGCCCGCGAGCTCTCGCTTCGCGGCCGTCCAGTCCAGCGGCAGCTCCGGGCGGCCGAGCAGCGTGGGCGGGTCGAGTCGGGTCGGGTCGAGCATCGTCAGCCGTGGCCGTTCAGCGCTAGCAGTGCACGCTCGCGCGCCTCGCGCATCAGGTCTGCGCGGTTGTTGTCCGGCTCCAGCGTCTCGGTCACCAGGTACGGTACCTGGCGCGCAAGCCTGACCAGCAGCCAATCGAGGTCGATGTCGCCCTCGCTGTATGGCAACCCTTCCCCGAGTAGACCGGCCGCGTTCGCGACGTGCGAGGCGATGATCGTCTCGCCGAGGACGTCCACGTAGGCGTCCATGCTGTCGACGCCCGGCGCCTGGGCGCAGAACTGGCGCAGCGGCCCGAGATCCTGGCCCGGCACCTCTTCCTGGACGCCGCGACGGACGTTCAGGTAGAGCTGCGCGTGCGAGGTGTCCAGGATGACCCGCACGCCAGGCACGGCCTGCGCAAGCTCGAACATGTCCTGTGGCGGCATCCCGATCGCCGAGTAGTAGAAGCCGCTCTCCCGCATCCGGAGGATCGGCGGCATGTTCTCGATCGTCGGCACTATGCCGGCGTCAAGGGCAACGTCCGCGAAGAAGCGTAGTGGGCCGAGCGCTCGATCGAGGAGGCGTGCCCGGTTCTCCAGCGTGAGGCTTGCTGGCTCGGAGTCCGGCGCGATGGCGTGCACGTTCGCCCCTCGAGCTCCGATCCGTCGCGAAAGATCGACGATCCGGCGCGTCAGCTCGCGATCGGCGTCGCTGTCCCTGGTCAGGTCGAAGAACTCGCCGTCGAGCGACCGGATCGGACCTTCCACCAGCAGGACGAAGTTTGAAGGGAGGTCGCACGCCTCCAGGTTGGCAACCACGCCGTCCATCGCCTCGGGGGTAGCGAGATCGGCAGTGTCCAGGTACAGCTCCAGGCCGGCCGGTCGCGGGACGCGCAGACGATCGGCGAGCTGCGTCGGGGTCGGCCGAGCCTTCAGCAGGACCAGCGGGGTCATCGGGCGAGCGCTCCTTCTACCAGGCGGGCGAGGCCGTCGGAGACAGTCACGGCCGGTTCGTATCCCAGCTCAGTCCTGGCCCGCGAGACGTCCGCGACGTGGTCACCCTCTGTCGACCTCGTCGTAGGCGGCACGATCTCCGAACGTGAGTCAACCGCCGCGCAGACCAGCTGGGCAAGCTCAGGCAAGGTCGTGCCCGCGCCCGTCGCCAGGTTGTACACCCGCGCCGGAGCGTGCGCACCGGGCGGCAATTCGATGGCCAGGCGGATACCGCGCGCCACGTCGCCGACCCAGGTGAGGTCGCGCCGCTGATCGGCATGGACGGCCAACGGCTCGCCGCGCCGCGCTCGGTCCAGGAAGATGCTCACCACGCCGCTCGTCCCCTGCCCGACCTGCCCGGGGCCGTACACCGAGAACAGCCTGACGACGGTCGTCGGGGTCTCGAGCTGCTCGGTGTACATCCGGCACCAGTGCTCGGCAACCAGTTTGGAGTAGGCGTACGGGTCCGTGGGCGCCAGGGGCGCGTCCTCGCGGATCGGCCGATCTGTCGGCTGGTAGACGCGCTGCGTCGACGCGATCACCACGTGGGCCTTGCGTGCGCGGGCACCCTCCAGGACGTTCAGCGTACCAAGGGCGTTCACCTGGTTGAACGCGACCGGCTCGCGGTACGACGCCTGGACGTCGCCTCGCCCTGCCAGGTGGACCACGGCATCGGCCTGGCTGGCCGCCTCGCGGGCCTCGCGCGAGGTCACGTCGGCCTGCAGATGCTGGGTCAAATTCGTGCCGATATCGTGTTCGGCGAGCGGCGCGCCACGGTGGAGGGTGGTCACCTGGTGGCCCGCCGCGGTCAGCTCAGCGACGACGTGTCGGCCGATGAATCCTGACCCCCCGGTCACCAGAATCTGCATCCAGCGTCGGGCTCCCAGTCCAGGGTGTACGCTCGCGGAGTATACTGCCTTCGCCCCGAGATCGGCCGGGCTTTCCTGGCGTGCTGTGAGGGTCGAACATCGGAGCCAGTGATTAGGAGGGGACCGACATGGGGTTCCTCAGCAAGCTCTTTGGAGGCGGCAAGGGATCCTCGGAAATCGATCCCGATACCGCATTGCAACAACTGGTGACGCTCTACGACGTGCCGGACGTAAAGGCGGAGGGCGGCATCTCGCCGACGAGCCCGCAGGCGAGTGAGGTCCGAAGCATCGGCCGCAAGCTGCACAAGGCCGGCGGCAAGGCCCAGATGGAAGCAGTCCGCGACAGCCTGCGCGCTCGGGTGCCGTGGGCGACGCAGAACCTCGAGACGATCTGGGGCGGCATGAAGGAGTGGCAGGGCTAATCTCCCCCGCCCTCGCCCGGATCATCCTCCATATCTACGTCCCGTCCGTGCTGATGGGGTTCGGGCTGGGGATGCTTCTGCCCACCCTGCCGATCCTGGCGCGGTCGTTCGGAGGGGCGCCCGAGATGGCTGCCCAGGCCGTGACGGCGCTGCTGATCGGGCGCACGGCATCGCTGTTTCCGTGCGGCTACGTGGTGGCGCCGGACGCGCGTGGCTCGGTCCGGGCGTTTCGGCGGTCGGTCGGCGAGGTCGGAGCGTTCAGCGGACCGATCGTGGGCGGGCTCGTCGCCGGGATGAGCCATGCCGGCGTCGCCTTCGCGGCGTTCGCGCCGCTCCACATCGTCTCCGCGCTCCTCGTCACGTTCGTCGCCCGCGAGACGCTCAACCGCATGCCACGGCCGGAGCCGCGCCCGGTGGCCGGGCGGTGAGGTCGGTTGGCGTCGTCACAACCGTTCGGCTACCGTACCTACCATCGTCACCAGCCTGACATGAGCCAGGAGTTGCCCGTGGTCACCGTCGACAGAGCTCCGCTCAACGCGCAAGTCATGATCGACACGCTGAAGAAGTGTGGTGCGACCCATCTGGTCTGGCTGCCAGACACCGAGTCCGGCTACCTCTACGAGTCGCTGAGCACCGATGAAGATCTCAAGCTGATCCCCGTCACCCGCGAGGGCGAGACGTTCGCCATCGCACAGGGCCTGCTGATGGGCGGCAAGAAGCCGGTCGTCTGCATCCAGAACACCGGCTTCTTCGAGTCCGGCGACTCGATCCGGGGGATCTGGATCGACCTCAAGCTGCCGATCCTCGCGCTGGTCGGCTACCGAGGCTGGGAGGGCGGCGGCCCGTCCGAGGACTCGGCGGCGACGTTCCTGGAGCCGGTCGTCAAAGCCTGGGGCATCCCGTACGAGATCGTCCAGACGGACGACGAGGTCGCCCAGATTGTGCCGAAGATGTACGCGAAGTCCCAGGAGGTCGGGCCGGTCGCCGTGCTGATCGGCGGGGAGTACGGAGAATGATCGAGGGAAACAAGGCGCTCGAAATGCTGGCCGAGAACCGGAGCAATGAGGTGGTCATCACGACGATGTCCACTGCCCGAACCTGGCCGGCGATCACCAGTCGTCCGGACCTCGACTATCGGCTGAGTGGCTGCATGGGGAAGGCGTCCTCGGTCGGGCTCGGCATCGCACTGGCGCGGCCGGACGTCCGGGTGCTGGTGCTGGACGGCGACGGCTCGCTGTTGATGAACCTGGGCTCGCTGGTGACGGTCGCGTCCCAGGCGCCGAAGAACCTCGTGCACGTGGTGTTCGACGGCGCGACCTACGACACCAGCGGCGCCCAGCCGACGCCCGGTAAGGACGTCATCGATTGGGCCGGGCTGGCGAAGTCCGCCGGGTACAAGAAGTCTGCCAACATCGAGAGCGAGGATGAGCTGGCGAAGCAGTGGCCCTCGCTGCTGACCGCCGAGGGGCCGGTCTTCGTCCGGATCAGCGTCGATTCGATGTGGGCGCCGCGTCGGGCGCCGGGCCTCAAGGCGAACACCTGGCAGGAGCTGCAGGCGAACATCGCGGCGATCTAGTCGGTGGTCATGTGGCCCCATGGAGCCCTCTGAACGCATGATGAGCCTGCGCCGCGCATGATGGCGCCAGACCGTCGATCGGTGAGCGTCTTCGTCGCCGCCTACAACGAGGCCGAGAACCTCGCACCGACCGTCGATACGCTGGTGCGGGCGCTCGACGGAATCGTCGACGAGTACCAGATCGTCGTGGTGAACGACGGCAGCACGGACGCCACCGGCCAGGTCGCCGACGCCCTCGCGGCGGCGAACCCGTGCGTCCTGGCGCTTCACAATCCGGGGAACAGGGGGCTGGGCTACGGCTGGCGGCGCGCCGTCGAAGCAGCCACACAGGCGTCGTTCGTGTTCGTGCCCGGCGACAACACCTGGCCGTACCCGTCGCTGCGCGCCCTGTTCGGTGCGATGGGGGCGGCCGACGTCATCACCTCGTACCCGACGAACTCCGAGATCCGAGTACCGGCCCGGCGCGTGCTCTCGTCGGCGTACACGGCCGGCCTGAACCTGCTGTTCGGTCTCAATCTTCACTACTACCACGGCCTGACGATCTATCCAACGGAGTACCTGCGGTCCGACGTCATCACGACGACTGGCTTCGCGTCGATGGCCGAGGCGCTGCTGCGGGCGATCCACCGCGGCTACACCTACATGGCCGTGCCATGCGCCATCGAGGAGCGCGCGACAGGCCGTTCAAACGCCGTGAACCTGCACAACTTGAGGAGTGTGGTCGCCACGATCAGCCGACTGTTCGTCGAGCTCCGCTTGCGCTCCCGAAGGGGCCCGCACTCGACGCTCGGCCTGTTCGGCCCGTCAACTGCCGCTACCCGCCGCTCGCCGACCGGACGGATCGCCTCGTCCCGTTCGCCGGGCTTCCACGGAGACGCATGAGCTCCCGAGTCGCGACGACCGTCAAGGTCGCGCTCGGCCTGGCGGTCAGCGCCGTCTGCCTCTGGCTGGCAATCGGCCAGGCGCCGATCGCCGAGCTCGCCGACGTGCTCGATCAGGTGAACTACTGGTGGCTGGTGCCAGCGGTGCTCGGCACCGTCGTCTCGCTCTGGGGTCGCGGCTGCCGCTGGCGGGTCTTGCTCGCCAACCGTGGCACCAATTTGGAGTACTTCTGGGCGCAGTCGATCGGCTGCCTGCTCACCAACGTCTTCCCGCTGCGGGCCGGCGAGGCGGGGCGGGTGGTGATCGTGAACCGGCGGGTCGGTATCCCGATCGTGCAGGTCGGCGCCAGTGTGGTGCTGGAGCGGGCGGTCGATCTGGCGTTCGTGCTGGGCATGCTCGCCATCGTCCTGCTCATCATGGACGTGCCCTGGCCGGTCGCCGCCACGGGCCTGGCGCTCGGCGTCGGGCTAGTCGCGGCCTGGGTTTCGGTGTTCGTGCTGCTGCTCTTCGGACACCGTTTGACGGCGCTGATCGAGCGGATCGCAGCGCGGCTTCCGGAGCGACTGGGCCGGCTGGGACTGGACGCCTGGGCCCAGGTCCTGACGGCGCTGGAGCCGTTCCGCGACGCCCGCACGGTCTGGCGGGTGTTCGCCTGGGCCATGCTGGTCTGGCTCTCAGGCATCGCCGCATTCTGGGCGACCATTGAGGCTGTCGTTCCTGGCGGCAGTCTCCTCGAGACGACGTTCGCGCTGACGGCAATCGCGCTGGGCGTCGCGCTGCCGTCCAGCCCGGGCTTCATCGGCGTCTTCCAGTTGATCGGGCAGCAGGCGCTCGTCACGCCGTTCCCGGACCGCTACACCGCCGCCTCGGCGCTGATGATCGCGCTGCTGAACCACGCCGTCTACTACGTCACCAGCAGCGCGCTCGGCGCGCTGGGCCTGGCGCGCCTCGGTCTGTCGCTACGCGTGGTGCGCACCGACGGCGACGCTCAGGGTGTACCGCCTCCCCAGACAATCACACGCGCCTGATGGCGGCCGGCTACGGGGTGTGGGCGGGCTACTTACCGTCCTGGGCAACGGACACACAGATCAGGTTGGTCCGCAGCAACGGCAGGCCGCTGGCGACGAGGTGGGTGTCGCGGTCGGCCGGGAACAGGCTCACGAACGTCTCCGCGTCGAGCGGGTTGAGCTGCTCGATCCGCGCCAGGTCGTGATGCCCGAGTCGCCGCAAGATCGCCCGAAACTGCGGGTCCGGCAGCCAGTGCGCGAGCGGCACGAACGTGTGGACCTCGACGGGAAAGTCCTTGTTCGGCGTGGTGAACATCACCTTCCGGCTGACCCGGCAGACCTCGCGGACCAGCGCTACCTGCTCGTCGTAGGTGCCAGCGTGCTCCACCACCGCGTTGCAGATCCCGATGTCGAAGTAGTGGTCCGGCAGCGGGATCTCGCGAAGGTCGGCCTCCAGGAACGTCAGACCTGGGAACTGGTCTGGCATCCAGCCGGCGTTCTCGGCCTCACGCCCGATCGCGGTCAGCCGGTCTTTCCACGGGTAGAGCGTCTCGAAGAAGAAGTGAGCCGGGTGGTCGCGGTGCCCGGAGACGCCAAAGTCCGCCACGCGCATCTCACGCGTCGGCTTCATCGCCCGCCAGAACTGGCGGAACACCTTCCGCCGGACGCGCATCGCGAGATCGTTCTTCCAGCGGTCGAGGATTCCGAGGTTCGCGGTGTAGTCGATCGGCATCTATGAAAGGGCAGACCCGGCCCCAGCCTCCCGGCTCAGTGCCGGCGCCGAGGCTCCTACGGAGCTGGGGCGCGCGAGGACGCCTCTGCGAACGCGGAGGCTCCACCAGAGCCGCAGGATGGTGAGCTGCGCATTGACGATGTTGGACGGCTTCACGGCCTTGGACTGGCCGTAGGTGCGCTCGTGGTGGATCAGCGGCACTTCGACGTACGAGTACCCCATCAGGAGCGCGTTGACGAGCATCTCGGTGGCGAAGAAGAATCCGCTCGTGTTGATCGGCAGGATCCGAGCGAGCTCGGTTGGATAGACGGCCGGGCCCTGAAAGTAGTGCAGGTTGCGGCTGAACAGCACGTTCAACTGCGTGGTGCAGATCCAGGTCAGCACGCGGCGGTGCCAGGTACGATTCCAGGGAGTGCCGTGGTACGGAATCACCAGATCGGCCTTCCCAACGGCGTCGAAGATCTCTTCGACCGACTCGGCAGCCACCTCGTGGTCGCCCGGCACGAACGTAAAGTACGCCATTCGCGCGTTCGCCAGGCCGGTCTGGTAGGAAGCTGAGAATCCGCGATTCTGCTCGTGGTGGATCACGCGGACTCGGTCGATCGTCGCCGCGAGCCGATCGGCGACCTCGCCCGTGCCGTCCTTGCTGCCGTCGTTGACGATGATGACTTCGTAGTCGTCGAACTCTTGGAGGGCGTGCACGACGTCCTTGACCGCGTTCTCGAGGTTCCCCATCTCGTTGTAGGCCGGGATGACCACCGACATCGTGCGCATGGACAGCATGTGACCTCCGACCTGATCGGGCGAGTAGGTTACTCGCCGGTGCCTTATCCTGTCAAACGGTCGGCGCGACGACCTGGGGACTGGCGCCGGAGATTCGCACCAGTCCATCTGGCACGGGTGGCCGGCACGCCGAGATCGTCAGCCTCGTTGTAGGTGGTAAGACACCGGAGAAGGTTTCGGGGAGACCGATGAGCGTTGCAGGTAGCGTACGGATTCCGCTGGTCGATCTCGGCGCCCAGTATCGGACGATTCGCGAAGAGATCATGCCCGCGATCGAGGCCGTGATCGGGAGCAGCGCCTTCATTCACGGACCTTTCGTCGCGGCCTTTGAGCGCGAGATGGCCGCGTTCGCCCATGCCAGACATTGCGTCGGCCCGGCGAACGGCACCGAGGCGATCTTCGTGGCGCTGAAGGCGCTCGGGGTCAAGCCGGGCGACGAGGTCATCACGGTTGCCAACACGTTCACGGCGACCGCCGAGGCGATCGAGTGGACGGGAGCACGACCGGTGCTCGTGGACGTCGATCCGGCCGACCACCTGATCGATCCGGCGGCGGTCAACGCCACGGTGACCTCCCGAACGGTTGGGATCGTGCCCGTGCACCTGTTCGGTCAGCCCGCCCGGATGCCCGAGATCCGCGCGATCGCCGACCGCCACGGCCTGTTCGTGGTGGAGGACGCGGCCCAGGCCCACGGCGCCTCCGAGGGCGGCCGTCCGGTCGGGGCGCTCAGCTAGGCGGCGACCTACAGCTTCTACCCGGGCAAGAACCTCGGCGCGTACGGCGACGCCGGCGCCGTGACCACCAACGATCCGGCCCTGGAGCAGCAGATCAGGCTGATCAGCGATCACGGAAGGGTTGGCCGGTACGAGCACGCCGTGGTCGGGTACGGCAGCCGGCTTGACGGGCTCCAGGCGGCGATCCTCTCGGTCAAGCTGCGCCATCTCGCGGAGTGGACCGGGCAGCGTCGGCGGCTCGCGGCGCGCTACGACGCGCTGCTGGCCGACGTGCCTGGATTGCGCTCGGTCCGGCCGCGCGAGGATACGGTCGCCGTCTACCACCTGTACGTCGTCGAGGTCGCGCCGGAGCACCGCGATCCACTTCGCGACTGGCTCGATCGGCACGGAATCGACTCCGGCATCCACTACCCGATCCCGCTTCACCTCCAGGCGGCGCACGAGCACCTGGATCTCGCCGAGGGCGCCTTCCCAGTCGCCGAGGCGAAGGCGAAGCAGATCGTCTCGCTGCCGATCTACCCGGAGCTGACCGAGGCGCAGCAGGACCACATCGTGAGCGCACTGCGGGCGTACCTGGAGCAGCACGACAGCTAACCTCACCCCCCAACCCCTCTCCGGCGCGGAGAGGGGAGTCCAGTCCGTCCTGCTCCCCCTCTCCGCGCCGGAGAGGGGTTGGGGGGTGAGGTATCCTACCCGGGTGCGGCGTCGCGGCGGCGAGAGACGCTGACGCCTGGGAGGAGTGGAAGATGGCCGGTCAGCTCGACGACGTGGTGATCGTAGACGCCGTCCGCACGCCGATCGGGCGGCGCAACGGCTCGCTGAAGGACGTGCGCCCAGATGAGCTGATGGCGCTGACGCTCGCGGAGCTCGTCCGCCGGGCGGGCGTCGATCCGAGCGTGGTGGACGACGTGATCCTGGGCTGCGTGGCCCAGATCGGCGAGCAGGGCGCCAACGTCGCGCGCCTGGCGGTCCTGGAGGCCGGGTTCCCCGTCGAGGTGCCGGCCGTCAGCCTGGACCGGATGTGCAGCTCCGGCCAGCAGGCCGTCCACTTCGCCGCCCAGGCGATCGGCAGCGGCCAGGCCGACGTCGTGATCGCCGGCGGGGTCGAGTCGATGTCGCGGATCCCGCTCGGGGCTGACTACCCCGCGACCTGGAGCCCGAAGCTGATGGAGCGGTCGGACCTGGAGATCAGCGCCAACCAGGGGATCTCGGCCGACCTGATCGCCGAGAAGTGGGGGCTCAGCCGCGACGAGCTCGACCAGTTCGCCTTCGAGAGTCACCTGAAGGCCGGCGAGGCCTCCGAGTCCGGCCGGTTCGCCGGCCAGATCGTGCCTGTGGAGGTGCCGACGGAGGCCGGGCACATGCGGTCGTTCGAGAAGGACGAGGGGATCCGGATCCCGCCCTCGCTGGAGCGGATGGCGGCGCTGCAACCGGCCTTCGGCGAGAGCGGGACGGCGACGGCCGGCAACGCCAGCCAGATCTCGGACGGGGCCGCCGCGCTGTTGTTGACCTCTCGACAGAAGGCCGCCGAGCTGGGCCTGCGGCCCCGGGCGCGCCTGCGGGCTACGACCGTCGTCGGCTCGGACCCGCTGCTCATGCTGACCGGCCCGATCCCTGCGACCCACAAGGTGCTGAAGCGGGCCGGCATGGCGCTCTCAGACGTGGACGTCATCGAGATCAACGAGGCGTTCGCCTCGGTGGTCCTGGCCTGGGCGCGCGAGCTGAAGCCGGACATGGAGCGGGTCAACCCGAACGGCGGCGCCATCGCGTTGGGCCACCCGTTGGGTGCCACCGGCGCGATCTTACTCACCAAGCTCCTGAACGAGCTCGAGCGCCAGGATAAGCAGGTCGGCCTTCAGACGATGTGCGTCGGCTTCGGGCAGGCGACGGCCACGGTGATCGAGCGGGAGTAACGGACCCTCACCCCAGCCCTCTCCCAGAGGGAGAGGGAGTAGGGGCGCAACGCATGCGGCGCCCTGCTCCCCCTCTCCATCGCAATGGGGAGGGGGCAGGGGGTGGGGCTTCTTCTGTCAGGCGGCGTTCGCATCCATCTCGAACACGCCGAACTGGTTGCCTTCGGTGTCAGTGGCGTACGCCACCCAGCCCATGCCCGGCACGGCCATCTTCTCGAGGATGATGGTGCCGCCGGCCGACTTAATGGTGTCCACGGCCTTGTCGACCGACTCGACGCCCATCGTGTTGGTGGTCCCGGCCGGCATCCCGCCCTGGCGGAGCATCAGGCCGCCGTTGATGCCCGGCTCGCCGTCCGGGCCGGTCGTCGTCAGGTAGTACGGCATCGTGTCATCGCCCCACTTGTCGTCGCCCCACCTATGGAACGTCCAGCCGAACACCTTGCTATAGAACTCCCGGGCACGTTCGGCGTCCTCGACGGACATCTCGAAGTGGATCGGACGTGGCATCAGGTGTCTCCCCGCACGCCGCCAGAACTGCGGGACGGCCGAGGGCCGTCGGTCGGCCCGAACACGCCTCGCGGCAGCGTGCATATGCACTCGTCGATCGTACGCCGGGAACGGATGTTCTCCAAGGGGTGTGGCGTTACGGTTAGATCACATGTTCTGCGAGATGGTGCGACCTCGCACTAGTAGTTCCCATCGTGCTGCTCGGGGCCGTCCGCGAGCAGTCGCCGTTCAGTCAGCCGTGCCGTTCGCGAGCGGGTGGTCGTCTGACAGCGCCATCGTGCCGCTGACCAGCCGCTCCAGTTCGGCCACCATCGTCGGCCAGCGCGCCTCGCCGAACGCCGTCACGATGCTGCTCTGAGCTTCGCGCCAGATCGGGATCGCCCGGGCCAGGGTGTCGCGGCCCTCGTCGGAGAGGGAGAACAGCACCTCGCGCCCCGACCGGCCCGGCTGCGCTTCCACGAGGCCGGCGTCGCGGAGCAGGCGCAGGTTGCGGGTCAGGGTCGTGCGATCCACGACCAGGCCAGCGGCGAGCTGGTTCGTGCTGACCGGCCCGGCCAGCGCCAACGCTCCAAGCAGGGTGAACTGGGTCGTGCGCAGCCCGACCGGCGCCAGCGCGTGATCGAAGTGCTGGGTCACCGCCCGCGACGCCCGCCGCAAGTTGAAGCCGGCGCACGTCGAAGCGATCCCCGCGCTCACGTGGCGCAGCGTGTCGGGATCGGACGGCAGGATCTCGGCCTCTGACGTTGCCATGGTCTACTGCTTGGTGGCCCCTGGGCTGTCAAAAGTGTACCGCGAGGGGCGAGGGATCAGGGGCGAGGGGCGAGGAGTGAGACGAATTGGAGAGGAGGAAGCGTGGAGGGGCACCGCCTGTCCCTCTTCCCTCGCCCCTCGCCCCTCGCCCCTCCACCGTGGTACCCTCAGCGCGGCAGCGGCTGGCGTCGGCGCGTTGCCCGCGTTCGCGAGGCGGGACTATACTGCCCTCGAAAGCAAGTGAGAAGGGGCTCTCCAGGCGAGTCCACCGCGCGGCGTTGCACGGCGGGACACTGGCCGTTCGGCACGCATGGCGTCCCCGACGACGAGCCAGGTTCGAGGTTCCCCCGTGGCTGACTATTCCGGGCTCTTCATCTATATCTGTCTGGCGGCGGCCATCGTCGCCGTCATCGTCGCCATCTCCGGATCACTCTCGCCAAGCAGGCCCTCTGAGGCGAAGTCGCGTCCGTACGAGTGTGGCGTTTCCGAGATGGAGAGCACCCAGCACCGCTGGCCGGTCCGCTTCGCGCTCGTCGCGATGCTCTTCCTGATCTTTGACGTCGAAACGCTCTTCTTCTACCCCTGGGCGGTCCTGGTGCGTGAGCTGCGCTGGACCGGCATCCTCGGCATCGCCAGCTTCTTCGCGGTGCTCGGCGTTGGCTACATGTACGCACGCGCCCGTGGCGCATTGAAATGGCGGTAAGACCATGACCATGGAGCTGCCGGTGACCTCCCCCTCGCGCGGCGGCCACGTTCGAGACGGCGGGCCCGGGTTCGGGCTCAGCAAGCTCGCCGATTGGAGTCGTGAGAAGTCGCTCTGGCCGGCCACGTTCGGCCTTGCCTGCTGCGCCATCGAGATGATGGCGGCCTCGGCGGCGAACTACGACATCGCCCGCTTCGGCTCAGAGGTGTTCCGGGCCAGCCCCCGCCAGGCCGACCTGATGATCGTCTCCGGCCGGGTCTCCCAGAAGATGGCGCCAGTCCTCAGAGAGATCTACGACCAGATGCCGGAGCCGAAGTGGGTGATCGCGATGGGCGACTGTGCCTCCTGCGGCGGCGTCTTCAACAACTACGCGCTGATCCAGGGCGTCGACAAGATCGTGCCGGTCGACGTCTACATCCCGGGATGTCCGCCCCGCCCCGAATCGCTGATCGACGGCATCCTCAAGCTGAAAACGGAGATCGGGAAGGGGCTGCGCTAAGCATGACCGTCGCTCCCGAGCGTCTCCAGGCTTCCTTTCCCAACGCCCATCACGGCGTCTCGGCAGATGGCATCCCGTACGTGCTGGTCCGCCCCGAGAACATCGCCGAAACGGCCAGAGCTGCCCGCGACGAGCTTGGCTACGTTCGCTGGGTCGATCTGACGGCCGTCGACGAGCCGGACGTCGAGCCCAGATTCGAGCTACAGTACCTGCTCTACTCGATGGCGGAGCGTCGCTGGCTGCGTCTCAAGACCCAGACAGACGACAAGGTGCCCAGCGTCACCGGCGTCTTCCCCGGCGCCAACTGGTACGAGCGCGAGGTGTTCGACCTGTTCGGCGTGGAGTTCGAGGGCCACCCGGACCTGACGCGGATCATGATGCCAGACGACTGGCAGGGCCACCCGCTGCGGCGCGACTACCCGATCGGCGGCGAAGCGGTGGATTTCACGGTCACCCGTGAGATCCTCGGCACCGGCGGCGGCAACGAGCTGCGAGGCTAGCGGATGGTACTCGAGACGCACCGCATCAGGAACACGCTCCACATCAACATGGGGCCGCAGCACCCCAGCACCCATGGCGTGCTGCGCGTTGAGCTGGAGCTGGACGGCGAGGTCGTCGTCTCCTGCAAGCCGATCATCGGCTACCTCCACACCGGCATCGAGAAGACGTTCGAGACGATGGGCTACCTTCAGGGCCTGACGTTGACCGATCGGATGGACTACCTCAACCCGATGGGGAACAACCTGGCCTACTGCCTCTCGATCGAGAAGCTGTTCGAGTGCGAGATCCCGGAGCGGGCGATCGTCGGGCGGGTGCTGCTGGCCGAGCTGACGCGGATCAACTCGCACCTGGTGTTCGTCGGGACGGCCGGGCTTGACCTGGGTGCCAGCTCGGTATTCCTCTACTGCCTCCGCGAGCGCGAGAAGCTACAAGACTTGTTCGAGTGGCTCTCCGGACAGCGGATGATGACCAGTCATATCCGGCCCGGGGGTCTCGCATCCGACTTCGAGCCGGAGTGGCTGACCGCCTGTGATGCGTTCCTGGACGAGATGCCGAAGCGGATCGACGAGTACGAGTCGCTCCTGACCAACAACCCGCTGTTCAAGGAGCGGATGATCGGTATCGGCGTGCTCAGCGCGGAGGACGCCATCGCCTACGGCGTCACCGGCCCGATGCTACGGGCCTGCGGCGTTGCCCAGGATCTCCGGAAGACGAACCCATACCTGGGGTACGAGACGTACGACTTCGACGCGATCGTGGCCGACGGCGGCGACTGCTACGCCCGCTACAAGGTGCGCGTGGCCGAGCTTCGCGAGACGGTCAAGATCGCGAAGCAGGCGCTGAAGCGGCTGCCTGGCGGCCCGGTCAAGACGAGCAACCGGAAGGTCATGCCGCCACCCAGGGAGGAGCTTGGCACGTCGATGGAAGCGGTGATCCATCACTTCAAGCTTTTCACCGAGGGGATCCGCCCGCCGGCCGGCGAGGCGTACGTCCCGATCGAGTCGCCGAGAGGCGAGCTCGGCTTCTACATCGTGAGTGACGGCTCTGGAAAGCCGGTCCGCGTCCATGAACGGGCGCCGACTTTCGCAAACGTTCAAGCTCTCCCGCTGATGGCCGAGGGCGGGCTGGTCGCCGACCTGATCGCGGTGATCGCCAGCATCGACCCGGTCATGGGCGAGGTCGACAGATAGGCGGCGAGCGGTCGATGCTGCTTTCACAAGAGACTCAAGGCAAGATCCTGACCGAGGTCAGGAAATACCCGCAGCGCCGCACTGCCCTGTTGCCGGCGCTCAAGATCGCGCAGACCCAGGTCGGCTGGTTGCCGCGCGAGGCGATCGCCGAGGTGGCCGATCTGGTCGGCGTCTCGCACGCCTCGGCGAACGAGATCGCCACCTTCTACTCGATGCTGAACACCCACCACCGGGTCGACCTGAAGGTCGAGGTCTGCGTCCAGTTGCCGTGCGCGCTGCGCGGCGCGGACCGGCTGCTCCAGGATCTGGCAACCGGCCTCGGAATCGAGCCGGGCGAGACGACCCCGGACGGCAAAATCGAGCTCCACCGAACGCATGAGTGCTTCGGCTCCTGCAACCGGGCGCCGATGTGCCGCCTGAACGACGAATACCGCGAAGACCTGACCCCTGAAGCGACCCAGGCCCTGATCGCCGAGCTGAAGGCAGCGCGCGGCACGAACGGTCGGGCATGAGGGGGCAGCGATGATCGACGAGAAGGCACCAGAAGAGACCACCGAGTTCGTACCTCCTGACTACAAACCGATCCTGCTACCGGACCCTGGCCGCAACGATCCGATGTGGTTCGAAGAGTACCGCTCCCGGGGCGGCTACGAGGGCTGGATCAAGGCGATCAAGGAGATGGAGCCCGGCGCGGTCGTCGAAGAGGTGAAGTCGGCGGGGCTGCGCGGTCGCGGCGGCGCCGGTTTCCCGGCCGGACTGAAGTGGAGCTTCGTGCCGAAGATCCCCGGCCCGAAGTACATGGTCTGCAACGCCGACGAGTCCGAGCCCGGCACCTTCAAAGACCGGGAGATCATGGAGATCTACCCGCACGAGCTGATCGAAGGTGTGGCGATCGGCTCGTACGCGATCGGCGGCGAAGAGGCGTTCATCTACATTCGCGGCGAGTACACTGTCGCGGCGGACCGCCTCGAAGCGGCCATCGACGAGGCCACCCGGGCCGGCCTGCTCGGCGACAACGTGCTGGGGACCGGGGTCAACAGCAAGGTCCACGTCTTCCGGGGCGCCGGCGCGTACATCTGCGGCGAGGAGACGGCGCTACTGGAGTCGCTCGAGGGCCGGCGCCCGATGCCGCGCTCGCGCCCGCCGTTCCCGGCCGTCGAAGGGCTGTATCGCCGCCCGACCTGCGTCAACAACGCCGAGACGCTGGCGAACGTCCCTCACATCATCAAGAACGGCCAGGAGTGGTACAACACGATCGGCGTGCCGCCCCGCAACACCGGCCCCAAGATCTTCTGCGTCTCAGGCCGCGTGAACAAGCCCGGCAACTATGAGCTGCCGCTCGGCGCGGTCACGTTCCGCGAGCTGATCGAGCACTACGCCGGCGGCGTGATCGACGGCCGGCCGATCAAGGGTGTGCTACCCGCCGGCATCTCGGCGCCGATCGCGACCGGCGCCCAGCTCGACGCGAAGCTCGACTACGACTCGGTCGCTGCCGCCGGCACGATGCTCGGTTCGGCCAGCTTCATCGTCCTGGACGACACCGTTCCGATCCCCTGGGCCGCCGCGCGGATGATCGAGTTCTTCCGCAAGGAGTCGTGCGGCAAGTGCACGCCGTGCCGCGAGGGCACCGAGTGGATGCACAAGACGCTGGTCCGGATCCAGAACGGCGGCGGGCGCGAGGAAGACCTGGACCTGCTGCTCTCCGTTGCCAGCGAGGTCAGCGGCAAGGTGCTGTGCGCGCTGGGCGACTTCGCGACCAGCCCGGTCACAGCCACGATCCGCAACTTCCGCGACGAGTACGTCGAGCACATCCGGTCCGGCAAGTCGTTCAACAGCACCTGGAGCCCCGAATGACTGAGTCGCCACCGCCCAGCGATCTGGTCACGCTCACTATCGACGGGCATGAGGTGAAGGTGCCGAAGGGCACGCTGATCGTGGAAGCCGCGAAGACGGTCGGGATCGAGATTCCGGTCTTCTGCTACCACCCGAAGCTGAAGCCGGTCGGCGCCTGCCGGATGTGCCTGGTCGAGATCGAGAAGGTCCCGCGGCTGCAGACGGCCTGCACCTCGCCAGTCGTCGAGGGGAACGAGATCTCTACGACCTCGGCGAACGTGATCGCCGCCCAGAACGGCGTGCTCGAGCTGCTGCTGGCGAACCACCCGCTGGACTGCCCGATCTGCGACAAGGGCGGCGAGTGCCCGCTCCAGGACAACACGTTCAAGTTCGGGCTCGGGGTGAGCCGGTTCACCGAGGAGAAGCGCCAGAAGGACAAGGCGTTCGTCCTCTCCGACCGGATCGTGCTCGACCGCGAGCGCTGCATCATGTGCTACCGCTGCACCCGCTTCCAGGCCGAGATCCCCGGCGACGAGGCGCTGGCGGCAGTGGACCGTGGCGGCTACAGCGAGATCGGCGTGCTGGAGGGCGAGACGTTCGACTCGCCGTTCAGCGGAAACACGATCGAGCTCTGCCCCGTGGGAGCGCTGACCAGCCGCCAGTACCGCTTCAAGGCCCGCCCCTGGGACCTCCAGCGGACGCCGAGCATCTGCGCCGGTTGCGCCCTCGGCTGCAACATCGAGCTGCACGCCCGGGACGGCCAGATCCTCCGGATGTGGGGCCGCGACAATCCGGCCGTCAATGAGGGCTGGCTCTCGGACCACGATCGCTTCGACACGCTGCCCCTGCTGCACGCCCAGCGCCCGTCCGGACCGCTGGTGCGCCAGGGCGGCACGCTGACGTCAACATCCTGGGACGCGGCGTACACCCGCGCCGCCGAGCTGCTGAAGTCAGGCTCGGCCGGTATCCTGGCCTCGCCGAAGCTGACCAACGAGGCGATCTGGCTGCTGGCCGACTCGCTCCGCGCCAGCCTGCCGGGCGCGAGCGTCGGGTTCTGGCCGAAGGCCGCGGGCTCCTGGACCGTCACGGGCAAGGTGGCGGAGATCCCGTCCGCGAAGACGGTGGTCCTGGTCGGCTTCGATCCGTGGACCGAG